>Ga0184632_10001106_pt1 | contig 10960 bp, 12 predicted proteins | sample PLM31_50_b1_FD_133153 | JGI IMG/M metagenome (GOLD analysis project Ga0184632, IMG submission 133153) | Groundwater sediment microbial communities from an aquifer in East River, Colorado, USA - PLM3-1_50_b1 | ecosystem: Environmental > Terrestrial > Soil > Riparian zone | place: USA: East... | reverse complement strand
CGGGTTGTTCTACAACCTCGCCTGCTGCGAGAGCCTCGCCGGGCGGACGACCGACGCGGTCGAGCACCTCCGGCGCGCGATCGACCTGTCGGAGCGGTTTCGCGCGTACGCAAAGGACGATTCGGACTTCGATGCGATCCGCGACGAGCCCGCTTTCAAGGAACTGATCGGCGGTTGAGCAGCTGGAGAGAGGTGCAACCCGGCCCGAAGCCCGGATCTCTTTCAGGGTCAGTCCATGATCCTTAGCACACTGGTATTCGTGCGATAAAGGACTAGCGCACTGGAGCAATCGCAAATCACCGCTCAAGGTGCCCGACGTGGACGGAGCGGCTGCGGTGAGCGTCGTCCGGCGCGCCCGAGGAGCACGCGCCGAGAGCCGCTCGATCTCGCGGGGATCGCCTCGACGCTCGAAGTGTGGCCCGGGCGCGGCGGCCACGGCGCCAGCAAGGAAGCTCGCCGCAGAGGGCCTGCCAACCTCGATGGAGACTTGCGCCGGTTGGCGCGGCACTCTACAGGCATCACGGAAAGTGTCAATGGATGACCAACCCGCGCCGCCCTGCAGCTCGTCCGCCTGTACGCCGAGCGCGGATCGCCGAAGTGCGACATGCCCGACGTGTTCGGCGACCGCGCGCCGGATGACGGCGCCGACCGACCGGTCTTCGATCCTGGCGCGTTCCTTCAGCATCGTGGCGACGTCGTCCGGGATGACCGCGGAAATCTTCGTCACGGTTCCGCCTATCGGCTGTTGCCTGTGGGATCATCGACGCCGTGCGACCCACGGTGGTGACTGTCGTGGTGGCGGCGGCGATGACGATGGCGGCGAATGCTGTCGCAGCCCCACCCTGGTACCGACCGGATAACGACGACGGGACGAACTGGGTCGACTACCTGCAACTGATCGGCGTCGCAGCGACGGTCGGCGCTTGAGCGAAAGGCGCCTCAGAGTCGGACTCGTCACGGAGCCGCCAGGCATCGAGGACCCGTATATCCACGGGGCCTACCTCGGGCTCGAGCGGGCCGTCCGAGAGTTGGGGATCAGAGGGCGAGTGTTGACACCAGCCCCGAAGGAAGGCTACGTCCCGAGCCTCTCACTTCTCGCGCGACAGAAGTACGACCTCGTCATCGGATTCGGCTTCTATGCCGCCGCCGCGATCGACAGAGTCGCCACCGAGTTTCCCGAAACGAGGTTCGCGATCATCGATTTCGCCCACGACGATTTGGCGCATCGCCCGACGAACGTCGTGGGCCTCGCGTTCCGGGAAGAGGAAGCCGGGTATCTGGCCGGTCACCTGGCTGCGCTCGTGCTGACGCTCTCTCCCGGGGAGGAGGTGATCAGCTCGGTCGGCGGCGGGGCGGGATCGGCGGCTGTCGAGCGGTTCATCGCCGGCTACCAGGCAGGCGCGAGAGGAGCCAATCCTCGCGTCACGACGTTGAACAGCTATACCGACAGCTTCCTCGACCCGGTGAAAGGCAGGTCGGTCGCCCTGAGCCAGATCGCGAAGGGCTCTCGAGTCGTGTTCCAGGTCGCCAGCGCTTGCGGCCTCGGGGCGCTGGAGGCGGCAAAAGAGCGTGGAATCTGGGGGATCGGAGTCGATGTCGACCAGTCCCATCTGGGCCGGCACATACTGACGAGCGCCGTGAAGAGGCTGGATGTAGCGGTGGTCGACACGATCGAGGAGCTCGTGCGCGGGACGCTCGAGACCGGTCGCACGTCCCGCTTCTCCCTCCGGAACCGCGGTGTCGGCCTCGGCACGATCAGCGCGGCCGTGCCCCGTTCGTTCAAGGCCGAGATCGAGGACGTCAGGGCCGAGATCGTCGCCGGGAAGGTCCCGATCGCGAGCTCGCTCACATAGCGCTCTCGCTCTGTATCGAAACCCAGATGTTCCCGCCCCAAGAGGCCACGTCCGTCGGCGCGTGCCCGACCGGAACGAGGCCTACCACCTGGCCGTCCTGAGCATCGATCTGGACGACGGTGCCGTCGGCGTTGTTGGCCGCGAACACCACCCCATCCGTCGCGCACAGGCCCACGAGCCCTCTGCCGACCGGGGTCGTCTGGCTCACCGTCGCCGTGTCCGGGTTGATGCGCCAGACGAGTCCTAGCGAGTCAGAGACCCAGACAGCCTGCTTGCCAGCGGTCAACGCGACGGGGTACCCGATGGGCACCTCGGCCGTGGCTGTGCTCGTGTGCGGCTCGATGCGCAGAGCCCGCTCGGCGGTCGTCACGACCCAGAGTGCTTCCTCGCCGAGTGCCACGCCTACCGGCACATGGCCGACGTCGATGATCGCCGAGGACTCGTTCGTCGTCGGGTCGATGCGGAGCACATGGTGGGGACCAGCGGCGATCCAGACGGAATCGTCATCGGCGTCGACCGCGTAGGTCGGGTTCCAGACGAGTTCGCTCGAGCCCCTCAGGTCGATCGTCTCGACGACGACGTCAGCGCTGGGATCGATGCGCGAAACGGTGCCGTCGCTCCCGTTCGCCACCCAGACCGCATCGGTTGCGACAGCGAGGTCTATCGCCGGTGCTCCGATTCCGATCGTCCTGATGACTTCGTGGCGATCTTGATGGATGCGGGAGACTGTTCCATCGTCTGCGTTGGCGACCCAGACCGAGCCGTGCCCGATTGCGATGGCGACAGGCCTTCGGCCCACGGGCACGTGGCCCACGACCCGGGAGCGCTCTTGGTCGATCACAGCGACCGAGTCGGGAGGCGGCGCGTTAGTACGTGACGACGCTCGGCGACGCAGTGCGACAGAGGGTCGTTCGGCCCCCGCGACTACCGGCGACTCGAGCGAAGGATCGTGGTTGAGGATGGCCTTCTCGAGGCGTTGGAGCTCATCGTCCGGCTTGAGGCCGAGCTCCTCGTCCAGCAACCGCCGGCCCGAGCGAAAGACCTCGAGCGCGTCCGCCTGGCGGCCGCAGCGGTACAGGGCCAGCATCAGCTGGCCGCGGAGGCGCTCGCGCAGCGGGTGCTCGCGCACGAGCCCCTCGAGCTCCGGAACCAGCTCCGCGTGCCGCCCGAGCGTGAGGTCGGCCTGGATCCGCTGTTCGAGTGCGGCCAGCCGCTGCTCTTCCAGCCGCGCTCGCTCGGCGCGGGCAAAGGAGTCGCCCAGCTCGGCCAGAGGCGCTCCACGCCACAGGGCCAGCCCTTCCCGGAGCAGCGGGGCGGTCTGGGCGGGCTCCTCCGCGCGCGCCGTCGCGACCAGCTGCTCGAAGCGATGGAGGTCGAGCTCACCGTCGCTGACCCGGACGAGATAGCCGGGGGGCTGCGTCAGGATCAGATCCCGGCCGAGTGCCTTGCGCAGCTGGGAGACGTACACCTGGAGCGCCGTCGGGGCGGTGTCGGGAGGTGAGGCACCCCAGAGCTCGTCGATGAGCCGGTCGCGGGAGACGACCTCGTTGGCGTGCAGCAGCAAGGAGGCGAGCAGGGCGCGCTGCTTCGAGCCGCCGAGCGGGACCTGGTGGCCGTCCTCCAGTACCTCGAGCGGCCCGAGAATCCGGAACTCCACGTCTGCTCCTCGCCATGACGGTAACACGGACCGGGCCGGACGTTGATGGCGCACCGCACGGTCAGACTCGCCGTACCGCCGGTTCCTGCTGAGTCACTGCTCGAACACCGGACGACGACGTCGACGGCGGCTACAAAGGCTGACTGAGGCTGACTTTTCGATCACGGTCCGAACGTGGTCGGTGACAGGGCCATACAGAAACCCGCCGTTTCCAGCGGGTTCGTCGAAGCGGATGAAGGGACCTCGAACCCTCGACCTTCTGCATGGCATGCCCCTAGAGACGGCCGCCAGTTCCGCCCCGTTCCGCTCGACGCCCGCGGCTACGAGCTTTCCTGCGGCCTCGCCAGCGCGGCTTGTAGTGGACGTAGCGCATGGTCGGGTCGACGTCGGCGTGACCCCATGTAGTCCTGGACCGCGACGATGCTCACGGCGTCGATCGCGAGGGAGCCGAAAAGGTGTGCCTGAGGTCATGGAAGCGGAGCGGCCGGAACCCGGCCCGCTTGCGCGCGGTCTTGTGCTAAGACCCTTGACGCCGTCCTGCTGATGTCGGACAACTTCCGCAAACATGTCGATTAGGAGCTCGTCACTTTGACGGCTCGACAGGACAAGACATCGGGGGACTTACTTGACCGGCTGCGGCTGGAGGTCGAGGAACTCCGAGCTTCGCGCGAACGGCTTGTTCGCGCCTCCGATGCCGACCGCCGCAGGATCGAGCGCGAGTTGCACGACGGTCCGCAGCAGCGCCTAGTCGCTCTCGCGGTCAGCCTGCAGGTCGCTCGCCAGCTGGTGGACGACGATCCCCCCGCGGCACGGACGCTCCTCGATGAGATCGGACGCGACGTGCAGGAGGCGCTGGAGGAGACGCGGAAGCTGGTGCACCGCATTTATCCCCCCGTACTCGAAGCGGGCGGCCTCGGCGTAGCTTTGCGCATGGCGGCGGCGAGCATCGGCGCCCGCACCGACGTCCAGGTCGCGACGGGAGGGGCCTGCCCGCCTGAGGTCGCCGGGACGGTGTACTTCTGCTGCGTCGAGGCGCTCGAATGGATAGGCACCGGGACGAGGTCGACGATCAGCGTCCGCGAAGAGGAGGCGGCGCTCGTATTCGAGATCATCGAGAGCGGTTCCGGCTCAGGCGTTGATACGGCCTCTGCGGATCTCGCCGGGATGCAGGAGCGAGTTGAGTCGCTCGGCGGCTGGCTGACGATCACGTCAGAGCCAGGCCACGGCGGCCGCATCTCCGGCTCGCTGCCGATGTCGAGATGAAGCTAGAGGCCCTCCGCCAGGTAGAGGATCACAGCCTTGACGCGCTTATGGACCGCTGTCTCCCACGTTAGACCAAGCTTGAGGAAGATCGAGTGGATCACCTTCTCGACCGATCTCTCGGTCAGAAGGAGCGCGTCGGCGATCGCTGCGTTGTTCTTTCCCTCGGCCATCTCGCGCAGCACGTCGCGCTCGCGCGGAGTCAACTGGCTGAGCGGCGAATCGTCCCGGCGAGCGTTCTCTGCGACGAGCGCGTCGACGACCTTCGAGTCGATAACCGAGCCGCCTCCCGCGACGGCGCGGATCGCGGCCTCGAGCTCTTCGAGATCCGTCACGCGCTCCTTCAGCAGGTACGCCCGCCGCGCGCTACCACCCTGGAAAAGAGCGAGTGCATACGATGGATTCGCGTACTGGCTCAGAACGACGACGCCGATCTCCGGGTGTGTCTCCCGCAGCCGCTCGGCGGCTTGGATTCCTTCGTCGGTGTCGCTGGGCGGCATGCGGATGTCGGTGAGGACGACGTGCGGCCGCTCGGCCTCGACGGCCGCGAGCAGCGAGCTCAGGTCGTCGCAGACGGCCACGACGTCGAGGTCGGGACGCGCCTCGAGCAGCCGCAAAATGCCCTCGCGGACGAGGTAGTGGTCCTCCGCGAGCACGAGGCGTATCGGCACGCGCAGAGAATACGCTCGTGACGCCTACGCCTCTCGTCCTCATCGTCGATGACAACGAGAAGAACGTGAAACTAGCGCGCGATGTGCTGCGCGCAGCCGGCTTCCGGACGCTCGAAGCCGCGAACGGTGCCGAAGGAATGGCGCTCGCCGATGAGCATCTTCCAAGCGTCATCCTGATGGATCTCCGGTTGCCGGACATGGACGGTGCGGACGCCGCCCGGAAACTCGCGAACGGACCACGGACATCGGCGATCCCGGTTGTCGCTTTGAGCGCGCTCGCCCTAGAGGGAGGCGTCGCCTGGCTCCTGGCCAACGGCTTCGCCGGCCACCTCGAGAAGCCGATCGACATTCAGGAATTCCCGCACCAGGTTCGCCAGTACTGCAGCGGCTGAGCGACTGACACCGTGCAGGTACACCCCTCGGATCGGGATGCTGGCACCCTGGACATCGGTTCCGCTGACCGCGATCATCGGTGAAGCGAGGCAACCAAGGAGGTCAGGGAAGATGTTGAAGCCGCTCCTAGGGAAGAGATCCACCTCGGCAGCGTCCAAGCTACGCGCCGCACAAATGTCTATTATGCCCGTTCTCCGCGGAAAGGAGGCCTCGATGGCCGGCCGTCCGGGGTTGCCGAAGAGTGTTCTCGGGCTTGCGACCGCTGTCGCGTTGCTGGCCGCGCTCGGGTTCTCCGTAACCGCTGCATCCTCCCAGAACCAGGCGCCCCGAGGGACGAAGGCATTCCACGCGACAAAGGACTGCTCGGGGTTCACCGGGCTCGTCGGCGCCTATTGCACGATCAGGTCCTCGAACGTCAAGGCGCTCAAGGTGGGCTCGAAGATTTTCTACTTCCAGGTCGCGAGTAAGACCGCGCTGGACAGCGACACGGTCATCTATGTGAACCGCGGCAGCGTCGCAACCGGCCATTGCCTCCTTCGTTTCGCGACCGGGGTCGGACTGTGCACGACCTCGGACGGCACGGGAACGCTTGCCGGGCTCCATCTCCGTGTGCGTGTCACGGCCGATGCGTCGATCCCGAAGCTCTGGCACTGGGACGGGACGTACAGCTTCAGCCAGGGCTAGCTCCGGTGGGGAATCGGCCGGTGAGTGAGCGGGTTGCCCGGTGGCTTTCATCGCTCTCGGCCAAGTACATCGCCGTGTTCGCGCTGCTGGTCGCCGTTCCGGTGATCTGTACGAGCGTGTACTTGCTCTCCTCGTCCTATCGGGACAACAAGCGCGCGTTGACCCTGCTCCAGCAGGAGAAGGCGAAGTCGGTCGCGGTCACGATCGAGCAGTACTTCACAGACCGGACTGTGAGGATGAAGGGGATCCAGGGTCGCTACTTGTCCTTCACGGCACGGGGCTCGGTGCTTCAACCCCTGCTCGACGATCACGCGACCGAAGCGTTCTACGTCGACAGTACCGGGCGCAAGACGCTCGCAAGCGCGGGCGGCGGGCGCACCCTGGTCAGGGGGAACTTCTGACACGATCGCTCCGGGAAGCAGGCGATGGCGGCCGGAGCCTGCTTCGGTCCCGTGTCCGCGCCACGGCTCCTGTCCAACCCCGGAGCAAGATCGATGGAGCTCGTGGTGAAGGAATCTCCGGAAGCAGGGCTGCAGAGAGAGTTCGCAGGAACCGGAGTCGTTGGCGAGATACTCGATCTCCGGGTGATTCAGGACCTTGTCAGGCAGACGCGTCTCGGGACGTCCGGATACGTCTATGCGATCGACGCAAGGGGCGTGCCCATCGCGCACCCGAATAGCGCCGCTTTCACGAATCGTTCCTTGGCTTTTCCGCAGGTGACCAGAGCGCTCGCTTCGTTGCAGACCGGATCGACGGTCGGCCGCAACTTCCGCGGGGAAAGAGTGCTGAGCAGCTGGGCGACCGTCGGGCCGGTCGGCTGGAAGGTGTTCGTCGAGCAGCCCGAGAGCGCGGCGTTCGCGCCGGTCCGCGGGAAGATCTGGCGGACGGCGCTCCTGCTCGCCGCCTTTGTCGCCGCCGGGATCGGCCTGAGCGTGTTGCTCGCTCGCCGTCTCGTCCGCCCTGTGCAGCAGATGCGGACGGCAGCAGGCCGCATCGGCGCGGGCGCCTACGACGAGCGGATCGAGCTCCGCCGCCGCGACGAGCTGGGTGGCCTCGCAGACGAGCTGAACGGGATGGCGGCGAGCCTGCAGGCATCGGTTCAAAGCCTGGAGCAAAAGGTCGAGGAACGCACGCGGGAGTTGCAGCGGGCGCTGGCAGAGCTTTCGCGGAAGGGCCGCCAACTCGAGGTCGCCAGCGAGCACAAGAGCCACTTCCTGGCCAACATGTCGCACGAGCTGCGGACGCCGTTGAACGCGATCATCGGGTTCTCGCAGGTGCTGCAGCAGCGCCTGTTTGGGCCGATCAACGAGAAGCAGGAGGAGTACCTCGACGACATCCTCTCGTCCGGCAACCACTTGTTGTCGTTGATCAATGACGTGCTCGACCTGTCGAAGGTCGAGGCCGGGCAGGTCGAGCTCGAGGTCGCTTCGCTTTCTCTGCGCGAGGCGCTCGAGCGCGGCGTCGTGATGGTGCGCGAACCGGCGACGAAGCACGGCGTCCGGCTCTCGCTCGAGCTCGAGCCCGGCGTTGACCTGGTCGAAGGCGACGAGCGGCGGTTGCGCCAGGTCATCTTCAACCTGCTCTCTAACGCCGTCAAGTTCACGCCGGAAGGAGGGGAGGTCGTCGTCGCGACCGCGAGCCGCGACCACGAGGTACTGATATCGGTAACCGACACGGGCCCCGGCATCCCACCGGAGGACCACGAGCGGATCTTCGAGGAGTTCCAGCAGACGGATGTCGGTGTGCGCCAGCGCGAGGGTACCGGGCTCGGGCTCGCCCTTTCGAAGCGCCTTGTCGAGCTGCACGGCGGCCGCATCTGGGTCGAGAGCGAGCCGGGGCACGGCAGCCGCTTCGTCTTCACGCTGCCGGCGAAGGAGGCGAACCGTGCTCGGTAAGCGGGTTCTGATCGTCGAGGACAACGAGAAGAACATGAAGCTCTTCCGCGACGTGCTGCAGGCCACGGGATACAGCACGCTCGAGGCGACGACTGGCGAGGAGGCTATCGAGCTCTCCCTGTCGCAGGCGCCCGCGCTCGTCTTGATGGACGTGCAGCTGCCGGGGATCGACGGCGTCGAGGCGCTCGAGAGGCTGCGGCAGAACGAGCGCACCGCCTCGATTCCCGTGCTGGCGCTGACCGCGCAGGCGATGAGCGGCGACCGCGAGCGTTTCCTCGAGGCCGGATTCGACGGCTACCTCGCCAAGCCCGTTGACGTCGGCGAGCTGATCGAGGCCGTTCGGGAGCACTGCGATCGTGGCTGAGCGACCGCCCAAGATCCTCGTCGTCGACGACGTGCCGGAGAACGTGCGCCTGCTCGAGGCAGTGCTCGTCTCGCGTGGCTACGAGGTGGTGACCGCGAACGACGGCCGGGCGGCGCTCGAGCGCGTCCAGACGGCTGAGCCTGACCTCATCCTCCTCGACGTGATGATGCCCGGCCTCGACGGCTACGCGGTCTGCTCCCAGCTCCGCGCGAACGACGACACCGCCGTGCTGCCGGTGATCATGGTCACGTCGAGCATCGGCCAGGAGAAGACGAAGGCGATCGAGGCCGGCGCCGACGACTTCATCCCCAAGCCGTTCAACCACAACGAGCTGCTCACCCGCGTGCGGTCGCTGCTTCGGATCAAGCGCTACCACGACACGATCAAGGCGCAGGCGGCAGAGCTCGCCGAGCTCAATCGCACGCTCGAGGAACGCGTGGGGGCACAGGTCGCCGAGCTCGAGCGACTGGGCAGGCTTCGCCGATTTCTCTCTCCCCAGCTCGCCGACGCGGTCGTATCCTCCGGAGACGAGACGATCCTTCGCAGCCACCGCCGACAGGTCGCGATGTTCTTCGCCGACCTGCGCGGCTGGTCAAGCTTCGTCGACGCTGTCGAGCCCGAGGAGCTGATGCGTGTCCTCAGCGAGTTCCATGGGGTGATCGGGCGCCTGGTCAAACGCTTCGAGGCGACTGTCGGCTTTCTTGAAGGTGACGGTGTACAGCTCTTCTTCAACGATCCGATCGAGATCCCCGACGCGGCGCTCCGGGCCGTCCGGATCGGCTGCGCGCTGCGCGAGGAGATGGCCGAGCTCACGCCGCTCTGGTCGAAGCGCGGGTACGACCTCGACTTCGGGGCGGGCATCGCCCTCGGCTACGCGACCTGCGGCGAGGTTGGCTTCGAGGGTCGCTCCGACTACGCGGCGATCGGGGCTGTGACGAATCTCGCCTCACGGCTCGCCGACGAGGCGACCGGTGGACAGATTCTCATCGCGCAGCGTCTCTACGCGGAGGTCGAGAACGACGTCGACGTGGAGTCGGTCGGCGAGTTCACACTCAAGGGATTCCCGCGACCTGTGCAGGCGTTCAACGTCCTCGCCGTTCACGAGCCGGCACCGGAGCTGTCTCAGGTGTAGAACGGCGGTCGCGGCGCCGGCGCACGCGACAGAGCTTGGCGGACGAGCACCCGACTTAGCGGCAGCTGGTCGTGGGCTTGAACGACGGAACGTTCCACTCCGCCAACTTCACGTTCAAGTAGCCCTTCGACACTTCCACACGTCTCAAGGAAGGCCCGCTCCGGCGGGCCTTCTCCGTTCCAGCACTCGGCTGGGTAGCGCGGTCAGTTCCGCCCGCCCGCCTCGAGCTCTCGCTCCTCGACCCGCAGGTAGCTCGCAAGCCTGTTGATCGGCAGCGATTGAAGCCGTAACGAAAGAGGAGGCCCGTAGGGACCTCCAGATGCTCAAACGGGCTCGAACGCCCTGCTCACGATCCAGGCGTGCTTGCCGACGCGGCGACCCCGGGTGAAGCCGTACTGCTCGAAGAGCTCAACCGTCGCGCTGAAGAGGAAGCGGCCCTGTGCCTCGCGACCGGCGGTCACCTCGGGGATGGCCTCGACGAGACCGCCGCCGAGACGGGCGATCTGGTCGAGCGCCCCCTCCAGGCCCGCCCGGGCGATGCCTCGACCGCGATGCCTCTTGTCGACGAAGATGCAGGTGATCCGCCAATCCGGCCGTGGTGGAGCGTCCTTGTCGTACTCGCGCTTGTGCTTGATGCCCGGGAGCTCTTCGGGGCTACCGTACTGGCACCAGCCCTGGGCGGCGCCGTTCTCGTCGATGACAAGCGCGGCATGAGCGCGCCCCGTGCGCACGCGATCCTCCTTGGCGTCGCGATAGTTGATTCCCCTCTCTGCGCACTCGGGGTGATAGCCGATGCACCAGCAGCCACCGTAAACCCCGTTGTTGCGCTCGACGAGCTCGGCGAAGGCGTCCCATGTTGATGCGTCGAGTTGTCGGATCGCATACGGCATGGTCGGCTCCTTCGATAGTAGGTGTTTTTCATCGTCCTGGGATCAGCCAGTGGCGCCCCCCGCCGCTACGGGGATCGGGGCGAACAGCACGTCGGCGGATGTGAACGATGGGTGCGCCCCATCCGGCCGGATTTCCTGCGTCGCGGTGATTAACGGGCTTG
>Ga0184632_10001105_pt1 | contig 10961 bp, 4 predicted proteins | sample PLM31_50_b1_FD_133153 | JGI IMG/M metagenome (GOLD analysis project Ga0184632, IMG submission 133153) | Groundwater sediment microbial communities from an aquifer in East River, Colorado, USA - PLM3-1_50_b1 | ecosystem: Environmental > Terrestrial > Soil > Riparian zone | place: USA: East River... | reverse complement strand
GCGAACCGGGCGAGCTGCTCCACGCCCGCCCGGTTGGTCCGCCGCGAGCCGCCGACGACCAGCGTCCGGTCCAGGCGCAGCACGTCGCCGCCGTCCAGCGTCGCCGGTGGCGACATGCGCCGCACGTCGGCGACGAGGTCGGCGAGGGCCGGCAGCAGCCGCTCGGGCTCCTCGGCGCGCGAGGGGGCGCCGGGGCGGGTCAGCAGCGCCCGGTCGCCGAGCACGACGGCGCAGTCGTCGACGAAGCAGGAGTCCGGCAGGTCCTCCAGGGCGGGGAGCGGCACCACCCGAACGAGGTCGGCGAGCGCATCGACGTAGGCGGCGTGCTGCGCCGCCGCCCGTGCCGGGTCGATGGTCGACCGTGCCGGGTGCCTGGAGAGCGCCCGGGCGAAGGAGCGGCCGGGCGGCCGCACCAGCGCGAACTCGGGGGTGTCTCCGACCCGCCGGGTCATCGCCGGGGCCTCCTCACGGCCACCATCGGCCGACGTCCCAGACGGCTTGGACGATCTCGCGGACCGCGTCCTGGCCGCCGAGCGCGAGGATGACGGGTTGCAGGCTGCGGATGTCCGCGAGCAGGTCCCTGCGACGCCTCGTCGCCAGCACGGGGAGGATCGCTCGCCAAGCGCTCCAGGCGCTGGTGGCCGGGGGGGCGGCAAGGAGGGTCGCGAGCACCGCGAGGACAGCGGCCCGGTCGCTCTCGTCGGCGATGCTACCGGCGGCGGTGAGCGCGTCGGCGAGCAGGTCCCGCGGCAGGCGGGGCGCCAAGGCGCTGAGGGCCTGAGCACGCCAGCGTTCCTGCGAGATGGTCCGGGCGGCGGCGAGCGCGTCGGCGAGCAGTGCCTGCGGCAGGTAGGGGGCCAGCGCCGCCAGCGCCTCGGCCCGCCAGCGCTCCTCGCCGAGGTGACCGGCCCTGTCGAGGGCCATGGCGAGGTGGGGGCCTGGCAGGTAGGGAGCCAGCAGGCCCACGGTCATGGCCAACCGCGAGTCGTTCCTGATCGTCCGTATCGCGCGTTCCGTCTCCGCCAGCGCCGCCACCCGCTCCGGCTCGGCAAGCGACGGTATCAGCGGTGCGAGCGCGCGGATGCGCCCGGACCCGTCCCCGACCGTCCGCGCCGCGGCGAGTGCCTCCGCCAGGAGGGCGCCGGGAATGTGGGGGGCGAGCGCCGCGAGCGCCTCGGCGCGGGAATCCTCGTCGGCGATCTTCTGTGCCGCGGCGAGTGCCTGCGGCAGGAGCGCGTCGGGAAGGTAGGGGGCGAGCGCAGCGAGCGTCTGGGCCCGCCAGGGACCGAATCCCATCATGGCGGCGGCCTCGAGGGCGTCGGCGAGGAGCGGGCCACGCAGGTGCGGCGCCAGGGTCGCCACCACCCGAGGCCGGCCGAGGCCATCCTGGCTGGCGGGCCGGGCGGCGGCAAGCGCCTCGCCCAGCAGCGGGTCGGGCAGCATCGGGGCAAGGGCCGCGAGGGCCCCCACCACCCAGCGTTCGTCCGAGAGGGTCTGGGCGGCATCCAGCGCCTCGGCCAGCAGCGGCTCGGGGAGGTGCGGCGCCAGCGCCGCGATCGCCCGGGCCCGCCAGCGCTCGTCGCCGATGGACCGCGCCGTGGCCAGTGCCTCGGCCCCCAGGGACTCGGGAAGCTGCGGCGCGACGGCCGCGAGCGCCTCCGCCCGCGAGTCTTCTGTCATTGTCTGGGCGGCCGAGAGCGCCTCGGCGAGCGCCTCGGCCGAGAGGGGCTCGGGAAGCTGCGGTGCGAGGGCGGTGAGCGCAGTGGTGCGGGCGTCTTCGTCGGTGATGGTGCGTGCGGCGGCGAGCGCGTCGGCCAGCAGTGGCTCGGGGAGGTGCGGCGCCAGCGCCGCGACCGCCCGGGCCCGCCAGCGCTCGTCGCCGATAAGGCGTGCCTCCGCATGCGCCTCGGCCAGCAGTGGCATCGGCAGGTGGGGTGCGAGGGCGCTGAGCGCCTCGGTACGGGCGCCCTCGTCGGTGATGGTGCGCGCGGCGGTGAGCGCTTCGGCCAGCAGCGGCTCGGAGAGCTGGGGTGCCAGCGCGCCAAGCTCCTCGGCCCGCGAACGTTCCTCGGTGATGCTCATGGCCGTGATCAGCGCATTGCGGTGCACCGAGACCGGCAGGTGTCGTCCGAGGTCCGCCAGCGTGTCGGCTTGCGCTGCCTGGTCCCCGATTCGGCAGACGGCATCCAGCGCCTCGTCGAGGAGCGGCCTCGGCAGGTGCGAGCTGAGGGCACCAATTGCATGGATCCTCCACGGTCCCGCCTGGATCGCGCGCGCCTGGTCGAGCGCCTCGGCCAGCAGCGGTCCCGGCAGATTGGGACCCAGCTCCGCGAGCGTCTCCGCCCGTACCCGTTCGCTGCCGATCATCCGGGCTTCGCCCAGTGCGGCTTCCAGCATCTTCGCTCGGGTGGGTCCTGACAGTAGGCGCCTGAGCCTGGTCAGCGCGTGGATCCGCCAGTGTTCGTGCTCGATCGTACCGGCGGCGGCGATCGCCTCGGCTAGCAGCAGCCCTGGCAGGTAGGGACCAAGGGCCAGGAGTGCCTCCGCGCGGCAGCGCTCGTCCTCCATCGCCTCGGCGGCGACCATCGCCTTGGCCAGCAACGGGCCAGGCAGGTGTGGAGCCAGGGAGGCCAGCATCCCGGTCCGCCTGGTCTCGGGCTCGGTTGCCCAGGCCGCGGCGAGCACGTCGCCGAGCAGCGGCGCCGGCAGGAAGGGGGCAAGCGTGGCCAGCGCCGCGCTGCGGGCGGACTCGTCGTCGAGCGCGCGGGCGGTCGCCAGCGCCGTGCCGATCGCCTCGGTGCGCGCGGGCTCGGCGAGGTGACCGGCGAGCGTCGCGAGCGCGCCGACCCGTGATGCCCCGTCGCCGATCGCCGCGGCGGCGACCACCGCCTCGCCGAGCAGCGGCGCCGGCAGGAAGGGGGCAAGCGTGGCCAGCGCCGCGCTGCGGGCGGACTCGTCGTCGAGCGCGCGGGCGGTCGCCAGCGCCGTGCCCAGGACCTCCGTCCGGGCCGGCTCGGCGGCAACCGCCGCCAGGGCGACGAGCACGCCCGCCCGCGACTGCCGGTGCCCGATGGCCTCGGCGACGGCCAGCGCCTCGTCCCGGAGCGATGACGGCAGGTGCGGGGCGAGGGAGGCCAGCGCCTCGGCTCGCCCTGGCCCATCCCCGATGGTCCGCACGGCGGCGAGCGCTTCACGCATCGCCCCGGACAGGGCGGGTTCGGTCAGGAACGAGGCGACGGCCGTCAAGGACTCTGCCCGCCGGCGTGGTTCCGGCACCTGCCTGGCGGAGGCCAGGCCCTGTGGTGCCGTCCAGCGTCCCTTCTCGACGAGGGCCGTGATCAGTGGAGGAGGGACGTTGGCAGCGACGCTGTGGATCGAGACGATGATCAGCGCGTAGCGAAGCTCCCGCCCGAGGCTGGTGGCCGCCATGCCCTGCTCGAGTTCGTCCGACGACGCCGCCTGGGCCGACCGCCAGGCGAGGGCGACGTCGTCGAGGTATCGCGCGCTGTCACCAGCCCGCTCGGCGGCCTGGTGCCAGGCGTTCCTCGACCGCGGTCGCAGTCGCGGCGCGGCGCCTTCGTCGCTCCACTCAACGGCCAGGACCCGATGCAGGTCCTCGCCTCGGGCACCCGCGAGGTGAACGGTCAGATGGCGCAGGCCGTAGCGGTCGTCGAGCGCCGCCGTGGCCGGATCGCGCAGGCCGGGCAGACCGTTCTCCAGGCCGCCCCACGCCCGCAGATAGCGGTCGGCGATGCGACCGTGGGCCTCGGCGGTGGCGTCTTCCAGTTCCGCGACGAACGCCTGCTCGGCGGTGGTGAGCTGCTCGAGGTCCGCCTGCCCATGCAGGAACTCGCGAAGGCTTGCGTGGTACAGGCTGTAGCGCCGCTCCTTGCCGCTCCCGACGATCAGGAACGGGCGCCACTCCTCATCGAGCAGCCGGCGGGGCGGCGGAGCGACGCCGGCCAGTGTCGACAGCAGCTCGAAGGGGAGCTCCTCGACGGCGGCGCCCAACGTGGCCAGCAGCGGCAAGTGTACCCGATCCCAGTCGGCTGCGTGCTCGTCCCGCCAGCGCCTCCAGTGCTGCGCGTAATACTGCCACAGCCCGATCGGCAGCTCGTCGAGGGTGCCCAGGGTGCGCTGGCCCCGGTCGATCTCGCCGAGCACGCAGGCGAGGTAGATCCAGACTCCACGGCACCGCTCCAGCAGCGTGTCGACGAACGCGTCGACGTCGGGGGCGCCGTTGCGCCTGGCAGCGCGCTGCAGGAAGGCCCGCATGTCCTGGAGGTTGCGCCAGTCGTTCGCGGCGAGGCGAAGCACCCGCCTCGGCGTGTCCACCTGCAGTGTCACGTCGGAGGGTCGCTGCGAGGCCAGCACGTAGACTCCCGCCGGGAGCTGCCGCGGCAGGCCGAGATTGTTCTGCCCAGGCGGGCGGTCCGCCCCGTCCAGCCCGTCGACCAGCAGCACGATGCGCTGGCCGGGCCGGCGCCTGTCCCTGGCCTCCGCCGCCTCGCGGAGGATGCTCGGCAGGAACTGCGGGCGCAGGACCTCGGCCGGCAGGGACGCCTCGACCAAGTCGGGGTCCAGTTCCCAGGCCCGGACGAGCTGGGCGGCGAGATTGCGCAACCCGACCGCCACGCCGGCCTGGCCGGAGGGGGCCAGCTCCACGAAGTGGTGGACGTAGCCGCGTTCCCTGGCCAGCCAGGCAAGGAACGCCGTCTTGCCGACGCCGGCGGCTGCCTCCAGCAGGAAGTAGCCGCTTTGGTGGGTGTCGATGAACTCCCCGAAATCGGCCGTCAGCCACTCGCGGCCGACGAAATCGTCGAGGCCGAGGTGATCGTAGAGCGGCCATGGCTCGATGTAGCTGGCGGCGATGGGCTCGTACGGCCCGACGAAGATGCGGGCGTGATCCCCGGTGGCCAGGACGCTCCGGATGACGTCGCGGCCGATCGAGATCGACCGCCCTCCGTCCGCCATGGGCTCACTCGGGACTGGCAGGACGGTCGCCGGTGTCCAGGCGGCTGTCGGTGACGTCACCGCCGACCGCGATGGACCGCTCACCGCGCGCGGTGACCGTCACCGACGACCCCGTCCCCGGTCGCTCGTCCAGCAGACGACGCAGGTCGCCGGCGAGCGCCTCATCGCCCGCGAGCAGCTTCCGCAGCTGCAGGCGCAGCGCGGCCCTGGCGTCGTCGTCGCCAGGCGCCTCGGCGGCGTCCCGCACCGCCTCGAGCGCCGCCGGGCGCTCCTCCAGCCTGCCCCGAAGCCGGTCCCAGAGCACCTTGGCATGCTCCCATGCCTCGCTGCCGAGCTCGCGTCCCGCCACCTCGGCGGCCTCCTTGCCGAGCTGGACGAGGTATGGCAGGAACGGAGCGAGCAGCGCGACCAGTTCGTTTGAGAGCACGGTCACGTCCATGGCGGACCCCCTGAACAGCGCCGACGCGACGATTCCCCATCATGGCAGCCGAGCCGAGCCTCCGAAAGCAGTATTGTCAGCCTTCGCCGGAGGTTTCGGAGCGGGTCTGCTGGATCGCCAGGTCGAGCTGTTCGAGCACCTGGGCGATGTCCAGCGGCGCTCGCCCCACGCTGGGCGGCGGCGGCAGCAGCGGCGGCCCGGGCGGCAACGCGACGCCGACCAGCCGCTCGTATGCCTCCCGGTACTCGACGGTTGGCGCGCGCTCGTGGAGCATCCGGTAGAGCCCGGCTGCCTCTTGCCGCGCCAGCTCCTGGCTCGGGTCGAGCTGCCACAGCGCGTCCAGGACCGCCGCCTGCTCGGGCGGGTCGACCTGGTCGTTCCGCAGCACCCGTAGCTCGCGGACGGCGTCGCCCCGGTCCATGCGTCCCAGCTTGACCTGGAGGCGGAGCGACAGCAGGCGGGCGCGCAGCTCCACACCGGCCTGGCGGTGCTCGGCGGCGATCTCCAGCGCCTCCCGATTCGCGCGTTCCGCCTCTTGCGGCCGCCCCACCGCGGCGAGGAGGCGGGCCTGCTGGTGCAGCCACTCGCAGAGCGCGTACTGGGCGGCGAGCTGTCGGGCCAGCCTGACCACGCGAGCGTAGAGCTGCTCGGCCTCCGGCTCGTGGCCCTGGGCGGCGACCGCCATGGCCAGGTTCCCCGCTTGGATCATCATGTTGGGCCGATCACCGATCTCGGCGGCGGCCCGGAACGCGTGCGCGAGGCAGCGAACGGCGCGACCGTACTCCCCTTGCCGCCGGTGCGCCTCCCCGAGGTTGCCGATCACCCGGGCCGCCATCCGGCGGTCGCCGATCTCCTCGGCGACCGCCAGCGCTTGCCCGAAGTGCCGGATCGCCCGGACGTGGTCGCCACCCTCGAAGCAGACGCCACCGAGGTCGTTGGCGGCCAGGATGACGCCCGGACGGTACCGTGCGCCGGTCGCGACCTCCAGGGCCTCCTCCAGCAGCGGGAGCGCGGCGGCGTGCTGGCCGGTGAGCCAGCGCACCACCCCCTTGTTCTCCAGGGCGGCGCTGACGCCGACCAGGTCGCCGGCGCGCGTGGCGATCGTGAGCTGCTGCTCGGAGGCGGCCAGCGCCCCATCGAAGTCGCCGAGCTCCCAGGAGGTCCAGGCGAGCCGCTCGAGCGTCGCGGCGAGCCCAGGCCAGTCCTCGAGCCGCTGGAACTCCACGACGGCCTGGCGGAGCCGGTCGACCGCCTGGCGCAGCGCCTGCCCCGCTGGCCGGGTGTAGGGCAGCACGCTCCCAAGCCCGCGGGTCGCCGCCGCGCGGACCCGGCGATCGCTGGTGCCGGCGACCGCCAGCGCCCGGTCGTAGACGCGCTCGGCATCGGCCCACCTGGCTGCCAGGCGCAGCAGGTCGCCCAGCTCGATCAGCGGCTCGCCCGTCTGCTCCTGCGGCAGCAGCGCGAGCAGGGCCTCGTAGTAGCCGATGGCGCTGTCGGCGGCGAACGCTCCCCTGGCCGCGTCGGCGGCAGCCTTGAGCCACTCGCGCCGCTTGGCGACGTTGGGCGTCTGCTGGTAGTGATGGGCGAGCACGTGGACCAGCTGCGACAGCCGGTCCGGATAGGCCCGCTCCAGGTAGCTGGCCACGGCCTCGTGCCGCGCCGCCCGCTCGTGGGCGCTCAAGCTCTCGTAGACCGCCTCCCTGGTGATCGCGTGCTTGAACGCATACTCCGGTTCCGGCGAGTCGGTGAACCGGCGGGTGAGGTCGAGCTCGGCGAGGCGCTCCAGGTGCCGCAGCACCTGCTCGGGCGTGCCCGCCGCCGGGTGGCTGCCACAGATCCAGGCTGCGGCGAAGCGCGCCCCGATCACGCTCGCGACCTCGATGGTGGCCTTCTCACCGGCATCGAGCCGCTCGGTTCGTGCCAGCACTAGCCGCCGAAGGTCCTCGGGCCGGTCGAGGCCGGTGAGGACGCCGGGCTCGAGCGGATCGGTGCCACCTGCGAGCAGGAAGGCGACCAGCTCCTCGAGATGGAACGGGTTGCCGCCAGCCCACGCGACGATCTGCCGGACCACCGCGGGAGGGACGTCGCCGTCCTCGCCCCGGAGCGAGCGGATCCGCTGGGCGACGAGCCGCTCGGCGTCCTCGGCCGGGAGGTCGCTGACCCGCATCTCGGTGAAGTGCGGCAGAAACGCCAGGGCGAGGCCGGGTGCGGCCTGCTCGGGAGGGCGGCTGGTGGCGACGAGCAGGACTGGCCGATCGGCGAGGTTGCGGGCGAGGAACTCGAGCAGGGCCCGCGAGGCGGGGTCGATCCAGTGGCAGTCCTCCAGGACCAGCAGCAGCGGGGTCGCCGCGGCGAGCGTGCGGACCTGGTCGAGCAGCAGCGACCGCAGCAGCTCGGTGCGGGCCTGCGGCTCGAGCGGGGCGGTCAGGTCGCTGTCGGGCATCGGGAGATCGACGACCGGTGCGAGCAACGGCGCCCGCTCGTCGGATCCGCGGTCGCGCCCGGCGACCGTGGCGCGGAGCCGGACCCGCTGCTCGGCGATCTCCAGGGACGGGTCGACTGCGAACAGCGCCCGCCAGATTGGCTGCCACACGAGGTAGGCGGTGGTGGTCCCGTGCGCGCGGCACGCGCCGGCGTGCACCTCGAACCGCAGCCGTCGCGCCAGGAGGCCGATCTCGGCGGCGAGCCGCGACTTGCCGACCCCCGGCCCGCCGGTGACACCGAGCACCTGCCCTCGACCGCGGCGCGCACGGTCCAGGACCGTCCATGCGATGCCCATCTCCCGCTTGCGGCCCACCAGCGGTCCGGAGAGGGCCGACTCGCCGAGCGCGGGGTATGCCTGGCCGCTCATGCGTCGTCCCCCTGATGGCGGATCGTTTGTAACAAGATGGTCGATGTGACGACTATCACCTGATACAGTCCTACGTCACGAGCCGCGTGTCCATCTCGTCTGTCCCGACCCGCCGCATCGGAGGCCACGGCATGACGACCGACATGTTCGCCCCCGGCAGCGACCTGGTGATCAGGCTCCGGCAGGTTCGTCAGGACGGCATCGAGTTCGACCTCGCCAAGGTCCTCCTCCCAGAAGTCGAGCAGCTTGCCGCCGCGCGCGACGAGGAGGTGACGGTACTGATGAAGGTCCGGGACGGTCTGCGCGCGGACGCCGCCGGGCTGCTCGCCGAGCCTGAAGCCCCCGTCGAGCTCAAGCGGCAGGACGGCGATGCGGCGATCGACTTCTGGCACGAGGCCCGCCTGGCGCTCGCCGCGAACGCCCGCCCGGGCCTCTTGGTCCCGCCGTACAACTGGCAGCAAAAGTGGCCGAAGGGTCGCGCGACCATCACGCACCAGGCCAGCAACCAGTTCCTCCGGTGGCGACCAGGGCAGACGCTCGCGCCCGGGACCGAGGTCGTGCTGGACTTCCGGACCCGGCTGGTGGACGGCAGGGCGGACATGACTCCGCAGGAAACCTCGCTGTGCGTGGCCTACGTCGAGGAAGGCCGCCTGCTGGAGCCGCCTGCCGCGGACCCGTTCTCGTCCCCGGCGGAGGCGGAGCCGGAGCCGCCCCTGCGGGCCTCCACCAGTATCCAGGGCGAGGTCCTGGCTGGCTTCAAAAAGGACCACCGGGCGATCCTCCTCCTGGCCTTCAGGAACGGCGAGCATGCCGGCAGCGATGAGCGGGCGCGCGCCTGGCTGCGGGAGCTCCTCGACCCACCGGAGGGATGCGGGATCGCGACCACCGCGAAGGTGACGGCGTTCAACGACCAGTACAGCGCGGCCCGCCGGCGCGGGGACCCCGGCCTCGGGGGCCTCAAGGCCGTCTGGGTGAACGTCGCCTTCACCCGCAAGGGGATCGGCCGGCTGCAGCCGCTCCTGGAGGACAAGCGCCTGGAGGAGGACTTCAAGGCGTTCTGGGAGGGACCGGCCGAGCGAGCGGGGATCCTCGGCGACGACGCCGACAGCGCGCCGCAGCACTGGGTCTTCGGCGGACGCGGCCAGCCGGACATTCACGTTCTGCTGACCGTCGCGGGCGACGACGTCGACGAGCTCCGGGACGAGGTCAACCGGCAACTGGCCCGCGCGGTCACATACGAGCTTGACGTGGTCTACCAGCAGCGTGGCGACACCCTCCCGGGCGAGGCACGTGGCCAGGAGCACTTCGGCTTCAAGGACGGCGTGTCCCAGCCCGGCGTCAAGGGCTACACCAGGCCGGGCGCCGACCCGCACTACGACCTCGACCACCCGGGAACGGGGATCGTCCCCAAGACCAAGTTCCTGTGCGGCAAGCGTCCGCTGCTGTGGATGGAGAACGGGTCGTTCCAGGTGTTCCGAAGGCTCGCGCAGGACGTGGCGGGCTGGCGGGCGCAGATCGCCTACCTGAGCGAGGGCTTCCCGCTGGAGTTCCAGATGCGGCCGGCGCTGCTGGCCGCCAAGCTGGTGGGACGCTGGCCGAGCGGCACGCCGATCGCGCGGGCGCCGATGCGGGACGACCACCCGGCGCCGAGCCCCGACGACAACGACTTCGACTACCGGGGCGACGACCTCGGGGAGAAGACGCCGTTGTTCGCCCACATCCGCAGGCTGAACCGCCGGGAAGACGCCGACCAACCCCGCATCCTGCGCCGCGGCATCCCCTACGGTGCCGTGTTCGACCCGCAGGCGTCCGGCGCGGAGCACCAGGCCAGCGCGCCGCGCGGGCTGCTGTTCAACGCCTACATGGCGAGCATCGAGAACCAGTTCGAGCGCCTGCAGACGGAGTTCGCCAACCAGCGGGCTTCGGAAGACCCGGACCCGGACCCCCTGGTGGGCGTGCCGCGGGGGGACGTGATCTGGCGGCTGCGCCGCGTGAGCGGCGGCGCGAAGAAGCCGGTCGAGCAGCCGCTCCGCCTCCGCCGCTACGTGTGGACCACCGGCGCGGTCTACGCCTTTGCGCCCTCGCTCGACGCCCTTCGCGCGCTGGCGATCAACGACCTCGACAAGCTCGGGGTCACGGCTTCCGCACCCTCCCAGCCCTGAGAAACCCGCGGCCGCACGATCGCGGCCGTGGGCGGGTTGCGAGGAACGGGCGTCATGGCCGGGCCCGCCCCGGGTTGCCCATTGACAAGGGGCGGCTCCGACGATGGACACTACCAGCCATGGCTCATCGGGCGAGGTAGTCTCGCACCCGCCCCAGCGGAGGTGGCTCGGGATGGAGCTCTCACGGAGGCAGTTTCTCGCGTTCGTCGGCGTGACGGGCGGTGCCGCCGCCGCTGACGCCCTCCTTGCGACCGCCGCGGTCGGGGCCGACGGTTCGGTGGGCGACTTCCTCGGGCGGGGCGCGACCCCTGTCCGGCTCCCGCACCAGCTCCCGATCTACCTGAGCCGCGACAGCTTCCTGCCCACCACCGGCCAGGTGGGCGACTTCGGCGCGCCGCTGGGCGAGTACACGGTGCTCGACGACGTGATCGTCGCGCCGGAGTTCGAGCGCTACCTCGTGGTCGCCTGGGGCGACCGGGTGTTCGACGACCGCGACCAGTACGTCGGCTACAACTGCGACTACACGGCGTTCCGG
>Ga0184632_10001104_pt1 | contig 10963 bp, 11 predicted proteins | sample PLM31_50_b1_FD_133153 | JGI IMG/M metagenome (GOLD analysis project Ga0184632, IMG submission 133153) | Groundwater sediment microbial communities from an aquifer in East River, Colorado, USA - PLM3-1_50_b1 | ecosystem: Environmental > Terrestrial > Soil > Riparian zone | place: USA: East... | reverse complement strand
GGCGGCAACGCTCGGCCTTGAGGCAGGAGTGGACGTCGTGGTGATGTCGAGGATGCTCGGACACGCGAACGTCCGGGTCACGATGGACACCTACCAGCACGTACGCCGACAGGTCTTCGACGACGCAACCGCCAAGGTCGACGCCCTACTCGCGTCGAATCGTTCGGGAAATGTTCGGGAATCGGGCCGGTAAACCCGCCTCAAACGGCATCGTCGCAGGTCAAACGGCTGGGGACACCTTGCGCTATCGTCCTGCTGTGACCATTCGTACCGTGCTCCGTGCGGCGGCCGTGACCGGCGCCACGTTTGGCGTCGTCCTGCTCGGCTCGCCGGCGTTCGCGGCTCACCGCGACGACGGCGACGACCCGGGGAAGGGGCTGAGCGGGCTGGAAACGCTGCTGATCTTCGGCGTCATCCCAGTGGCGCTTTTCCTGCTCATCGCGCTGCTGGTCTCCGCACCGTCCATCGCGCGCGGGCCGCGCTATCGCGCCGATCGCGGGTGGCGGGGACCGCCGCTGGTCTTCGGCGCACCGCGGGATCTGCAGCTTCCCTCCGGCTCGACCCCGAGCGGCGCCCAGGCCATCGAGGCGGCGCCCGGCGGTTCCACCAGCGAGCCTGCCTCTGAGGGGGGCGGAGCCAGTGCTCGATGGTGAGGTCCTCACTCCTCGGCAGCAGGACGAGATCAACCGCGCCATCGATATTGCACAGCGGGAAGGTGGTCTGAGCTTCACCGTGTACGTCGGTCCCGCGATCGACGACCCGAGGGCCTTCGCCCGGAAGCTGCTCGCGGCCCTTCCCGACCCCGAGCAATCCGTCGTGGTCGTCGTCGACCCGACGCAGCGCCGACTGGAGATCGTCATGGGCAGCGTCGCTGCGAGAAACCTCGACGACCGAGCGTGCGCGCTCGCCGCGGCGACCATGACAAGTGCGTTCGCCGCCGGCGACCTGTCGGGTGGCATCGCCAGCGGCATCGTCCTGCTCGGCGAGCAGGCACGTCACCCGCGCAGCCTCCATCTGGACAATCCGTAGCCCTCAAGGGCGCGTGGAGGCACAGGGCAGGCCGAGCGCTGGGGCGCGTGACGAGCCATCCTTCTCCAGATCAGGCATACGCACGCCGCCTCGCCGGATCGCTGAGTGTGCAGGGCATGCGTGCGAATGCATGATCCGCTGCCGTTGGGCGGGAGTAGCCCGCAGAAAAGGCACGGTCAGATGTCGGCGCGACGACGTAGCGTTGGAGTGTGCTCTACGAGCCCGCGCAGTCGCTGACCGATCTCGCGTTGGGACTGATCACGCTGATCCTGGCGATCCGGCTCCGTCAGGAGGCGATCGGCTCGGCGGAGTCTCGGGCTGAGCTCCGTGCCGCCAACCGCTACTGGCGGACGGCGTTCTGGTGGTTCAGTGTCGCCGCGCTGGCCGGTGCGGTCCACCACGGAGTGTTCAACCGATGGGAGCGGGCAGGACAGCTCAGCTGGACGATCATCAGCGTGATCGTCGTCGTGGCGGTGTCCTATGTCCTCGCGGCGACCGTCGCCGATGTGCTCGGACCCGGGCGGGCGCGGGCGTTCTGGATCCTCCGGTCGTTCGGTCTTTCGGCCTATCTCGTCGTCGCAGTCACCGGGCACGCCGGGGTCGGGGCGATCCTCGCGTGCGAAAGCCTCACAATGCTCAGCGTGCTGGCCCTGTGGGGCTGGGCCGCCTGGCGCCGGCACCCGATGGCGCCCGCGATGGTGCTCGCGATCCTGACTAGCGGGGGCGCCGCCGGCCTCAAGGCACTTGACCCGAGGATGACAGAGGCCGTGGGCCTGGACCCGACCTCCATCTACCACTTGGCCCAGATTCTGGGCACCGTGCTGTTGTACGACGCGGTCCGGTCCCGGCGGGCCGAGCCGGCCGAGGTCCCGGCGACCCGGGCCGTCGAGGCCGCCTAGTGTCGCGTGGACACGCGACACTAGCCCGCTGCGGCGTCACAGGCCCGGGCACGCAGCGCTCGGGCCACCCCGTCTCGGCCCTCGACGAGGAGCCGCCGCAACGCGGGCACCGGGTCCTCCTCGGCGAGATAGCGATCGGTGCGGGTGAGCGTCGACTCGTCGACACGCAAGGCCGGGTAGAGCCCGATCACGATTTGCTGGGCGATTTCGTTGGTGCGGCCAGCCCAGACGTCCTTGATCGATTCGAAATACTTCTCGAAATACGGCTCAAGCAGGCGGAGCTGGTCGGCGCTGGTGAAGCCGCCGATGATCGATGCCTGGATGGCATTGGGCAGATCACCTCTGGAGACCACGGATTCCCACGCCTCGCCCTTTGCCGCCGGATTGGGCCGGGCGGCCAGCGCTCCCGCCGCATGTCGCTGCCCGGTCGCCGTATTGTCGCGATCGAGCTCAGCGTCGACGTCCCGGTCGCCGGCGACACCGGTCTCGACAAGCCTGGTGAGCAGGTGCCAGCGCAGGTCCGCATCCATGACGAGGCCCTCGACGGTCTCGGTGCCGTCGAGGAGCGCCCGGACGTAGCTGAGATCCTCGTCGCTCCTGGCCGCGTTCACGAATGCCCTAGCCCAAGCAAGCTGATGGTCGCTGCCGGGTTCAGCGCCAGTCAGGTGCGCACGGGCTGCGGCCGCGAGCTGGGCGAGACCGGTCGAGCGCCAAGCCGGATCGGCGAAGTGGTCGAGGGCAGCGAAGGTCTGCCGCAGCACAGACTGGACGACGACGATGTCGGACTCCTGGCCGATGCCGGCGAGGACGAGACGGACGTAGTCCCGGGCCGGCGTCTCGGCATCCCTGGTCATATCCCAGGCCGCCGCCCAGCAAAGAGCGCGAGGGAGAGTCTCGCTGATCGACCCGACTGACTCGGTCACGACTGTTAGTGAGTCCGCATCCAGTCTGATCTTCGCGTATGTCAGATCGTCGTCGTTGAGCAGGATCAGATCTGGCTTCAGGATGCCGCTCAGCTCTGCGACTTCGGTCCGGGGTCCCGAAATGTCGAGCTCGAGACGATCCCGCCGCACGATCCGGCCCCGGTCGTCCCGGTCGTAGAGGCCGATCGCGATCCGATGAGCACGCAGGGTTGGCCACTGGACGGGCGCTTCCTGCAGGACGGCGAAGGACGTCAACCGCCCCTCGTCGTCGACGGCGAATTCCGACCGCAGCGTGTTCACGCCGGCGGTCTCGAGCCACTCCTTGGCCCAGGTCGACAAATCGCGGCCCGAGGTCTCCTCGAGGATGGCGAGAAGATCGGCGAGCGTCGTGTTGCCCCATTCGTACCGCTTGAAATAGCGGCGCATGCCGTCGAAGAAGTGATCCACGCCCACCCACGCGACGAGCTGCTTGAGAACCGAAGCGCCCTTGGCATAAGTGATGCCGTCGAAGTTCACCTCGACGTCTTCGAGGTCGTTGATGTCGGCGACGATCGGGTGGGTGGACGGCAGCTGGTCCTGCCGGTAGGCCCAGGTCTTCTCGACGTTGGCGAACGTCGTCCACGCGCCCCGCCACCTGGTGGCCTGCGACTGGCAAAGGACCGATACATAGGTGGCGAAGGACTCATTCAGCCATAGGTCGTCCCACCACTTCATCGTGACGAGGTCGCCAAACCACATGTGGGCGAGCTCGTGCAGGATCGTCTCCGCTCGGCGCTCGTAGGCGGCGTCGGTGACCTTGGAGCGGAAGACGTAGTCCTCGAGGATCGTCACGCAGCCCGCGTTCTCCATCGCGCCCGCGTTGTACTCGGGGACGAAGAGCTGGTCGTACTTCGCGAACGGATAGGGATAGTCGAACTTCTCGTAGAAATAGTCGAAGCCCTGCTTCGTGACCTCGAAGATGGCCGCAGATTTCAGGTGTTCGGCGAGTGACCGGCGGCAATAGGCAGCGAGTGGGACCAGCTGGTCTCCGATCCTGTGCTCGTCGCGCTCCACGTAATAGGCACCGGCGATGAGCGCCGTGATGTACGTCGAGAGCCGCGGCGTCGACTCGAACGCCCACAACGCCTTGCCTGGTACGACCGCCTGTGGCGTGGGTGTCGGTGAGTTGGACACGACTTTCCAGTCGTCCTGGGCAATCACCGTGAGCTGCCAGCTGGCCTTCAGGTCCGGCTGGTCGAAGCAGGTATAGACCCGCCGTGCATCGGCGACCTCGAATTGGGTGTAGAGGTAGACCGACTGGTCCACAGGGTCGACGAAGCGGTGCAGACCTTCGCCGGTGTTCATGTACGAGCAGTCGGCGACGACACGCAGCTCGTTGTCGTTGGCAAGATCGTCTAGCTGGATCCGCACGTTGTCGAACACGGTTGCCGGATCGAGTGCCCGTCCGTTGAGCGTGAGCTCGTGGACAGATGGAGCGACGAGGTCGACGAAGGTCGACGAGCCTGCCTCGCGACAGGTGAATTGGATCACTGTCGTGGACCGGAAGGTGGTCTCACTCGTGGTGAGATCGAGTTCGACTGTGTAGGACTCGACGTCGATCAGGGCGGCCCGGGCGGCCGCCTCGTCGCGGGTGAGATTCATACCCGGCACGGCGTTGCTCTCCTGACTGGGGCTAATAGTGAAGTCTTGGCATCGTGCCATGTGAGGCCGGTGTCGCGCGCGCCGATCTCCAACCGTGAGATCCGACTGTTGCCCGAGCTGGTGGCAGACTGCCGCCCATGCGTGTCTACATCGGTTCCGACCACGCCGGATTCGAGCTGAAGTCCCACCTCATCGGCTGGCTTGAGGCGGCCGGCCACGAGCCGGTCGACTGCGGTCCGCACGAGTACGACGGCGACGATGACTATCCGCCGTATGTCCTGCGTGCGGCCACCGGGGTCAGCGCCGACGCGGACAGCCTGGGCATCGTCATTGGCGGATCGGGCAACGGCGAAGCGATTGCAGCGAACAAGGTCGGAGGAATCCGGGCCGCCTTGGCCTGGAGTGAGGAGATCGCAGAGCTCGCCCGGGAGCACAATGACGCGAACGTCATCTCGATTGGCGCGCGCATGCACACCCAGGACGAGGCCACGCGCTTCGTCGAGATCTTCATGACGACGCCCTACAGCGGCGAAGAAAGACACGCGAGACGGATCACGATGCTCACTGCGTACGAGCAGACCGGCATACTTCCGGACCTTCCTGCGCCCGCCTGATTCCGATCCACGCATCGGGCCGTGTCCGCCCTAGAAGATGAACTGGCACCACGGGGCGGGCTCATGGGCGAACGCGCGGCTGGCGTACGCGAGCGCTCCCGGCACCAGCTCGTCGACCCGTCCGGCTGCGCCAAGCGTCTGGAGGGTGACGCCGCCGAGGTACGCCGAGCCGAGTGCGCGGGCGTCAATCGCCAGGTCGGCCGCATCGGTCGTCTTCGTACACGAGGCTGCGGCGGGACCGCCGGTGAGCCGCCACCGGCCGGCGTTCCATGGGCAGGTGTGGTCGGTGACTGACAGGACGACGTCGACATCCGTCGTGTAGCGCCGGGCGGAGAGGGCCGCGGCGACGTCGACGGGTCTGAGGTACATCGCGTCGCCCAAGGTCGGCTCCGCGCGCCGCGGGTCGCCGAGCCACCACAGCAGCGGGTCGTCAACCGGCAGGTTCCAGTAATCCACATCCGCCATCAGGTCGATGTCGAGCAGGAAGCGCCATAGCTCCGCATACGCCGCCTGGTCGGCGGCGAGCACTTCGCGCAAGGTCACCGTGCCCGCCGGGCCGCTGCCCTCCCACTTCGAGCGCGGCGCATAAAGCGCGTAGCCACGCGGCTGGCCCGCACTCTCGGCGAGAACGCAGTAGAGCTTGCCGCCGCCTCGGGCGGCCGGTGGGTCGTCCGTGGAGCGATTCCACCAGCGCTCGTCGCGCGCCAACATGCCAGGACGGGCAGGCGCCGCTGCCGCCACAGTCTCCAATGCGGAGATCGCCTTCTTCGGATCGACGATACGCAGGCGTAGCGCGGGGTCGGCCGGGGCGTCGATCAGCTGGGCGCGGCGTGGGACCTTCACGCCGTACCTCATGGAGGCAAGCCCAAAGCCAAACCTGCCGTAGATCGCCGGCTCGCTCGCCCAGAGTGTGGCGACAGGCTCACCGAGCTCGTGCAGGTCAGCGAGCTGGCGTCGGAGCAGGGAGCTAAGGATGCCGCGGCGCCGATGGGTGGGCCGCACCGTCACCCAGGTCACGCCGCCAGTGCTCGGCAGCATGCCTCCCGGTATGCGCATCCCCTGCTCGTACGCGGCGGTGAATCCGACGAGCTCGTCGCCGTCGTATGCACCGAGGGTGCGGCTCCACGGCAAGAGGCCGCGCTCGCGCTCGACGATTTCCGGCGGGAAGACCTCGGCGAAGGCGAGCTGGTCGTTCGCGAAGACGACGTCCCACTCGTCGGGGGATACCGAGCGAATCGGATAGGGGGCGCCGGCACTGTCGGTCATGTGTCCTGCCTACCAGCAGAGGTGGCTGGAGGCACGCTGTTTTCTGCGAGGCCAGACGCCGGGCCTTTCGCGTGGCTTGGAGTTGTCGTCATGGCGATCGCTTGGGCAGGATCGAGCGGTGGACTTCCCCGAGGTGATCGAGGCGGAGGAGATCACCCTCCGCCGCTGGCGGCCGGATGACGCCAAGGAGCTGGCGGCCGCCGTTCAGGCGTCGCTGCCGGAGCTGCTCCCGTTCATGCCATGGGCGCACGAAGGGTACGACGTAGGCGCCGCGGGGATCTTCATCGACATCGCGACGGACGGCTGGGCCGACAGCACGCAATGGAACTACGCGGCCCTGGACAGTGCCGGAACGCTTGTCGGCTCGTTCGGCCTGCACGATCGGATCGGCGCGGGTGCCCTCGAAATCGGTTACTGGCTCCACTCGGCACACACCGGGCGTGGCTACGCGACGATGGCGGCTTCGGCGCTGACCGGTGCCGCTCTCGACCAGCCCGGCGTCGACCGAGTCGTGATCAAGCACGACGCCGCCAACCCGGCCTCGGGTGCGGTGGCCGCGCGCGCCGGTTTCCACGAGATCACGCGGACGGACCACCAGATCACCGCGCCGGGAGAGATCGGTGTCCAGGTCACCTGGGAGTACCCGTAGCGCCGAGCTACGAGCCGAGTCGCCGCGGTCGCCATCACTCGCGATGCGGACCGCCGGGGCGAGAGCAAAGACCGGGATGGATGGAGGAAGGTCATGGCGCGGGTTTCCGTAATCTCAGGCGGAGCGACCGGCATCGGAAAGGCGATCGCGACCAGGCTTGCTAGCGACGGCGACCAGGTCGTCCTCCTCGGCCGCCGTCCTGAGGCCCTGGAGAAAGCGGCCGCCGAGATCACCGGCGCCGCTGCAGGAGACCCCGTCCGCTGGTACCGCGCCGACCTCAGCGAGCCAGATCAGGTCGAGGCAACCGCTTCGGCGATCGTTCGGGACCACGGCTCGGTCGATGTTCTCGTCAATAATGCGGGTGGGGTCTCCACCGCTGCGACGGATACTTTGGCCGAGCTCGCGGCGTCCTGGCGTCAGGACTTCGATGGGAATGTCTTGCCGACGGTTCTGCTCACCGAGGCGTTGCTGCCGCAGATCACCCGACCGGGCGGGCGCATCGTCGCGATCAGCTCCGTGGCTGCGCTGCGCGGAGCGGGCTCGTACGGCGGAGCGAAGGCGGCGTTGCACGCCTGGGCCTACAGCCTCGCCGACGAACTCGCCCCGGACGGGGTGACGGTAAACGTGGTGGCGCCCGGATTCGTCCCGGACACGGAGTTCTGGGCGGGCCGGCTGACACCGCAGGTGTACGAGTCGCGGGTGGCGCGCATCCCGATGGGCCGCCCCGGCACGCCGGCGGAGGTCGCTGCGGCCGTCTGTTATCTCGTCTCGCCCGACGCCGGCTGGACGACAGGCCAGGTCCTCCAGGTCAACGGCGGCACCCTCCTGGGCCGCGGCTGATCCCACGCCCGCCGCCACCGCCCTCAAGGGCGGCGGCGAGGACCTCGGCGAGGATGGGCAGCGCGATGTTGCGGCCGGTCACGACGGCGACGGTTGGGCCCTGGACCTCGACCTTGCCGGCCATCAGCGCGGCGAGGGCGACCGCACCTGACCCTTCGGCGACCAGCCCGTGCCGCGCTGCGAGGAAGCGCATGGCATCCCTGATCTCCGCTTCACTCACGGAGGTTAGGGCCTGTGTGTATTTCGCGATGATCTCTGGCGTGATGCTGTCGGGCTCGAGGTTTCCCGCGAGCCCGTCGGCGAGCGTGCTCGCGATCGGTACCGGCACAATGCCTCCGCGGGCGACCGCTGTCGAGACGGCCCGCGACGCGTCCGCCTCCACGCCGACGACCCGTACTCCTGGTCGGGTCGTCGCCCATAGGCTCAGCCCGGCGACCAGCCCACCACCGCCTATCGGAGCGACGATCGTGAAGGGAGGAGTCATCTCGTCACTCAGCTCGTGCCCGATCGTCGCCTGACCGGCGATGACGTTGGGATCGTTGTACGGCGAGATGAACGCCGGGCCGTCCGCGGCGAGGCTGATCGCATGTGCCTCGGCGGCCTCGTAATCGTCACCGTGCTGGACGAGTTCGACGGCGAACTCGGCGAGTGCGGCCACCTTGGCTGCCGATGCCGTCCGCGGCACGACGATCGTGGCCGGAATGCCGAGCCGGGTTGCGCCATGAGCGACGCCGAGACCGTGGTTTCCGGCCGAAGCGGCGACGACGCCCGCTGCCCTCGCCCGCTCGTCAAGAGCCGACAGCGCCGCCAGCGCACCGCGTACCTTGAACGACCCCGTCGGCTGCCAGCTGTCCACCTTGAGCCAGGTGTCGGCGGCCACGCTCGTGGCCACCAGCGGAGAGGGCACGAGGTGTTCTCGTACGACGTGCCAGGCCCGGTCCAGGTCGTCGACCGTGGGGTGCCGGACAGCGCGAGCCGGTGCGACCACCACATCACCCCTTACTGGCTCACGTACAGACCCGGCCCAGTATGCCGGGCAGCCGAGACGATCGAGGATCGGCGTGACGATGGCTCCTGCCCGTCTGCGCCTGGCGGCTTGAGCCGAGGTCAGACGCGACGTGCTGGGCCAGGGGCGTGGGCGATGTAACCTCCTCGGATGGGTGATCCGTCGAGGGCTTACTTCGCGTTCCCGGGTCCGTTGCGAGACAGCCTTGTCGCGGCGATCCTGGCCGGCGAGAAGACGTCGACGACGTCATTACTCATCGAGTACGAGCACGACGACGAACCGCTCCCCGATGTGGGGGAACGCAGCGTCGTCGTCGATTCGGAAGACGAACCGGTAGCAGTGATCGAGACAACTGACGTTCGGGTCATCCGGCTCGGTGACATCGATCTAGCCCATGCGATCGACGAGGGCGAGGGCTACGGGACGGTCGCCGCCTGGCGGGCTGGGCACGAACAGTTCTGGCACAGCCCCGAGATGCGCAGCTATCTCGGGGATCCGGCGTTCGCCGTCGACGATGACACCATGGCGGTCGCGGAGCGGTTCCGCCTGGTCGAACGGCTCTGACCAAGCCGACCGTACAATCGCGCCGTGGGCCTCGATCCACGAAAACTCGCGATGATCTGACGTGCCCAGCAGGGGAGTTGCGACGAAACGGCACCGCCGGCTGGTCACGGCCATCGGGTGCACCGGCTTGCTCGTGGTCGCCGGGCTGGCCGGGTGTGGGGGTCAGCCATCGGGATCGCCGAGCGGAGCGTCGCCGACATCCAGCAGTACGTACTCTGCGACCACGACACCGTCGCAGACGCCGCCCGCCACAACCGCGCCTACGGTCGCCAGCTGCGTGCAGCGAACTCTCCAAAAGCTCACTCTTCCGCAGCGAGTGGGCCAGCTGTTCATGGGCGGCGTTCAGGTGGACCGGACACCCGCGTTCGTGTCTTCGACGCTGGGGGGGGTGCAGGTCGGGGCGATCCTGCTCGTCGGGCAGGCCACCACGGGGACGCGCGGGGTTGCGACTGCGGCAAACCGAGCGCGCACCGTTGCCGGCGCGCCGGCCGGAGTGCACGCGATCGTGGCGGCGGACCAAGAGGGCGGGCTTGTCCAGCATCTGAAGGGGCCAGGATTCGAGCCGATCCCTTCGGCGAGTGAGCAGGCACAGCTGACGCCTAGCCAGCTGCGGACCCGTGCAGAGGCGTGGGGGGAGGATCTGCGTGCTGCGAGCGTTGACCTCGACCTCGCACCGGTCGCCGACGTCGTACCGGCTTCGGTCGGTACGGCCAACATGCCCATCGGTGCATTGCATCGCGGCTACGGTTCTGATCCTTCATCCGTAGGGCAGCATGTGGCGGCGTTCGTGTCGGGCATGGGACAGGCTGGGGTGGCGACGGCCGTCAAACACTTCCCCGGGCTGGGAAAGGTCCGCGGTAACACCGACTTCAGCGCCGGGGTGGTTGATCGAGTCACCACGAGGGACGATCCCGATCTCGCGCCGTTCGGCGCCGGCATCGAGGCGGGCGCGGGGTTCCTCATGGTGTCGCTTGCGACCTACTCGAAGATCGACCCGGACAACCGCGCGGTCTTCTCGGAACCAGTCATCGACGGCATGGTGCGCAAGGATCTCGGTTTCGACGGCGTCGTGCTCTCCGACGACCTGGGCGCGGCAGCCGAGGTGGAGGCGGTGCCGCCGGCCCAGCGCGCACTCCGGTTTCTGCGGGCCGGCGGGGACGTGATCGTCACCGTCGAGGCGTCCATTCTTCCTGCGATGACCCAAGCCGTGATCGCGGCCGCAAAATCCAGCCGGTCCTTCCGCTCCGCCATCGATCAGCACGTTCTCCGCGTCCTCACCGCCAAGCGAGCGATGGGCCTGCTGACCTGCCCGTGACCCCGCGCTCCGCTCGTGCGCCGCGTTGGCCCGTGGCCAAACGCGGTTGCCGGAGCCGGACATCGTGCCGAATGATCGGGCCGCATGGGAACGGCGGGTCCGGTGAGAGGGCGGCGCGATGTTGTCGGGCGGGCGGGTGCTACTGCGTGGGATGGAGCGGGACGATCTTCGGCCGCTCTGGGAGATGTACAACGATCTTGCGGTCGAGCATCGGGCT
>Ga0184632_10001103_pt1 | contig 10978 bp, 8 predicted proteins | sample PLM31_50_b1_FD_133153 | JGI IMG/M metagenome (GOLD analysis project Ga0184632, IMG submission 133153) | Groundwater sediment microbial communities from an aquifer in East River, Colorado, USA - PLM3-1_50_b1 | ecosystem: Environmental > Terrestrial > Soil > Riparian zone | place: USA: East River... | reverse complement strand
TGGCGCTGCCATCGCCAGTTGCTCGCGGATGCGTTTCTCGTCCGAGGCTGGTCCGTGGGGCATATTATGGACAACGGCTGCCACGCGCACAGCCTGCCGCCGTTCGCTCATCCGGAAGGCGCGAAAATCTATTACCGTGGGTTGCTCTAGTCTGGTGTCTTCGAAGTTCGTTACATAATTAAATCGTCATTCCGGGCAACCCACGCGAAAGCGGGGGGCGACCCGGAATCCAGAAAAATCAAAGGCTACTGGATTCCCGCTTCCGCGGGTATGACGGTGAGGAGGCCACCGACTTCTTTTGCGAACTTCTGGGACAGGACACTAGAGTGATAATTAATGGAGCGTTTCGGGGGCTGCTGAGCTTCCCGAGACCCTGCGGTAAAAACTCATGCCGTTTTTTTTGCGGGCGTAACATTGATAAAAACCCGAATGGGCAAAATCATCATGTCACGGCCTGCGAACTGCAGCCGCTGTTGCAAGGTAAATGGCGTATGATTGTGTAACAAACGGGTAAACAGGTTTTCTTCTTCAAACACCAGCTTGCCGCTAAAGAAGACCACCCGCGGAAATTCCTTGGCCACCGCGTCGCACAGTTGCTCCAACTCCCCGATCAGATCTACCCCGAGACTGTAACGGTACTCGGCATACCAACCCAGACAGGTCGCAAAATCCACGAAGCTCTTTAGGTCCTCCTCCTTTTTGCGTTTGAGGTTCTCGATCTCGGCTTGTCCCTTGAATTGACCGGTATCGATGACGCCGACTGATATAAAGACAACGTTTTTAAAATGATTGGGAAACAAACGTTGGATGTTTAGCAGCGTGTGCACCGCGATGCCGTCGAAATCGCGCACGATGATCGCGGCAGTGGGCGCGCTTGAGTTCTTCACCGGCGCGGCAGCGTTCAAGTCGGGCTGAAAAGGAATTCCAAGCAACGTGTCATCAAGCCTCTTGAGCGCCTGTCTGACGCGATCGTAATGCCAGCGCACGGCTTGGCAGAGCAATACGAAAACGAGTGTGACTAAAATGGTCACCCAACCGCCCTCCGCAAGCTTCGTGGTGACGGTAACCAAGAGAATCGTGCCGGTGGCAAGCAAGCCCAGGCCGTTAACCCCAAGCCTATAGCGCCAGGGGGTAGCAGATTTTCGGACTTCCCACCAATGCCGGCACATGCCGAGCTGCGACAGCGTGAAGGTCAAAAATACGTTGATACTGTACATGACCACCAGCAGTTTGACCTGGCCTTGGCTGTAAATTAGAAACGCAAGGGAAGCCAAACCCATGAACCAGACGCCATTGCGGGTGACCAGCTGATCGCTCAAGTGGGCTAATCGGTGCGGCACCCAGGAATCCAGCGACATGTTTGCAAGCACACGCGGCCCATCGAGAAATCCGGCTTGAGCAGCAACGACCAACAACGCAGCCTCGGTAACCAACGTGACGATCACGAGGACTGCGGTGGATAGCGAATCGCCGCCGAAGAAAGTTCCGTACACGATTGTGAACAAGCTGGCATTGAGGGTCTTTCCCGGCTCATGGGCGACCCGGTTCAGCAGATAGCAGATTAATATTCCACTGGCGGTGAAGGCCAGCGACGTGGCCATGTAGAGCATGGTTTTCTTCCCGGTTTCGACCCGCGGCTCGCGGAGAATCTGTAAACCATTGCTCACCGCTTCAATTCCGGTGTAGGTGCCGCCGCCGAGACTGTAGGCGTGCAGCAGAATGCCGAGAGTTGCGAGCAGGCCGATGCCTCGAACATCACCCACCGTTTCTTGGTAAGAGTTCGCCACGAGAGTCGGCATATCGGCGAGGTGCGGCAGCAAGCCCATCGTGATAGCCACGATGTGCATGAGGATAAACAACAAAAAAATCGGCAGCAGGAACATGACCGACTCTTTCACGCCGCGCAGATTGAGAAAAATGAGGCCAAAAATGAATCCAACCGCGGCAATAATTTTATAGGATTGATAACCGGCCGGGAGAAAGCTGAACAACGCGTCGGCGCTGCTCGCTATCGAGATGGTGATGGTCAACATATAATCAACGACCAAAGCCGATCCTGAAACCAATCCGGCTTTGGACCCGAGTAATTTGGTCGCAACCAAATAGCCGCCGCCGCCGGTAGGAAAGAGTTCGATGACCTGTGAATAACTGGCCGAAATAATAAAAACAGTGGCGGCCATAAGAATCGCAAGAGGAAGCGCGAGATAGAAGTGCTGGCCGAGGGCCAGGTAAGCCTCTTCAGGGCCATACGCCGACGAACTGAGTCCATCGGCTCCTAATCCAACCCAGGCCAGGAAAGCGACCAGCGATATTTGGTGGAAAACTTTCGGATCGAGAGGATCTTTGGGTTTGCCGAAAAGCAACTCCCTGAGCGAGGCAAGCGGCGTCGAGAGCACGATTCACGTGTCTTAGCAGGTTTGTGGCGGAATGTTAACCGAATCAGAACCATGGCTCTCCGTCCGAGTCATCGTGCACAGGCGCATTCAGGACAAAGTCCCACCGTTGCGCGTCGGGCCCAACCCTTTTAAAGTAGCTCCATGCAAAAAGATGAGCCGAGCCTGGCGCCCGCGAAGGGGCTTCGGGTGTTGGTGATCGATGACGAAAAAAACATCCGCGCCACCCTGGCTCTCTGTCTGGAGCAAATTGGTTGTGAGGTGACGGCCGTAGCTTCAGCCGAAGCCGCGTTGGATGCGCTGGCGCGACAGCGACAAGACCTCGTGTTTCTTGACCTGCGCTTGGGACAGTCAAGCGGTCTCGATCTCATTCCCAAGCTGCTTGCTGATGCGCCGGATCTGATGGTCGTGATCATGACCGCCTATGCAACTATCGACAGCGCCGTGGAGGCCATTAAGCGCGGCGCGGCCGATTATATCGCCAAACCGTTTACGCCGGCACAGATTCGCCACCTGGTCGATCAGTATCTTACCCGAAGGGATCTCAGTCGGCAGATGCACGATCTCGAGGGGCGTCTCAGCCAGGCGGCGCCGGACATCGATCTGGAAAGCGGATCACCGAGAGTTCGCTCCGTCATCGATGTCGCCGCCAGAGCCGCGGCTTCGGATGTTGCGGTTCTCTTGCGCGGCGAAAGCGGCACCGGCAAGACTGTCCTGGCCCGCATGATTCATAACCTGAGTCCGCGCGCGCGCAGCCCGTTCGTCGTGGTCAATTGCCCGACCCTTTCCGAAGAACTCTTGGCGAGCGAGCTCTTCGGCCACGCCAAAGGAGCTTTCACGGGCGCCGTGCGAGACCAGGCCGGGCGCGTGGAGGCGGCTGAAGGCGGAACGCTGTTTCTTGACGAAATCGGTGAAATTTCCCCTTCTTTGCAAGCAAAGCTTCTACGCTTCTTGGAAGAAAAGGAGTTTGAGCGCGTCGGCGAGAATCGAACCCGGCGCGCCAATGTTCGTATGATCGCCGCCACAAACCGCAATCTGGAGGATCACGTCGCCAAGGGCCTGTTCCGCGAAGATCTACTGTATCGTCTCAATGTGATTGACTTGCAACTGCCGCCGCTGCGCGAACGCTCCGAGGATACTTTGCGCCTGGCACACAGGTTTTTGGCCTTCTTCGCCAAAGCAGCGCGCCGGCAACCGCCACAATTATCCCCGGCCGCGGAAGCCGCGCTGGTCGCTTACGCCTGGCCCGGAAACATCCGCGAACTGCGCAATACAATCGAGCGAGCGGTCATCCTCTGGCCGGCGGAGATCATCGAACCTGAGGCGTTCCCCGCGCATATATCTGCACACTCAACAGCTGAAGCGCCGCAGGTCGGCGGAGATTTCTCCCTCGAAGCGTTAGAACGAGAACATATCGCCCGGGTGTTGGCCAGGAGCGCAACCATGGAGGGAGCCGCTGCGATTCTCGGCATCGACGCCTCGACGCTCTGGCGCAAGCGTAAAAAATACGAAAGCTAAAAGCCGTTAATTCAGTTTGCCCAGACGTTTCAAAGCGTCCACGGCCGGCAGATAATCATGCCTCGCACTCACGGCCATGTAATAGTACTGAACTGCGCGTTTCTGATCTCCTTCACGTTCCCACAGAAACCCGAGCCAGTAATAGGGCTCGGGCCGATCAAGAGCGCGGGTCATGGCCGCTTTTAGATAGCCCCGCGCCTCGATGTACGCGTGGCGCTCGCGCGCAAGCTCGGCGAGATGCATCAAATCATCAAAAGCAGCGCCGCCGCCGAGCCTTTGGCGAAAAAGAATCTCCTCCGCAAGCGTGCCGATGATTTTTGGATCGAAGGGTTTTTCGAGGAAGTCGACGGCACCGAGTTTCATCGCCTCCACCGCGTTCGCTGCGGTTCCGTAGGCCGTAATGATCACCACCGCTGTTTTCGGACTGAGCACTTTTATAAGATCGAGGACTTCGAGCCCGGGCATTTTAGGCATGTGCAGATCGACGAAGGCGATGTCGGGGTGGCTCTGCTTGCACAACTCCAAAGCCTCTTCGCCGTCCTTTGCCTCATCGACCAGATATCCCGCCACCTCCAAGACTATGGCCAGGTTTTTGCGGATATTGCGTTCGTCGTCGGCGACCAGGATTCGCGGCTTCGATTCCGTCATCGTCATTCTCCTTTCGCGGCAGTTTTGGCCGCCAAAGGCAAAGTGAACCAGAATGTGCTTCCCTTTCCCGGCTCGCTTTTTACGCCGATATCGCCTCCATGGCCGCGGACGATTTCCCGGGCTATGTACAATCCTAAACCGGTTCCTCTTGGTTCCGCATCAGGTACACGAAAAAATTTTTCGAAAATTCGCTCTTGATACTCCCGTGGAATTCCTTTTCCGGTGTCTGCGACGGTGAAGCGCACAGCGTCATTGACGACCTCGGCACCCAGCGTCAAGCTGCCGCCCTTCTGCGTATGGCGAACCGCGTTGACGATCAGGTTCGAAAACACATGCCCGATACGCTCGTGATCGGCCAATACCCTCGCTTCGGGAAGAGGGAAATCGGCGCTCAAATTCAATCCCGCCTCAATGGCCTCTGCCTTATGCTCCTCAATGGCGCTCTCAACTAAATGCGAAACCGGAGTGGGCAAGGGAAACAATTCGACGCGCCCTGACTCGATGCGGGACAAGTCCAACAGATCGTCGACCATCGCTTGCAGCCGGTCGCAATCCTCGCGAGCGGCATGCAGTAACTCGGCCTGCTTGTCAGTGAGCGGCCCCGCCACTTGCTCCGTGCAGAGATGAACAGCCATGCGCAGGGAAGTCAGCGGCGTACGGAACTCGTGAGCGACGGTGGCAACAAGATCGTTCTTGAGCTCCTCGAAGCGGCGCAATCGAGTGACGTCCTGCAAGATCACCGTCGCCCCGACAACTACTCCACGCGTCTCGTATACGGGAGAACCGCGCGGCAAGAAATAGCGGTCTCCTAAGAGCGTGGTTAGTTGAACCGCGTCCTCAAACCCCCGAGGAACATAGGCCCCCTTTCCGCTGAGCACGTGGCTGCGGATACGCTCCAGTACGGCGCCAGTCGGCTGATTGACGTTCTTGAGGGGATCCTTAGACGCCGAATCCGCTTTGAGCCCGAGGAGCGTTTCGGCGGCGTGGTTGACGTTTTGGAGGTTGCCTTCAACGCTAAAAATCGCCACCGGGTCTGGCAGGCTGTCGATGGCCGCTTGCATGCTGAGGTGAGCTTGCAGTAACTCGCCCAAAGAACTCTTGCGGTATTCGGCCAAACGCGCCGCCATGGCGTTAAAGTCATGACCCAGTCGTGCCAGCTCGTCATGGCCTTGCACGTGGGCGCGCGTGTCGAAATTCCCCTCCCCCAGCTTGCGGGTGGCGTCGCTCAAGGCCGACAGCGGTTGTAGCATGCGTCTGGTCAAGAGCACGGAGATGAAAAGTCCCAGGGCCAAGGCTGCCGCTGCAACCGTGAACGTGACGGTATTCATGCGTTCCGCCGTCCGACGCACGGCGTCGCTCTTGCGCACCATAGCGTCCTGATTGATGGCCAGAATCTCGCCTGCCGCGGTTTTTACCGTGTAGAATGCCGCTTCCAGTTCGGAGAAATAGAGTTGTCTTGCCTCTTGGGCGCCGGTGGTTTTCTGTAAACGATCGAATTTGGCTTGATAGTCCGTCCATGCGGCGCGGAGCTTTTCGGTAAATTCCTTTTCTCCCGCCTCGGTAATATTTCCCTCCTGAACTTTTAGCTCGGCCTCGAAGATCGGACGATTCTTTTCTGCCTGGTCGATTGCCTTCGGCCGCTCATCTGCGACTATAAAAAGCGCGGAGCTGTCCAATCGCTCTATGGCCTCCTTCATCCGCTGGGCGGCAAGAACGCTTCGATAATTGTCTTTCAAGACTGTCTGTGAGTGCGATCCCAGCGATGAGATGACTACGACGGAAACAACACAGACAATCGCCAGGGCGATTGCCAGGGGAGCCTCTGCAAGCAGGATTTTTCTATACAGGTTCATTCCTTACTCTCCCGATCCTCTAAGGAGACGATGTGGAGATCGAAACCGGCCGCTTGAGTTACCAGTTTGTACACGGGCGTTTGACCCAACAGACGGCGCCACCAGGGTTTGTGCGAGCGCCCTACGACGATATGGCGAACGCCGTGACCGCGACCGAAATCCAGCAGCGCGTCGACGGGTTTTTCAGAGCGCAGGCGCACGACTTCTGCTCCGAGATCCCGCGCGCGTTGTTCGTCTTCCAGGAGATGACGCTGCAGCGTCGAGTCAATTCGATGATTGGCTTCTTGTTTCGTCTCCACATGAACGACAAACCAGTCCGTGTTTAGTCTTCCGGCCAAACGCGATCCCTGTCTGAGCAGCATAGCGCCGTGAGGCGGGCGCCGCGTTGGAAGACACACCATCACCCTTTCGCTTGCCGCCGCCCTGCGCGCGGCATCATTGGGGGCGCCATTGGCGGAGACCGAGCGATCGACGCTTTCAGCGACTTCCCGAAGCGCGATCTCCCTCAGCACCGCAAGCTTTTCAGGCTGGAAGAAATTTTCCAGCGCCCAGCCGACTTTGTCCGGCGCGTAAATTTTCCCGGCTTTCAGACGATCGATGAGATCTTCGACCGCGAGGTCGATATCGACAACCTGGTCAGCCCGTTTCAGTATCGAGTCGGGCACGGTTTCGCGAACCATCACACCCGTCGCCTGCTTTACCATCTCGTTGAGGCTTTCGAGATGCTGCACGTTGAACGCGCAGATGACGTTGATACTGGCGTCCAACAATTCCAAAACGTCTTGATAACGCTTTTTGTTGCGGCAGAACGGCGCGTTGGTATGCGCCAATTCATCTACAATGGCGACTTGCGGCTGTCTTTTGAGGACCGCATCGAGGTCCATCTCTTCTACCGTCACGCCTTTGTACTCAACCCGCCGGCGCGGGACCACCTCGAGGCCATCGATCAGCGCCGCGGTGTCGAGCCGATCATGGGTCTCAATAAAACCCAGGACTACATCAACCCCACGCTTCTTGAGAGCGTGGGCCTCCTCTAACATCTGGTAGGTTTTACCGACACCGGCGGCCGAACCGATGTAAACTTTGAGACGGCCGCGCTTCGCGCGCTCGACCAGCTCGAGAAAATCCTCGGGGCGCTTCCGGTCCTTGGCCATGAAATCGTGTCGATCAGGTCTTTTTTTGAACGAGTCGCGAATTTTTCACAGATGAAGCTACGAACCGGTTCTTACCCACCAACGCCGTAGTGCGACGAGGCACCAGATGGCCTCCACTAGCCCAAAGGGCCAAGCCCCTTGCAGAAAACCATAGGCCGACGCCAGCGCGCATGCCACCGCGAAGGCCAGGATAAACCACGGGCTGAGATCCTCGAATGCGTAGCACAGCAGCATCGCGGTAACCGCAAACAACCCAAAAAACGTGAGCCAATCCATGACTATCCGAGGGAGCTTTGATGTAGCAGCTGACAAGCTTTTCCGCATCACCACTGCTATGTGAATATAGGCTGGAAGGCATATCTTTACCACTGAAGTGGATCGCTTCAAAGCGACCCGAACACGGAAGTGCCCTAGGCACACTTGCCGATACGGACAGGTATCACCCTCTCTACGGGTAGAATAGCGATTTCACCGTCACTGAGTTCACCCGTACGAAGAATAGTAACAATGGATTGAGTTACCTGATCTGCCTCTTCATTCTCGGCGATAATCTCGATCTTGACCTCAGGTGAATCTTCGATGTATTCGGTACCTCGGTATTGCTTGACCTTACCCTGCTGGCTGCCTCCGTCTTTGACTTCAAAAATGGTAACGCGCTGGATTTTTTGTCTCGTTAAGGCTTCTTTGATCTCGTCAAGTTTGAACGGTTTGCAGATCGCTTCAATCTTCTTCATCAACTCCTCCAATCGGAGCTTTATTTCTCCGGAGGCGGAGCGCCCTGATTTGCCGGTTGCGAGGGCGTCGCGCCCTCTTTGTTCGTATCCTTCGTTTCCTTCTTTTCGGGAGCCGGAGGGAGCGGAGCCGGGCGACCGAATTGCCGATCAAGCGCTAAATTGACCAGAAGCACATTGACCCTGCGCTCGCCTAATATACCGAAAGTTCTTCCTTCCACATTCGCATCGACAGCGGCTTTCACTCGCTCGGCGGCCACACCGCGCGCCTTGGCAACTCGCGGCAGCTGCCAGAGCATCGCCTCAGGCGAAAGATGCGGATCGAGTCCGCTCGCAGATGTAGTGACAAGTTCAGCGGGAACGGATCCGGTGGCTTCCGGATTTTCCGCCTTCAATCGTTTGAGGTCGTCGTTGATACGGTCCTGCAACTTCTTCGACGTCGGGCCGAGGTTGGAGCCCGACGAAGAGGTCGCGTCATAGCCCTTGTCCCCTGCCGCTGACGGCCTTGGCTGAAAATAGGCCGGGTTGGCGAATCCCTGCGCGATCAACTCAGACCCAACGACTTGTCCCTTCTCATCCGTGACCAGGCTGCCGTTTGCCCTCCAGGGGAATAGCACTTGAGCAAGTCCCGTCATCACGAAGGGATAGAGAAGTCCGGTAAGAACTAGAGTTACGACTGTAGCTCGAATAGCGATAATCATAGTCTTCATTTTTCCGTCCTAGTTTGAGACTCATCAAAAAGATCTTGGATTTGACAGATCCGCGTTTACTTTAGCCTTCATGCTAATAGCTGGTTTTGCCTCTCGCCTCACGTCTTTCATATCAGTCCTACGGCTTCCAAAACCAGATCGATCAGTTTGATACCAATAAAGGGCGCGATAACTCCGCCGACGCCATAAACCAACAGCGAGCGCGCTAGCAAGGGGCCCGCGCCGATGGGGCGATACCGAACGCCCCGTAGTGCCAGGGGAATAAGTAAAATGATAATAAGAGCGTTAAATACAACCGCTGAGAGAATCGCGCTCTGCGGCGAAGCCAGATGCATGATATTGAGCGGCGCGATCTCCGGATAAACGCCCATGAACATGGCAGGAATGATGGCAAAATATTTGGCCACGTCGTTGGCGATCGAAAAAGTTGTCAATACGCCGCGGGTCATGAGCATCTGCTTGCCGATCTCCACGACCTCCAAAAGCTTGGTCGGGTTCGAGTCCAAATCAACCATATTGCCGGCCTCTTTGGCCGCCTGGGTTCCCGTGTTCATGGCCACACCGACATCCGCTTGTGCCAGCGCCGGGGCATCGTTAGTACCGTCGCCGGTCATCGCGACCAACTTACCCTTGGCCTGTTCTTCTTTGATAAGCCGCATTTTTGCTTCGGGCGTTGCTTCCGCGAGGAAATCGTCGACCCCCGCTTCGCGCGCGATCGCCGCCGCAGTGCGGGGATTGTCGCCGGTAATCATCACCGTACGAATGCCCATGGCGCGGAAGCGGTCGAACCGTTCACTGATGCCACCTTTGACGACGTCCTTGAGATGGATCACGCCGAGAATCTTGTTGCCCTCGGAGACGACCAGCGGCGTGCCGCCCGAATCCGCAATCCCGTGGGTCACACCTTCAATCTGCGAGCTCACCGTGCCGCCCAACTCGCCGACGTAGGCAACAATCGCATCGACGGCACCTTTGCGGATCTTGCGTCCATCGAGATCGCAGCCGCTCATGCGCGTTTGCGCGCTAAAGGGAATAAACTTCGCGCCGATCGCCTGCACGTCGCGCCCACGCAGTCCATACTTTTCTTTCGCCAGCACGACAATGGAGCGCCCTTCCGGGGTTTCATCCGCCAGACTCGCCAATTGGGCCGCATCCGCCAGAGCGTCCGCGCCGACGCCGTCTATGGGAATAAACTCTGTCGCCATGCGATTGCCGAGCGTGATGGTGCCGGTCTTATCTAACAGTAATGTATCCACGTCGCCGGCAGCCTCAACGGCTCGGCCGCTCATGGCCAAAACGTTTTTCCTGAGCAAGCGATCGATGCCGGCAATGCCGATTGCGGACAGGAGTCCGCCGATGGTGGTGGGAATCAAGCAAACGAGCAACGCCACAATCACGGTCACGGACACCGAGATCATGCCTGAGTAAAGCGCCATGGGCACGAGGGTCACACAGGCGAACAAAAAGACCAGGGTCAAGCCGGCGAGCAAGATATTGAGTGCGATTTCGTTGGGCGTCTTCTGCCGTTCCGCCCCTTCGACCAGAGTAATCATGCGGTCGAGAAAAGACTCGCCGGGGCTCGCTGTGATGCGCACGACGATGCGGTCGGACAGAACCTTTGTGCCGCCGGTGACGGCCGAACGATCACCGCCGCTCTCGCGGATGACCGGGGCGGACTCACCGGTAATCGCGGACTCATCAACCGAAGCGATGCCTTGGATCACGTCACCGTCACCGGGGATAATTTCGCCGGCTTCGACGACGACGGTGTCGCCCTTGCGGAGCGCCGATGCTGGCACAACTTCTTCCCGATGGCCATTGACCAAGCGCCGCGCGTTAGTCTCCTTGCGCATCTTGCGCAGCGTCGCGGCCTGGGCCTTGCCTCGCCCTTCTGCTACCGCCTCGGCGAAGTTGGCAAAGACCACTGTGAACCACAGCCAAAAACTCACGTTGAACGTAAACCAGAGCGGC
>Ga0184632_10001102_pt1 | contig 10981 bp, 8 predicted proteins | sample PLM31_50_b1_FD_133153 | JGI IMG/M metagenome (GOLD analysis project Ga0184632, IMG submission 133153) | Groundwater sediment microbial communities from an aquifer in East River, Colorado, USA - PLM3-1_50_b1 | ecosystem: Environmental > Terrestrial > Soil > Riparian zone | place: USA: East River... | reverse complement strand
CCGGGCTACGTGACGCCGGGCGTCTCGCGCGGCACACAGCAGTCCGACGGCCGCGGCGGCTTGTTGCCGGGCCGCGGCACGCGGCAGATGCCCGACGGCACGCCCGTGCTGCGCCAGCAGCCCGATGGAACGCGCCGCGATGGGTCGACGCCACAAGTCACGTTGCGACGCAGCGAGATGCCGCCGCCCAAGCCGAGCGAATTCCAGCGCTTCGTCGAAGCGGCCACCGGGCGCTTGCTGCCGAACTTCGGCGCGAGCTTTTTCGCCGACGCGCTGGACAGCTTCGCGCCGGTCGACAACGTGCCGGTGTCGGCCGACTACGTCGTCGGCCCCGGCGACGAGGTGATGATCCGCGCGTGGGGTTCGATCGACGTCGACTACCGCGCCACGGTCGATCGCAACGGCCTCGTCAACCTGCCGCGCATCGGCAGCTTCACGGTGGCCGGGGTGAAGGCCGCCGACCTGGAGCGCCACCTGCGCGCGCAGATCGGACGCCTGTACACGAACTTCAACCTGAACGTGTCGCTCGGCCAACTGCGCGCGGTGAAGGTGTTCGTCGTCGGGCCGGCGCAGCGCCCGGGCGTCTACACGCTGTCGAGCCAGTCGACGCTGCTGTCGGCGGTGGTGGCCGCGGGCGGCCCTGGGCCGAACGGCTCGATGCGTCGCATCGGGCTGCGCCGCAACGGGCAGATCATCTCCGAGCTCGACGTCTACGAGTTCCTCGTGCAAGGCGACAAGTCGAAGGACGTGCAGCTCGCAGCCGGTGACGTGGTCGTGTTCCAGCCGGCCGGGGCGCGCGTGGCGTTGCACGGGGCCATCGACACGCCGGGCATCTACGAATTGAAGTCGAAGGACGAACCGCTGCGCGAAGTGCTGCGCTACGCGGGCGGCGCACCGGTGCTCGCCAATCCGAACCGCGTGCAGCTCGAGCGCGTCGATCCGACCAAGCAGCCGGCAGCCCGCTTCGTCGAAGTCTTCAACCTCGACGGCAACGGCTTGCAGAAGCCCTTGCGCGACGGCGACCTGCTGACGCTGCTGGCCATTTCGCCGCAGTTCGCCAACGCAGTGACGTTGCGCGGCCACGTCGCACAACCACTGCGCTACCCGTACACGCCGGGCATGCGCATCCGCGACCTGATCCCCGACCGCGATGCGCTGGTCTCGCCGGACTTCTATCGCCGCAAGAACTTGCTGGTGCAGATCATCGATGAAGAAGCGGACGATTTCGGGCGCCGCGGCACTTCGAGCCAGCGACAGGGTGATCGGCGCGACCGCTTCGATACGCGCGATCGCCCCGATCGTTCCGACCGCAGCGACCGCCTCGATCGTTCCGATCGCGTCGATCGCCAGGACCGCGACGAGCGCACCGATCGGACCGACCGCACCGCGGGCACCGATCGCGATCGCAACGATCGTGCGGACCGTGCCGACGCGAGCGGTGGCGATCCGCGGCGCGTGCGGCGCGACGAGCGCGGCCGTGAGCTGGTGAGCCCGGACGGCGTCAACGGCCCGCGCCGCCCGCCCGTCACGCTGTTCGATGAGCTGAACTGGGACTATGCCGTCATCGAGCGCCTGAATCCAAAGGAACTCACGACGCAGGTGATCCCGTTCAATCTCGGCGCGGCGGTGTTGCAGGGCGATGCGCAGAACAACATCGAACTGATGCCGGGCGACGTGGTGACGATCTACAGCCAGCGCGACCTGCGCGTGCCGGTCGCCAAGCAGACGCGGTTGGTATCGCTCGAAGGCGAAGTGGCGAGCGCCGGCGTGTACCAGTTGCTGCCCGGCGAAACGCTCAAGCAGTTGATCGCGCGCGTGGGCGGCTTCACGCCGCACGCCTATGTGTACGGTCTCGAGTTCGCGCGTGAGGAAACACGCCGTCGCCAGCAGGAGAACCTCGAATCCGCCGTGCAACGCCTGGAATCGCTCGCCGCCACGCAAGCCGCACGCGAAGCCGCCAATGCGCGCTTCGATGACCCCGCCAATCGCAGCTCCACCGTCAGCTCGGCGGCCACGCAAGCGCAATTGCAACGCCTGCGCTCGCTGCGGGCGAACGGTCGCATCGCGCTCGAGCTCGACTATGAGCGCGCCAACTTCGAAGCGCTGCCCGATGTGCCGCTGGAGGCCGGCGACCGCATCACGGTGCCTGCACGCCCGGGCTTCGTGACGGTCGCAGGCGCCGTGGCGAACAACAACGCGTACCTGTGGAAGCCGGGCCGCACCGCCAACGACTATCTGAGGCTGGCCGGTGTCGAGGACACCGCGGAAACTTCGGCCATGTTCGTCCTGCGCGCCGACGGCACCGTCATGCATGCCGGCGACCGGCGAGGCTGGTTCGGCATCGGTGGCGGCATCGGCGCGCAGCCGCTCTTTCCGGGTGACGCGCTGATCGTGCCGAACCAGCTCGACTACGAGACCTGGGGGCGCGCGCTGGTGCGCAACCTGAAGGACATCTCGCAGATCTTCTACCAGTTCGGCCTGGGCGCTGCCGCCATCGTCACGCTGCGCAGGAACTGAGGCCCGCGATGAGCGCACTCGAACCGGAGACCCGCCTGGCACCCGCTGCAGACGCCGCGACCCACGAGGACGAAGGCCCGTCGGTCAGCGTGCTCGAGGTGCTCGCCTGGCTCGGCGAGAGCAAGCGCTGGATCGCCGGCGTGACCGCCGCCGTCGCGATCATCTCGGCGATCGTCGCGATCTTGCTGCCCAACGAGTACACGGCGCGCGCCAGCATGTTGCCGCCGGTCTCGCAACAGCAAGCGCCACCCGCGGCAGCGCTGGCGGCACTCGGCGCGCTAAGCGGATTGACGGGCTCGATCACGCCGAAAACGCCCGAAGAGCTGTATGTCTCCCTTCTCAAGAGCGACAGCGTGCATCGCGCGCTCGACGATCGGTTCAGCTTGAGAAAGCGCTGGGACATCGAGTCCTACGAACAACTGCGCAAGACCTTCCCGAGGTACGTGCGCATCAGCTCGGAGAAGAAGTCCGGGGTCATCACCGTCGAGGTCGATGACACCGATGCGCAGTTCGCGGCGCAGCTCGCCAACGAGCATTCCAGCGAGATCACCAAATTGCTCGCGCGGCTGGCCGTGAGCGAGGCCCAGCAGCGCCGCGTGTTCTTCCAGCAGCAATTGAATGAAACCAAGGAGCATCTGATCAAGGCCGAGCAGGACTTGCGCGCAGTGCAGGAAAAGTCCGGCGTCATCGTGCTCGACAAGCAAGCCGAGGCGCTGATCGGCGGCGCCGCGATTGTGCGCGCCCAGATCGCAGAGCGCGAGGTGCAGCTCAAGGTGCTGCGCACCATCGCCACACCGCAAAATCCCGATGTGCAACGCATGAGTGCCGAGCTGAGCGCGCTTCGCGCGGAGTTGGCGCGCATGGAATCGAACTCAGGGAGCGCGGGCAGCGCGGTCGACATGCCGGTCGGCAAGCTTCCCGAGGCGGGCATCGCCTATGTGCGCGCGCGCCGCGAGCTGAAGATCCAGGAGACCTTGCTGGAAAGCATGATCCGCCAATACGAGATAGCCAAGCTCGACGAAGCCAAGGAAGGGCCCGCGCTGCAGGTGGTCGACACCGCGCTGCCGCCCGACCGCAAATCGAAGCCGGAGCGCGCGGTGATCGTGCTGCTGAGCACGCTTGGCGCGCTGTTCGTCGCATGCCTTGTTATCGTCATTCGCCGCTACAGCCAATCCGCACGAACGCAAGACTCGCAGCGCGCACATGCGTGGAACAGCGTTCTGCACGCCTGGCGCTGGCGACGCTGAGCCGGCCTGCGGCGATCAATCGGATCAGGCCACCGCGCCGCCTTGCGCGAGCGCCCGCAGCCGATCGGCTTGCGCCATCGTCTGCTCGTACGCGGCGCGCGCACTGACGACGCGATATTCGCGCGTCAGGTTGACCCAGTAGCCGAAGTACGGGTGCAGCACGAAGTCGGCGAGCTTCGCTTCGGCGTCGATCTGCGCACGCTTGATGCGATCGCCTTCCAGGTATCGCGCCGCGCCTTCGGGCCGCGGCTTGTCCATGTGCACGGCGACGTCGACCGCGAGCACGCGCACCGCGCCGAGGTCGCGCGCTGCTTTCACCGGCAGCGGGCTCAATGCGTCACCATCGACCACGTCGTGCCCGTTGATGCGCACGGGGGGAAAACGCCCCGGGATCGCGCAGGAGGCCTGCACCGCGACACCGAGGTCGCCCTGATTGAAAACGATCGGGGTCTGACTTGCCAGATCGGACGCCACCACTGCGAGCGGCGTGCGCAGCTGCGAAAAATCGCTGATGCGCAGCGTCTCGCGCAGCATGTCGGCGATGCGAGATCCGTCCAGCTGCATGCCGTTCCAGGGTGACCAGCGCACGAGGCGGTAGAAATCGAAGTCGAACGCCAGCTCCTCGATGCGCTCGATCCGGAGGTCCGCCGCGAGCGCCGCACCGAGCAGGGAGCCGATCGACGCGCCGACGATCAGGTCGGGCCGCACGCCAAGCTCATGCAGCGCACGCAGGACGCCCACATGCGCGAAGCCCCGCGGCCCCCCCGCTGACAACACGAGCGCGAGGCGCGGCGCGTGCTTGAGCGGCGCATAACCCGGCGCCTGCTGCCCGTCGACGACGGTCTGTTCGACGCTGCAACCCGGCAACAGCGCGGTCGCGCACAGCGAAGCCAAGCGGGTCAGTGCAGTGCGGCGTTGCATGGACTGGATGGTAGCGGCGACGTGCCGGCCGCTCCAGTGCCCACGCCGATATCAGAGTTTCGAACTCAGCACGACCCTACCGAGCGCGGTCTGCAATTCGAACTGAACACCGTCGCTGCCCTCGTCGATCACCATGCCGCGCAGCCCAATCGAGTCGAGTGCGCCGGCGAGCGCCGCCGGATCGCGCGCGCGCAGCCGCATCCCGCTCAGCGTCACGCCGCTCGGCGGCATGGCGTCCGCCGGGTGCGTGTCGCCCCACTCGATGAGCGTGGGCAGCGCGCCGCCGACGAGGCGCTGACCGTCGTCGCGCACAGTGATCTGCCAGCGCAATGTGCCACGCGGCGTGTCGCGCGATGCCGCCAGCACGTGGCCGCGATCGATGCCATGTGTGCGCAAAGCGACCACCGCTTGCGCCACGTCGTCGACGCGCGCCACCCAATGCACGAGTTGCGGCGTGTGCGTCATGCCTTCGCGCAATGCCGCGTCGTCGAGGTCGAACCAGCGAGTGCGCCCCGGCGCGGCTGCCGCCGGATCGATCGCGATGATCTCGAAATAGGCGCGCGGAAAGGCCGGTGTGGCGATCGAGAAAAGCCGGTTGTGCGTGCCCATCAGCGGGTGCGAGCCGCCCGCGCCCGGCGTGATGCCGAGCGTCGCTTCGCACCACGCGACCCCATCTTGGAGGCAACGCGCCGCCACCACCAGGTGATCGAGCGCTGCCGTCACAGTGTCACGTTGCCTTCGATGCAGGTGACGCTGCCGCCGCCGACCCACACGTCGCCGTCGCGGCGGTCGATATACACGCGACCCGCGCGACCGAGCTTCGTGCCTTGCGCGGCAACGTAGCGTTCAGGCGCGATGCCGTCGGCGATCAGCCATTGCGCGAGGCACGCATTGAAGCCGCCGGTCACCGGGTCTTCGGCGACGCCGATCGGTGCCGCGAAGACCCGCACTTCGAAGCCACACTCCGCCCCGGGCGCATGCGGCCCGACCACCCCGACCTTGGCGAGGCCCTTCAGTGCAGCGTGGTCGGGCTCGAGCGCGAGCACGCCTTCGGCGTCGTCGAGCAGCAGCGCCAGCCATTGCGAGCCGTTGTCGAGCCACTGCGAGGCGCGCAGCCGCTTCGCATCCAACCCCAGCGCTTTCGTGACCGCGCGCAACACCTGGGGTTCGATCTCGCGCCGGCGCAGTGGCGGAGCGGCAAAGGCGAGCCGCTCGCCGTCACGGCGGATGCGCACCAGGCCGACGCCGCATTGCTGCACGACGACGCCCGGCGTGCGCGAGACGCCGCCAGCCTCCAACCATGCATGGCAGCTGCCCAGCGTCGGATGGCCGGCGAACCGCAACTCGCCGCCCGGCGTGTAGATGCGCACGCGGTAGTCGGCATTCGCATCCGAAGGTGCGAGCAGAAAAGTCGTTTCCGACAGGTTCGTCCAGCGCGCGACCAACTGCATGCGCTCGGCGTCGAGATCGTCCGCATCGAGCACGACGGCTAGCGGGTTGCCGCGGTACGGCTCGGTGGTGAAGACGTCGACCTGGCGAAACGGTCTGGCTCTCATCGTCTCTCCCGGCTTACGGCATTGCCGATCCACGAGTTTCGCGCAACGGCACGCCGGCGGCGTCGAAACCTTCGAGGCAGGACACGTTGACCCCGTAGTGATCGGGCGTCACGCGCTTGCGATGGAACGGGTAGATGCCGCAGACGCTGCAGAAGTAGTGGCGCGCGGTGCTGGTGTGAAAGCGATATTCGGTCAGCGCACCGGCGCCGACCAGCAGCCTGAAGGACGCTTCGTGCACCTTCACCATCAGCGCGTTCTTGCGCCGGCAGATCGAGCAGTCGCAGGTAGTGAGCTCGGGCGCGTCGGTGTCGATCTCGAAACGCACCGCCTTGCAGTGGCAACTGCCGCGGTACGTCTTCGTCACTCGTTGGCTCATGCGCCGCCTCGCTCGATGGCCTCGCGCACGACCTGCGCCAGTGTTGCGATGCCGGCGTCGATCTGCTCGGCCGTTGCGGTGACGAACGACAGCCGCAGCGTTTCATGTTCGGGCTCGCCGGCGTAGAACGGCGCACCCGGGACGAAGGCGACGCCGCGTGCCACCGCGTGCGGCAACAGATCGACCGCACTCAACGCAGCGGGCAAGCGCAGCCACAGGAACATGCCGCCGGACGGCGCGTTCCATGACACGCCGTGCGGCATGTGGCGCGCGAGCGCCGCCAGCATCGTGTCTCGCTGCGACTTGTAGAGCGCCCGGATGGTCGGCACGTGCTCGCGCAGGAAGCCGTTGCGGATGACCTCGTGCACGATGCGCTGGTTGAAGCTCGGCGAGTGCAGGTCGGCCGCTTGCTTGGCCTGCAGCAGCTTCGGTATCAACGCTAACGGCGCGACGAGGTAGCCGAGTCGCAACCCCGGCGCCAGCACCTTCGAAAAGGAGCCGAGGTAGATCGAGCCGTGCGGGTGGCGCGCGGCGAGACTCGACGCCGGCGGTGCGTCGAACCACAGATCACCGTACGGGTTGTCCTCGACGAGCGGCAGGTTCAGTCGTTGCGCGCACTCGGCGATCGCGGCGCGCCGCGCTTCACCGATCGTGCGGCCGGTGGGATTCTGGAAGTTGGGCAGCAAGTAGAAAAAGCGCGCGCCCGGCGCCAGCGCGGCCATCGCTTCGACGTCCGGGCCACCGTCGTCGCCGGGCACGCCGACCAGCGACGGCTCCATCGGCGCGAAGGCCTGCAACGCGCCGAGGTAGGTCGGCGATTCGACCAGCACCTTGCTGCCGGCATCGATCAGCACCTTGGCGACGAGGTCGAGCCCCTGCTGCGAGCCGGTGGTGATCAGCACTTGTGAAGGCTGGACGTGCAGCCTCTGCTGCACGAGCTCGGTCGCGACCCACTCGGCAAGCGGCCCGTAGCCCCCCCTCGCCGACTATTGCATCGCTTCGCGCGGCGTGTCGCGCAGCACTTTCGTACAGGCCTCGCGCATTGCGTCGATCGGGAAGGTCAGCGGCGACGGCAATCCGCCGGCGAACGAAATGATTCCCGGCTGGTCGATCACCTTCAGGATCTCGCGGATCACCGAAGGGTTCATCTTGCGCGCACGCTCGGCGAGCGTGAAGGCATGGCCTGGAGTCGAGTCAGGCGGCGCCGGCAAGCTCAGGTCGGCGGACAGTCGTGCATTCATGCGGCGCTCCGGGGTGCGGGTTGAATGGGCATCTGCTTGCTGATGAACACGGTGGCGATCACCGCGAGCGCAAAGGCGACGGTCGTCGCTTGCAGACGTTCGCCGAGCAGCGGCACGGCGAACAGCAACGGCAGGAACGGCTGCACCAGCTGCACCTGGCTCACGCGCACCGTGCCGCCGAGCGCGAGGCCACGGTACCAGGCGAAGAAGCCGAGCCACATCGAGAACAGCGTGACGTACGCGAAGCCGCCCCATGCCGGCAGCGAAACCGTGTGCTGCGGCCACTGCCACAGCGTCAACGGCAGCGTGAACGGCAGCGCCAGCACGAGCACCCAGCAGATGACCGTCTCGGCACTCATTTCCACCGACAGCCGCGCGCCGATCACGTAACCGAGCGACGCCGACAACATCGCGAACAGCAACATGCCATCGGCGATGCGCAGTGCGCCGCCCGCTTGCCACGCGAAGGCCAGCACCAGCACGAATCCGACGATGGCGCAGGCCCAGAAACCGAACGACGCGCGTTGACGCAGCATGAGCGCACCGATCACCGCGGTGCCGAGCGGCAGCACGCCGGTGACCACTGCGCCGTGCATCGATTCGACGTGGCGCAGCGCCAGCGCGAGAAACAGTGGAAAGCCGATCACGACGCACAGCGCCGTCACTGCAAGCGTGCGCCACTGCGCCGGCTGCGGCCAGGCTGCACGCGTCAGCCACAGGTAGACGACGCTCAACAACCCGGCCCCCGCCGCGCGGCCGACCGTCACGAACAACGGCGACAGCTGCGGAACGTCCGCGGCACCGACCGCGAGCTTGGTCATCGGCAGCGTGAGCGCGAAGACGACGACGCCGAGCGTGCCCAGCATCAGCCCGCGCGTTTCATCGCGCGACGCGGCCATCGGGTGGGCAGCATGCTCGGTCGACATGGGCGCCAGTCTAGGGTCGATGAGCGACACAGACCCAGTACACTGAGCGCCTTCGATCGCACATCTGTATTGGCCAACGTACCGACACACATGCAGCCGACCCACCCCGAGCGGGCCGCGCTCGATGGCGGCGCCCCGGGCACGCCGCTGCTCGCGCGCCACGCCGACAAGACGCTCACGCAGCAGTTGTACGCGCGCTTTGCCGAGCGCATTCACGAACGTCTGCTGGCGCCCGGCACGCGCTTGCCGTCGGTGCGCGAATGCGCGCGCCGACACGGCGTGAGCCCGCACACGGTGGTTGCCGCATACGACCAGTTGCTTGCGCAAGGCCTCGTCGTGGCCCGCAAGCAGCGAGGCTTCTTCGTGCGCGAGCCGGCCGGCAACGCGCCTGCCAATGCTCCGTCGGCAGACAGTGCCCACAGCACGAAGGCGCCGCTGCCCAACAGCGCGACGATGCTGATCCGAGGCATGTTCCAGCCGCCCGGGACGCAACCGATGCCGGGGCTCGGCACGCTGCCGATGGAATGGCTCGACCTTGCGGTGCTGTCGAGCGCGTTGCGACGCGTCAGCGCCGGCTCGCGGCTCGGCGCGTTGGCGCTGCGCTACGGTGACCCGGCGGGCGACTTGCGGCTGCGCAATGCGCTCGCCACGAGGCTGACCGACCACGGCGTGCACGCCGCGCCTTCGCAAATCGTCACCACCATCGGCGCGACGCACGCGCTCGACGTCGTCACGCGAACGCTGCTGCGCGCCGGCGATCCGGTGCTCGTCGACGAGCCCGGATGGTCGGTCGAGTACGCGCGCCTGCAAGCGCTCGGCATGCGCGTGCTGCCGGTGCCGCGCGGCGCCGACGGCCCCGACCTCGCGGTGATGGAGCAACTGCTGCGCTCGCATCGTCCGCGCCTGTACGTCACGGTGTCGGTACTGCACAACCCGACCGGCGCGTCGCTGTCGCTCGGCAACGCGCACCGCCTGCTCAAGCTCGCGCAAGCGCACGACCTGTTGATCGTCGAAGACGACACCTATGCCCACCTGGCGCCGGCGTACCTGCCGCGCCTCGCGGCGCTCGACGGGCTCGAGCGCACGATCTACGTTTCTGGCTTCTCGAAGATCCTCGTGCCCAACTGGCGTGTCGGCTTTCTGGCGGCGCCTGTAACGCTCGTCGAGCGCTTCATCGACAGCAAGCTGCTGTCGACGCTGACGACGCCAAGCGTCACCGAGCAGGCGATTGCGTTGTGTCTGGAACAAGGTGCGCTGCGCCGCCACGCCGAGCGCGTGGCCGTGAAGCTCGACGCCGCACGCGTGCGCTCAGTGCGGCTCGCTGAAGCGGCGGGCTGCCGTTTCGCCGCGACACCGCGAGGCCTGTTCGGTTGGGTCGATGTCGGCGTCGACACCGAGCGCCTGGCGCAGCTCATGCTTGAAGACGGATGGCTGCTGGCGCCGGGCGCGTTGTTCCATGCGACACACCGGCCGACGACGCTGATGCGCATCAACTTCGCTACCACACAAGACGGCCGCTTCTGGCGCGCGCTCGAACAGGCACGACCTCATGTCTGAACGCACTCGCCGCAGTCAGTCCAAGGACGCTGGCAGCGAGGCGCGACTTGCCCTACATTCACACCCGATTCAAACATCCTGATACATGTTCGAACCCACGATTCCGTTTGGTGAACCGGAGTTGATGCGCATCAGCGCATTCCAGCGGTACCTCGACGATCTTGCCACCCAGGCCAACAACGCGACGACGAACTCACGCCTGTCGTCGCTCGGCCCGTCGCTCACCGCCGACCTTATGCGCTTCGAGCAGGACGGCAGCACCAGCGAAGCGCTCGAAGTGCTCGCGGCCTGCGTGCGCCATTCGCAAAGCGTGACGATCCACCTGCAGTGGACCGACAAGGTGATTCCGATGACGGTGTTCCCGCAGGAACGCCTCGTGCATTGCCCGCTCGACGTGCCGACGATGCTGGATGCGCGCGTGACCGACCTGCGCGTGCTGCACGTCGAGCCGGCCACGTTGCGCGCGCCGACCGACGACGACCATGGCGCGCTGGTCGGAGACCGTGCCCTGCACTTTCCGCTCGGCCACCTGTTGTGGGAGCTGGCGCTGCGCGGCAACCGCATCGAGCTGCTGCCCGAGATCGCAGGCACCGCTGCCTATCGGGTCGCACCGGGTATCGACCTCGGCGGCCTGCGGCTG
>Ga0184632_10001101_pt1 | contig 10981 bp, 9 predicted proteins | sample PLM31_50_b1_FD_133153 | JGI IMG/M metagenome (GOLD analysis project Ga0184632, IMG submission 133153) | Groundwater sediment microbial communities from an aquifer in East River, Colorado, USA - PLM3-1_50_b1 | ecosystem: Environmental > Terrestrial > Soil > Riparian zone | place: USA: East River... | reverse complement strand
TTGGGCTCATCGGGACGACCGTGGGCTGCGACACGTCGTCGTGCGGCGCTTGCACTGTGCTCCTGAACGGGGAGGCCGTGAAGTCCTGCACGATGCTCGGGGTCCAGGCCGACGAGATGGCGATCACGACGATCGAGGGTCTCGCCACGAACGGCGAGCTCCACGCCCTCCAGCAGGCCTTCCACGACCACCACGCGCTCCAGTGCGGCTACTGCACGCCGGGCATGGTGCTCGCGGCGGTCAGCCTGATCGAGAGCGGTGAGGCGACCGACGAGGCCGCCATCCGCGAAGGACTCGAGGGGAACCTCTGCCGCTGTACCGGCTACCACAACATCGTCGCGGCCGTGGCCGACGTCGCGGGGGTGAGCTAGCAATGGCAGTCACCGAGACAACCGAAGCCTTTGTCGGCACGTCCGTGAAGCGGAAGGAAGATGCTGCACTCCTGCGCGGACAGACGACGTTCGTCGACAACCTGACGCTCCCGGGCACCGTCTTCATGGCACTCGTGCGCAGCCCGTACCCCCACGCTCGCATCACGAGAGTGAACGTCGAGGCTGCGCGGAAGGCAGAGGGCGTCGTTGCTGCTTTCAGCGGAGCCGAGCTTGTAGAGGAATGGAAGGGCGGGCTGCCGTGCGCCTGGCCGGTGACCGAGGACATCAAGACGCCAGCGCACTTCCCGCTCGTCGTCGAAGAGGCGCGTTATCAGGGCGACGGCGTCGCGGTCGTCATCGCCGAGAGTCGCGCGCTGGCCAAGGATGCGGCGGAGTTGATCGAGGTCGAGTACGAGCCGCTCCCGTCTGTCGCCGACGTCGAGAAGGCGCTCGAGGACGGCGCGCCGCTCGTCCACTCGGAGCTCGGGACGAACGAGTGCTATGTCTGGAAGCTCGAGACCGATGACGTCCAGGCCGCGATCGACGCTGCCGACGTCGTCGTCACGAGGCGCTACTTCCAGCCAAGGCTGATCCCGAATGCGATCGAGCCACGCGGCGTGCTCGCGCAGGTGGGCCCGACCGACGAGGTCACGCTCTGGTCGGCGACGCAGGTCCCGCACATCCTCCGCTTCGCGCTGCAGCTCGTGCTCGGGATTCCCGAGTCGAAGATCCGCGTGATCGCCCCGGACGTCGGCGGCGGCTTCGGATCGAAGCTGAACGTCTACGCCGAGGAGGCACTTGCCGTCGCGCTTGCGAAACGGCTCGGTCGACCCGTCAAGTGGACGGAGGAGCGGGCCGAGAACTACGTCGCCACGATCCACGGGCGCGACGTCGTACACGAGCTCACGTTCGCGGCGACGAAGGACGGCACCATCACAGCCGTCAAGTCGGACGCGAAGTGCGCGATGGGTGCGTACCTCCAGCTCGTCACACCAGGGATTCCGCTGCTGGGTGCGTGGCTCTACTCGGGCCCGTACGCGATTCCCAACTACAGCGTCACCTTCACCGGCGTCTTCACGAACACGACGCCCACCGACGCATACCGCGGGGCCGGAAGGCCCGAGGCGACCTACGTGCTCGAACGGACGATAGACGCGCTCGCGGCCGAGCTCGACATCGATCGCGTAGAGCTGAGGCGGAAGAACTTCGTCAGCGAGTTCCCGTACACGATGTCGTCCGGGCTGACGATCGACTCGGGTGACTACCACGGCAGCCTCGACCGACTGCTCGAGCTGTTGGATCTCGACGCGATCCAGGCCGACCAGGCCGAGCGACGGGCACGGGGCGATGCGAAGCAGGTGGGCGTTGGCTTCTCGACGTACAACGAGATGTGCGGCCTTGCGCCGTCCCGCATCCTCGGCGCGATCCGCTATGCGGTCGGAGGCTGGGACGCGGCGACGATCCGCTTCCAGCCGCTCGGCTCCGTGCAGGTCGTGACGGGAACGTCGCCTCACGGGCAGAGCCACGAGACCACCTGGGCGCAGATCGTCGCCGACCAGCTCGGAGTCGACGTCGATGACGTCGAGGTGCTCCACGGCGACACCGCCGTCTCCCAGCAGGGAATGGACACGTATGGCAGCCGTTCGCTCGCGGTGGGCGGGATCGCGCTCTACCACGCGAGTCAGAAGGTGATCGCGAAGGCTCGCCGGATCGTCGCCCATCAGCTCGAGGTGGCGGAGGACGATCTCGAGTTCGCCGACGGTGCGTTCAGCGTCAGGGGCTCACCCGACCGATCCATGGGGATCGCGGCCGTCGCCTTCCAGGCGCACGCCGCGCACAACCTCCCGGACGGCATGGAGCCCGGACTCGAGGAGACGGCCGTGTACGACCCGCCGAACTTCTCCTGGCCCGGCGGTGCCCATGCAGCCGTCGTCGAGGTCGACACGGAGACCGGCGATACGCGGCTCATCCGCTACGTCGCGGTCGACGACGTCGGAAGCCCGGTGAACCCCCAGATCATCGACGGGCAGGTGCACGGCGGCATCACGCAGGGAATCGCTGCCGCACTCTACGAGGAGGGCGCGTACGACGAGGAGGGCAACCTCCTGACGACCACGATGGCGACGTACCTCGTGCCTTCGGCGGCCGAGCTGCCGTCATACGAGACGGACCGAGTCGAGACGCGCGCGGACAACCCGCTCGGAGTGAAGGGCGTGGGGGAGACCGGCACGATCGCAGCCGCTCCGGCCGTAATCAACGCCGTCGTCGACGCGCTCTCGCATCTCGGCGTCACCGACGTTCAGATGCCGGCAACGCCGGAGCGAGTCTGGCGAGCGATCGAGGAGGTGAGGTCGTGATACCTGCAGTGTTCGAGTACGAGGTCGCCGAGAGTGCCGAGCACGCGATCGAGCTCCTCGGGAAGCGGGAGGACGCGAAGCTCCTTGCCGGCGGACATTCGCTCCTGCCTGCGATGAAGCTCCGCCTCGCCCGGCCGGGCACTCTCGTGGACGTCGGGCGTCTCGCCGACCTCTCGTACGTACGCGAGGACGGAGATCGGATCGCAATCGGGGCGTTGACGCGACACAAGGACGTCGCCGGGGCCGCAATTCTGCAGGAGCACTGCGGGATCGTCGCGCACACGGCGGGTCAGGTCGGCGATCCTCAGGTGCGTCACCGCGGGACGATCGGCGGCTCGCTGGCCCATGGCGATCCTGCTTCCGATCTCCCCACGGTCGTACTCGCGCTCGACGGCGAGCTCGTCGCTCGAGGATCGGGTGGCGAGCGCACGATCGCCGCGCGGGAGTTCTTCACCGGCGTCTTCCAGACGGCGCTCGCGCCCGACGAGATGCTGGTGGAGGTTCGCGTCCCGAAGCTCGGCCCTTCGACCGGCTGGTCGTACACGAAGATGAGCCGCCGGGCGCAGGACTGGGCGACCGTCGCCGTCGCCGCCGTCGTCGAGCGCTCGAACGGATCGATCGGGAAGGCCTCCATCGGGCTCACGAACATGGGCGCAACGCCGCTTCGCGCGACGGCGGCGGAGGAGGCCATCGCGAGCGGAGCGTCGATCGACGAGGCCGCCGCGCAGGCCTCCGAAGGCGCGGAGCCTTCGTCCGACCTCGCCGCGAGCGCGGACTTCCGCGGGCATCTCGCGCGCGTACTCGCCAGGCGGGCGCTCGAGGAGGCGGCCGCGCGTTAGTCCGAGTTGGGATCGGGTCCCTCTGTTGCACTACGGCGCACCAGAAGGACCCGATCCCGCTGTTTTCTTACGCGAACGCGCGAGCCGGCGCCGGCACGAGCTCGAATGCCTTCGCCAGGATGTCGTCTTCCTTGATGCCTTCCTCCACGATGAGCCGGTGCCGGAGGACGTAGGGCGCGATCTCTCGAACGTCCTCGTCCGTCACCTCGTCGCGACCGCTCAGCCGTGCACTCGCCTTCGCGGCGCTCGCGAGGTGCATGAGCCCGCGGGAGCTCACCCCGAGCTCCACTCCCGGGAGGTCCCGCGTCTGGCGGGCTAGCGCGACCATGTAGCGGCCGACCTCCTCCGGCAGCGCTGTCGCGTCGAGCTCGACACGAGCGCGGTCGAGGCCGACGACGCCGAGGAGCGGGCGAACCTCTCCGAGCATGTCCGGGGCGACGCCCCGATGCGGGAGATCGAGCATCTGGTACTCGCTCTGCGCATCCGCGTACTCGAGCTCGATCTTGAAGAGGAACCGATCGAGCTGCGACTCGGGCAGCTCGAACACGTCGCGGTGCTCGTACGGGTTCTGCGTGGCGATCACGAGGAAAGGATCAGGGAGCTTGTGCGCCTTGCCGTCGACCGTCACCTGCCGCTCCTGCATCGCCTCCAGCAACGCCGCCTGCGTACGCGGCGGCGTGCGGTTGATCTCGTCAGCGAGGAGCACGTTCGTGAAGACGGCGCCGGGAAGGAAGATCTTCTCGCCCATGCGGATCGCGTTCGACCCCGTCAGCTCCGCGGGCGACGTATCGGGCGTGAACTGGATGCGCTTGAAGGTGGCGCCCAGCATGTGCGCGGTTGCCCGGGCGAGAAGCGTTTTCGCGCTACCCGGAGGCCCTTCCAGAAGGACGTGCCCGCGTGCGAGTGCGGCCACCAGCAGAAGCTCGACTGCGCGCTCCTGTCCGATGACGACCTTCGCGATCTCGACTTTCGCCTGCTCGCGCAGCTCGCTGAGGCTCTGGTACTGCGCCTCCACTATCAGTGCCACAATCGCTCCCCTCCCAGTCTGCCCATTGGTTGCCGCCAAGCTTAGCGCGGCGATCAGAGAGGCTTTCTCGCGGACTCCCCAGCCCGCGCCTCATTCCCACTATCGATGCGGGCCCACGGACCGTCAACCCCGACGCGACGCGTCGTGTCCGCGGAGCAGGCGAGTGGGAGGAGCCGGAAGTTCCCCCGGCGTCGACCCGAAGCTACGGAACGGGCGCGACGGGTGGGGGCACGGCCGTCGGCACCGACGCCATCGCGTCGAGCAGCACGGTGTCCACCTTCGTGTCGCCGCTCACGACGATACGATGCCGGAGGACGTAGGGCGCCATATCGCGAACGTCCTCGATCGTGGTGGTCGTGCGCCCGTTCAGGCGCGCGTTCGCCTTCGTCGCGTTGACCAGGTGGATCATGGCGCGCGAGCTCACTCCGAGCTCGACGCCGGGGAGCTCACGCGTTCGACGGCCGACCGCGACGATGTAGCGCCCGACGGACTCCGGGACCTCGGTGTGCTCGAGCTCCTGCCGGGCCTTGTCCAGGCCAACGACACCGAGCAGTGGGCGAACCTCGCCCAGCATGTCGGGGGCGATGCCGTTGTGGGGGAGGTTGAGCATCTGGAGCTCAGAGTCCGCGTCTGCGTATTCGAGGGTGATCTTGAACAGGAACCGGTCGAGCTGGCCTTCGGGGAGTGGGAAGACGCCTTCGTGCTCGTGCGGGTTCTGCGTGGCGATGACGAGGAAGGGATCCGGGAGCTTGTGCGCCTTGCCGTCGACCGTCACCTGGCGCTCCTGCATCGGCTCGAAGAGAGCGGCCTGCGTGCGCGGCGGCGTGCGGTTGATCTCGTCCGCGAGGAGGACGTTCGTGAAGACGGCGCCGGGGAGGAAGACGTGCTCGCCGGCGCGGATGGTGTTTGAACCGTTGAGCTCGGCCGGCGTCGTGTCGGGCGTGAACTGAATTCGCTTGAAGGACGCTCCGAGCATGTGCGCGACCGCGCGAGCGAGCAGCGTCTTCGCGCTGCCGGGAGGTCCTTCGATGAGAACGTGGCCGTGCGATACGGCGGCGATGAGGAGCAGCTCGACTGTCCGATCCTGGCCGATGACGACCTTCGAGACCTCGGCTTTCGCCCGGTCGCGCAGACCGGCGAGGTCGTCGTACTTCTCCTCCATCATCAACGCCACAAAGCGTCCTTTCGCCTCGGTTTTTGAACCTCGTCAGCCCGGGTCCCACTCTTCCGCAGCCGGGTCGGTTGGCTTATCGGCAGCTATCCTTAGATCCTGAACACACATACGGGGGCGATCAGGTCTCGACGTGGTCGGTTCTCCGGCAGAGCTGCGAGCCGAGGTCGCCGGTTGGCCTCGTAAATCAACCGGCACCAAAGCAAGTGCGAACAAGAACCAACTCGCACTCGCCGCCTAGCTTCTAGTTAGGTAAGGCGACGTCGATCCGGGTTCGGCCCGAGACCCGGCAATCGGCGCCAACAATCGGGCTCGGCGCCGAGGGAGAGCCAATCGCCCGGAGCGCGACACTTCAGGATGGCTGGCCCGTCGGTTGGTCGTTCGCGAACCGGCCGGCGGGCGAGATCAAGCGCGAACTACGCTCGTAGACGCTCTGTTCGGTGCGACCGCGGACGCGGGTTCGATTCCCGCCGCCTCCACTTTTCGCTCAACCATGCGGGTTTCCCGAACTCCCTGGGGAACGATTCCGTTATCGTCATCTTGGACGGCCTCAAGGAGCGATTCCGCGAGCTGCTCGACATCCCAATCGGTGTAGATGTCTCCCGTCGTCTGGATCGCCTCATGGCCTAGGGGTTTCTGGACGGCTTTGAGGTTCCCCGATCGCCCGTCGGATCTCCCCGGCGACCTGTTCGTAGAGGTCGGCGGGATCGCTCTTGTTCACCTTGACACGTATCATGGTACTAGCAATACTAGCGTAATCCATGAGCTCCACCGATTCATTCACCCGTTCAGAGCTCGAGGCTCTCGTTAGGGCGCTCATCGAGGAAGCACGACAACGCGCGCGCCGAAGACGGCGCATGTACGGGGGAGTCCTCATCTCCATGGCCGTCGTCGGCACCATCGTCTTCGCGAGCTTCCAGCGATCCGCGCAGTCGCAGAGCACCTCCCCTGCGTTCACGGCTGGTGCAAGCCTCCCTTCCCACCGCGTCGCAATAAACGAGCACATCGAGCATGGCTGGTTCCCCTCTAAAGGGAAGAGGGGCAGCTTCACTGTTGAGCTGCGGTTCGGATCCTCCGGCACCCGGAGCTGGAGGTTGCGGAGTTTCGACCCCCAACTCGCTATGACGGGCCAGTACGCACAGATCACCGGGGGCGGAGGCCGTTTCCCGGCGGGTGGGCATCAGGCTGCTTGGTACGCGCGCCTCTTCGGGGCGGTTTCCCGTCCAGGGGCAGCGAAGCAGCGGGTGCTCATCACGCTCAAGGGGAAGCCGAACGGTGTGTTCGTGCTCACGCCGCTGGAACCCGGGATGCTCAAGCGAGACTCGGGGACGCAGCGCTCTTTTGAAACGGGGTAGCGGCCTCACCAGGACGCGACAGCAACGGGTCTAGTTCGGCCCGCCTCGAGCTCGCGCTCCTCGATCCGCAGGTAGCTCGCGAGCTCGGGATCGTCGCCGCGAACCTCCTCGACGAAGCGCTCGGCGTCCTCGCGCCGGATGAACGTCTCGACTGCATCGCCCAGCTGATGGTCAGGCGACGCGCGAACATCGACGATCGCGTAGACGATCACTCGCGGACACTAGTCCTGGACGCTCGCGCCGACGGTCCTGCCGACCTCGCAGGCAAGTGCGGTATGTTCCAATCAGGCCGGGCGCGGTGGGGCGTACGGTTACGACTGTTCCCCAATCCACGGTCGGCACCTCGGCCGCCCCTTCCCTTACCGCCGCGCTCGGCCCTGATCCAGGTAGCGGACTACCTCCAAGCACCGGGCGTGCGGTGGGACGGATTGAGCAGGCACGAACCAAGGGAAACGTGACCCGCGCAACGCGAACGCACGCCCGGTGTGCTCACGTTATTCACCCCCAGCGGCACCGTCTAGCCCGGACGTGAACGCGCAAGTTTCTACCGCGTCCCGCGTCGTATCCACGGGGGAGACCAAACCCGGTACGGGGCGACGTTCCTGTCAGGCGGCTGAGACGTTGCCCCGGCCCGGCCCCCCCACAAGCGCTTTCGGCGGGCCTTCCGCGTTCCAGCACCCCAACCGGGCACGACGGTTAGTTCCGCTCGTCCGCCTCGTATTCGCGCTTCTCGATCCGGAGGTAGCTCGTGAGATTCGGGATCGTCGCCGCGTACCTCCTCGCCAGGACGTTCGGCAACACCGTCGATCAGCGAGGTTGTGCGACGGGCCTCGTTCGACCAGAATGAGCCCACTGCGGGCAGGAGGGGGAGATGTCGAGGGGGTACGGCGCGTGATCGCTCTGCTCTTGGCCTGGGCTACCTGCGTCGTCGGAAGCTCTGCGCTCCTGCATGAGTTCGGCCACGCCTGGACCGCTCGAGCAGTGGGCTGGAAAGTGGTCGGGCTGCGCTGGCGTTGGTACGGCGTCGCCTTCGTCGCTGACACGAACGGCAAGCCCGACCGGTTGTGGAAGGTCGCGCTCGGCGGCCTCGCGACGACGGCTCTGCTTGCGCTCGCGTGCCTCGCCGGGACAGCTTTGCCCGAACCTGCGCCCTTCCTTTTCGAGCTCGGCTTTACGGTCAACGCCTCGCTACTACTCACGAACCTCGTCCCGGTTCGCGCACTCGACGGCGGACAGATCCTTGCAGGGCTCAGGCAAGTCCGGTCGCGATAGGAACTGCGCGTTTGGCGCGATTACTCGCTGACCCGACGCCGTTCCCTTGCGCCGCCCGCCTCGAGCTCGCGCTCCTCGATCCGCAGGTAGCTCGCGAGTCTCGGATCGTCGCCGCGGACCCGAAGCGCAATTTGCGAGCCGAAGACCGATGTTCTCGCGATCCGCAGGCATCAGCCCTCGCGACGACACCCTTGGGCACCCGCCGTGACGGCCCGCTCGTGTCTGCAACTGCCCTCACTCCCGCAGTGCGAGTCGGTCACTTGCTGAACCGCACGACGCTGTACGTCGTGTCCGGCGTCGGAGGTGTTGTGAACCGCGCATTCACGGCGTAGAGGTTGTCGCCGAACTCGTCGATTGTGGTCGGAACGTCGAAATTCGGATTGGTCAGGTTAGCGACGAGCACGCCCGCCGACAGATCCGGCGCGAGCGAGAAGACTGCCACCTGGTTGAGGCGGTTCTGGACGACGTACAGTGTCCCGCCGTCGAGCAGCAGCCCGTCGCCGTTCGGCACCGTAACGCCCGATAGCTCGATCTGGTCTGCGACACCCGTCGCCGGGACGACGGTGTAGAGGGCGCCGACGGTCGAATTGACGATGACGAGCGTCTTGCCGTCGGGCGTCGCGTCGATCCCGTTCGTGTTGAACGCGCCCGGAACAAAGGTGAAGTCTCCTCCGAGCGGAATGACCTCGACGCCCGGGGCGCCTCCCAGCGGCACGCGATAGAGCACAGGCTGGAACGACTCAGTGAAGTAGGCCGCGTCTTTCGTCACGACGACGTCGTTGATGAACGATGTGCCGGGGGACCCGAGCTGGTACGAGGCTAGGGGGGCACCCGTTGCGGCGTCGTAGACGTACGCCTGGCCGGTTGCGCCCCCGGCGACGTAGAGGAGGCCGCCGTCGAACTCGAGTCCGACGGAGACGCGTCCTGCCTGCGGCTGGACGCGCACGGCGCCGGCGCCGGTCCTGAGGTCGCCTCTGTAGACCGCCCCGGTGGCGAGCGAGCCGACGTAGAAGGTACTGCCCTTCCCGATCGCGATTCCCTCCGGCTGGAAGCCGTTGGGGAGCGAGATGACCTGCGGGAACGGAGCCGCCGCCGCGGGCAAAGCAAGCGCGAGAGTCAGGCCGAGCAACAGTGTGAGCGAGCGAAGCGTGCGCATCCGACCTCCTTTTGGCTTCACCTTATCCTTGGGACGCATTCGGCAAACCACCTGACCTACGTATCTGAGCTCGCGCTCCTCGATCCGCCGGTAGTTCGCGAGATCGGGAAGGTTGCCGCGTACCTCCTCGAGAAGCTGGATCTCACCCATTCAGGTCACGCTGGCACAAGACGGCCAGGGGGTACCCTCGCTGTTTGCCCGGGCGTCCAGGTAACACGGTGCCGTAGCCGCAGAGGCATTCAGAGGTTGACCGCCGCGCCCGGACTCCACTCAGCCCGCGCGCTTCTAGCCCGCGGTCCTCGATCCGCAGGTAGCGCGCGAGCTCGGGATCGTCGCCTCGCACCTCCTCGATGAGGCGCTCGGTGTCCTCTGACGTACTCTTACCCCGACTTCCCGCTCGCCTCGGCCGTCTTGCGTGGCACGGGTGATTCACCCGCCGAGAAAGTGTGGCCGCTTTGAAGTCGTCGGCCCGGGAACCTGCGGCGGCGACCCGGTGTATCCGCAGCAGCATCCAAACAGGAGGAAGTCGTTGGTGCGGAAGTCACTCATCATCGCCGCCGTCGTGGCGCTTGCATGTGCGAGTACAGCCTTCGCGGGGGGCTGGGCGACCGTGAAGGTCAACTCGTCACCGAAGGGTCTGATCGCGGACGAGCCGTGGGTGGTCGACATCACCGTGCTCCAGCACGGCCTAGCCAGCCAGCCGCTCTGTTGCCTGAAGCCGACCGTGACGATCCGCAGGGTCACGTCGGTGCGCTCGACGAGCGCGATTCGCAAGCCGCTGACATTCCGCGCGCGACCGACGAGTCGCACAGGCGTCTACCGCGCACGCGTGGTGTTCCCGAGCGCGGGCACCTGGCGCTACGAGGTCTTTGACGCCTTCACGGAGTACGGCGGCGCTCGCACGCACAAGTTCGCACCGGTGAAGATCTTGGCCCCGAACACCTAGGCCGCGAACACGTCCTCCACGACGACCCGGCCGACGCGACGGTCTACCGGCGCTCGAGCTTCGTTGCGCCGGTCGCGCTTCGGGCACCTGCGGCGCTGATCGCCCGCAAGGGCCGAACGAGAGATGGGCGGGACTATCCCGCCCATCTCGGACACATCGCTCTGCGACGTTGCGTCAGCGGACCTGGCCGCGGATCTCGCCGCCTGGGAAGTCGCCCGGCCCCGTGTTCGGAGGAGCCACGCCATCGTTCGTGTGCACGTTGACGTACGTGTTTCCGGCCCTAAGCGCCGCGAGAACCGCAGCGAGGTCGGTCCAACCGCAGGCGTTGCCGGGATCGGGCGCCGTGATCGTCCCCTCGGCGAGAGTGCCATCGACGGGACCGCCAGCGGGCGCACCCCCGAAGAGAGTCACTCCGACCGGTCCGTTGACTCCCACCGCCCCGCAGTGAATGTGCGCGGCGACGACGTTCTCGATGTTTTCCACGTTT
>Ga0184632_10001100_pt1 | contig 10983 bp, 11 predicted proteins | sample PLM31_50_b1_FD_133153 | JGI IMG/M metagenome (GOLD analysis project Ga0184632, IMG submission 133153) | Groundwater sediment microbial communities from an aquifer in East River, Colorado, USA - PLM3-1_50_b1 | ecosystem: Environmental > Terrestrial > Soil > Riparian zone | place: USA: East... | reverse complement strand
GGAACGTCGTCCACGAGCTCGGCGGCCAGCCCGCGATCGAGCGGCTCCGCCAGGTGGTGACCACCCTCAGCCAGCGCGACCAGCAGCTCATCCGGGGCGGGCTCCAGGTCGGCCAGGTCATCGACGAGCACAAGGCGGAGTTCGGCCGGGGCGACTTCCTGATCCGCGGGCTCGTGGGCGCGGACGAGGAAAGCGGCGCGATCGCGGTCGGGGACCAGGTCGAGCTCGGGCGGACCTTGCAGTTCCACGTCAGGGACGCCGCCGCGGCCGGGGAGGAGCTCGAGCTGCTGCTCGCACCGGTGACCGGCTGGGATCCCAAGGGCGTGCTGCTGTTCTCGTGCAACGGCCGGGGCCGCCGCTTCTTCGGCGAGCCCGACCACGACGCCCAGCGGGTCGCCGCGGCCACCGGCCGCGCCCCGATGGCCGGGTTCTTCGCCCAGGGCGAGCTCGGCCCGGTCGGCAGGCGCAACTTCGTGCACGGCTACACGGCCAGCATGGCGCTGTTCTGCGAGCCCCGCGAGCCCATGCCCGTCGTCACGGCCGGCCGTGCCGCCGCCTCCGAGCCCGCCGGCACCCGCCAGGCCCCCTCCGGCCCCGACGAGCCGGGCACACCTGAACCGGTCTGGCCCCTCTGAGTCGTGGGTTGAGAGGTGAACATGGCGTGGACTTGCCGGCGGCTGTGGCTACCGCGGCAGCCGTAGGTTTGCTGGCGGGCGCAGCGCTCCCCGAATACTTAACCTGAAAAATCCGTACGACGCCGACGAGGGATATTGGGCTGCCCGCCGACGCGCCGGAAGATCGAGATAGGGATGACGACGAACGAATTGCCGTCCCTGTCGAAATGCCCTGTGCCAACAACTGTGGCCTGGATGCTGCTGCCCTCCTGGAACCGTTGGTGGCCTTGCGCAGTCACGATCGCGTCGACCACGTCTCGCTCCGACGGGGTGAAGACCGGCACGCGCACGTTGATCCCGTCCGGCATGTCCACGTCCTTGTCCTGGGAACGCAGCCGCCGCAGCATCAGGTTGAGCATCCCGCTCCCGTGCCGGACCACCTTCCATTCGGCCTCGACCCGTCGAGCTGGCCGTTGATGCCGCCTTGCTCTGCTACGACGATCCCGCTCCGGTGGGCGTCGGGTCCTTGTCCTCGAGCTGGTCGTAGGGGGTGCGGAAGCCCTGGCGGAGGCGGGTGCGGAACTCGGCGCGGTTGCGGGCCAGCAGCACCACGCCGATCAGCAGGTAGGCGGCTGAGAGGGCGAGCAGCTCGATGCCGTGGAGCGAGGCGGGCACCACCGCGGCGATGATGAACTGGGCCCAGAACAGGCCGAAGATGGTCGCCGCCTCCCTGATCGACATCTCCAGGTTGGTGAGGACCGCCACCGCGAACACGGTCTGGGCGGCGGTGAGCAGCAGCTCCTCGCGCTGCGGCCCCTCGATCGGCAGGCCGTGCAGGCTCCCCGACGCGACCGCGAACACCACCGGCAGCGTGCCGACCAGCAGGGTCCACTGGTTGACCTTGGAGGAAACCAGGGTGGTGAGCGCGTCCCCGGTCTTCAGCCGCCACGCGTACAGCCCGGCCACCAGCAGCTCGGGCGCCTCCGAGGCCAGCGGGGCGAGCCACTGGACCAGGAAGAACTCGCTGATGCCGAGCTCGGTCCCGGTGTCGACCAGCGCCTCGGCGAAGTGCTCGGCCACCAGCAGGATGACCACGGCGGCGAACGCGAACAGGGCAAGGACGGCGCCCCGCCGCCGGCGGCGGGGCAGCGCGCCGACGAAGGCGGACGGGCCGATCAGGTGGGGCTCCTGGGCCGGCGCCTTGGAGATACGCAGCGTGTAGGCGACGAAGATGGCCACCAGGATGGCGGCGTCCACCAGGGTGACGGTCCGCTTCAGGGGCAGGGTCAGCGAGTAGGCACAGGCAAGGGCCAGGTATGACAGCTCGACCGACTTGGTCCGGTCGAGCGTGATGCCGTCGCGCGGCTCGCCCCGCCGCCGCCAGCGCCACCAGGCGATGAACACGACCATCGCCCAGCCGATGCCGATCAGCAGCCGGTTGGCGCCGGTCATGTTGGCGAGCACCAGCGAGCAGTTGGACTCGCCGCTGCCGCCAGGCGGCTTGCAGGCATCGCCGAACCGCTCCACGTCGTTGCCGCCCTTCCAGGCGAACACGAAGCCGACCGCGTACTCGGGCAGGACCGCGACCAGGGCGAGCGCGCCGATGGCGAGGCTGGCCGAGATGTCGAGCTGGGCGGCTTCGGCTGCCCAGCCGAGCAGGAACGCCGCGCCGATCACGGCGAGCCCGTACAGCAGGGCGGCGAGCGGGGGGCCGAGCTCGGGGCCGCCGAGGTGCAGCAGCGCGGCGGCGCCGAGCAGGCTCCCGGGGATGGTGATGGCGACGGCGAGCAGCAGCGGGATCCGCTGCGCTCGCGTCGAGGTGCTGGTGCTCGGCGTATCGGTCTCGATGGCCACGTGGGAGTCCTCCGGGTCGTCGGACGTCGTTCGACGCCGAGCGGCGCGAAGGTCTCGTCCCCCGCAGCGCGGGTGAGACGCCGGGCGGACATCGGCCCGCCGTGATGACGGCGCGCTCATGGGGTCGTCATGGCCCCGTGAGGACTACTCCCCTTCCCGGGCATCCTACCTGACCGGGCAGGGAGCACACACCTCAACCGGGGTGCTGGTGGCCCCGACCGGGGCCGTCAGGTGCGCCCCGTCAGCACCCGGGCTCGCCAGGGTGGCCGCAGCACTCCGTGACCCGCAACGGGCGTCGGGCGAGGTTGCGGACGACGAGGTACGCCTTCCTGGCCACCCCGGCCTCGTGCTCGACGATGTTGCGAAGGAACGCGCCTGGCCCCGGCCGCTCCCTGCTCATCTGCTGCCTCCCAGGGCGCCGCGCAGGAAGTCGAGCGTGCGCCGCCACGACAGCTCGGCCGCCTCGGCGTCGTAGACCTGCGGCCGGGTGTCGTTGAAGAAGGCGTGCTGGGTCCCCGGGTAGTGGTAGAAGGTCACCCGCACGCCGCCGTCGCGGAGCTCCTCCTCCATCCGGTCGGCCAGCTCGCGAGGAGCGAAGTCGTCCTGCTCGGCGAAGTGGCCGAGCACGGCCCCCTTGACCGCCGACAGGTCCCATTCCAGGCCCGGACGCGGGAACCCGTAGTAGCAGACGACCGCGGCCACCTCGGGCTTGAGCGACGCGAGGTAGAGGGCGAGCCCGCCGCCGACGCAGAAGCCGGCCACCCCGACGCCCGAGCCGGTCGTCTCGGGCATGGCGAGAAGCGCGTCGACCGCGCCGCCCATGTCCTTGGCAGCCTGGTCGAGCCGCAGCTCCATGACCAGCTTGCCTGCCTCGTCCGGCTCGGTGGTCTGCTCGCCCCGGTAGAGGTCCGGGGCGATCGCCACGAACCCCTCGCCGGCGAGCCGGTCGGCCAGGTCACGGATGTGGGGCACGAGCCCCCACCACTCCTGGATCACCACGACCCCGGGGCCGCTGCCCGACGCCGGCAGGGAGACGTAGGCGGGCACCGACCCGCCGTTGGAAGGGATGTCGCGCATGGATCCTGCCATCCGGTCCTCCTGGTGCTCGATCGGCCCGCCCGTGGCGCCGCGGACGCCGGCGCAGCCGAATCCTTCCACGCCGGCCGCCCGGCAACCACCGGTGCCACGCGGCGGGGGCGGCCAAGGTCCCTCTGATAGCCTGCCGGATGTCGTTCCACCCCAGCGGTGAGGGAGCTTGTGGCTGACATCGACGCGTTCGTCAAGGCCGAGGCCGATTCGCTGGTCGCCGAGCTGTCCGAGTGGTGCGCCATCCCGTCGATCTCGACCGATCCGGCCCACGCCGACGACGTGCGTCGCTCGGCCGAGCACCTGGCCGGGCTGATGGAGGCGGCCGGTCTCCATGCCGAGGTCATCCCGGTCGAGCGTGGCCAGCCGGCGGTCTACGGCGAGTGGCTGGGCGCGGGCCCGGAAGCCCCGACCATCACCGTCTACGGGCACCACGACGTCCAGCCCGTCGACCCGGTCGAGCAGTGGACCAGCCCCCCGTTCGAGCCGACCATCCGCGACGGCTGGCTGCACGGGCGTGGCGCCTCCGACGACAAGGGGCAGGTCCACTTCCAGGTGTCGGCCATCCGCCACCTGCTCGCCGCCGACGGCAGCCTGCCCGTCAACGTCAAGTTCCTGGTCGAGGGTGAGGAGGAGGGGGGCTCCCCCAACATCGAGGCGTTCCTTGCCGAGCATGCCGAACGGCTCGCCTGCGACGTCGTGTTCGTGTCCGACACCGGCATGCACGCCCGCGAGGTGCCCTCGATGGTCACCTCGATGCGCGGGCTGATCTACTTCCAGGTCGACCTGCGCACCGCACCGGCTGACCTGCACTCGGGCACGTTCGGGGGCACGGTCCCCAACGCGGTGGAGGCGCTGGTGCAGCTCCTGGCCGGGCTCAAGGACGAGCGCGGCCGCATCGCCATCCCCGGCTGGTACGACGACGCCCTCGAGCTGACCGCCGAGGAGCGCCGGAACTTCGCCGCCCTGCCCTTCGACCCCGAGGAGCTGAAGCGCAACGCCGGCGTGCGGGTGCTGCCAGGCGAGCAGGGCTGGTCGCCGCTCGAGCGCATCGGGGGCCGGCCGGCAGCCGACGTCAACGGCATCTGGGGCGGGTACACCGGGGTCGGGCAGAAGACCATCGTCCCGGCCGAGGCGCACGCCAAGGTGTCGTTCCGGCTCGTCGCCGACCAGGAGCCGGCCAAGCTGCACCCCCTGTTCGCGCAATGGGTGCGCGACAACGCGCCTGCGGGCAGCGAGGTGGCCATCGAGTCGTTCGGCGGGGTCAGGCCCTGCCTGACCCCGCTCGACCACCCCGGCAACCAGGCGGTGGCACGGGCGGTCGCCCGCGCCTTCGGCGCCGAGCCGCTGTTCACCCGCGAGGGCGGCTCAGGGCCCGAGCGCGCCCTGTCCGACGCGCTCGGCGTCGCCTGCGTCTACATCGGGGTCATGCTGCCCGAGGACCGCATCCACGCGCCCAACGAGCGGCTGCTCCTGTCCCACTACTTCAAGGGCATTCGCGCCGCCGCCTACGCCTACGAGGAGTTCGCCCGCCCAGGGGTGGTCGCCGCCCTGCGGGCGCTGCGCCGCTGACCGGGCGACACCGGCCCATCAGCCCCGGGCTGCCGCGCACGGGCGTGTCCGGGCTGCGTAGAGGTCCCGATTGCCGAGCCCGCCTGGATCGGCGAGGCTTCGCCGTGCCGCGTGCTGGGAAGTGGCACGGGAGGGGCAGATGTCGTCGTCGTCGGACCGCATCCCGCGGATGACGGGCTCCGGTCCGCTGGTCCGACCGAGCGCGCCGCCCGGGTTCGGCGTCCCGGTCGCCTACGGGTCCACCGGCCAGGTCCGGCGCCGCGACCCCTGGCCCGACCCCGACCGCCCCGGTTACTACCAGGGGTACCCGCTGGCTGGGTGGGGCCGGCGGGTCGCCGCGTCGCTGCTCGACGCGCTCGCCGTCGCCCTGCTCTACCTGCCGGGCACGGTGGTGTTCCTGCTCGCCGCCGACCAGAGTCCCGGCCCCGACAGCGCGATCTTCGTGGTCCTCGGCATCGTCCTCGACCTGCTCGCGGTCTGCCTGACGCTGTGGAACCAGCTCGCCGTCCAGGGCCGGACCGGCCAGACCTGGGGCAAGCAGGCGATGGGCATCCGCCTGCTCCGCAAGGCCGACGGGCGGCCGCTCGGCACCGGCCTGGTGTTCCTGCGCTCGGTCCTCCACGTCCTGGACTCGCTGCCGTGCTACCTCGGCTACCTCTGGCCGCTCTGGGACGCGCGCCGCCAGACGCTCGCGGACAAAGTCGTCGGCTCGCTCGTCGTCGACGAGCGCCCGGCGGCGGCGCGGACCAGGGCACCCGAGCCTGTCAGGACAGGGTGACGGTCAGCTCCACCGGCCTGGCGCCCCCGCTCCCGGGCCCAGGAGGCGCCGGTTGCGGGCCTCGGCCCTGCGGGCCAGACGGAGCTGGCGCCAGCCGACGAGCAGGATGACCAGGAACAGCACGACCCCGACGCCGAGGCCGGCAGCCAGCGCCACCCAGTAGACGCCGGCGCCGAGCGAAACCGGCAGGACGACCAGCACGAGCCAGACCGCGGTGGTCGCGGCGCTGATCCGTAGCGCGCTGCGCAGCGTCCGGGCCTGCAGGCGCACCTGGGCCGAGCGGGCGAGGGCGACCGCCGCGGCGGCCAGCGCCGGGTCGGTGACCGCCTCCCCTGTGCTGACCGCCCGCGCGACCCGCTGCCTGGCCTCGGGCCCCAGATCAAAGGCGCTCATGGCGCCATGGTGCACCACCCGGGCGGCGGGCCCGGCCCCGTCACGGGTCGATGCGGCTCGCGGCCACGAACGTGGTGAAGTTGAACTTGAGGTCCTGGATGCGCCGCTCCAGCACGCGCAGGCCGAACAGCTCCCCGCAGCGCTCGGCCGCGATCACCGCGGTGGTGGGCGGCAGCTCGCCGGTGGCCAGCATCCGGGCGGCCTCGGCGGTGTCGGGCTCCTCGGTCACCAGCGTGGTCGGGAAATGGTGGCGCAGCCACATCCGGCACTGCCGCAGCGCCTGCTGGTGGGAGGCGATGCGGTCGATCGCGCCGCGGCCGGACAGGTCAGGATGGACCAGCAGGGTGTGGTTCACGTCGATCTCGAACAGGTCCTCGACGTGGAAGCGGTGGGCCGCCATCGCGTAGACGCTCTCGTAGACGACCCCGCCGTTGGAGTTCTCGAGCGCGAAGATGCCGAGCTCGACCTCGCCGGCGACGACCGCCCGCAGGACCCGGTCGGTGGAGACCAGCTCCACGATCTCGACCCCGCCGAGGTTGTTGTCCCTGGCGTACTCGAGGGCCGCCTCCTCGGAGAACGACCCCCGGATGCCCATCACGCCGACCCGGCAGACCTCACCCACGGGCGGCCACCTCCGTGGCGAAGCGGGCGAGCTCGGCGGCCAGCGCCTCCGGGCGCTGCAGGGGGATGTCGTGCATGGTGTCCTCGAACCAGGTCACACGGGCGTCGGGCAGCCGCGCGGTGGCCAGGTCGATCGCCGGCCGCTTGGCGGCGGCGAACTCGTCGCTGCCGGCCGGGCAGATCAGCACCGGACAGGCCACCTTGGCGTACAGCTCCGACGGCCGCTGGTCGTACAGGGCTTCGACGACCTGCATGTGGTTGTCGAAGTGGAACCGGGCGCGGGCCACGCCGCCGGCGTCGACCTCGACCCCGGCGCGCAGGAAGTCCCGCACCCAGCCGTTCTTGGTGTCGACCCCAGGCGGCACCCATCGTCTCGCCTGTTCGAGCCAGTTTTCCAGCGGCACCGCGAAGCGGGGCGGGGCGAGCTGCTCGAGCGCCTTCTCCCTGGTGATGCCCGGCCAGGCCGAGATCTCGATGAAGCCGCCGTCGACCAGGGCGAGACCGGCCACGGCCGCCGCGTCCCTGTCGGCGGCGTACTGCAAGGCGACGTTGCCGCCCCAGGAGTGGCCGGCGAGCAGCGGGCGTGCGATCCCCAAGGCGCCCAGGGCCGCCTCCACGTCCTGCCCGACCGATTCGAACCCGTAGCCGCCAGCCGGCTGGTCGGACTCGCCGTGGCCCCGCAGGTCCAGTGCCAGCACCCGGAAGCCGGCCGCGACGAGCAGGGGCGCGACCCCGTCCCAGATCCGGCAGTTGGAGGCGAGCCCGTGCAGCAGCACCACCGGAAGCCCGCCGCCGCCCCAGTCCCTGGCGTGCAGGACGATGCCGTCACCCGGGACGGACCGGTCGGTGGGGGTGCTCGGGCTGGTCGGCATGGGCGCCATCCTACGGGGATCCGGCAACCCGATCGAATCCGCAGCGCGCCCGCGCGAGCACGCAGAGGAACCGAGCGCCTAGCCGGAGGGCGCTGGGAGGTCGTCACGGTCGACATAGGCGACCGCGACCGGCCGGCCGGCCTCCAGCCGGACCCGGAACAGCGACCCGGTGCGGAAGTCGGGCGGCCCGTCGAGCAGCCCGGCCCGGAGCAGGTACATCGGGATGAGGTCCCCGTGGCCGAACCCGGCCACGGCGGCACCCGGGTGCCCGGCTGCCTCGCGGATCCAGCCGTCCATGTCCGCCTGGTCGTACCCGAGCCGGTCGTCGAGCCGCAGGTCCACACCGAGCGCGGCGGCCAGGGGCGCCGCGGTCTCGACGCAGCGCAGCCACGGGCTGGCCGCGAGCAGCCCCGGCTGTTCCGGCGCGAGCGCCCGGGCGAGCCGCTCGGCCTGCGCCCGGCCGCGTCCGGTGAGCGGCCGGTCCCGGTCGCCACCCGTCCAGCGCTCCCGGTTGGCCGCCTTGGCGTGCCGCACCAGGAACAGGGTGGTTGCCATGCCCGCAGTCTGGCCATCTCCCCGGCGCGAGGCAACCCGACGCCCTGGCCCCGCGCCCAACGAAGACCCGGTTAGAGCACTCGAACGTCCTGAGGGGAGCGTCCTATTTACGAGCGTCCTGTTAAGATTCGCCGTCCGCACCCTCGCCCGGCAAGCGGACGCCCCGGACCGTGTCAGAAGCATGACACCGCAAGGCACGCGTGGTTGACAGGCAGGTGGTCCGTGGCTGGCATAGGACCCAGGCGATCGCTCGAATCGGTCAGGGGGAGAAGGGTGGCGAGCAGGGAACAGGGGGGCTCCCGGGCGCCCAGCGCTCCGGTGGACGGATACGGCGTCGTGTGGCCGTCGCTCGGCCGGGCGGCGCTCGAACCGATCGTGGTCGAGCCGGGACTGCGCGACCTGGTCGTCGAGGTGAGCGCCAGCATCGTCAGCAGCGGCACGGAACGGGCGCGGTTCCTCGGCCTGCCCAACGCCCGCGTCGACTTCCCCCATCGGCCCGGGTACTCGGCGAGCGGGCGGGTGGTCGCGGCGGGTCCTGCCGTCCGTGGCGTCCAGCCCGGCCAGGAGGTCGCGCTCCTGGACGTCCCCCACCAGTCCGTTGCCTGCGTGCCGCCCGAGCGGGCGCTGCCCCTGCCGGCTGGCGTCCCCGTGGCGGACGCCGCGATCCTGCAACTGGCCCTGGTCGCCGGGCTCGGAGTGCACCGAGCCGAGCTCGCGCCCCAGGAGCCGCACGGCGTGATCGGAATGGGCCTGATCGGGGCGCTCACCCAGCGGCTCGCCCAGGCATGGGGTGCCGGGCCATGCACCGCGATCGCGAAGACGCCCGCAAAGGAGGCGGTCGCCCACGCGGGCGGTGCAGCGGCCTTCCTGGCCGTGGAACGGAAGCGGGACGCCCAGGCCGTCGAGCAGCTCGGGCTCCCCGTCGTCGTGGAGGCCACCGGCGACCCTGAGGCCCTGGCCCTCGCCCTGGCCGCCGCCGCCCCCGGCGGCCGGGTCGTCCTGCTCGGGTCTCCCCGAGGCAGGGCGCCGCTCGCTCTCCTCGAGACCCTCCGCCACAAGCGGCTGCGGCTGATCGGTGTGCACGTCACCAGACTGGAAGGAACCCCGGGGCTTGGGGCGGCCGGCGCGGGAGCGCTGGCCGTCCGGATCCTCGAGGCCCTGGCGGCTGGGACGCTGCGGGTCGCCGACCTGCTCGAGGAGGTCGACCCGAGGGAGGCGGCCCGGTTCTACCGGCGGCTCGTCAATGACCGGCAGCTGGTGGGCGCCCGGTTCGACTGGACGCGACCCCTGGATCGTCAGCGGACGGACGCGGGCGTACGCCAGGGTCGGGCGACGCCCGCTCCCGGGTCGTCGGCGCCGCCGGGCGCGCCGGACGGAGCCGGCGAGGACCGGCAGCAGCGCGCCGCCCTGGCAGTCATGGGGCGCGCCGTCGACCGGCCCTTGCGGTTCGGCTTCGTCGGCTGCGGAGAGATCGCGGTGCTGAATGCCGACGCTGTCGCGATGGCACCGAACGCGGCGATGACGGCCTGCTACGACGTGGACGCCGAGCTGGCCTTCGACCTGGCTCGGCGGCACGACGCGGCGGTGATGCCCTCGCTCACCGCCCTGCTGGAACGCGCTGACGTCGACGCCGTCGTCCTCTCGCTTCCGCACCACCTGCACGCCCCGGCCGCATTCGAGGCGGCCCAAGCCGGCAAGCACGTCGTGGTCGAGAAGCCGTTGGCCACCAACCTCGCGGCCGCCGCCGACTTGGTCCGAGCGGTCGAGCGCGCGGGCGTCGCCCTGTCGGTGTGCTTCCCGGAGCGCTACGGCGCCGGCACCACCAGGGCCCGGCGGCTCGTCGAGCGTAACGGTCTCGGCGACCTGTTCATGGTCGAGCTGCTGTGGTATGCGGACAAGCCGCTCTCCTACCTGTTCGGCGGCTTCTCGGGCCGTTCGCCCTCGCCCTGGCGCATGCGGCAGAAGGAGTCCGGTGGCGGCATCCTGCTGATGAACCTCTGTCATGGCCTCGACCTCGTGCACCACGTGACCGGCCTGGGCGTGGAGTACGTCTCGGCCAGCGTCGCCAACGTCGAGCGGCTCGGCCAGGTGGAGGACACCTTCGCCATCGACGTCAAGTACGACAACGGGGCGCTCGGCATCCTGGCCGGCAGCTCGGCGGTGCGCCGGCTGCGGCACGAGAGCCTGCGCTTCCTGGGCACCGACGGATGGCTCGGGCTTCGGCCGATCCTCGAGGTCCACACCAGCCGGCTCGTGGCCGGGCTCGGCATCGACGTGGACCGGCGGGTGAAGCTCGGCCCGCCGCTTCCGCCCCTGGTCACACGGGCTCGCTACTTCAGCCGTTTCGCCAGTGCGGTGCGCCTTGGCCGGCGACCGGATGTGACCGGTGAGGACGGCCTCCGCGTGCAGGCCGTCCTTGAGGCCGCCTACGAGGCGGCGCTGAGCGGCGCCCGCTTCAGTCCCGCCGACCTGCTGGCAGAGCGCGGCGACCAGCCTCAGCCACGACCGCGCCAGCGCCGGTCGCCGGTCGAGGCGCATCCTCCCGAGATGAGCGGGAGGCTGGCGACGTGATCACCCACCGCACCGCCGACCTCGTCCAGGAGGGCAGCGCCGCGCGTGACGAGCTGGTGCAGCGCAT
>Ga0184632_10001099_pt1 | contig 10985 bp, 7 predicted proteins | sample PLM31_50_b1_FD_133153 | JGI IMG/M metagenome (GOLD analysis project Ga0184632, IMG submission 133153) | Groundwater sediment microbial communities from an aquifer in East River, Colorado, USA - PLM3-1_50_b1 | ecosystem: Environmental > Terrestrial > Soil > Riparian zone | place: USA: East River... | reverse complement strand
GAGCGCGACGACCAGGGCGATGAGAACGAGGGAGAGGATCGACGGGACGCCGCTACGGGACAGGTGAAGCCTCATACGACACCTCAATGGTGAGGAAGATGCCCGAACCTACCTGCCGCGTCAGTTGCTGTCAAGGGACGGACCAAGCCTTCGCGTGCCAGCCGGACACGATCCCCGTCGGGCTCGCGTTCTTTGACAGTCTGACGCCATTCGCGCTAGGATTTCGGCGCTTCCAACCCTCGGCAGATACTACTCGTGCCGCTACAGTGGGGGGTCGATGCGAGGCTTTCTGGCGGTTGTGACTCTTGCCGTCGCGCTCGGGAGCGCCCCCGCGCTGGCGCAGACCACCCCCGCCGGCGACGCTGACCGCGAGCGCCCGCCCGGCTACGTCGGCCGCCCGCTCGGCGGCCATCCCAGTCCCATCGACACGAGCCCGGATTTCGTCCCGATCCCCGACCGCTGGCGGCTCGGTCTACCCAACTGGAACCGCTACGAGCGCCCGATCGAGGCGCCCTACGTCCCCGGCCGGTGGTGGGACCCGTACAACCAGAACGTGCTCAAGGGCGACTTCCCGATCCTGGGCCAGAACGTCTTCATCAGCCTGTCGGCGATCGCCGACACGCTGTTCGAGGCGCGGCGCGTGCCCACGGCGAGCGGTGTCAGCTCGGCGAATCCCGACAGCGCCGACGTCTTCGGCAACGGCGACCAGCTCCTGCTCAATCACAACTTCATCGTCTCGATGGAGCTGTTCAAGGGCGACACCGCCTTCAAGCCCCGCGACTGGGAGCTGCGGCTCACCGGCGTCTTCAACTTCAACTTCCTGCAGACCAACGAGAACGGCGTCGTCAACATCGATGTCCGCGAGGGCACCGCCCGCAACGAAGACCACGCCAGCCTGCAGGAGTTCCTCGTCGAGTACCACCTGGGCGACCTCACCCCCACCTACGACTTCCTCTCGATGCGGGCCGGCATCCAGGGCTTCACCAGCGACTTCCGTGGCTTCATCTTCAGCGACAACAACCTCGGCTTCCGGCTGTTCGGCAACCTGGGATCCAACCGCGACCAGTTCAACGTGACCTACTTCCGGCCATTCGAGAAGGACACCAACAGCGGCCTGAACCGGCTCTTCGACACGCGCGGCCAGCACCTGGGTATCGTCAACTACTTCCGCCAGGACTTCCTCACGCTCGGCTACACGCTGTCGCTGAGCGCCCACTACCTGCACGACTCGGGCGGCGAGCACATCGACGAGAACGGCTTCGTGGTACGACCGGCCATCGTCGGCACCCCCGCCGTCCACGTCATCGACGCCGTCTACCTCGGCTGGACCGGCGACGGGCACATCGGCCCCCTGAACGTGACGCACGCGTTCTACCAGGTGGTGGGCCGCGACAGCCGCAATCCCATCTCGGCACGCTCGGCCGAGATCAACGCGCAGATGGCCGCCCTCGAGCTGTCGATGGACTTCGACTGGGTGCGGCCGAAGTTCACGTTCTTCTGGTCCTCTGGTGACGACAAGCCGTTCGACGACCGCAACCGCGGCTTCGACTCGATCCTGGACAACCCCAACTTCGCGGGCGGTGGCTTCAGCTACTGGGTGCGCCAGGGCATCCCGCTGACGAGCACGAGCCTGGAGCTGAAGGGCCGCAACAGCATCGTGCCCGCGCTGCGCAGCAGCAAGATCGAGGGGCAGCCGAACTACGTCAACCCCGGCCTCTTCTTGCTCGGCTTCGGCGCCGACTTCGAGGTGACGCCCAAGGTCAAGGTGCTGTTCCAGGCCAACAAGATCCTCTTCCACAGGACCGAGGCGCTCGAGGCGTTGCTCTTCCAGGACCGGGTGCGGAACGACGTGGGCTGGGACCTCAGCCTCGGTCTGCGCTGGCGCCCGCTCCTCATCGACAACGTCATCGTCAGCGTGGGCGGCGCCACCTTCATCGGGGGCAGCGGCTTCCGCGACATCTACCAGACGCAGGAATTCCGCTTCGGGCCCCAGGGCCTCGAGAAGGTGAAGAACGAGCGCAACACCACGCTCTACTCGGGCTTCCTGTCCGTGACGCTCACGTTCTGATCGAGGGAGGAATCACCCTGAGGACCTGGGCGCGGGGGCTGTGGCGGCTGGGAGTGCCGGCCGCGCTCATGGTGGCCTTTGCGCTGATCGGGCTCGCGCCGGAATCGTGGCGCGGTGGCGAGGTCCCGGGCCCGCGGAGGACCGGGCAGGCGGCCGCGCGACACGAGCCCGTCGGCGCGACGCGTGGTGCCGCGATCGAAGCGCCGGGGTCGGCGACCGGCGCCCCGGAGGCGCGTGCCCGCCCCGAACAACCGCCCGAGGTTGTCTGGCGCGGTGATCCGGTCCAGGCGGCGGACGAGCCGGCGGAGCCAACGCCCCGCCTGCCGTCGGAGCTGGCACCGGTCGCCCCGGACATTGTCGTGGCGCTGCCGTCGCCGTCGGACCCTCTGGTCGTCCTGGCCCGCGCGCACGGGGCTGACAGCGCCCCGCACGAGGCCAGGCCGATGACACAGGAGGCGGCGGCCCAGGCCGGGGACGATTTCCAGGGCCCCGAGCCGGGCGCGTTCTACTGGTTCGGTCCGCTCGGTCTGGAACGAGTGAGACCCCTGGGGGAGGCCGGACCGTGACACGAGGCGGGATGGGACACTCCCGGTGGCAGCGTGTCGGCCTGGCGGCGCTGGTGACGGCGCTCGTGCTGGCCGCGCTGGTGCCCTGGCCCACGCGCCGGGTCGCGCGGCAGCCCGAGGCCGGCATGGCCATGGCGGCGGCCGACGAGCGGAGCCCGGTGCATCTGGCCCAGCGCATCAAGCGCGGCCCGACCGAGGAGGAGCCGCCCGCCCAGCCGGCGGCGCCCGCTGCGCCCGAGAAGCCCGAGCCCGAGAAATCGGAGGTCGCCAAGCAGAACCAGGCCGACGCCGACCGCAAGAGCGCGGGTTGCATGACCTGCCACACCAAGACCGACTCGCCGAGCATGCACACGGCCACCACCGTGAAGCTCGGCTGCACCGACTGCCACGGCGGCCGCGTCGAGGTCCGCGCGCCCGAGAGCGCCACCCAGGGCTCCCCGGCCTACGACGCCGCCAAGAAGCAGGCCCACGTGCTGCCGAAGCACACCGACGTGTGGCGGACCGCCGCCAACCCGACCCACGCCTACACGGCAGTGCTCCAGGAGACCGCTGAGTTCGTGCAGTTCGTCAACCCCGGCGACCTGCGGGTGGCGCGGCGGACGTGCGGGCCGGGCGGCTGTCATCCGAGCGAGGTCGCGGCGGTCGAGAAGAGCATGATGAAGACCGGGCCCATGCTGTGGGCCGCCGCGCTCTACAACAACGGCACCTACCCGATCAAGCGCGCGCGCTTCGGTGAAGCGTATGGTCCCGACGGCGCGCCCCAGCGCGTGCTGACGCTGCCGCCGCCGACGGTCGAGGAAACCGTCAAGAAGGGCGTGCTGGCCTGGCTCGACCCGCTCCCCCGCTTCGAGGTTGGCCAGCCCGGCAACGTGCTGCGCGTCTTCGAGCGGGGCCAGCAGAGGCCGCTGGAGATCGGCATCCCGTTCCTCGATGAGGCCCCCGGCCGCCCGGCCAACCGCTTGAGCCAGCGCGGGCTGGGCACGCTCAATCGCACCGACCCGGTGTGGTTGAATCTCCAGAAAACGCGACTGTTCGACCCGGTGCTGTCGTTCCTCGGCAACAACGAGCATCCCGGCGAGTTCCGCTCCAGCGGATGCTCGGGTTGCCACGTGCTCTACGCCAACGACCGCTCCCCCGTGCACTCCGGCGACGCCGCCCGCTTCGGTCACCTCGGGCGAACGGCCACGGTCGACCCGACGATCCCCAAAAACGAGTCGGGCCATCCGATCCGGCACCAGTTCACGAACTCGATCCCGTCGAGCCAATGCGTCGTCTGTCACCACCATCCCGGCACCACGGTGACCAACAGCTTTCTCGGCACGATCTGGTGGGACAACGAGACCGACGGCAACCTCATGTATCCGGACAAGGACCGCAAGCTCACGGCGAACGAGCTGTTCGAGATCCAGCGGGCCAACCCCGAGGGCGCCTCCATCCGGGGCAAGTGGTCGGACAAGAACTTCCTGGCCAACGTGACCGACCTCAATCCCAAGCTCACGCGCACACAGTTCGCCGACTACCACGGCCACGGCTGGGTGTTCCGCAACGTCTACAAGACCGACCGCAAGGGCCACCTGCGCGACGCCGAGAACAAGGTCGTGGCGGCGGACGATCCCGATCGGTTCAAGAAGGCGGTTCACCTCAAGGACATCCACCTCGAGAAGGGGATGCACTGCTCGGACTGCCACTTCAAGCAGGACAACCACGGCAACGGCAAGCTCTACGGCGAGACGCGCGCCGCCATCGAGATCACCTGCGTGGACTGCCACGGCTCGATCAACGCCAAGGCGACGCTGAAGACCTCGGGCCCGGCGGCGCCGGCGGGCGGCAGCGACCTCACACTGCTCACGACGCCGTTCGGCCAGCGCCGCTTCCAGTGGCGCGGCGACACGCTGATCCAGCGGTCCACGGTCACCAAGGACCTCCAGTGGGAGGTCGTGCAGGTCCTCGACTCGATCGATCCCGCCTCGGCGTGGGCGCTGGCCAACCCCAAGCGCTCGGAGCGCTCGCGGCTGGCCAAGACGTTGCGCCGGGACGGCACCACGTGGGGCGACGCGCCGGCCAAGGAGAACGAGCTGGCGCACGCCGACAGCCGGATGTCGTGCTTCGCCTGCCACACCTCGTGGGTGACGAGCTGCTTCGGCTGTCATCTGCCGATGAAGGCCAACGAGCGCAAGCCCCTGCTGCACAACGAGGGCGACGTGCTGCGCAACTGGACGCCGTACAACTTCCAGACGATCCGCGACGACGTCTTCATGCTGGCCCAGGACGGCACCACCGCCGGCAAGCGGCTGTCGCCGGCGCGCTCGACCTGCGCCGTGCTGGTCGGTTCCCAGAACGGCAACCGCGAGTGGGTGTACTCGCAGCAGCAGACCGTCTCCGCCGAGGGCTTCAGCGGGCATTCGTTCAGCACGTTCGTACCCCACACCGTGCGGGCCACCGAGACGAAGCACTGCACCGACTGCCACGTGTCCAAGACCAACGACAACAACGCCTGGATGGCCTCGCTGCTGATGCAGGGCACGAACTACTACAACTTCATCGGGCGCTACGCCTACGTGGCCGAGGGCGGGAAGGGTCTGGAGGCGGTCATCGTCACCGAGCGGGAGGAGCCGCAGGCGGTCATCGGCAGTTACCTGCACAAGGTGGCCTACCCGACGGCGTACCAGAAGCACCGCGACGGCGGCGCCCTGCTCAACGAGGCCATCCACCACCGGGGCCGCGACGTGCTCGACGTCTTCGGCCGCGACGAGGTCCTGTCGATCCAGATCCGCGGCGAGTATCTCTACACCGCCAACGGCGCCGGCGGCTTCCGGGCCTACGACGTCGCCCAGATCGACCAGAAGGGCTTCTCGGAGAAGATCGTGACGGCGCCGGTGTCGCCGCTGGGCCAGCGCCTCTACGTGAAGACCAAGTACGCGACGGCCGTGGCCTCGCCCTCCACGCTGGCGGTGGACCCGACCCGCACCCAGCGGCCGGAGAACGAAGAGCAGAAGATCCACCCGGTGTACGCCTACCTCTACGTGACGGACCGCGACGAAGGGCTGGTGGTGATCGGCAACCCGCTCGACAGCCCGAACCGGCCCGGTGTCTCCACGCTGCTGGACGGCGATCCGGCGAACAACTTCCTGGAGCGGGCCCTCGCCTTCAACCCCGACGGGTTGCTGACCGGCGCCGTCAACATCACGGTGGCCGGCCACTACGCGTACGTGCTGGCGCCGAAGGGGCTCTTCGTCGTCGACCTCGACAACCCGCTCAAGCCGCGGATCGTGGCCAACGTGGGCGCGCCCCATCTCGTCGGGCCGCGCTCGGTGGCCGTGCAGTTCCGCTACGCGTTCATCACCGACGCCGAGGGGCTGAAGGTGATCGACGTCACCGATCCGGTCAAGCCGAAGGTGGTACCCAACGCGGTCGTGCGGCTGGCCGACGCGCGCGGCGTGTACCTGGCCCGCACCTACGCCTACGTCGCCGCCGGCCGCCAGGGCCTGGCCGTCGTGGACATCGAGCGAGCCGAGGCGCCGGTCCTGGATCAGTTATATGATGCCGGGGGTGCCATCAACGACGCGCGGGACGTCAAGGTCGGCATGACCAACGCGAGCTTGTTCGCGTACGTGGCCGACGGGAAGAACGGCCTGCGCGTGATCCAGCTCACGTCGCCCGAGGAGACGCCGACCTACCTCGGCTTCAGCCCGCGGCCGCAGCCGCGATTGATCGCGACCGCCCGGACCCGGGGGCCGGCCCTGGCGGTTTCCGAGGGCACCGATCGTGATCGCGCGGTGGACGAGAGCGGCCATCAGATCGCGGTGTTCAACCGGTTGGGCTCGCGGCCGCTCACGCTGGCCGAGATGCAGCGCCTGTACCTGAAGGACGGGCGCGTGTACACCGTGACCGAGGAGCCGCCGGCGGAGCCGCGCAAGCCGGCGCCACCCAAGCGTGAGGAACCGGCGACCGAGCCGGAGACAGGGCCGCGGCTGAGACGGCCGCGCTGAGCCGGTGACGGGCATCGCGCGTCACCACAGGAGGACTCTCATGTCGCATCGTGCTGCCGCGGGCGCCGTGCTCGGTGCCGTCGTCGTCGCCGCCGTGGTCATCGGGGGCACGCGCCCATCCGCGCCGCTCGCTCCGGAGAGCGTCCACGCGCAGGGCAACTACAAGTACACGGGGGCCGCGTCGTGCGGCGCGTCGAACTGCCACGGCAGCACCAAGCCCAAGGCGGACTTCCCCAAGCTGAACGAAAACATCGTCTGGTTCCAGAAGGACAAGCACGCCAAGGCGTACGCGACGCTGACCAACGAGAAGCTGAAGTCGGGCGTCAGCCCCGCGAAGATCGCGACGAACCTCAAGATCGGCAAGGCGGAGACGAGCAGCAAATGCCTCGTCTGCCACGCGGTGGACGTGAAGCCCGAGCTGCGCGGACCCAAGTTCGACATCAGCGAGGGCGTGCACTGCGACGGCTGCCACGGCCCCGCCGAGAAGTGGCTGGAGCCGCACGCCGAGAAGGGCTGGACGCACGAGCAGTCGGTGAAGCTCGGCATGTACGACACCAAGAACTTCCTCCTCCGCGCCGACAAGTGCGTGTCCTGTCACCTGGCGATCGAGCACGAGATGGTGGCGGCCGGCCACCCGGACCTCCTCGCGTTCGAGCTGGACACCTTCAGCGCGACGATGCCGCCGCACTGGCGTGACAAGGGCGCCTGGGCCGGCAGCAAGGCCTGGGCGACCGGGCAGGTGATCTCGCTGCGCGAGGCGGCCAAGCAGCTCGGCGACCGCGCGGCCGCCAACGCCTCGGGCGCGCTCCTCACCGACGCACTGGGCAAGGTGCAGGGCCACGGCGCGGTGGTGCGCGTGCTGCTCGGCGTGGTGGCGGCCGACGCCCAGAAGTCGGTCGAGGCCGACATCGCCGCGCTGGCCGACGCCGTCGGCAAGGGCGACAAGGCCAAGGTCGCGGCGACGGCCAAGAACCTGGCCGCCACGATGAACGCGCAGGCGCCCAAGGTCGCCGCGCGCGAGTTCGACCAGGCCAGCACCAAGAAGATCATGGGCGACATCGCCGGCTCGGCTGACGCCATCGGCGCCGTCGGCGTGCGCGGCGCCGAGCAGGCGGCGATGGCGCTGGACCGCCTCTATAGCACCTACTCAAAGGCGCCGGGCCAGAAGCCCGACAAGGCGGCCGGCGACGCACTCGACAAGATGTTCGGCACCATCGAGGATCCCAAGAAGTTCGACGGCAAGGGGTTCAGCGCCGCCGCCAAGGCCTTCGGCGACACGGTCAAGTAGTGCCTATGCGATGAACAGCAGGATTCCCGGGGGCGGTCTGGCGAGGAAGGTCACCGCCCGGCTCAACGTGAGGCGCTGAAGCGGCCGCCGCTCAGCTTGCCCACCTCGATCAACCCCACGAAGAACGCGTAGAGCTGGTCGTACTCGCGATAGCGTGCCTCGCCGAGGCGCGCGACCGTCTCCTCCCGCATCGCCCGGAACATCTCCAGGCGTCTCCGGAGAATCGCGCGCCACTCGTCGGTGAGATCCTCGGCCATCACCATGCGGAAGCCGGCGGCGCCGAGCAGGGTCCGGTAGCCGTCGAGGGTCTGCAGCGTGGTGGCCGCCATCCAGTCGTGGAGCCGGCGCCGCTCGCCGTCGCCCAGCGCGGGCCGGGCCACCCAATCGGTGAAGGCGAGCCGGCCCCCGGGCGCCAGCACCCGGTGGGCCTCGCGTAACACCGCCGCCTTGTCGGCGATGTGCAGCAGCGCCTCCTGGCTCACGCAGGCGTCGAAGCGTCCGCTCGCCAGCGGCAGCGCGGTCGCGTCACCGCGCACGATGTGGACCCGACGGTGCAGCCGCACCAGGCGGGTGAGCCGGGCCGCCCCGGCCGCGCGGCCGCCGTTCAGCTCGACGGCGACCACGCGGCAGCCGCGCCGACTGGCCAGGAAGCGCGCGGGCCCGGCCAGGCCCGCGCACAGGTCGAGCACGCGGGCGCGGGCGTCGATGCCGGCCAGACGGGCAAGGGCGTCCACCGCGGCAAGGCCGCCGTAGTGGTCCTGGTCGAAGTCGAACAGGTCGTCGGCGGTGAGCGGCGTGCCGGTGAGGGCGCCGCGCCGCCGGCGCACGGCGGCGAGCACCTGCGTCTCGCTGATCGGATGGCGATCGTAGAAGTCGATGACGTCGTCGTGGCTCACGGCCCCGCCTCGGCGCACACCCACGGCGGGGGCCGTTGAAGCGTGCGGCCAGCTATGATACAAGCAAGGTCGTTCGCACCCCATCTTGCGAGGGAGCGCCATGAGCATCGTAGGGAAAGCCGGCCTCGAAGACGTCGTCGTCTCGACGTCGGACATCTGCTTCATCGACGGACGCGAGGGACGGCTGGTGTACCGCGGCTACGACGTGGACGACCTCGCCGCGCACTCGACGTTCGAGGAAGTGGCCTACCTGCTCTGGCATGGCGCGCTGCCCACCAAGAAAGAGTTCGACGCGTTCAGCAAGGCGCTGGCCTCCAGCGCCAACCGCAAGCTGCCGCCCAAGCTGCTGGCCCTGCTGCGCGTGCTGCCGAGGAAGACGACGCCGATGGAGGTGCTCCGCACCGGCGTCTCCGCGCTGTCGTCGTGGGATCCCGATGCCGCCGACAACTCGCGGGAGGCGACGCTGCGCAAGTGCGTGCGCCTCACCGCCCAGATGCCCACGCTGGTGGCGGCGTGGGAGCGCATCCGGCGCGGCAAGGCTCCGGTGGCGCCGAATCCGAGGCTGAGCCTGGCCAGCAACTTCCTCTACATGATGACCGGGAAGAAGGCCAGCGACCTCGCCGTCAAGACCTTCGACATCGCGCTCATCCTGCACGCCGACCACGAGTTCAACGCCTCCACCTTCGCGGCCCGGGTGACCGCCGCCACGCTGTCCGACCTGCACTCGGCGATCACCTCCGCCATCGGCGCCCTCAAGGGCCCGCTGCACGGCGGCGCCAACGAGCAGGTCATGCTGATGGTCGAGCAGATCAAGGACCCCGCCCGGGCCGACGCGTGGATCCGCAAGGCGCTGGCCGACAAGGCGCGGATCATGGGCTTCGGCCACCGCGTCTATCGCGTCGAGGACCCGCGCGCCAAGCACCTGCGCCGCCTGGCCACCGAGCTGGGGCAGCAGATCGGCAACACGTCCTACGTGCAGATCCTCAACACGATGGCCAAGGTCGTCACCGCGGACAAGCACATCTACCCGAACGTCGACCTGTTCTCGGGCGCGGCCTACGCGGCGATGGGGATCTCCACCGACCAGTTCACGCCGATCTTCGCGATGAGCCGCGTGGCCGGCTGGGCCGCCCACGTCCTCGAGCAGCACGGCAACAACCGGCTCATCCGCCCGCGGGCCGAGTACACGGGAACGACGCGCGCGACGTACGTGCCGATCTCGCAGCGCTGAGAGCCGACGCGTCGTGACGATCCCGTTCGCCAAGGGCCACGGGCTCGGCAACGACTACATCGTCCTGCGTCGCGCGGACCTGCCGTTCGACCTCTCGGAAGCTTCGATCGTCAGGATCTGCGATCGTAACTGGGGTATCGGTTCGGACGGCATCCTCATGCTGGTGGCGACACCCCGGGCCGATTTTGGGTTGCGCATCTTCAATCCCGACGGCAGCGAGGCCGAGAAGTCCGGCAACGGCCTGCGCATCTTCGCCAAGTGGCTGCGCGACCACGGCCGCGCCAAGCAGGACCGCTTCACGGTGGACACCAAGGGCGGGGTGGTGGAGTGCGTGTGCCACAGCCAGTCAGGCCGTGTGACCTTCGTCACCGTCGAGATGGGCCGCGCCACCTTCCGGGCGCCCGACATCCCGATGAACGGACCCGACCGCGAGGTCGTCAGCGTGCCCCTGCAGCTCAGTGACGGAACCGCGGTGACGGCGACGGCGGTCTCGGTCGGCAACCCGCACTGCGTCGTGTTCGTGGACCGCCTCGACACCGACGTCTGCAAGCGGGTGGGCCCGCTGATCGAGCGCCACCCGGCGTTCCCGCAGCGGACCAACGTGCAGTTCGCGCGCGTCGCCGACAAGCACACGGTCGACATCCTCATCTGGGAGCGCGGCGCTGGCTACACGCTGGCCTCGGGTTCCTCGTCGTGCGGCGCCGCTTCGGCCGCGGTGAAGAACGGCCGCTGCGAGCACGGCCGCGTCACCGTCCGCATGCCGGGCGGCAACCTCGTGATCGACGTGCGCCCCGACTGGTCGCTCCGGCTGGAGGGCCCAGTGGAGGAGGTCTACACCGGCGCCCTCAGCGACGAATTCGCGGAGGCCTGGCTCACGCCCGCCACGCCGTGAGACGCGCGGCGTTCACCGGCGGATCGATCTATCCACAGCTATCCACATTGGTCGG
>Ga0184632_10001098_pt1 | contig 10993 bp, 6 predicted proteins | sample PLM31_50_b1_FD_133153 | JGI IMG/M metagenome (GOLD analysis project Ga0184632, IMG submission 133153) | Groundwater sediment microbial communities from an aquifer in East River, Colorado, USA - PLM3-1_50_b1 | ecosystem: Environmental > Terrestrial > Soil > Riparian zone | place: USA: East River... | reverse complement strand
GATGCCTTGCACGAAATCGGCGACGGCGACGGCGAGTATCGCGGCCTCCGTGGCCGGATCCGCGTGGCGAACCGGACGCGCGGGACCGATCTCGGCGACATACGCGCGCGGATTGACGCCCGCGACGATGGAAGCGCTGACTGCGCGCCGCTCCTGCGCGTCGGGCACCGCCCGCACGAGGTCGGCGTCGAGCGTGGCCGAGAGCCAGGCGGCGAAGACCGATCCCATGACGGCGAACCCCAGCGTGGAGCCGATCGCGCGCTGCGCACTCATGATTCCCGACGCCATGCCGGCTCGATTGGGAGACACGCTGGTCATTGCCAGCGAAGTGATCGGCGTACCGCACAACGCGAAACCGAAGCCCACGACCGCGAGACCGGTGGTGACGAGCACCGGATGGCGCGCGGTGCCGACGATCAGCACGACGATCCCGGCGATCATGATCGCCAGCCCCAGCCGGATCGGAATCACCGCGCCGATTCGGCCAACCAGGTGTCCGGACAGCGGTGCGGCCACCAGCATCGCGAGGCTGAATGGCAGCAGGAAGAGTCCGGTGTCGACCGGCGAGAATCCACGTACGTTCTGCAGATATTGCGTGGTGACCAGCAGCATGCCGTAGAACGTGAAGAGGGCGACGCACATCGTGACGATGGCCATGGAATACGTGCGGTCGCGGAACAGCGTGAGATCCATCATCGGGTCCGCGCTTCGCTTCTCGTAAACGATGAACGCGGCCAACGTCACCGCGGTGACCGCGAACAGACCAACGATGACGGGCGCCAACCAGCCGCGCTTCGGTCCTTCGATGACAGCGTACGCGAAAGCGCCCACCATCGCCATGAACAATGCCTGGCCAACGAGATCGAGTGTGCGCGGATGATCGTCGCGCGACTCGGCGACATGGCGCAGCGCGAGCAACGTCACGACGACGCCGAACGGCACGTTGACCCAGAAGATGCTTCGCCAGCCGACGGTTTCGATGAGGAACCCGCCGACCGTGGGGCCCACCGCGTTGGCCACGCCGGCGATCGCCGCCCAGATGCCGATCGCGCGCGCCTTGGCTTTGGCGTCGGGAAACGCCGCGCTGACCAGCGCGAGCGACGTTACGGTGACCGCCGCCGCCGCCGCGCCTTGCACACCGCGCGCCACGTTGAGCGCATCGAGGTCAGGCGCCAGGCCACACGCGATCGACGCGGCCGTGAAGAGGGCGATGCCCGCGAGGTACAGCCGGCGCCGTCCGTGCAGGTCGGCGAGCGTGGCAGACGACATGATGAATACCGCCATGCCGAGGCTGTAGGCGGTCACCACCCACTGCAAGCCCGCTTCGCCGACGCGAAACTCGGCCTGGATCGCGGGTAGTCCGACGTTCACGATCAGCGCATCGAGGAAGATCATGAAGAGACCGAGTCCGGTGGCCACGAGCGTATGGCGCTGAACGGATGTCATTACGTGTCGTTCCTGTTCGTCCGACCACCGATTCGACTTGTCGCACAAAATTGCATCATGTTGTTCTCGACAATCGCGACCGCGGCTATTCTGCGCTTGGCCGATGCATTCTCAAGGTGAAGCAGCGACGGGCGAAGCGTTCGGCCGTCTGTCAGGTTCTGTCCGGACGTCGGGATGCCGACTATTCCGGTGGATTTTCCCGTGCCGTTGGCATAATCTTCGCGCTGAAGCGGGCCGGGAGCCCGCGCCCTGGTGCCCATCCGCATGTCTCGCTCGTCGTTTCGCGCTTGTACGCTCGCGTTCCTGCTCGCCTTGTGGAGCGCCGGCCCGGTGGGCGCGCAGGGATTCAAGTTTTCGCAGCCTGACGACAACGCGAACATGGAGAACGCGGCGCGTCAGGATCGCATCGCCTACGAGCTGTCGACGCCGTGCCGGGCCGACCTCAAGGGCAAGAAGATCATGGTCATCATCGGCGAAGAGCAAAGCAACGGCTACATCACTGCAGTGCAGCAGAATTACGGACGGCATTTCCAGGCGATCAACGTCCGCCTGCGCTCGCTTGGATTGCAGACATTCACACCGGAGCAAATCCGCGCGCAGATCGCCCAGGCGGAAATCGACGCCTATTTCAAGAACAATCCGGACGCCGCGCTGTCGGCGGCGAAACGACTGGGCGCGAGCTTCATCCTGCGCGGCCTCATCTCGGCGCAAGCGAGCAGGAATCCGATGATTCGCGTCAACCAGGTCGACGTGAGCATGGGATTCACTCTCTCCGGCAGCAATGGCCGGATCATCTCGGACGTCAGCGCGAATTCCAGCTCCTATGCCGGCGCCAACGTCGCCCAGATGGCGCTGACGCTCGTCAACGAGCAGGCCGACGAAGTCGTGGCGAAGCTCTATGGCGACTATTGCCGCAATGCCGGATTCACGGCGGGCTCCGGGCAGAAGCCGGGCAAGGCCAAGTAAGCCTCACCGCTGCAAACTTGTTCCGCAATCGACTGTAGGAGACAGCAATGCGCACTTCCAAAACGTTTGATCCCGCCAAGTTCCTGGTTGCCGCAGCGCTGATCGCGTGCGCACCGCTGGCGCTCGCGCAGCCGAGATACGAAAGCGCGTCGCCGACGGCGGGCGGCAAGACCTCGCAGCAGGCCAAGGCGTCCGCCGACAAGACGGTATATCAGGCGATCGAGTATTCGAACAGGAACAAGAAAGGGCCATTGCTGGTCGTCATCCCCGGCGAGATCAAGAGCAGCAATGCGACGTTCCTACAGAAGTTCACCGCCAACAACATCGCCGACTTCGGCGAGCTCGAATTGTCCAACGCCAATTTCCAGGTGCTGGAGCGCTCGAACCTGGGCTCGGTGCTTAAGGAATTCGAGCTCGCGTACAACTTGGGCGATCCGCAGGCCGCGCGCAAGTATCTCGGCATGGGCAAGCTCAAGACGACCAAGTACGTGGTCAAGTTCGACATCCTGAAGACCGAGCAGGTCGCGTCCGCGCAGAAGAGCTTCGATGGCGGCACGCTTGGCCAGATGGCAGGGCTGCTCGGCGCGTTCTCCGGTTCGCGTGGCGGGGCGCAGGCAGGCGCGGTCGGCGGCACGGCGCTTGGCTCCGTGCACAGCGGCGAGGCGACCAGCGTCTGGGTGATCGGCATGCGTTACAAGATCATCAACGCCGAGACCACCGAGCAGCTGGCGCAGGGCTACACCGAAGAAAAGATGGAAGTCGGTGCGACCTCGAGCGGTGCGCTCGGGATCAACGAGTCGCAGCAGGGCGGCGCCGGATTGGACACGATGGTGCAACGCCTTGTCCAGAAATCCGTGTGGGAAATCGACGCGAAATATAAGTAGCGTGCGCAAAACGCTTCGCGTTTTGCGCCCGAAGGCAGTCAGCGAGGAAAGCTTCGGGCATCCGGGCGCTTTCCTCGCGATAACTTCCACGAGGCGCGCCGATCATAAGCGCGCTTCGCGCCGTTCGGTAGCGCGCGCATGTACGCTGACAGCCTGCGACGAGCATCACATCCTGCGTTTGATTGAGACGGGAATAGCCGATGGTGGAATTTACGAAGCTCGGTAAATACGAAATCCGTCGGGAATTGGGTCGCGGGGCGATGGGCGTCGTGTACGAGGCTTTCGATCCGCTCATCCAGCGCATCGTCGCGCTCAAGACCATCCGCCCGGATCAATTGGCCGGCGGCAACGCGGACGAGATCCTTGCGCGCTTCCGCCGCGAAGCGCAGGCCGCGGGCCGGCTGACGCATCCCAATATTGTCGCGATCTACGACTGCGGCGAGGACGCTGGCGTCTGGTACATCGCGATGGAGCTGGTCCACGGCCGCGAGCTCAAGGAGCATTTCGAGAAGAACGAACGGTTTGCGACGGCGGACGCGGTGCGCATCCTGTCGCAAATTCTCGCGGCGCTTGGCTATTCGCATCGGTTGGGCGTGGTCCACCGCGACATCAAGCCGTCGAATGTCTTTTTGTTGCCCGACGGCACGGCGAAGGTGGCCGACTTCGGCATCGCCCATATCGAATCGTCGGAATTGACGCAAGTCGGCACCGTGCTCGGCACGCCGGCCTACATGTCGCCGGAGCAGATTCTGGGACTGCCCGTGGACGGCCGCTCCGATCTTTTCTCCGTCGGCGTCATCCTCTATCAGTTTCTCACCGGCGAGCGGCCGTTCACCGGCAATGCGACGATCACGATGCGCAAGGTGCTGGAGGAGGATCCGCTGCCGCCGTCGCGCTTCAACGTGCAGATTCCTGGGGCGATGGACGCCGTCGTGCGCAAGGCGCTGGCCAAGAAGCCCGACGAGCGTTTTCAATCCGCCGAGGAATTCGCTGCGGCGCTCGATGCCGCCGCGCACGCGGATCGCGAACACAGCGGCGAGACCACGATGGCGCCGCCGTCCAAGTCCATGGCCGGCGGTCTTGCCGGGGCCGGCGCACCGGGCGCCGGAAAAGTCGCGGGAAGCGCCGCGGCAGCGCCGAAATCGCAGCGGGCGGCACTCGCGGTCGTTGCTGCCGTGGTCGTCGTCGTGATCGGTGTTGCCGTCTGGTTCGTCGCACAGCGCCGTGCCGATGCGCCCGACAAGGTCGTGCAGGCGGCGGCGACGCCGAGCGCGGCACCCGCCGCGCCCGCTTCCCCTTCGGCGACGCCGGTACCCTCCGTCGCCGCACCGAAGACCAATCCCGGTGCGCTGGTGATTTCGGCGGTCGGCCTCGTCGATCCGAGCGAAGCCCGTTATCAAAGCGACAAGGCGCTGCTGCAAAGCGACCTGCGGGCGGATTCCCGCAGCCAGCTGGTCGCGAAGGCGGTCGGGCTGCTGGTCGATACCGGTTCGGTCGCCAAAAACTACGATCTGCTCAAAGACAAGCTCATGTCCCGGAGCGGGGATTTCGTCACGACCGTCGTTCGCGAAAGCGCGCCGCAGACGGGCAAGGACGGACTCGTGTCGCTCACGACCGAGGCGATCGTCAACGTGCGGGCGGTGCAAAAGTCGCTGAACGAAATGTCGCGCAACGAGCGGATCGAATTCATTCGGGCGAGCGGCGACCCGCGCGTGGCGGTGCGCATCGCGGCGCGCGACGCCGATGCGCCCGACGCACCGGCGCGCCAATCGCCGGCCGCGGAGAACATCCTGAAGGAACGCATCAAGTCGTTCGGATTCCGCACGTGGTCCGAGGATGGCGCGCGCACCGCCGAAGCAGGCCCCGATTTCATCGTCGAAGGTGAAGCGAACATCAAGCGTCTTTCCATGCGGCTGGCGGCGTCCGGCGTCGTCGTGACCAAGTACGCGCTCAACGCGTGGACGATCAAGTGCATCGATCGCGCGACCGGCGAGGAAATCTACTACAACACGACGTTGCCGGCGGGCGAGGGCAGCTGGGCCAGCGAGGAGGAAGCGCTGAAGGCGATCGGCACCAGGATCGCGGCCGAGTTCTCGCGCGACTTCTTCCTCCAGCACGTGAATGTGACGGGACGCAAGGTCATCCTCAAGGTGGAGGGGATGCCTGGGACAGTATTGGACGAGACGCTGGCGCGCGAGCTGATCGGATTGCCGACGGTGATCACGGTCATCACGGTCACGCCAGTGCGGCCGCGCGTCTACGAATTGCAAGTCGCGGGAGCCGGTTCGGCCGCCGACATCGTGGCGGCGACGATCCTGAAGCCGCTCAATGCCAAGCTGGGACAGGCCTGTTTCACTGTCGGTGCGGTCGCCGGCGACGACATCGCCGTCGTGTTCGATGCACGCTGCGACGATGCGGCCGTGCTCGCCCGGCTCGAGACCAATCCGCCCGCGTCGCTCTATGGCGCGCCGGCGGCGCGGCAGAAGGCGGTGATCAAGAATGCGGAGACGTTGAAGAAGCTGATGATCTAGGTGATCTATTGAGCATTATCTAAATTAGTAACAGATTCCACCAAACTCACGACGGAGTTCTTGTCATGCATCCGGGTAATCCTCAGTAAGCGCCGCAGGCGTCTACAGGGGGAAGGTTTCCGCGAGTGCATGACGCAACGCCTGCGCGGCCTGGGTAACTGCCCGCCGTCCCGCGTCCACCGCGCCGCCCATCGAAAAGAACGGATGCACCATGCCCGGGTAGTCGGCGAGCTCGACGGCATTGCCGGCGGCTTCGAGACGCTCTGCATAAGCGATGCCGTCGTCGCGCAACGGATCGAATTCACCGACGATGACGAGCGCCGGCGGCAACCGCGCGAGGTCGTTGCAGGTGAGCGGCGCGTAGCGGAAGTCACCGCGGTCCGCGGCATTGGCGCGATAGTGGTCGTGGAACCACAGAATCGTCTTGCGCGTAAGCAGATAGCCTTCGGCGAACGCGTGATGCGACGGAAAGTCTTCGTCGGCCGCGGTGCGCGGATACACGAGCAGCTGGAAGCGCAACGCGGGAGTGCCCGCGTCGCGGGCGAGGATCGCGCACACGGCGGCGAGATTGCCGCCGGCGCTGTCGCCGCCGATCGCGAGGCGCGCCGGATCGCCGCCGATTTGCGCCGCGTGTTGCCCGACCCATTGCAGCGCCGCGAAACTGTCCAGCACGCCGGCGGGAAACTTGTGTTCGGGCGCCAGTCGGTACGCTACCGAGACGACGATGCAATCGGCCTGCAACGCAAGCTGGCGGCACAGCGCGTCGTAGCTCCCGAGGCTGCCGACCACGTGACCACCGCCGTGGAGCCAGACCAGCACGGGGAAGGGGCCCGTCGCAAGCCGCGGCACATAGACGCGCACCGGAATACCGCCCGCGGGACCGGGGATCGATCGGTCCTGCGTCGCGAATACCGGCTCGGGCTTCACGTCCAGCAAGCCTGCCTTGCGGTTGTGCCAGTCGCGCGCCTGTGCCGGCGTCATTTGCCAGTACTCCGGATTGCCGGCGGCGCGGATCTTGTCGAGCACCGCCTGCACCTGCGGGTCAAGCGGCATCGTCTGGCTTGGGATCAGCGCCCGTTGCCTGCACGTACGCGTGCGCCTCGTCCGCCGTTTCGAAGATATGCGGCGCGACGCGCCGGCGCGCGAGCGCTTCGCCGAGCTTCATCCGCAGGAACGCACTGGTCGTATACCGCGACGACGTCGTGTAGTAGTGCGTCTCCATGTAGCGCACCATCGTCGCGTACGTGTCGGCGACCGCGGCGTCGATCACGAAGTTGTCGTAGTTGACGACCAGCGCCACCTTTCTGCCCACTTTCTGGCACAGCTCTTCGACGACCCGGCGAACCCGGTCGACATCGTCGCGGTTGCGTACGTGCATGCCTTCGAGGTTGAGAAACACCGTGTTACGCTCGCCGTCATAGCTGATGCGCTCCGTGAGGCTCAAGCCCAGCAGCGTTTCCTCGAGCTGCATCGGCTCGTCGCGGAAGATGCGCGCGTCCATGCGCGCCGGCTCGCGAATGATCGGCGTGAATTCCATATGCGCCAGGATCTCGCGGCCGATATCGATACCCGGCGCCACTTCGATCAACTCCATCCCTTCGCGGCCGCGGCGGAACACGCAGCGCTCGGTCACGTAGAGCACCGGTTGCCCGGTCTCCGCCGCATGGGCGCCATTGAACGTGATCTGCTCGACGGCCTTGATGAATTTCTTCGCCTTGCCCTCGCGGACGATTCGAAGCTCCCCATTCGCAACCTCGACCTCGAGGCCGCCCGTCGTGAACGTGCCGGCGAACAGCACGCGCCGCGCGCTCTGGCTGATGTTGATGAAGCCGCCGGCGCCCGCGAGTCGCGGACCGAAACGGCTGACGTTGACGTTGCCGTCGGCATCGACCTGCGCCATGCCGAGGCACGCCATGTCGAGGCCGCCGCCGTCATAGAAGTCGAACTGCTGGTTCTGGTGGATCACCGCTTCGGTGTTGACCGCCGCCCCGAAATCGAGACCGCTTTGCGGCAGCCCGCCGATGACGCCGGGCTCGGCGGTCAGCGTCACATAGCTCAACACCTTCTCTTCGTTGGCGACGTGCGCCACACCTTCGGGCATGCCGATGCCGAGGTTGACCACGCCGCCCATCGGCAGCGCAAAGGCACAGCGGCGCGCGATGACTTTGCGCTCGTCGAGGCTCATCGGCGGCAGTGTGTCCAGCGGTACCTTGAGCTCGCCGGAAAACGCGGGGCTGTGCGCCGTCGCATAGGTTTGCAGATGATTCTCGGGCTTGGCGACGACGACGCAGTCGACGAGCACGCCAGGAACCTGGACGTGCCGTGGATTGAGCGCGCCGTGCGCGCAGATCCGCTCGACCTGCGCGATCACGAAACCGTTCGAATTCCTGGCAGCCATCGCGAGCGCCAGGTTGTCGAGCGTCAGCGCCTCGCGCTCCATCGTGATATTGCCGCCCAGGTCCGCCGTCGTGCCGCGCAGCATCGCCACCGAGATCGGAAACGCGCGATAGAAGAGCCACTCCTCGTCGTCGATGGTCATGACGCGCACGAGGTCGTCGGTGCTGCGCGCGTTGATCCTGCCGCCTTGCTGGCGCGGATCGACGAACGTGCGCAGGCCGACCTTGGTCAACGTCCCGGCGCGGTGGCCGGCGATGTCGCGAAAAAGCTGCGACAGCGTGCCAAGCGGCAGGTTGTAGGCCTCGATGCGGCCGTCGACCGCCATCGCCGAGAGCTTCGGCACGAGACTCCAGTGGCCACCGATCGCGCGTTTGACGAGACCTTCGCGTGCCAGGCGATTCAAGCCGCGGTCCTTGCCATCGCCGGGCGCCGCGGCGAACAGCAGCGTCAAATCGCGCGGCGAGCCGGTGTCGACGAAGCGTCGCTCCAGCGCTGCGATCAACTCTTCCGGCGTGCCGCTGCCGACAAAACCTGAAAAGGCCACGGTATCGCCGTCGCGAATGATCGCGATGGCATCGTCGGGCGAGACGATCTTGTCCTTCACGAAACAGCCTCGCGCGGCTTGGCGGCTCGCCTGCCTTGGATGATGGGTTCCGTCAGCAGGAAATCCTCGACCAGCCGGATCTGATCGTCCGCCATCAACGCGGGTGCGTGACCGCACCCTTTGACTTCGATGGATTGCACCACGCCTTGCGCGGCTGCAATGCCGCGATGCTTCATCTCCGCGACCGTGGCGGGAAGCAGAAGATCGGAATACTCACCGCGCAAAATAAGGACTTCGCAGCTCACGTGCTCCCACACCCGCCACAGCGTGACATCGAGCAGCAAGGGACGCGAAAACTGGTCGACGATGGCCGGGTCGTAATGCAAGCGCAATCCCGCCTTGTCCTGCACGACGCTGTGCACGGCCATGTGATGCCATTGCACGTCGGTGAGATCGCCGAACGGCGCATAAATCTCGCGCAGATACGTCTCGACCTCCTGGATCGTCGCGAACGGATGCGCGGTGCGCAGATAGCGGCTGATCCGCTGGAGCGCTGCGACCGGAATCCTGGCGCCGAAGTCGTTGAGCACGAGATGCCGGATCGGAGACCCCGGCCGCGCGGCCAGTTCCATGCCGATATGGCCGCCAAGCGAGGTGCCGACCCAATCGACGTCGCGTACGCCCAGCCGCGCGATGAGTCCGGCCATTGCCGCGACGTAGAGCGGCGTGCCATAGTCTTCGGCGTGGGCAACTGGCTCGCTGCGACCGCGGCCCGGAAGATCCGGCGCCACCACGCGCATGCCGCGTTCGACGAGACGGGCGGCGAGGAAATCGAAGTCGCGGCTGTTGCGGGTCAGCCCGTGGACGCAGATCACCGTGCGCTGCGCGTCGCGCGGTCCCCATTCCGTATAACCGATGCGACCGAAGCCATGAGGCCCGAGCGCGAGGAACTCCTCGAAGCGGGGCGTTATCTTCGCCATCGAGAGGTCGACACGCAAGTCTTGTTAAGGGTTTCCTGCATGAATGACATTCTCTTCAGGTCGTCGTCGTCCCCGCGAAGGCGCACGCGCTTTCGCGCGCGCCCCAGCGTCGTTGAGCCAAAGACGCTAGGTTCCCGCCTTCGCGGGAGCGACGGAGCTTATGGAGGCTGTCATTCAATTTTGCGAACCGCCGGAGCGCCGAGTTCAATGGTGTGCCTTCAGCCAATCGACGATGCCTTTGCCGAGCACGCCCTGCGATTTCCCGCTGACGAATACACCGACGTGGCCGCCCGCCAGGCCTATTTCGCTGTAGTCCTTGGTGCCGACCAGCGCGCCTAACGCCCGCGATGTTTGCGGCGGAATGATGTGATCGTCCTTGGCGTAGATGTTGAGCACGGGCATCGTGATCTTCCGTAGATCCACCTTGCGTCCGCCGAGCTCGAACTGGTTCTTCACGAGCTTGTTCTGCTGGTACAGGTCCTTCAGCCACTGCTTGGCCGCCTCGCCCGGGTGATGCGGACGGTCGGCCAGCCATTTTTCCATGCGGAGGAAGTTGAGCAGCTTCTTCTCGTCGTCGATGATGTCCAGCATGCCGAGGTTGTACTTGGTCAGCGAGGCGAGTGGGGTCATCGTCGAGAACACGAAGCTCATGAGCTCGCCGGGCAGATTGCCATTGGCTTCGATCAGATGGTCGACGTCCTCCGGGGCCAGGCTTCGCGTCCACAGGTTGATGAAGCCGTGGTTGGCGCGGCCTTCGGCCTGGTCGGCATGAAAATCGATCGGCGTGATGGTGACGATGAGATTCTTGACACGCTCCGGGCGCAGCGCCGCATAGCACACGGTGAAGACGCCGCCTTCGCAGATACCGAGCAGATTGATCCGGTCCACGCCGCTCGCGCGGCAAATGAACTCGACGCATTCGTCTAGATAGCCGTCTACAAAGTCGTCGATCGTCAGCCAGCGGTCGGTGCGCGTCGGGTTGCCCCAGTCGACCGCATACAGGTAGACGCCTTGCGCCAGCAGGTTGCGCACGAGCGAGCGATCCTCCTGCAGGTCGGCCATCGTGTAGCGGCCGACCAGCCCGTAGACCACGAGCACCGGAACCTTGACCGACGATGCGGTGACGGGATCGTAGCGATAGAGCGTGGTCTTGTCCTGCCGGAATACCTCCATTTTGGGCGTCGTCGCGATTTCGACGTCGCGATCCTTGACCCCGCGCAGCATCTCGCCGCCGCGCACGAGGCG
>Ga0184632_10001097_pt1 | contig 10997 bp, 12 predicted proteins | sample PLM31_50_b1_FD_133153 | JGI IMG/M metagenome (GOLD analysis project Ga0184632, IMG submission 133153) | Groundwater sediment microbial communities from an aquifer in East River, Colorado, USA - PLM3-1_50_b1 | ecosystem: Environmental > Terrestrial > Soil > Riparian zone | place: USA: East... | reverse complement strand
CATGCGCTCGACGACATGAATGGTGTAGAAGGTGCGGTCGGCTTCAATGACGGCATGGATGTAATCGGTGACCGTTTCCGGGGGAATGCCTGGCAGGTCTGCTGCGCGCCCTACCATCGTGAACGAGGAAAGTACCATCACTGGCACCACCATCAGGCTGACTGTCCATCGCATGATTGTATCTCCTTGTTCGACGTCGGACCGGTCCCGCGGTTGTCAGCTTAGTCCGAATCGAATGAAGAGGCAATCGGATCGGCAAGCCTCCGATTGCAATTGAGCCTCGCGCTGCAGTAGCGTGGCCTGAACGTATTAGCCCGGATTATTCGTGAATGCCGTCGCGAGGCGTTCGAGACCGAAGCCCGCCGGGGCTTCTCGCAAGTACGGCCGACGCAGGCGAACGCTCAGTCCGTCGAGGAGGCCGAACGAGAAAGGTCCCGCCGGGCGAGAGGATCGGACGAGATAATCATGAATAGTCCGGGCTAGTGAGGGCGATTCGTCTATGGTGACCGAGTTTGTTGTGACGGCCGGCGAGCTGCCAAAACGGCTGGATACCTTTCTCGTCAATCGTGAGCCCAAGTTATCGCGGTCAGCCTTGCAACGGTTGATTGGGCAAGGGCGTGTGCGAATCAATGGTCAGGCCGTCAAGCCCAGCCAAAAAATCAAGCCCGGCGACACGATCGCCTTTGACATTCCGAAAGCGGAGCCGCTGGAACTCAAAGGCGAGCCGATTCCCCTCGAGATTCTCTACGAGGACGACGTGTTGCTGCTCTTAAACAAGCCGGCCGGCTTGGTCGTCCATCCTGCGCCGGGCCATTGGGCCGGTACGCTGGTGAATGCCCTCCTCCATCATTTTCAGACCTCCGGCGGCACGGTGTCGACAATCGGTGGGAAAGAACGGCCAGGGCTGGTTCATCGGCTGGACAAGGATACCTCCGGCGTGATGGTGATCGCCAAGACAGACGAAGCCCATCGTGCTCTTTCGGCTCAATTCAAACATCACACCATCACGCGGGTGTACGAAGCTCTTATCTCAGGCGTGCCGAAAAAAGGACATGGGTTGATCGAGCTGGCGATTGGCCGTGACAGGAAGGAACGGAAAAAGTTCTCTGCCCACACGGCGCGACCCAAGGAATCCGTGACGGAATATAAGGTCGACCATCGCTTCGGCAAACTGGCTGCCCATGTGCTTTTGTACCCACGCACAGGCCGGACTCACCAGCTCCGCGTCCATCTGGCATCCCTGGGCCATCCAATTCTGGGAGATCAGACCTATGGCGGGAAGAAGGTCTGCACGGTAGAAGGCGTCGAGATCCCCCGCGTGATGTTGCATGCGAGGACCCTAGGATTCCATCACCCCTCTACCGGTGAGTTTCGGGAGTATATAAAGCCTTTTCCATCCGATATGGAGCAGGTGGTTCAGGCCCTCGATGGTCTCACGCCTCCTCACGGTGCCCGCAAATGTTAACAGGCCCCTCAACTTGGCGTAACCCAAGCCGCCTTGAAGGATGAGTTCGTGCAGACTGCCGATGTGCTAGACGCGATGGGTGGATTGGTTGCTCAGCTGAAGATGTATGCGGCCAAATTGCCGCCGATTGTTCACCTGTCGGCGGTGCCGACCGGTGTGAAGCCCAAGTTTGAAGCGGTCGAGGAGTATGAGGAGATCGTCTCTCGGTTCCGGAGCCAGAGCACCGGGACTCTCTATAAAGGCCTGAACGAATTATTTGTGGAATCGCTGGAAGCCTTCGAGGTTGGTCGATTGCTCGGTTCCGTCCAGCCACTCCTTTCGGCGCTCGATCATCTGGAACTGATGCAGCGAGATAAAGAAATCGACATCGGACGGATCGATGAGAAGCGCGCAGGTGAGTATCGATCTGCCCTGAATAAGATTCTTCCCGGCAACAAGCCGGAGCTGGACGGCGCAGGACGGGGAATGTGACCGGCAAATGTTGAATGGTAAATGCTAAATTTTGAATGAAGCGGAAGGCATCAATTCATCATTCAACATTCATCACTCAACATTTCCAGTTCAATGCCCCATCTTTGGGCCGGCCGCGTTTTCGCCTTGTGATACGAGCTTGAAGCGAACCATCGACCCGCATTGAGGACACTTTCCGCGGATGGTATCCTCATCCAGCCGTTCGTACTGGTCTTCTTTCAGCCACATCAGCTGCGCGCACTTAGGGCAGGTTCGGACTTGCGTTGTCATGATGTTCCTCGTACACTCCGCGTGATTTTGGTTACTGTAACTGGGAGATAATCTAGTACAAGATGCCCCCAACCCTCAAGCCCGCCATTACCTTCGCCGAGAAGAAGGACCTCGACCCAGCCAAGCTCGTCCGCCTCTACCAGCAAGCGCCTTGGACTCAAGGACGGACCCTTGAGGACGTACGTGAGATGTTGCGCCACACCGATGTGGCCGTGACGGCCTGGGACGGTGACGTGCTGATCGGATTTGGACGGGTATTAACGGACTATGTCTACCGAGCGACCATCTGGGATGTGATCGTCGATAAGGCCTACCAGGGCCAGGGCGTCGGCGCCGATATCGTCCAGCGCATCTTGAACCACTCCCGCCTCAAGAAAGTCGAACTCTTCTGGCTCTGTACCCGCATGCCGAGCTTTTACGAAAAGCTCGGCTTTAGTTCGAAGGAACAGACCGGGATGGTGTGGAGCCGCAGCAAGCAGAGTCGACTAGAATAGCCCGGTTCACGTTTCAACCTCATTCTCTAATCTGAAGACGGTTTAGTAGCGCGAGGAGACTTCAAAGAGGCCCTCAAGCTGTTGTCGCCCGCGCAAAAGAAAGGCAGGATGTCCGGAGTGACCGGACATCCTGCATTGTTGGGGAGGAGCGTATCGTGATGGCTAGAAGAACATCTTCGCACCGAACAGGAAGCCAAACGAGGACGCGTTCCAATCGTTCACGCGTACCCCGTCGATCGTGGCGTGACCATCGTTGCGCTTGTAGGCCATTTCTGTGTTCAGCGCGAACTGTCTGGTGAGCATGTAGTCGGCGCCCCAGCCGAGTCGCCAGGCGAAGTTGTTGCTGGGTGAAATGGTAGTTCCACTAATCGCACTACTTTCCCCAAAGCTGTTGACGTTCACGCCAAAGCTCATGTTCGCGTAAGGAATGACCGGGCCAAACCGAACGGGACGGACTTCGACTGTCGGCAGCACCGACACGGTATCCTGATGGCCCAAGTCCCGGAAGGGCCGTTCTCGATCCACTCCATGGCGCTCCCATTCCAGCATCATGCCGACCAAGAGCCACTTGTTGAGGCTATACATGGCTTGAAAGTTCACGAGGGGACCGAGGTCCGTTGAACTTGGAAACTCGTTAGTGAGTGATTGCGTCAATGGCGCAAATCCTGCGCGCATACCGAGCATGACTTTGCCTGGCTCTATTCCGCCCTGTTCCATCTTATATTCTTCCGCCTTTGCTTGGCTGCCCATGGCAAGCGCGCTTATCAGCATGAATCCCACTAAACCCCAACGAGCCATAACGACACCCATATAAATCCTCCGTGATGTAATGATGTAAATAGGCGACAGACACCCGTTCTTTCCGCACTAGCAACGCAAGTGTAGTGCCCCGATTTCCGTTGAATCGAGTGTAGTCTGGTGAACGGAATTGCTCAATCAAAAACAAAGTTTACGCCTATCAAATTTACTGGGCGATTCAGGGGCAGTCATGGTGCCGTTCCGGTTGGGGGATAACGACTCATTGCCGACATAGTTTTGTATCTGTAGCTCTACAGGGGAGAGAGCCGACATAACAATGGATAAAGACTCAGATGGCACATCGTTCCATGGAGCTGAGATCAACCGAGGGCGAGGGACCGCCGCTGTTTCTTGGGAGAAAAAAGGACTGCAACAAAGAACAGCAGTGTGGCGAGCAACACAATGGCAGGACCGGATGGGACATCCCAGTAAGAGGAGATGAGTACTCCCCCGACTGAGCAGGTGATTCCGATGAGGACCGAATACCAGGTCAGCGTCGAGAGACTATGCGTCAGTTGGTAGGCGGTGGAAGCTGGAATCAGGATCATCGCGAAGACAAGGATCGCGCCGACGGTCTTGAGTGATATCACCACCGTGAGCGCCACCAGGGTCAGCAAGAGGAAAAATATGCGCCGGGCCGGCACTCCGGAGGCTTCCGCCATTTCTTGGTCGAATGCGATGAAGTAGAGTTCTTTCGAGAAGAGCACAATTGCACCGATGACGACGATGCTCAATCCGGCAATCGTGCCTAGTTCCTCGCTGGTCACTGCAAGCACATTTCCGAAGAGGTAGCCATAGACCTCGGCGTTATAGGTCTTCATCAGGCCGATGAAGAGAATGGCCAACGCCATGGTGGCGGTGTAGAGAATGCCGATGGAGACATCCAGCTTCATCCGGCCTTTTTCTTCCACCCATCCCGTGATCCAGACTGTGGCGAGGCCAAAGAGAATGGCCATGAGGAGCGGCGGCCAGCCCATTAAAAAGCCGAGCGCGACTCCTGCAAACGCCGCATGCGCCGTGCCGGCTCCCATAAACGCCAGCCCTCGTAGCACGACGAAGACACCGATCGTCGAGCATAGAGCGCCAACCAACGCCGCAGCTAGAAGCGAGCGTTGCATAAAATCGTACGTGAATAGTTCAAGCATGGTGGGGAATGGTCAATGATGATGGTGGTAGTCCTCGACGATGACGAGGTCTTTCTCTGTAATAACAAGGTCTTTCCCGTAGACCTGGCTGAGGATGTCCGGCTTCAGGACATCGGCAGGTGGCCCTGCGGCATAGAGGCGGGTCTTGAGGAGCACGAGCCGGTCCACCCGCGAACGGATCATATTGATGTCATGGGTGATCAAGAGGACTGTCAAGCCTAACTCTTCGTGCAGATGCTGCACCAACTCGACGACATTGTGCTGGGTCGTGATATCCAGTCCAGTCGTCGGCTCGTCGAGCAACAATACTTGTGGTTGCTGGGCCAACGCTCTAGCGATGAAGACCCGCTGCTGCTGTCCTCCAGAGAGGAGGCCTAGTGCGCTGTCTCGATGCCCCTCCATCCCTACATGAGCGAGGGCATCCAGCGCGATCTTGCGATCTTTCCCTGATGGCCGCGTGAACAGACCTAATGCGCCGTACCGTCCCATCATGACGGTTTCCAGTACCGTGACGGGAAAGTTACGATCGACCACTCCCTTCTGAGGTAGGTAGCCGATCTTGGCCCGGTGGTGACAGCGTAGCTCATCACAGGCACAATCGAGAATTCTGAGGTGCCCCTTCAGCGGAGCCATCAGACCGAGGACCGCGCGGCAGAGAGTCGTCTTTCCCGACCCGTTGGGTCCGATGACCCCCACGAATTCGCCGGATTGAATCTCGAGCGAGATATCCTCAAGTGCAACCACCCCAGGGAATCCAAAGGTGGCATGATCGAAGTGAATGATAGGGGACGACTGACTTGCCACGTCGGTGAGGGCTCCTCTTAGTCCAAGCCGCTGCCTATCAACCTCTAGCAGGATGCTGAAAAAGCCTCTGTTCTCACCCACCCAACCCCGGCGCGCCAAGGCGCACCTTTCACCAGGCGTCGTGCTCGCATCGCTCAGATCCTCAACGGGGACCCGGCCGCCTCACCACTCGGCGGCGCGCACAGACTTGGTGCTCCTTATTCGTCGCACCGTGCGCCCCAGAGTGTACGCCTCCGGTCATCACTCGCTGCGGCCTTGCTGAACGGCCTTTTTGAGCATCCTGCGTGGTTTTTTCCTGTTGTTTCTGACGTGCAGATCCGTGATGCTTTAGCGTGCATACATAGTTTTTCCGCATCCTGCTAGGCCGCATCCAGCGCGTTGGCCAATTGGAGCACATTATAACGGAGCATGTCGAGATAGGTCTCTGTGTGCGGGAGGCCTCCCGGGAGAGTGGTGAGCACCACCACTCGCGCGCCGGTCTCCTTGGCCAACATCTCGGGAATCTTTTGGCTCAGCTGAATTTCTGAAACCACGACCTTGATCCGGTCCTTTTTGATCGTCGCGATGAGGCCGTGAAGGTGGAGCGCCGATGGCTCGCTCCCGGATTGTGGTTGGATCGTCCCTACGATCTGGAACCCAAAGCGCCTTGCGAAGTATGGCCAGGCCGGGTGATGGGCGATGAATCGCCGATCGGCAAGGCGTCTGATCCGATTACTCAAGTCCCCTCGAAGTTGGTCCAGCTTCCGAAGATAGGATGCCTGATTGGATCGGTACTCCGTCGCATGAGCCGGGTCTACCTGAATGAGCGCTTCCGTGATATGCCGCATCATCGTCGTTGCATTCTCAGGGTCCATCCATACGTGAGGATTCCCTCGTTCCTCCTCTTCGGAGGCATGAAGCGCGCCGTCACGATTTGGCCTGTCGCGAAGAAGCGCGATGCCTTTGGAGGTGGTGACGACCCTGAGTGATGCGCTGCCGGCATTCTTCACCAATGAGGAGAGCCAGACTTCAAGGCCGATACCGATTTCGAACAGCAGCCGGGCTTTCCGGACGGCGACGAGATCACTCGGTTTGGGGGAATAGGTATGTTCATTTTCATAGCCGCTCAGCAGGGAGGTCACCCGTACGTGGGGTCCGCCGACTTGTTCGGTCAGGTCCTTCAAGACAGGAATGGTGACCACGATGTTGAGGGACTCCGGAGGAGAGGCGGCAAGGACCAGAGGCGCGGCGAGCAAACTGTGGCTAATGAGGATTACCCAGAGCAGGCGCACAAATCGGAGATTCAGCATGGGCGAGGACGCTAGCATTGGGTCCCCTCGTTGTCAACGCAATGACTTGGGCGATCTCTAGCAGGATGCTGAAAAAGTCCGCCAGCCTGTTTTGTTCATTTGGTCTGTTCGGTCTGTCTGGTTTGTTTGGTTGGTTGAATGAGACTAACCAGATGGACCAGATAGACCAGACAGACCTGGCTTGTGCCACAGGTGCGGGCCATCGAAGTTCTAGCATGTCAAAATAGTACTTCCGCAGCCTGCTGCTAGAGTTCGGTCACGATGTCTTCCCCGCTTGACCCCACCGGATAGTTCCATTAGCGTAGCGATCCTACAGCTCTTGATAGACGATCACCGGAGGGGTCAAGGAATGCACGTCGTGGGACTCATGTCTGGAACATCCGGTGATGGTATCGATGCTGCACTCGTGGACATTGCCGGGCGAGGTCGCTCCCTGAAGGCGCGGACGCTCGCGGCACACACGTTGGCCTATCCACGCTCGTTACAGCAGCGCATTCTCTCCGCGTCAGTTTCGGGGACGGTCGCGGAGGTGTGTCACCTCAATGCGCTACTTGGTGAATGGTTTGCGAACGCGGCGCTACACGTGATTCGGCAGGCGAAACTCCAGCCGAGCGATGTGGCGTTGATCGGCTCTCATGGCCAAACCGTGCACCATCTTCCGCATGGAATCCATGCGCCGGGAGTCGGCGCCATTCGTTCTACCCTCCAGATCGCCGAGCCGGCCGTAATTGCCGAACGAACTGGGATTACCACCGTGGCCAATTTCCGATCCCGTGATATTGCTGCAGGAGGCCAAGGGGCTCCGCTGGCTCCGGCAGCACATGCGCTGCTCTTGAAGCATGCGCGTCGTGCACGGTTGGTGGTGAATCTCGGGGGGATCAGCAACGTGACGTATGTGCCGAAAGGGGGACATCTCAGCGGGGTGCAGGCATTCGATACGGGGCCGGCCAATATGGTGCTGGATGGTCTTATGGTGCGTGTGACCGATGGGCGGCTGTTGATGGATCGTGATGGGAAACTGGCTCTGAAAGGGCAGGTCGATTCACGACTGTTGGGCAAGCTGCTCGCGCATCCCTTTCTGTCCAAGCGGCCGCCCAAATCGACCGGGCGGGAAGCATTCGGTCCTGATCTCATCGAGGAACTGATCGCGATTCAGCAGCAACGCAGCCTCTCGATCGAGGATCTGTTGGCGACCTGCAGTATGTGGACGGCCAAGGCGGTGGGAACTTCGCGACGGTGGATCAGCGATGAGATCGATGAGGTGGTGGTGGGCGGCGGTGGCGTCCGTAACCGTGCGATCATGAGCCATCTCGCAACGGTCTTCGCCCCGATTCCGGTTACCACATTTGAGGCTCTAGGGTGGGACAGTAAGGTCTTTGAGGCGGTGGCCTTTGCCCTATTGGCGTATCAAACCGTGACTGGGCAGTGGGGCAACATCCCGTCTGTGACCGGCGCGAACCATCCTGTGCTCCTTGGCACGATTGTCCCGAACGGGCCTCGCTGGCGTGAATCCCTTCCCGGGCGATAGCTGCGCGATGGAGTACGTATTCATCGGCCTTGGCATCGCGTTCCTGGCTTTGCTGGTTTGGCGACTGAGGGTCTCGTCAACTACTGGGCCAGTCAGGAAAGAGCCCTTTGTCCTTCCTCCTGGCGTCACGTTGCGTCCCCAGTCTCTGCTGACTGACACCGATCTCTTGCTCTACAACCTGATACGTTTGGCCGTAGAAGACCATTATCTTGTCTTTGCGAAGGTTCCGCTCTGGTCTGTTGTCAGCGTCGAGGCGGAGGGAAAGGCTCGGTCGCAGGTACTGAGACAGATCGCGCTAAAGCAACTCGACTTTGTGTTGGTCCACCCAGGAACGAAGGCTGCGGAGCAGGTTGTGATGCTTGAGGAAGGTTTCCCCCCTCAGCCACACGAGGTCACTCGGAGACGAGAGATCCAGTCTGTCCTACAGGCAGCTGGCATCACGATGACCACCTTGAAGCCCCACACGTCCTATACGGTGCCTCAACTGGCTCAGTTGCTTGGCATCGGCGATGACGAGTGATTGCCGCTGTATATTGCCGACACATCCCCTGCCTATCGTGAGATAGAACTAGTCGGGAGGGCTGTTGCCGGTCAGTTGAGGGGTCGGTTCCCCATCCCGCATCGGCGCCGCGTCGAGGGCTTTCCGTGCCAACTCTGCTTCAGCGCTTTCAGGATATTGATCGATCACTTGCTCGTACATCATACGAGCTTTCTCGTGATCCTTTATCCTTGTATAGGTTTGTCCGATCTTCAAGGTAGAGGCAGCAAGCTTCGGACTGAGTGGGTAGTAGGACACAACGCGGGAGAAGGATTTCAAGGCTTCCTTGTAGCGACCTAATCGGTACTGACATTCTCCCACCCAGTATTGCGCGTTGGCTGCTAGCGAGGACTGCCCGTGGAGTTCGAGAAAGAACCGAAAACCAGCCAGCGCGGCCTCGTAATCCCTGTGCTTGAACTCTTCCATCACTCGATCATAGAGGTGTCGAGACGAATCCTGCATGTTGGAGGGGGCGGCGACGGCGAGATTGAGAGAAAACAGCACCGCAATCATTCCTGGGAGCACAATCATCAGCATCTTCATCGTAATGCCTCCGTACTGCTCGGAAGGTCTCGGTACCCTTCCTCTCGTGATAACGCAATCGCCGTGCCACCATGCAACTATCCGGTGTGGCTAAAACCGACGAGAATCCATGAGTTTGGCGCCATTCGATACCAGGAGTGGTCGAGTGACTGCCCTCGCTTGAGCGACAGATTTGTACGATCTGTGCGTGAGTCTCCTCGCTTGACAGAATGGAGCCGACCACTCAGCAAAGTGGCTTCAGTAAATGGTTTGTGGCGAACTTGACTTGCTTGCTTGTGGCCGAAATAATGCCACTCGGTCGCTGCGATCAGAGTCTCCGGAGTAGAACGATGACGGTGAGAAGGAGAAAGGCGCGGTAAAGGGCGTTGGAGATGATGACTGATCCTCCGCCGAATCCACTTGGCGGAAAGACCTTGATTGTCGACGAGAATGACGGCGACTCGTACCCGCGACCTAGTGCGGCACTACTCGATGCGGGAGAGCATGACCAGGTCTTTGTTCGTCCCGGGATCTATGAGGACAAAGTCTTTATCACGGGGCGACCGATTCATTTGGTGGGGGCGGGTCGAGACGAGGTGCAGATTTTTTCCCGTCGTGGGGGACCCCTCTATCTCCAGCAGGTCCCAAGCGGTCGCATCTCCGGTATCACGTTTCGATACGTCGGAAGCGATCAGAATTCAGCGATGAACTTGCTCGATTCCTCTTGTGCTGTGACACAGTGCCGTGCCATGGAGGGTATTCTGTCCGGCGTGGTGATTTATGGCCCGCAATCACGGCCAACATTTGTCGAGAACGAAGTCTGCAGCAACCGCGAATCGGGAATTTTTGTATTTGCCGGGGCCCAGCCAAGGATCGCCGATAATGTCTGCCGGGGCAACCACCATTTCGGTATTGCGGTGCGGGATCCTGGGAGCCACCCGGAGCTCGTCAGGAACCGCTGCTGTGAGAATATGTTGAGCGGAATTCTCCTCTTTCATCACGCGGAGGCGCTCCTCGTCGACAATACGTGCAGCGAGAATCAGCACTGGGGGATGGTGATCACTCCCGACTGCCACCCTACTCCCGGTCGGGAGGCACTCGACACCTCAAACATTCTTGCCCCCAATCCGCGCGGGACCTTGATCGTGACGGACCAGCCGTTAGGTGACATCGGCCGGTGATGAGGCTGGACATCAAGGACATAGGCGATTGGGGAATCAGTGCGTAGAAGACGGAGGGCGAGGTCGGGGAGGAGTCAGAAGGTGTCTGCGGTCGTGAATCCGCAACGTCGGTAATGCGTGATCGCTAGGAGCCTGTCCGACATTGCCTTCGTGACGAGGCGAAGGAGGTGTGGTCAGATGCGAGGCCGCAGGCCCGCAAAAACCGGAGGCGTATTCGCTGGAATACGTTGAGGATTATTTCTGGTCGAGCACGACGCAGATGGTCGCAGATCGTTCGCCGCAGTAAAAAGGTCAATGTCGGACAAGCTCCTAGGGAAGGAGATTGGCCGAGTGAGTCCCAGATGCTTCGTGAAGGTGAACCGCATTGCCTCCTTGCTGTTTCGCTCGATACATGGCCGTATCAGCATGTTTCAGTAATTCGTCGACGGGAGAATCGTCGTGAGGATAGATCGTAATTCCGATGCTGACGCCGACGGAGATGTGGTGCCCCTT
>Ga0184632_10001095_pt1 | contig 11005 bp, 10 predicted proteins | sample PLM31_50_b1_FD_133153 | JGI IMG/M metagenome (GOLD analysis project Ga0184632, IMG submission 133153) | Groundwater sediment microbial communities from an aquifer in East River, Colorado, USA - PLM3-1_50_b1 | ecosystem: Environmental > Terrestrial > Soil > Riparian zone | place: USA: East... | reverse complement strand
GGAGACATAGTCCTCTTCATCGACGAGCTGCATACGCTGGTTGGAGCCGGGGCTGCGGAAGGCGCCATTGACGCGGCCTCAATCCTGAAGCCGATGCTGGCTCGTGGCGAGCTCCAGACGATCGGCGCGACTACTCGCGACGAATATCGTAAGCACCTGGAGAAGGACGCGGCCCTGGAGCGGCGGTTCCAGCCCATCTACGTGGAGCAGCCGACGGTAGCCCACACGATCGACATCCTCAAGGGCCTGCGGGACCGTTACGAGGCCCACCATCGAGTCTCGTTCACCGACGATGCCCTGGTTGCCGCCGCCAACCTGTCCGATCGGTACATCAGCGACCGGTTCCTGCCGGACAAGGCCATAGACCTCATCGACGAGGCCGGGTCCCGAATGCGAATCCGCCGGATGACCGCGCCCCCTTCCGTCCGCGAGATGGACGAGCGGATCGCCGAGGTCCGGATGCGCAAGGAGTCCGCGATAGACGCGCAGGACTTCGAAAAGGCCGCTCGACTCCGCGATGAGGAGCGCCGGCTCCTGGAGGAGAAGGCGTCACGCGAGCGCGAATGGAAGTCCGGCGAGATGGACATCCTGTCCGAGGTCGACGAGGAAGAGATCGCCGAGGTCCTCTCGGCGTGGACCGGCATCCCGGTGTTCAAGCTCACCGAGGAGGAGACGGAGAAGCTGCTCCGGATGGAGGACGAGCTGCACCGGCGAATCGTCGATCAGTCGGAGGCCGTGACTGCGGTGTCGAAGGCGATCCGCCGGACCCGGGCTGGTTTGAAGGACCCCAAGCGTCCTTCCGGCTCGTTCATCTTCCTCGGGCCTTCCGGCGTCGGCAAGACCGAGCTCTCGAAGGCGCTGGCCGAGTTTCTGTTCGGGGATGAGGACTCGCTGGTCCAGCTCGACATGTCCGAGTACATGGAGAAGCACACGGTCTCGCGCCTGATCGGCTCGCCGCCCGGATACGTCGGCTACGAGGAGGGCGGACAGCTCACCGAGGCCGTCAGGCGCAAGCCCTTCTCAGTCGTGCTGTTCGACGAGATCGAGAAGGCGCACCCCGACGTGTTCAACACGCTGCTTCAGATCCTCGAGGATGGGCATCTCACGGACGCCCAGGGCCACACCGTCGACTTCAAGAACACAGTGATCATCATGACCTCGAACCTGGGCACCAGGGATATTCAAAAGGGGCCAGGCATCGGATTCGCCGCCAGGGCCGATGAGCACATGACCTACGAGAAGATGAAGGAGCGGGTCACGGAGGAGCTCAAGCGCTCATTCCGACCGGAGTTCCTAAACCGCATAGACGAGGTCATCGTGTTCCATTCGCTCTCTCGCGAGGACGTCAAGAACATCGTCGACCTGCTGATGAAGCGCGTTCGCGAGCAGCTCAGGGCCAAGGATGTTGAGATCGAGCTGACCGATAGCGCCAAGAGTCTCCTCGCGGAAAAGGGGTACGACCCGTCGCTCGGGGCCCGGCCGCTCCGCCGGACAATTCAACGGATGGTCGAGGACCCGCTCTCCGAGAAGCTCCTTTGGAAGGAGTTCAAGGCCGGACAGACCATCATCGTCGACGTCCGCGACAACGAGATCTTCTTCGAAGGCGCCCTGGTCCCACCCGAGATCCCGCCAGTGGAGCTCGCAGGACAGGAAACCTAGCGCCAGGCGTTCTTCCTCAAAAGCTCCGGACTCGCTAGTCGTTCGATTCCGTCGATGGGCCGAGTCTGCCAAGGAGATGTGTGACTATCAGGATGCCGCCCAGCGCGAAGACCGTTGCGTACGTCACGTTCTGGGCCGCGGAGTACGCTTCCCGGAGGCGTTGAGAGAACCGGACCACCCCCTCGGAGGATGCGTTGTCCCCCCAAAACGGCAGGATCGCACCCGTCACTGCCCAAGTAGTGGCGGATACCAGGAGAACGCCAGCCACAACCCGGAGCACGGTTCGGTAGCTTCGCTGGCGTGCGCGTAGACGCGATTCATCCTCAGGCCGGCGCTCGCCCCCCTGCTGGTCGTCCATGCTGCTCCCTTCCCCTCGCGCGGTATCGCCCGAATACCTTGGAGCATCCCGTTCGAGGCCATGCTAACCGACCGTATGGCCGACAAACGCATCTCAGAGGGTGTCAGACCCCCTCGCTACAGTGCTCCGGTGGGCAAGGTCAAGCGCCTTTTCGTGTGCACGAGCTGCGAGCGGCCGACCGCGCAATGGTCGGGGAAGTGCACGTCCTGCGGTAGCTGGGGCACGGTCAGCGAACATCCCGCCGGTGGCGCGCTTCATTCGGGCAGCGGTGTGCGTACGGCTCCGGTGCTGACCCTTGCCCCAGATCCGGAGGAGCACCGGATCTCGACCGGGTTCTCGAACGTCGACCGAGTACTCGGAGGCGGCCTGGTGCCTGGCTCGGTGATCCTCCTTGCAGGGGCGCCCGGTATCGGCAAATCGACCCTTCTCCTCCAGTTGGCGTCGCGATTGACCGACGCCGGGCACCCCTGCCTCCTCGCGTCCGGCGAAGAGGCGCGCGGGCAGGTGGCAGCCCGTGCGGGACGGCTGGGGCTGGCCGGCGCGAGCATCTCATTCGTTCCCGGCAGGAATCTTGGCGAGGTTGTCGAGACCGCAAGAGCCGAGCGACCCGCGGTCCTGGTCGTCGACTCGATCCACACCGTGCGGGGTGAGGAGGCGGGCGGCCTGCCGGGTGGGGTGGCCCAGGTTCGTGGCTGCGCGGACGCCCTCATCTCTCTGGCCAAGGACGAGGGGATCGTGGTCCTACTGATCGGTCACGTCACGAAGGGCGGAGAACTGGCCGGCCCGCGGACGCTGGAGCACGCAGTCGATCAAGTGCTCACCTTCGAAGGTGATCCGGCGTCCGGGCTGCGGATCCTCTCCGGAGGCAAGAACAGGTTCGGTGCCGAGGGCGAGGTCGCCTGGTTCGAGATGACGTCTGCCGGTCTGGTGGCCCGTGACGCCGGCCCTCGTATCGGAGAGGGCGGACCAGAGGCTGGATGCGCCACCGCCCTCGCCCTCGCGGGAAGGAGGGCCTTCGCGGTCGACATTCAGGCGCTGGTCGTTCCATCGGAAGGCCCGCCCAGGCGGCAGGTGGCCGGGCTGGATCCCCGACGGTTCCATATCGTTGCCGCCGTCACCGATCGGGCCACGGGCCTTCGCGTGATCCGGTCGGAGCTGTATGGCGCCTCCTCCGGGGGGTTGCGGCTCGAGGACCCCGGGGCGGATCTGGCGATAGCAGCCGCGCTCGCCTCGGCGGCGTCGGGCAGACCTCCGCCCGAGGGCGCTGCCTTCGTCGGCGAGGTGTCGCTCACGGGAGCCCTACGGGCGGTCCCAGGGGTCGAATTGAGACTCTCGGCCGCCCGAGCCGCGGGCGTACGGTCCGTGTTTCTGCCCAACGGAGGGCTCAGCGAGCAGCACGGAGGGGCTGACGTCCAACTGGTTCGTGTCGCCAACATCAGCCAGGCGCTGGGTTGGGCATTGGCGCCAAAGATGACCTCCAGGGTCGGAAATGGCCTGTGACCAGCGGTTTTAAGTTGCGGGAAGGAAGAAGGTCGTGCTATCCTCGGTTTCTACCCACCGATCCACTCGCGGACCCGAGGGAGTGTTGTGTTCAAACAGGGAGACAAGGTCGTCTATCCACATCACGGCGCGGCAGTTATCGAAGACCTTGTAGAGCGAGAAATCCTTGGAGAACGGCGGACCTATTTCAGGCTTCGCCTTGCCCATGGGGATCTCACCCTGATGGTACCCATAGACAACACACAAGAGGTTGGATTGCGCGAGGTCGTCTCCAAGAGAGAGGTCAAGAAGGTGTTCGATCTCCTCCGCGAGGAGGAGGCGCACATGCCGACCAACTGGAGCCGCCGGTACAAGACCAATCTGGCCAAGCTGTCCTCGGGTGATATCTACCAGGTGGCTGAGGTGGTCAGGAATCTCTCGGTGCGTGAGAAGGAGAAGGGTCTGTCCGCGGGCGAGAAGCACATGTTGGCCAAGGCACGGCAGATCCTGGTCTCTGAGCTCACTTTCGCCTTCGACTCCACGGAGGAAAAGGCCGAAGCGATGCTGGACAAGGTTCTCGAAGAGGCGCACTCGGCCTAAGCAACAGGCAGCGGCCTCAAGGCTCCAGCGTCCAAGCCCGAAGAACCAGGTAGGAGACCGCCTGCCGCCCCATCCCACCGACCCGCGGCATATGAGGCGGGCGACCGAGGCATGAAGAAGCACTCGAAGGTCCGTCGGTCCGAGTCCCCTAGTCGCATGGCCGAGCCTGAAGACCTCGTGACCCCAGGATCTCCACCGACGCCCGCGCTTCGTCTGCTCGAGCCTCCGGAGCCGAAAGAAGGGGTCGTACCCCCGCTCACCGATCCAATCCCACCGCAGCGAGGGTCCCGCGGGTTCCTGGTGGAGGGCGTGCGTCTGATCATGGTCGTCATGTTCGCCGTAGCTGGTTGGGAGGTTGCTGAGCTCACTGGCCACAGCAGCTCGACGCCCCTTCTCATAGGCATCGTTATCGGGTCTGGCGTCGGCTACGTCCTTGGCGGGGCCTTTGGTCGAAAGACCGCCACGGCGGTGTCCGACCTGGAGCGGGAGTTCCGTCGCATCTCCGCCGCCGAGATCCTGGCGGGCGGGATCGGGCTGATCTTCGGCCTCACCCTGGCGACGCTGCTGTCGATGCCACTCTTCCATCTGCCATCGCGCGCCGCGTTCCCCTCGGTGGCATTTCTCTACAGCACGCTCGGCTACTTCGGCCTCAGGCTGGGGAGAGCGAGGAGCGACGAGCTGTTCGCGCTGTTCGGGGTCAAGCCGCGCGCTTCGGGCACCCGCCCGGGTGAGGTGGTCGTGCTGGACTCCAGCGCGATCCTGGACGGCCGGTTCCAGGCCCTCATCGAATTGGGATTCCTGGGCGGAACGCTGCTTATTACACGAGGGGTCCTCGAGGAGCTGCAGTCCGTGTCGGACTCATCCAACGCAAATCGCCGAACCAGGGGGCGCCGCGCTCTGGACACTCTCATCGCCCTGAAGCGCGATCCCTCCGTCGACTTGATGCTCGTCGAAGAGGGCGCGACGGATGTTACCGAGGCGGTGGACATGCAGCTGGTTCGACTGGCGAAGGCACGTGGTGGGGCTCTCGTGACCAACGACGGAAACCTGGCGAAGGTGGCCGCGGCCCTCGACGTGCCGGTCCGCTCCATCCACGCGCTTGCCGAAGCCCTACGGCCGGACGTCGTCCCGGGGCAGTACGTCTCGGTTCGTCTGACTCGCCGTGGCCGGGAAAAGGGTCAGGCCGTGGGTTATCTGGACGATGGGACGATGGTGGTGGTCGAGGAGGCCGACCATCTGCTGGGCGATACGGTGACTGTGGCGGTGACGAACGCGCTGCAGACGTCCACGGGGCGCCTCATCTTCGGGAGGGTGGCCGGGGAATCGGATCTCGATCCCGAGGTCTGATAGTCCGGTCGGGCGCCGGACCAGATACTCTTCCGCCGAGCATGAGTGGGTCCACGGATCCCCGCACGGTCGCTCTGGTCCTGGCTGCAGGCGCCGGAACCCGCCTGGGACGCTCGCCCAAGGCATTCGTGGACCTCGGCGGCGAACCCCTTTTCCTGCACTCGCTTCGGACGATCGCAGCGTGTGGGGAGATTGAAGGGCTGGTTCTACTGGTTCCGGAAAGCCACCAGGACGCTGCCGCGGACACGATACGATCCCTGCGTTCGGCCCCGCCTTTGCTCGACGTGCGGGTCGGCGGCGCCACGCGGCGCGAATCCGTCCAACTGGGGCTTCGAGCGGTGCCCGATGGGACTAGGGTCGTCGTTTGTCACGATGCGGCGCGGCCGTTCGCCACACCGGAGCTGTTCCATCGTGTGATCGAGGGGCTCTCGTCCGCCGATGGCGCGGTGCCTGTCGTAACGAGTCCGGACACGGTCAAGCGGGTTCGCGATGGGCTGGTCGTCGAGACCCTCCCCAGAGATGAGCTTAGGCTCGCCCAGACCCCGCAAGCCTTCTCAGCTGCTGTCCTCCGGCGCGTCCACGGACATCCGGGATCGTCGCGATCGGAGGCTACGGATGACGCGATGCTGCTCGAAGCGGCCGGATTCCGGGTGGCGGCGGTCCCGGGGGAGCCTGGGAACTTCAAGATAACCGCCGAGGAAGACCTGCTGCGTGCCAGATTGCTTCTGGGCGAGCGCGTGAGGAGCAAGGCGTGACCGACGTACGGGTCGGATTCGGCGTGGACCTCCACGAGTGGGGTGCGGATCGGGCTCTCTACCTTGGGGGCGTGCGGTTCGATGGCGAGCCGGGCCTGGCGGGCCACTCCGACGGAGACGTCGTATGTCACGCAGTGGCCGACGCCCTCCTGGGGGCGGTGGCGCTGGGTGACGTCGGGGAGCATTTCCCGGACACGGACCCGTCATATGAAGGGATAGCGGGCCTCGATCTACTGGCTCGCGTGGTATCGCTTCTAGCCGAGGCTGGATTCGCTCCGCGCGGTTGCGACTTGACTCTGGTGGCCGACAGGCCTCGTATCGCCGACCGCCGAGAGGAGATCCGTCGCAACCTGGCGGCCGCGCTTGCGATCCCGTTGGATCGTGTCTCGGTCAAGGCGACCCGGCCGGAGGGCCTTGGTCTTACTGGCGACGGGGTGGGGTGCCTGGCGGTCGCCCTGGCGATCCCCAGCGGCGCAGGGTGAGCCCGGACAAGGGATCCTTCGTAATAGGGGGCCGCCGCCCCGTGATGGAAGCGCTGAGGTCGGGGAAGACCCTTCGTGTACTCGTCGCTCGCGGCGCGCGCGAGACTGAGGGATTCCGCGCCCTTATCGATGAGGCCGCTCGCGCGAACACCCCGATAGAACAAGTGGATGCTCGTGAGATCGATCGCCTTGGTCTTACCGACCATCAGGGCGTGGCGGCCATCGTGGAGCCGCCCCGTGAACTTGATGACCACGGTTTGGCGAACATGGAATACCCACCAGCAGCCATGGCCGTCGCCCTGGATGGCGTGACGGATCCACAGAACCTGGGTGCGTGCGCCCGTTCGGCTGAGGCGGCCGGGGCGTCCGTTCTCATCGTCAGGCGAAGACGAGCGGCGCCGCTCACTCCCTCCGCTGTGAGGGCCTCCGCGGGAGCCCTTCTACACTTGCCAATGGCGCGCGTCACGAACCTGGCCCGGACGCTCGAGCAGCTCAAAGACCTTGGATTCACGGTGGTGGGTCTGGATCATCGAGCGGCTAGAGACATCTATAGCGAGGTCTCTCCCGAGCGCCCGCTCGTTCTGGTCGTGGGGTCGGAAGGAGCCGGATTGTCCCGTCTGGTGAGCGAGTCGTGCGACCGATTGCTGTCCATCCCGATGCCCGGACGGACCGGTTCGCTCAACGCCTCGGCGGCTCTGGCCGTGGCTCTGTTCGGGTACGTGCTCAGGCCCAATGGACAGGATTGAGCGCCGGATGCCGGCTGTTACGATGCCAGTGCTGGCGTGGCGCAGTGGTAGCGCAGAGGATTTGTAATCCTCAGGTCGTGGGTTCGAATCCCACCGCCAGCTCCATCGATCAGACCCCCTCCGATCTGGAGTGAATTGAACGCACGGTCTCGATGGTGTCGGCATCCTCAGGGCCCTTGTCCGGCCGGTAACCTTTGACTCTGGCGAATCGCAGCGCAAGACCTCCAGGGTAGCGGGAGCTCGTCTGAACACCGTCGAAGGCGACCTCCACGACGAGCTCTGGCCGCACGTACACGGTGTAGGCGTCTTGGCTGGTCTCGAGCTCCAACAGATGTTCGGTCTGCCAAGAAAGCATCTGGTCGGTCATTCCCTTGAAGGTCTTCCCCAGCATCACGAAGCCTCCGCTCTTCGGGTCGAGGGCCCCCAGGTGCAGGTTCGAGAGCCAACCCTTGCGACGACCGTGTCCCCATTCGGCAGCCAACACGACCAGATCGAGCGTGTGTGCGGGCTTGACCTTCAGCCAGCTGGCCCCGCGCCTGCCGGCCTCATAGGGAGCATCGAGCGACTTCACCATGACGCCTTCGTGGCCGCGCTCCAACGCCGCCTCGAGGAAACGATCCGCCTCCTCGAGGTCATCTGTAACCAACCGGGGCACTAGCATCTCCGCCGGCAGCCGAGCCGCCAGAGCGCCGGACCTCTCTGCGGCCGGCTGGTCGATCAGGTCCTGGCCGTCCAGGTGTAGGCAGTCGAAGAAGAATGGGGACAGAGGCACGCTCCGACGCACCCGCTCCCTTTCCAACTTCGTACCGAACCGGCCCATCGTGACCTGGAACCGGTGGGGACGGCCGTCCCCGCGAAGGGCTATCGCCTCGCCGTCGAGGATGATCGTTTCCAGCGAAAGTTCGCGGACGGTCGAGATCACCTCCGGAACGCGCTCCGTGATGTCGGCCAGGTTGCGCGTGAAGGCTCGGACCTCCTTCCCCTGGCGATGCACTTGAATCCGAGCGCCGTCGAGCTTCCATTCGACCGCCGCGGGTCGGACGCGGGACATCGCTCCCTCCAGGTCGTCCGCGGTCTGGGCCAGCATCGGCTTGACGGGGCGAAGGAGCTTCAGTCGAAAGAGCTCGAGCCCCGCCTTCCCCTTGGTGAGCGCCGCAGCGGCTACCTCCCCAAGGTTCCCCGTCAACATGAGCCCGCGCCTGACGGAGGAGGCCGGCAGACTGGAGGCCCTGGCCACCGCCGCGACCATGACACCCTCCAGGGCGCCCTGACGGAGCTCTCCCATTAGCAGAGCCGTCAGGAATCGCCGTTCGGGCTCTGTCGCGCGCGCGAAAAGGTTCTCGATCTCCAGGCGCCGGGCCGATTGCGAGCCGCGACCAGTGGCGGCCCCCACGCGCCCGAGGGCGGCGTCCACCTCGAGGAGCTCGAGGGATGGGGAATCGCTCGGCGATGGTAAGTCACGAAGGGACGCCCAGCCGACCCCGATCGACCCTTGGGGCAGCTCGCCCGAAAGGTACGCCACGGCCACGGCGACCTCGTCGGGGCGGAGCTTCCCCAGGCAGGCGGCCAGCCGGTCGATCTTCTCCAGGCGGGCTCGCGTCTCCCCTACCGCGGCGGAGGTCCTCGCGATCTCGTCGAGCAGCATGGATCGGATTCTCTCGCACCTCTTCGAGGTAGCCTCGTCTTGGCATGACTGAGTTCGAGCGACAGGTTCGCGGTGTGGTGGGGGCGCTTCGCCGCGGCGAGGTGGCCACCTATGGCGAGATCGCCGAGGAGGCCGGACACCCCGGGGCTGCACGCGCGGTCGGAGGCGTGATGGCCCGCAGCAATGGCTTGCCCTGGTGGCGGGTCGTCACATCAACGGGACGCCTGGTCCCGGGACACGAAGCCGAGCAGGCCCGCCGCCTGCGGGCGGAAGGGGTCCGGGTCCGCGAGGGGCGGATCCTCCGTTAGATGGCGGAGCGGCCCTTCGCCATGTCGTCGACGCCGATGATCAGCCTGTTGTTCGAGGCGACGTAGACCAGATCTATGTTGACGCCGGCGTTCGCCAGTCGCTGGGCGATCTCGCCCAGGGACCCCGGTCGATTCTCGGCCGTGAGCATGATCACGTCCCGCTCACCTGCCACCTGGATCCCGGCATCCTCAAGCGCGCGTTTCGCGCCCGCGAAGTCCTCGACCAGGATGTGCACAACACCCTGGCCCGCGGACGGCATGGCGCAAATCGCTTCCATGTTGATCTCCGCCTTGCCGAGTACCTCTCCCATGTTCGCTAGCGTGCCCGGCCGGTCGTCCAGGTGGATCGTCAGATCCCTAGCCATTCTTCCCTCCCCCTGTAGCTGTGACGAACGAACTGCTTAAGGTGTTACCCATCTTCGCCTCGGCTGAAATGTCCAACTGGGACGAAAAATGGTCGTTCGCCCTGATGGCGGAGGCCAAAAGCACGATGATGCATAGGGCGGAAACAGGCCTCGACCGATCGTGCTGACGACGATGAGGCAAATCCCGAGGCTTAGACCATGACCGCCTAAAGATGACCCCATGGGATTGCCGAAGCCTGTTGCATAGGGGACGACGAGCCCCCCTCCGGAGTGGGAAGTCGATCGATGCCTCAAAACGAGGTACAGGTTGCGTGCGCCTGGTGCGGCCTGTTCTCTGACCCGGGTCCGGTCTGTGATGTATGTGGATCGCCACTTCCAGATGTGGCGGGACCGGGGGAGGGTCTTTCCGCCAGTTCGTTTCTGACGCCGGAAGAGCTCTCTCAGGTATTGATCGAACCACCCGAGGAGCCGGCAGCGGCGCCGCCGGTGGCAGCATCCACTCCCCCTCCTCCGGCGCCACCCGCCCGGCCGATTGCCAAAGCCCGAACCCGCGCGCCCGCCCCCATCAAGAAGCCTGCCCCTGCTCCGACGCCAGCGCCTGACAAGGTCGGGCCGGAGCTTCAGGCCGAACCGGTCGAGCAGGAGTTAAAGCGACCGGCCGCCACGGATAGAGGGAGGGGTTGGCCCTGGAAGCGCTCGAGTCCCGAACCCGAGCATGCCGCCGAGGAAGAGCAGCTGCTTGAGTCGTGGAAGACAAGCCTCTTCGGTCGGGATCTCGAGGAAGAGGCCCTCGACCCCCGGGCAGACGCATCCAGCTCACCGTCCCCGCCAAGTACCGTTGAAACGTCACAGGAGCCCCAGGCCGCTCAGTTACAGGTGACCTCTGAAGAAGCCGCCTCGCCCGTTTCCGACGACATGGACGAAGGCCCCAAGTTCATGCTTTGGCCCTGGTCCAGGAAGCAGGCTCGACCGCCGGATCTGGAGGCAGACGTCGAGACCAGCCCCGAGCCCCCGGAGCCGACCTCAGCACCAGCCGCTGAGATTGTCGACCGCCTCCCAGCTCCGCCCGAACCCGAAGTCCAGGCGCCGCCCGAGCCGGTCGTGGAGGCTCTGCCCGAGCCGGTTGTCGTGGAAGCGCCGCCCGAGCCGGTTGTGGTGGAGGCTCCGCCCGAGGCGGTTGTGGCGGAGGCTCCGCCCGAGGCGGTCGTGGAAGCACCGCCCGAGCCGGTTGTCGGGGAAGCTCAGGAGGCAGCGGGAGTGG
>Ga0184632_10001094_pt1 | contig 11006 bp, 10 predicted proteins | sample PLM31_50_b1_FD_133153 | JGI IMG/M metagenome (GOLD analysis project Ga0184632, IMG submission 133153) | Groundwater sediment microbial communities from an aquifer in East River, Colorado, USA - PLM3-1_50_b1 | ecosystem: Environmental > Terrestrial > Soil > Riparian zone | place: USA: East... | reverse complement strand
GTAAAATTGTGAGCAAATATGTTGATAATTCGTTACTTTTGTCCGGTGGACTGGATAGTAGTATCCTATGCTATTTGATGAGACCCAAATTCAGTGTTGTAACCTCTTTAGGTCATAGTTCACAAGATTTAAAGTATGCAAAAGAAATAGCAAAAAAATATAGTCAAAGTCATGTTGAGTGCATAGTTGACTTTTCGGATATTATTGAGATAATCCCGCAGATAATTAAAACATTTAAGACCTTTGATCCAATGGAGATACGAAATTCTTCAGTTATTTTTTTTGGCATAAGAGAAGCAAAAAATAATGGATACGACAGCATAGTTACTGGAGATGGTGCAGATGAATTATTTGGTGGATATAATTATCTCCAAAGATACTTTACAGACCTAAGAAAATTACAAGAAATTTTAAGTGACCTGTGGAAAATAATGAAATTTTCTTCAAGGAAAATAGGAAAGACATTAGGAGTATTAGTCAATACTCCATATCTTGAAAAACCCCTTTATGATTTTGCGACTGCGATCGATGTAAAGGAAAAAGTAGGAGAGTATAATGGTAAAAAGTGGGGAAAATTCATCTTAAGAAAAGCGTTTACAAAAGAACTCGGGTCAACAGTATGGAGAAGCAAGATGGCTTTGGAACAAGGTTCTGGATTTGAACAAATTTCATATAAATGTGCGGAGCTTATCGACGATGAAGAATTTGATAAGGAATTAGATAATGCTGCGCTTAAAAATGTGAAATTGAGAGACAAGGAACAACTGTATTATTATAAGATTTATGAATCTTTTTTTGGAGCCCCTATTGAAGAACCATGTAATTCGCCAAGGTGTTCATTTTGCGGTTCATGTCTATTGCATTCCAGGTATTGCTATACTTGCGGAGCCTTTTCGCCTTTTTGAATTCAGTATTATTTTCTGATTGTGTAAACCGTAAACGTCTAAATATCTTTTTTTTAGGCAATAATATATGGCTGGTATGGGAGACAATCCATTCAAGAAATGCATAAACCCTGCATGTAATCTTACTTATGAGATTAATAACAACATACTTGTGTGTAAATGCGGATCATTTCTGGATATTATATATCAAAATAATTTTTCACGAGACTTGATTCAAGTTTTTTATGAACGTAGAAACCATGGAGGCAACATATACAATGAGAGTGGAGTATGGCGGTTTCGAGAATTAATTAACTTTGCCCATCTGGATACAGAGGATTTTGAACAATGCTCTAAAATTCTAGTCTCACTTGACGGTTCAGAAGGTAGGCAATCTAAACCTTACAAAATGAAAAAGGTTTCAGAATATTCCCTAATTGAATACGATTGCCTTCTATTACAACCTGAAGGGTATAATCCTAGTGGTTCATTCAAAGACAATGGAATGTCTACTGCTGTGACACATGCAAAGATGATAAATATGAATAGAATCATCTGTGCCTCAACAGGAAATACATCGGCATCGGCTGCAATGTATGCGGCAAATGAGAATATTGAATGTGAAGTATTTGTTCCTAAAGGAGAAGTAGCACCTGGTAAACTTGGTCAGGCATTCCAATTTGGTGCACAAGTAATTGAAATTGATGGCAACTTTGATGACGCTCTATCATATTCATTGAAAGAAGCTCAACAATTTGGTGCCTACACTGTAAATTCTATCAACCCATTTAGAATTGAAGGACAAAAGGCAATCATATACAGAGCATTAGAATACCTGGATTGGAATCCACCTGACTGGATAGTTTATCCGGGTGGTGCATTAGGAAACACATCAAGTTGCGGCAAGGCGCTAATGGAACTCTATGATCTTGGGTGGATAAAAAAAATTCCAAGATTATTAGTGGTAAATGCAGAAGGAGCAAATACATTTTATGAATTGACCAATGGATTGTTCGGAGGAAAGAAATTAGTATGGAATGATGGAAAGCCTGACTTGAATCTGATTAAAGAATACTATTCTCAAAAAGATAAAAATGGTATTAAACCCCGTACTAAAGCAACTGCCATACAGATTGGTAAACCCGCAAATCTCATCAAAGCGTTAAGATCAATAGAATTCACTAATGGTATTGTTACTCAAGTTTCTGATAAGGAGATGAGTGATGGAATGGCGTTAGTTGGGCTTAATGGATTTGATTGTGAAATGGCATCAGGTGCAGTTCCTGCAGGGATAAGAAAGCTCAGGAAAGAGGAGATCATAAAGAAGGACGATATTGTGGTTGGAATATTGACTGGTAAACAAAAAGATCCCAGGCTATCAATTGAGTATCATATGGATCAAAACAACACATTTTCAAAACCCCCTGTTACAAAATAGAAATGTCCGAAGATTTTCTGCACTTAAACTACAATAAAGTAATTATAGAAATTACAAAATTTATTTCAAAACAAGTCAGATCGAAAAATAAAAATGGTATAATTATTGGTTTGAGTGGCGGTCTTGATTCATCTGTTTGTCTTGTATTAGCATCCAGAGCCATTGAAAAAAATAGAATAAGTGCTCTAATTATGTCAGAAAAGGGACTTACACCAAAAAAGGACATTGATAATGCTCGTCACCTGGCAAAAAAGATGAAAATTAAATATAAGGAACTTCACATAGAAGGTGCAAAAAAAATTTTATTATGTAACCTACCAAAGGACAAATTAGCTGGTGGAAATCTTTCAGCTAGATTAAGAATGGCCTTACTATACTATCATGCAGGAATCAATAATCTCCTGGTACTGGGAACCTCTGATAAGAGTGAATTGATGATAGGTTATTTTACCAAGTTTGGTGATGGTGGAGCTGATATACTTCCTATAGGAGGGCTGTATAAGAGCCAAGTCAAATTGTTGGGAAAGAAGCTTGGATTGTCAGAACAAATTGTCCAACAACCAAGCAGTCCTGGATTATGGAAAGGTCATGAAGCAGAAAAAGAAATTGGGTTATCATATCATGATATAGATACCATTTTGCAATATTATCTAAATAATGATTTGCATAACTGTAAACAAAATAAGAGAAAGATAAAATTAGTAACTGATATGATTAAAAAATCTGAACATAAAAGGGAACATATACCAATATGCAACACGTTTGTCTCAAATTCAATATATGACAATCAAAAAAATTTTAAGACAAAAAAGAAGCAAACTTGATATTTCGCATTATTAGTTTAACTTTTATATTGATTAAATCATTTGAATAAGGTTGCCAATATCAAAGAATCAGTTGAAGATACTGTTTTACATTGCAACAATTATGGGAATTTTTGGCCTTGTGATTTTTGTTCAGACTAATTCGCCAATTTTCCTATTCGCTTCAATAGCAAATTTGGGCTTTGCCGCTTTTTTTTGGTATAAATATTCTAATAAAAATAAACAGATGACTTCCAAAAAGGGTAAAAAGGGATGAATCTACCTATGGAAGAAGTACTATCAATAGCGCCATTGACGCAAGTGAAGCAAGAAGTATAATTGTTGCCTTCCACATTGCCTTAGAAGCTTCTTCCCCAATGTCCCAAATTCCGCCCCCACCATAAGTGTTTTTTATCCTCGAGTAGCTATAAACTTTTTCAAAGTCAGCGGACGGTGTCCAGGAAAAATCAGACTTGGGACTATCCTTCTTAATGGTAATTGATTCATCATAGTTTCTTTTCCCATTTTCGTCAGATAATGTTTCATACGCTTCGACGACTTTCATAAATTTTTCCTTGGATTCTGAATTCTTATTTTTATCTGGATGATATCTTAATGCAAGTGATCTAAACGATTTTCTTATTTCATCTAATGAAGCATTCCGGTTCAGCTCAAGGACTTTATAATAATCGTCCATACATTATTTCACAAATCTCAAATTAATAATCATTTCACATTCTCTAATTCGGTTTTAATCACTACAATAAGCCAGAGTTCAATAGTTCTTGTAGAATTTTCAAATACGCTACATCTTCTTAATGATAGGAAGCATCATATACACCAATAAAATATCATTAGTTATTCATGAGTGCAGAAAGTACTGATACAAAATTCATTGTTCCTGTAAAGGGCGTTGAAAAAAGTATCAAGCTAGATGAAAAAGCAAAATCAGAGCTGCAAGCTATTGGAATGATGGATGAAAAGGGAAAACTAAAGTTGAAAGGTGTGAGTCCAAAAATGTTAAAAAAAATGAAGCTTGAGGCTGTTGATTGTCCGGTTTTTAAGAAAGAATTGGGATTCATACAATGTTATGTATGCAGTAACTTCCATAGTAGAGTTATGGGTAAAGTCTATTGTAAAGGAGAACCTTTATCATAATATCACAAAACCCATTCTTGTAGTAATGCAACTTGACTAAAGAAATAGGTATAACAGTAAAAAAGTCATTTGATTTCAGTGATTGGTATACTCAATGCGTACTCAAATCTGGTATAGCAGACTATTCACCAAGCAAAGGATTCATCATCCTTCGTCCATATGGCTATGCAATATGGGAGATCATAAGGGAAATACTTGATGATGAATTGAAACGAACCGGACATAAAAATGGTTTTCTACCAGTGTTAATTCCTGAAAGTCTCCTTACTAGGGAGAAGAATCATTTCGACGGATTTATGCCTGAAGTATTTTGGGTAACAAGATCTGGGGATTGTGAGCTGAGCGAAAAATTAGCAGTTAGACCGACATCAGAGACACTTGCATATTCTATGTTTTCAAAATGGATATCAAGTTACAGAGATTTACCTCTAAAATTGAATTTTTGGAATAGTGCCTTGAGGGCTGAAATAAAATCCACCAAACCATTGATTAGAAATTCAGAATTTCTTTGGCAGGAAGGACATACCGCTCACATCAATGAAAGTGATGCTGATGATGAAGTTAGGATCATACTAGATATTTATAAAAATCTGATAGAAGAATATCTTGCTATTCCGACCATCTCTGGATTTAAGACAGATAAGGAAAAATTTGTTGGTGCAAAATATACGACTTCTCTAGAATCGTTAATGGCAGATGGTAAGGGATTGCAAATGGCGACCTCTCATCATTTAGGTCAAAATTTCTCAAAACCATTTGAAATAAAATTTCTAGATCGAGATACTGATGAACAATTTGTATGGCAAACATCTTGGGGAATTTCCTGGAGGATTATTGGAGCCATAATAATGGTTCACGGAGACGATAAGGGATTGATACTTCCTCCTAAAATTTCACCAACCCAGGTGATCATTGTTCCTATTTATAAGGACGAAAGTAAAGAAATCGTGAAACAAAAGGCATATGACCTAGAAAAAAAATTAAAAGATTCTAATATACGCGTATATACCGATGATAGAGACGAATATACTTCTGGTTGGAAATTTAATGACTGGGAGATGAAAGGAGTGCCTTTAAGAGTAAATATTGGCCTAAGAGACATGCAAGAAGATCAAGTCGAATTGATAAGGAGAGATACTAAGGAAAGATTTTATGTCAAAGAAAAAGAACTTGTTAACCAAACCTTGTATATTTTGCAAAAAATACAATCAGATATGTTTGCTCGTGCAAAAAATCATCTTCAAACAAATATAACATCTGCTTCCAGTCTGGAAGAATTACTCTCGATTCTTGACACGACTGGAGGATTTGTTGCTTGTAGTTGGTGCGGTAAGAGAGAGTGTGAAGATCTGGTGAAAGAAAAGACAACAGCCGATATTAGAATAATTCCATTTAATACTAGAAATAATGTTTCATCATGCATTGCTTGTGGGAATGAAATAACCACCGAAGTATATTTTGGTAGAGCATATTAGGAATGAGATTCAAGTTCTGACAACATTTGAATATTGATGAATTATTTTCATTCTATGACGATTTTGGCTATTTAGGTATATTACTAATTAGTTTTGTCGGGAGTGTGATTGTTTTTGTTCCTATACCATATTTTCCTGTGTTGATTACTGCAGCATTTAACAATAATTTAGATCCTATATTGATTTCACTCTCAAGTGCCATAGGCTCAGTAATTGCAAAATTAATTATTTTTTATGCCAGCTATTATGGCAGGAACATACTTAGTTCAAAAATCAAGGGGAAAATGGTTCCTTTACAGAGATTACTTGGTAGATACGGTGCGATAGGTGCATTCATCGCAGCCGCTAGTCCAATACCGGACGATATAGTGTATATTCCATTAGGTCTTGCCAAATACAGTCCCTGGAAATTTGCTATTGCAACATTTCTGGGAAAATTTGTTCTTAATTTGAGTTTCGTTTTGGGAGCTATCTATTTCGGAAAACCCTTTGTAAACAATCTTATCTCAAATTCAACAAGTGTTGATTCCCTTATTGGAATAACCATTGCAAGTATTGCAGTTTTGGGAATAATAGTTTATTTTACACTAAAGATAGATTGGGCAAAAATTATCGGACGCTGGTTTCCATGGACATTGGATAAAGACCAGGAGAACGAGTAAAATGGAATACTATATTATTTTTCTATTTCTTAACTTGGTAATGATTATACCTATAATTTTTTACTAGATTTTCCTTATCTGATGATTCAGTATTTTTTATTAGTAGAAATTTTCGACTACTTCCACAATAAAATCGCACAGTCTTCTTAGAATATCATCTACCCATTTTTTTTATAATATACGTTAAAATAATTAATGAATCATGAATTCAAGATTTATTTTGTTTCCTTCAGTACTATTACTAATTGGGACAATGGTCATTAGTACTATAGCTGGGAACGCCATTGCTGCTATTGATCCTTTTAATAATAAACTTAATATTGTCATAGACTCAAAACATAATAATGATTGTGATGAAGATGGCATTGGCACAAATAATGCAGTTTGTTCAAAAATAGATGATAGAAAAACTGGTGCTATTAACATAAACGGCGAGAAAAATAAATTAGTTACTGGCGCTAATACAAATCAGGTTCAAGAATGTGATGAGAAGGAGAATGGAAATAACAACGCAGTGTGTTCAAATAGGAGCGTAAATTTTCTTGATTCAATAGATGTTTCCGGCAATAATAACAATATTAATTACGATTTAGATACGAAGCAAACAAACCATTGTAATGAAAAAAGAGATGGAGATAAAAATAGTGTATGTACAAATGACGCACAGAAAACCATTAACAATTTGATTGTTACCGGTGACAACAACCCGCTTAATCTGATTATCAAAACAGAACAAAGCAATGATTGTGATGAAAACTCGGACGGTGACAATACATTAAAGTGTAATAATTTATCGAATCTCGTAATAACTCCATAACCATTAATTGAAATCAAAGAGTGCAACAGGATTAGTATTCTGTATTAAAGGATACCCCTACTAATAATAAAAATAAAAACTAAACATTCTGTACATTTCTCTTATTTAGCCGCAACTGTGCAATACCAAGGAATGTTATCTGAACAAGCATCGCAAAAACTACAGATAAAGATATTCCATCAATTCCAAACTGTCTTCCAAGAATTATTATAAGAATTATCTGTGTTACTTGATAAATTATGGACGAAATTAAGACGAACCGTGTACGTTTCATTGCCAGGAACTTTGAATTAAGTGTACTAGTTATCATCATAGGAATGATCCCCATACTTAGTATTCTTATAGAGTTAAGTGAATTTATATAGTTGGGAAAGAAGACATTGAGTATTGTAGGTGCAAAAATAAAAACCAATATAGTAATAACAACAGAAAGTGCAATTCCATATACTCTAAGTTTGTTTTTTTTCCTTCCACTTGACTCTTCAGGTATCAAATATTGATAAAAGCTGACTGAAATCATACTAAAAAACATCAAGAATTGAAATCCCAATTGGTAATAACCCAAAATTGTATATCCATAGATAGGTGCAATTATTAATTTATCTAAATACAATAATAATGCATTTGAGAGATTATACGAATATAGATGCAATGATGTTTTAAACTCTTTTGTTATTTTATCAAACCTTTTACTAAATTGCGGAATAGTCTTGAAGTATGTAATGCTAAAAGCAAAAAAAGAAATTATAAATCCAACGATAATTCCTGAAATTCCAAAAAAACTATAAAGGATTATTGATAAAACAAGCTGTGAGGCCCTTGCACCAATTATGTTGATAGCATATTTTGAATATAGCTTTCTGCTCAAAAGCTCATAAGAAGACATCATCCAAAAAGCCATTCCCAACACAAACAATCCGAGAATCCAATTAAATATTGACGCGATAATAGCGCAGACTGTCGCAGAAATTAGGATCACTTGATTTGCCTGGATATCTATTTGCTTATGGCCTTGTGGTACCAGTCTTGTTACAGCGGTGTTAAGACCAAGTAATGAGAAGCTAGAAGACAGAGAGCCAATTGCAATGACATAATTAATTTGGCCATATTCATGAACATCCTGAAACATAGCCAGCAACAGCCAAAAGATTCCTGTAAGTGTTGCTCCAATAAAATTACCTAAAGTAATGTAGATTAATCCTTCATGATGACGAACTCTTTTGAATATTTTGTTTCATCCCCAATAATTGAATTATTTAACGGGTATAATTTGAATCATTGTAGAATTCAAGTAACTTGCCATTTCACCCAAAAACTACACTTTATTTTCGGTAGACTTGGAGATCATATTATACCACGATCGAGTTTCACTTTTAACCATAAAACAACTAATTTCAGACAGAAATGAACGCAATAGTTTTTTTTCCTCCTCTAATAGTTCAATTGCCGTTCTTCCCCTAATAGCAATATACTCTAGGAGTTCAGCATATGGTGGAAAAATAAATGCATCGTCGCTATTTTCAACAGCAAGATCAAGTGCAGTAGAAGTATCCAGTTGAATAAAGTCGTTCCCTTCTCTTTTCAAAAAATACAAGTTATCTATTTTGGTATCATTTTTTATTTTCGCATCTTGCAAAATCGAATTGATGCCATATTTTGGCGGTCTGACTATCGATTGACCTATAGTATTTATTGTAAAAATGGGCACATTAAGCTTGGCTAATTTGTGCATGAAAGATCTACCTGATTTTGAATGAATTAGGCTTCGCACTCTCATACTGCGATCATTGTCACGTGTATTAGAAACACTAACAGCAGTTCTAAAAGTATGGGAACTGATAGTCATTGGTTTCGGAAAACACAAGGCCTTATTGGGTAACTTTATTATTGTCATATCATCAGACAAAAATGAAAATCCGTTCTTTACACATTTTAACACAGTTGTAGTTTTCCCAGTATCTGGAGGGGCGGATAGGAGCAGCCCAGAGTCATTTTTGTCCAGACAGGCTGAATGCAACAGTATGAATCCCCTTGAAATAAAAAGAAATCGTAGCAAAGGTTCGACTAGGTTAACATAAAGTACGTGTCTTGATTTGGATATCAATTTATTAACAATTACTTCAATTCTCTCGGCAAAATCAATACTGAACTGTGCCCCTGCTGAGCCTAATTGTTCTGTATAGAGTATCTTGTGTGAATTAGTAGATTTATCTTCTATTATTTTTCTATTCAATCTCAAGCCACCTGCGAATAAATCTGAAGTTTTTATAGATAAATCTGAATTAGTAAATTCTTTTGACTTAAAGTATTCTAATTCATACAGAATCACATCCGATTGAACTCCTATTATGTCATGAATATTGTAGTAGTACAACTGAACTTAAGTAGACTATATCAAACTCGAGCACTATATTAAAGTTATACTTGTTAGCGTACACTCTAAGAAATCGCAGAAACATAGAATTATTTTTGGTAATTTGAATATAGCGGTCCAACGAATTTGTAAAACTAGTTCAAAATTCCTAGTTCAGGAACTAAGTTCCTTAACTTACTTAGATACGTACTGAAAATATGCATTAAAAATGAATAATTTGAAAGAATCAAAAAGAGACATAACATACGGATGCCTCAATTGTGGACATCCACATTCAGGACTCAAGGCCGAAGTAGGTACCGTATTTTATTGTAAAGTTTGTGATAAATATGAACAAATAGTGCATATATCGGAAGGAGGTATAAGTACTTTCGAACGCCTAGAAAAAGAAGAATTGTTTCAGTTATTAAGTGAAGGTAGAGTAAAGATAGTAGATAATAATGGCTTGAGATGAAAAGTGTCGTTAAATTAACAGCAGTTAATGAATAAGGAATTAATGCGAACAATAAACCAAACTCAAAAAATGAATACTGAATATATCTTGATCAATTATACCATGTTGCACGTAGCATAAAATTATAATTCATTGACTCATCTTGAGGATAATTGTTCTAGAAAAATTGATTATTATTAAGAAAGATAGTTATGATGCTATACTAAAAAAGAGTTTTATGTTCAATACTTTAAAAACCTAATTTAAGTAGAAATTATGCTTTTGTATTAATATCTTGTTTTCAAGTATCAAAACGTGTATTTTGTAAAAAGACTAATTACTAGTCATAAATTAAAATCTTACCGAATTTCCAAGCCATTCATAGTCTTGTTAGTTTTCATGATAACTTATGATATCCTGGCGGTGACTTTTTTTAAATGAGGATATTTTCGCATAATAGGATTTTACTTGTAACATTTATACTCACAGTATTATTCTCATTTAATCTGTCCATACCACAATTAGTCCAACGTTCTGAAGCATATCCCTCTGTCTACGTGTCAGAAATTGCGGCTAAGAATAATCCATTTTACAAAACAGTGGGGGTCGATCAACTCATTTACGATTATTTTCCCAGTAGTGAGAAGAAAGAATCGGATTCGAGCATGAACGAAATGGTCAATCAGTTGATGAATAGTTTGGTTCAAGAAAAGGTTGCAAGGCCTGAGATATGTGGAGACGGGCAGGACAATGATGGAAACGGACAGGTTGATGAATATTGTAATGTAAGCAATATTCCCCAAGATGATAAGCAATCTCCTCAAGTGGAACCTGAGCAGGAGATATGTAGAAACTGGCAGGACAATGATGGAAACGGACAGGTTGATGAAAATTGTAATGTAAGCAATATTCCCCAAGATGATAAGCAATCTCCTCAAGTGGAACCTGAACAGGAGATATGT
>Ga0184632_10001091_pt1 | contig 11028 bp, 11 predicted proteins | sample PLM31_50_b1_FD_133153 | JGI IMG/M metagenome (GOLD analysis project Ga0184632, IMG submission 133153) | Groundwater sediment microbial communities from an aquifer in East River, Colorado, USA - PLM3-1_50_b1 | ecosystem: Environmental > Terrestrial > Soil > Riparian zone | place: USA: East... | reverse complement strand
GGGCGGGGAGACGGTCCTTGACCGCGGAGGTCGGGCGGTCGTCCAACTCTACTTCGCCTCCTTCGCCACGTAATCCGAGTATTGCTGCGCGTCCATGAGGTCGGTGGGCTGCCCCTCGAGCCGCACGCGGATCATCCACCCCGCGCCGTACGGATCGCCGTTGACCGTTTCCGGCTTGTCGACGAGGGCGGAGTTGACGTCCACGACCTCACCGGCCACGGGCGAGAACAGCTCGGACACCGCCTTGACGGACTCCACCGCCCCGAAGCGCTCGTGGGCCTTGAGCTTCTTCCCCGGCTCGGGCAGCTCGAGGAAGACCACGTCGCCGAGCTGCTTCTGGGCGAAGTCGGTGATGCCGACCGTGCCCTGGTCGCCGTCGATCTTCACCCACTCGTGCTCTTTGGTGTACCTGCGGTCGGTCGGCTCCATCTCGCGCGGCTCCTCGACGCTACTACGGTCGCTTGTAGAAGGGCGTGGGGACGACCCGGGCCGCCACCCGCCGCCCGCGGATGTCCACGTGGAACGGCGTGCCCACCGCCGCGCGGGGCGCGGGCAGGTAGCACAGGCCGATGTTCTTCTGCAGGAACGGAGCGTAGCTGCCGGACGTGACGGAGCCCGCGGGCTCGTCGCCGAGGTACACGGGATAGCCGTGGCGCGCGATGCCGCGGTCCACCATCTCGAAGCCCACCAGCTTGCGGGGAGCGCCCTCCTTCTTCTGCGCTTCCAGGACGCCACGGCCCACGAAGTCCCCTTTGCCCTCTTCGAGCGACACGATCCAGCCGAGGCCCGCTTCGACCAGTGTCGTCGTCTCGTCCATGTCGTTGCCGTAGAGGCACATCTTCGCCTCCAGGCGCAGGGTGTCGCGCGCGCCCAGGCCGGCCGGCACCAGGCCACTTTCCTGGCCGGCCTCGAGCAGTCTCCGCCACACGTCGGCGGCGGCGGCGGGATCCACGAAGATCTCGAAGCCGTCCTCGCCGGTGTAGCCCGTGCGCGCGACGGTGGCGGGATGGCCCGCCACGTCTCCCTCGGTGAAGTGGTAGTAGCGGACGGAGGCGAGGTCGACGGCCGTCAGCGGCTGGAGGACCCGCTGCGACCGCGGTCCCTGCAGCGCGATGAGGGCGTGGTCGTCGCTGCGGTTCGTCACCGTGCACTGGGCCGGCCCCTGCTCCTGGAGCCAGCGCAGGTCCTTCTCGATGTTCGTGGCGTTCACGACGAGGAGGAAGCGCTCGGGACCGCGCCGGTAGACGATCACGTCGTCGGCGGGCGCTCCGTTGAGCAGCGGGAGCGCCGAGTACTGGGCCTGGCCGTCGGCCAGCTTGCCTACGTTGTTCGAAGTGACGCGCTGCAGGAAAGCCAGCGACCCCGGGCCCTCCACCTCCAGCTCGCCCATGTGCGACACGTCGAAAAGGCCGGCCGCGTTGCGTACCGCCATGTGCTCGTCGATGAGGCCCGAATACTCCACCGGCATCTCCCACCCGCCGAAGGCGACCATCTTGGCCCCCAGCTCGCGGTGGACGGGGTTCAGGGATGTCTTGCGCAGTGTCCCGACGGCGGTCTCCAACGTCCCTCCATCATGTCAGAAAGCATGCGATCGCGCGGGAGTTTCAAAGCTACCACACGCCGCGACGACGGGTCAACGAAACGCGCGCTGCTTCAGCGTCTTGACCGGCAAGGACTTGGCGTCTAACGTGTGAGGGGTCTGGGGGGCGCGACGCGGCGCCCCCCAGCTCACGAGCGAGCGAGGGATTCACTCCCGAGCGAGCGAAGGAGGGACTGCCTCTGGCGTTCGAGACCTACCTGACCACGTGCTGGAACTGCCTGAGCGAGTTCGACGCGCTCGGCGCCGTGTGGTGCTCGGACGACCCCAAGAACCCCACGAAGCTCTGCCCCTTCTGCTTCCGCTGCTTCTGCGAGGCCACCGACACCTACAAGCAGGAGTTCTGGCGCAAGGCCCCCACCCGGCTCAAGGAAGAGCTGAACATGCTCCACAAGAGCCGCGACCGCCTCGGGGACATCCTCATCCGCCAGCGCAAGCTCACCACACCGCAGCTTCTCGAAGCGCTCATCGAGCAGAAGACCACCGGCCAGCGGCTGGGCGAGATCCTCGTCCAGCACGGCCACGTCAGCACGGAGGACATCGACAACGCGCTGCGGACCCAGGGGGTGAACCCCCTTACCGACACGCAGGGCGTGGCCTTCGCGGCGAGCCCGGTGTGGGAGCAGAGCGGGCCGGAGGCGATCCTCGACTACATCCTCACCCTCGCCGCCCGCAAGGGGGCCTCCGACGTGCACCTCGAGCCGAAGGAGGACTCGGTCGGCGTAAAGTACCGCATCGACGGCTTCACGTTCCGGCTGGACCCCATCCCGAAGCGTTTCCAGACCGGCGTGGCGCAGAAGATCTTCGAGATCTTCGGCCTGGACACCACCCGGGAGGTCAAGCCGCAGAAGAGCCTCGTCACCCGACACGTCGCCGAAGGTGAGTACGACCTCGTCGCGCAGACCCTGCCCACGACCTACGGCGTCAGCGCGACGATCAAGCTCATTAACCGCGCCACCTTCATCAAGGACTTTCCCACCCTGGGTCTGGAGCTGGAGGACCGGGTCCGCCTGATGGAGGAGCTGCGCGCCGCCTTTGGCATGGTGGTGCTCTCCGCCCCCGTCTACCACGGCGTCAAGACGACCGCCTACTCGGTCCTGAACTTCCTCGTCCGGGGTGAGCGGGAGGTGATGTCGCTCGAGCAGCCGGTGCAGTGGCGGATCGACGGCGCCCGCCAGGTCGAGGTGGAGCCCGACCAGCATCCTTCGCGCATGGAGGAGACGCTGCGCTCCGTGATGGCGATCCGGCCGGAGGTGCTGGTGCTGGCGAGCCTGCCCGACCGCGGGACGACCCTTCTCGCCAGCCAGCTCGCGTCGAGCTTGCTGGTCGTGCCCGTCGTGAACGCGCCGAGCGCGGCGCAGGCCGTCGCGGGCGTCCTGCAGCTCGGGGTCACGGGGCCGGCGCTCTCCACGATCCTCAGCGCCGTGACCTGCCAGCGCCTGGTCCGGCAGATCTGCGCCGTGTGCCGCCAGCCGGCCGAGCCGCCGCCCGCGCAGACCCTGGCCGCCCGCGGGCTGGCGGGAGCGGGACCGATGCAGTTCTTCCGGGGCACGGGCTGCCCGCGATGCAACCGCACCGGCTACCACGGCCGGCGCGCAATCTTCGAAGTGCTGCCCGGAACGCCTGATGTGCGCGCCGGGATCCGCCAGGGCCTGACCCCTGGGGAGCTGGAGGAGATTGCGGTGGCCGGCGGCATGATGCGCCTGCGCGACCGCTGCCTCAGCCTGGTGAGCGAAGGCGTCACGACCTTCGACGAGATGGTCCGTCTCCGGCTCTAACAGCTATAGCGAAATGTGGTCCGAGCGCAGCGAGGACCCGCTGGCGCGGCTCCACGCAGTGGAGGCGCGCAGCAATTCGCCTACGCGCGCAGCTTTTCCTCCACGAGCGCCGCCATCCGCTGCACGACCTCATCGGGACCGAGAACGGTCGTGTCGAGGTAGACGGCGTCCGGGGCGCGCGTGAGCGGCGAATCGGGACGCGTGGAATCGGCGTGGTCGCGGGCGCGGATCTCGCGCTCGATCGCGCCCACGTCGGAATCGACACCGGCCGCGGCCAGCTCGGCATGTCGTCGCGCGGCCCGGCGCCGGGGGTCGGCGTCGACGTAGAACTTCAGGTCGGCGTCGGGGAAGACCACCGTGCCCACGTCGCGCCCGTCGAGGACGACGCCTCCCGCACGTCCCAGCTCCTGCTGCCGCGCGACCATCAGCCGGCGGACCTGCGGGTGGACGGAGACTCGCGACGCCGCCGCGCTCACCTCCTGCGTCCGGATGGCGGAGCTCACGTCCTCGCCGTCGAGCGTGACCACCTCGCCCCCGACGTCGAGGTCGATCCGCATGCGGCGGGCGAGGTCGGCCAGCTTCTCCGGCGCGCCGAGGGGCACGCTTTCGCGCAGCGCCTTGAGCGCCAGGGCGCGGTACATGGCGCCCGTGTCGAGGAAGGTGTAGCCCAGACGGCGGGCCAGCGTGCGGCCGGCGGTGGACTTGCCCGCGCCCGAGGGCCCGTCGATCGCGATGACCAGCCGCCGGCTCACGCCTCGCCGCGCACGGCGTCGAGGGCTTCGAGCAGGCGCGCGTTCTCCGCCGGTGTGCCCAGGGAGATGCGCAGGCAGGTCGGGAAGCCATAGCCGTCCAGGGGACGGACGATGACGCCGCGCCGAAGGAGCCGCCGGAACAGATCCAGCCCGCGCCCGCCCGTGTCGACGAAGAGGAAGTTGGCCTGGCTGGGAAGCACGGTGAATCCGCGCCGCGCGAGCTCGGCCGCCATCCGCGGGCGCTCCGCGCGGATCATCGTGACGGTGCGCTGGACGTGCGCCTGGTCGTCGAGGGCGGCCAGCGCGCGGGCCTGGCCCAGAGCGTTGGCGTTGAACGGCTCGCGCACCCGGTCGACCGCCTCCACCACCTCGATCGCCGCCGCGCCCCATCCCACGCGCAGGCCCGCCAGGCCGTAGGCCTTGGAGAAGGTGCGCAGCACGACCACCGGCTGGCCCCGCCGCAGGAAATCGAGGCCGTTGGGATAGCCGGGATCGTCGGCGAACTCGAAGTACGCCTCGTCCAGCACGAGAAGCGCGTCGGCGGGCAGCTCGCCGAGGAGCGCCCGCGGGGGGAGGGGCCGAGCGGGTTCTCGTTGGAGGCGAGCTTGACGACGTCGCGCAGCCCCGACTCGCGCCGCACGTCCTCGATGGGCTTGCCCGGCTCGTAGAGGTCGAGGCCCTCGAGATGGACCGGCGGACGCAGCGCCCTCATGAGGCGCGGGAGCGGCGGGGGCGGGCCGGCCGCCCGGACACGGCGGGTGGCCGCTTGTATGGCGGCCGCTTCGCGTCTCCGGGGCCGCCCGACCGGAGGGCTCTTACCTCGTAGGGCGAGAGGGAGCGGAACTGTCCGGGCTCCAGCCCGCGGGCGGTCACGGGCCCGAGCGCCACCCGCTTGAGCTTGGACACGGGATGGCCCACCGCCTCCAGCAGACGTCTCACCTCGTGGTGCTTGCCCTCGTGGAGCGTCAGCTCCAGCCACGCGTTGTTCTCGGCCTGGAGGACTCGGGCCTCATCCACACGCAGCCGCTCCCCCTCGACCCTCACCCCCGCCCGCAAGCGGGCCAGGGTGGCCGGCTCGGGGACTCCGCGCACCTTCGCGTGGTACACCCGAGCCACCTCATAGCGGGGGTGGGCCACGCGCTCCGCGAAGGCGCCGTCGTTGGTGAGGAGGATGAGGCCTTCGGTCGTGACGTCGAGCCGGCCCACCGGGAAGAGCCCGGCCACCGCGGGCACGAGGTCCATGACGGTCGTCCGGCCCTCGGGATCGTGCCGCGTGGTGACGACGCCCTTGGGCTTGTTGAGGAGGAGATAGACGGGCTCCCGAGGTGGGCGCACCCTCACCCCGTCGACGCGGATGTCGTCGCGCGCGGCATCCGCCTTGGTACCCAGCTCGCGAACGGTGGCGCCGTTGATCGTCACGCGCCCTTCGCCCATGATCTTCTCGGCCCCGCGGCGAGAAGAGACACCCGCGCGTGACAGTATCTTCTGTAAGCGTTCCTCCACGTTGCCCTTTAAACGCAGAGATCGCAGAGGCTCGCAGAGAGAATCGTTGATCCGCTCACGAGCTCATCGCGGCAATCCCTCGCCATCTCCAATTCCGTTCTCTGCGTGACTCTGCGGCCTCGGCGTTAGATCCGTTTCGTTCGTCTTGATGCTAGCGCATCTCGCGCGCGCGGTCAGGGAGCGGGAAGCCGCGTCGCCTGCCAGGCCACCATCTGCCACTTCCCGCCGCGCCTCACCCACACGTTCGTGTAGCGGATCTTGAAGGTCGCCGGCGCCTGCCCCTGGTTCTCGACGGAGACGGTGGCCACGCCCGTGTTCACGGCGGAATCGCCGAACAGGCGGGTATTGGCCTCCTCGCGCTGGAACGCCTTGTACTTCGAAGCTCCGGACCGCAGGTTCTCGATGAACGAGGCCTTCGTGTCGACTTTCGTCGAGGAGTGCACGTAGCTGAGGTCGTCGCCGAGCAGCCGGTCGAGGGCGGCGAGGTCGCCCTTGACCATCGCCTCGGTCCGCTCTTCGTCGAGCCTTCCGACCGCGCTGCTGGCGGCAGAGGGGCCGGCGGACAAGGCCAGCGGCCGGACGCTGATCTCCTTGAAGTAGACCACGTCCTTGTCGGAGTGGTTCTGGAGGCCGATGTAGCCTTCCGCCGGGCGCGGACCGCGGTCGGGCTCCCAGGTCTGGACCTTGGGCGGGACGGGCTGGCCTTCGGTGTAGTCCGTGACCTTGGTGCCGTTGACGACGACCACCGTCCGCGGACCGTCGAGCGTGATCTCCATTTCGTTCCATTCCCCCGGCTTGCCCGCCCGCGCCATCGCCTTCGTGAGGGAATAGAGGACGCCCGTCACGTGGTTGTCGTCCACGGCGTCGTCGATCTGCACTTCATAGCCGCGGTTGACGGGCATCCACGGCTCGGTCGGCTTCTCGGGGACGCGGATGAAGACGCCGGAGTTGGCTTCCTTGCCCGCCGTCTTGTAGACGACGCGTATCGTCGAGTTGCCGATCTTCCTGGGCGTGAACCAGAGCATGCCCATCCCGCCCGTGCTCTTGAGCACACCGTCCTCGAGGACGAACTTCCCCGGCCCCACCTGCTCCCACCCGGAAAGATCCCGGCCGTTGAAGAGCGGTTGCCATCCGCCGTCGGCCATCGCCGGCGCCGCCGCGCCCAGCGCGGCGAACAACAGCATGACGGGCTTCATCATTTCGGTCCTCCTCAGCATGATTCCTACTTCTCCGGATCCCCGGTGTCCAGGGGAAGCTGCTCGGCCCCTTCTGCGTCCTCCGCCCCCTCGATGTCCTCTGCGAGAGGTGTCTCGACCGGTCTCGGCGCCTCGATGGCCCGCTTGAGGCCGGCGACGTCGACCTCCTCGCCGAGCACCTCCGCGAACTCCTCGATCTTCGGCAGCTCCGCGAGGTCCTTCAGGCCGAAGTGGAGAAGGAAGTCCTTCGTGGTCCCGTAGAGCATCGGCCGGCCGACGACGGGCTTGCGGCCGGTGATGCGGATGAGGCGCTTCTCGAGCAGCGTCTTGATCACGCCGCCCGACTTCACGCCCCGCAGCTCGATGATCTCCGGCAGGGTCACCGGCTGCTTGTACGCGATCACGGCGAGGGTCTCCAGGGCCTGGATCGAGAGCCGCGTGGGCGACTTCGGGTCCAGCATCTCGCGGACCCAGTCGTTGTATTCGGGCCGGGTGGTGATCTGCCAGCCGCCGGCGATCTCGACGAGCTGGAGGCCGCGTCCGTCGCGCGCGTAATCGGCCTTCAGCTCGTCGAGCGCGGCCTGCCAGGCCTCGCGCGGGACGCCGCCCATGACGCGGGCAATCTCGCGGGGGGTCACCGGATGGGGCGAGGCGAACACGAGCGCCTCCAGCACCGCCCGCACTTCCGCGGGGGGAAGTATCGGTTCCTGGCTCTCTTCCAATGGTCCTCCGTCAGGCGGCGGGCGCGCCCGGAATCGGCGCTCCCGCCTCCGGCCCCACGGGCCGGAACACGCGAATGGGGCCGAACAGGCCGCGCTGGTAGACCTTGATCTGCTTCAGGCGGATGAGCTCGAGCAGGGCGAGGAAGGTCAGGATCATGCCCGCCTTGGTCTCCTCGGTGGCGAACAGCTCGAGGAACTCCAGCGACTGGCCGGCCCCGACCATCGCCAGCAGCTCTTCCATCCGTTCTTCGACGCTCTTGCCCTCGTGCTCCACCTCGTGGGCGAGGAGGGTCTTGCGGCGCTCGAGCAGCTCCTTGAACGCGCCGATGAGGTCGTAGAGCCCCGCCTCGATCATCTCCTCGCCCGCGTCGTCGAGGGCGGGCAGGGCGGTGTCGGGCCGCGTCCACGTGGCGGCGCGGATCTCGCGCTTCTGGTGGAGCAGGCCCGCCGCCTCCTTGTACCGCTGGAACTCGAGCAGGCGCCGCACCAGCTCCTCCCGCGGATCCTCCGTCTCCTCGTCGCCCTGGGCCTCCGTCGGGTTCACCGGGACCAGCAGCTTCGACTTGATGTGGATGAGGGTGGCCGCCATCACCATGAACTCCCCCGCCACGTCCAGGTTCAGCTCCTTCATCAGGTCCAGGTACTCCATGTACTGGCGCGTGATGGGGGCGATGGGGATGTCGTGGATGTCGACCTCGTTCTTCCGGATGAGGTACAGCAGCAGGTCGAGGGGTCCTTCGAACTCGGGCAGGCGGATCCTCGGCGCGTCCTCGGGGAGGACGGACTCGAGGCCCGCGGGGGGCGTGGCCGGCTCGTCGGTCAACGTGGTCGCTCTCTCAGCCGATGGGGTAACGGATCTTCATTGCCGATCGTACTTCTTCCAGGGTGACCCGCGCCGTCTCCCGTGCGCGTTTCGAGCCTTCCTCGAGGATGCCCCAGACGTCGTCGGGACGCGAGGCGAATTGCGGCCGGCGCGCGTGGATCTCCTCCAGGCGGTGGAGCAGGTGGTCGATGAGGCGGCCCTTGCAGTCGAGGCAGCCGATGCCCGCGGTCCGGCAACCCTCCGCCGCCCATGCCTGCGTGTCGGGGGGGGAAAAGGCCTTGTGGAGATCGAACACGGGGCAGATCTCGGGGGTGCCGGGATCGGTGCGGCGCTTGCGGGCGGGGTCGGTGACCATCGGCCTGATCTTCTCGCGCACCACCTCCGGCGGGTCCTTGAGGTAGACGGCGTTCCCGTACGATTTGGACATCTTGCGCCCGTCGGTGCCCGGGATGCGCGGCACCGGGGTGAGCAGCGTCTTCGGCTCCGGGAACACGTTGCCGTAGAGGTTGTTGAACCGGCGCACCACCTCGCGAGTCAGCTCGATGTGGGGAGCCTGGTCCTCCCCCACCGGCACCGCGTCGGCCTTGTAGATCATGATGTCCGCGCTCTGCAGCAGCGGGTAGCCGAGGAAGCCGTAGGTGGAGAGGTCCTTTTCCTGGATCTGGTGCTGCTGCTCCTTGTAGCTCGGCACCCTCTCCAGCCAGCTCACGGGCGTGATCATGGACAGCAGGAGGTGCAGCTCGGCGTGCTCGGGCACGAGGCTCTGGATGAAGAGCGTGGAGCGTGCCGGGTCGAGCCCGGCGGCCAGCCAGTCGATCGTGACCTCCAGGATGTTCTGCCTGATGTCCGCGGGGTTCGCATAGTCGGTCGTCAGCGCGTGCCAGTCCACCACGACGAAGAAGCACTGGTAGCTGTCCTGGAGGGCGCGCCAGTTGTCGAGGGCGCCCGTCAGGTGCCCCAGGTGAAGCGGCCCGGTCGGCCGCATTCCCGACAGGATCCGCGGGCGTGTCATCCGAGCAGCCCGAACAGCGCGTGGAGAATGAGGTTCTGTATCGGCGCCAGCACGTAGCTGAGGGCGCCCGTCATCAGGAGCAGCATGAGGATCACGAACCCGTACGGCCCGATGACTCGGTCGTACCTGTCGCCCAGCTCCCCGCCCAACCCGAACGACGCCACCTTGGATCCATCGAGGGGCGGGATGGGGACGAGGTTGAACAAGGCGAGCAGCACGTTCAGCTGGATTCCCAGCAGCGCGAGCGTCAGCAGGAAGTTGTCACGGCTCTGGACCAGGCCGCCGCGCACGAGCACCACCAGAACGCCCGTGAAGACGAGCGCCAGGAGGAAGTTCGAGACGGGCCCCGCGGCGGCCACGAGCATGTGCCCCTTCCGCAGGCTGACGTCGCGCCGGAAGTTGGCGGGGTTGTAGGGCGTCGGCTTGGCCCAGCCCAGGAGGGGAACGTTCGTGAAGATCTGGATGAGGGGGAACAGCAACGTCCCGATGGGGTCGATGTGGACGATGGGGTTGAGGCTCACGCGCCCGAGCCTGTGCGCGGTGTCGTCGCCCAGCTTCCACGCCATCCAGGCATGGGCCGACTCGTGGACCGACAGGCTGAAGAGGAGGACCACGTAGGTCGTCAGGCCCAGCGCGATGTGCTCAGGAGTCAAGTTGCCCAGACATCCTCCGTTGCCTACCCAAAGAGCCCCGGATGGTAGCACGGGGCCCGGCCGAGTTTGACAGCCCCGGAGCCGCCTTCTAGAATTTTCTATCGGTCCCTGCTCCAGTGCCGGAGTGGTGGAATTGGCAGACACGCACGTTTGAGGGGCGTGTGGAGAAATCCATGCGGGTTCGAGTCCCGCCTCCGGCACCAACTTCGCTGACACTTCCCTGACACTTCCCTCTCCCCGCGGGGCACAATACCCCCCGATGAGCCGGCCCGTTCTCCTGCTCTTCCTGGGCCTGGCCGCTACTCTTGCGGGCTTCGGCCTGCTCGCCGATCGCGCGCTCGTCCGTGAGGCGGCGGCTTCGGCGGAACTCTCTTCGGCGAAATCCGAGCAGGAGGCGCGCGCGGCCGCTCTTTCGGTGCGCGGCGCCCTCGGGCAGATCGAGCAGGACCTGCTCGCCGGCCGTAGCCGTGCGGGCGTGCGGCAGCAGACTCTCGCCCTGCCGCCATCGCTTTCGGCCTGGAGTGGGCGTCCGTACCACGGGCGCCCACGCCAGGAACTGGTCTCCCTGCTCCTGTCCACGGAGGTGACGCCGTGGGGTCTGCCCGAGGCCCTCGTGGCCGCGATCGCGCTGGGCAGACCCGAGTCCCGGCGTGACGTAGCGGAGCGGCTCCTGGCCGGGCAGCTCCCCGTGCGTCCGGAGGACCTCCCGCACCTGGCGAGTCTCATGGCCGTCGAGGGCGACCCGCGTGTTTCCGATCTCCAACGCAGGCTGCGGAGCGCTCCCGACCCGAACGATCTTCCCGACGCGCCCGGGTTCCGGCGAACCTTGACGAAAGCCGGCACCGTCGAGGGCTGGACACGGCGGGGCCGGGCGTCCCTTCATTACGAAGTGCCAGCGCCCGCGCTGTTCGAGGCCGCGGGCGTGACCGAACGCGCCAGCGTCGCCTTCGGCTCCAGCAGCGGCCCCCCGGGGACGAGCGTCACCGTTCCGG
>Ga0184632_10001090_pt1 | contig 11030 bp, 9 predicted proteins | sample PLM31_50_b1_FD_133153 | JGI IMG/M metagenome (GOLD analysis project Ga0184632, IMG submission 133153) | Groundwater sediment microbial communities from an aquifer in East River, Colorado, USA - PLM3-1_50_b1 | ecosystem: Environmental > Terrestrial > Soil > Riparian zone | place: USA: East River... | reverse complement strand
CGGTTCGCGGAGGCCTTCGAGACTCCCATCGACGCCCGCCCGGCGCGCAAGCGGCTGTCACACGCGCTGTGGGAGGTGGCGCGCGGCTCGGCCATCTCCGGGGACCCGCCCTCCGAGTCGGAGCTGGGCAAGCGCTACGTGGCCCTCCTCGCGGAGAACCTCGGCCAGCCCGGCTTCCGCGAGCTGATCCTGCGCACCGCGGACCTCGAGACCGGCAACGTGCTTCCGTTCGTGCTTCTCCACGATGCCGCCCGCGCCGCCTTCGCCTCCACCCGCGCGCGGGGGCCGCGCTCGCGGCTGGAGGGCATTCCCGGCGCGGTCGACCTGCGCGAGCCGGGCCACGACACTCTGCTCTTCGACGCGGTCGTGACCGGTCTGCTGCCGCCTCTCGCCGCCCCCGTGCGCCGCGTCTCGTTTCCGAAGGGCGGGATCTTCGCCGGCGAGATCCACCGGCTGACCGACGCCACCCTGGCCGCCGGCTGCGGCATCTCGGAGGCGGTGGCGGCGGGAGCGGAGCAGGTGATCGTGGCCTCCGGCTCGCCGCAGTCGGCGAGCCCGCCGCCGCGCCGACGCGGGCCGCTCGCCGCCGCCGACGGAGTGCTGGCCACCCTCGAGCGACAGGCCGTGGAAGGAGACGTGCGAGGGACGGAGCGCACGAGCCGGATGGTCGAGAGCCTCGGTCACCGGCTGGAAGACGGCAGCCGGGCCTGGCAGGACCCGGCCACCGGCCGCATCTATCGCGACGTGCCCGTCTACGTCATACGGCCCGATCGCCGCGCTTTCGGTCCGCTCGAGCTGGACGGCGCCCAGGATCCGGCCACGGAGGCGCTGGAGACGCCGGAAGACCTCATGGACCACGGGTACCGCGACGCGTACCGCATGTTCGTGGAGCCGGTGGTCGGCGCGGTCCCGGAGCCGCGCGGCCGGCGCGGCGCGCCGGAGGCCGCGGAAACCCAGGCGGTGGAGCTGTGAGCAAGCGCGGCATCGGCACCCGGGCGGTGCATGGGGCGAAGGACCCGCGCCCCGGACCGCTCACGACGCCCATCGTGCAGTCTTCGACGTTCGTCTTCGGCTCCTCGGCCGAGATGCGCCGCTACCTCGACGGCGACGAGGAGCTCTACCTCTACACGCGCTACGCGAACCCGACCCTGCGGGAGCTGGAGCAGACGCTGGCCTCCCTCGAGGAGGGAGAAGACGCGCTGGTGCTCGCGTCCGGCATGGCCGCCTCTACTACCGGGCTCCTCTCGCTGGTCAAGGCCGGGGACGAGGTGCTGGCCAGCGCCTCGCTCTACGGCGGAACGACCCGCCTCGTCCGCGAGATCCTGCCCTCCCTCGGGATCTCGTCGCGCATCGTTCCTCCCGCCGAGCTGAAACAGCTGGGCTCGCTGGCCGGCCCCCGCACCCGGGCCGTCGTCGTCGAGAGCCCGACCAACCCTTCGCTGGACGTGGTGGACCTCGCGGCCGTCAGCGCGGCCGCGCACGACCACGGCGTCGCGGTCATGGTCGACAACACCTTCGCCACCCCGGTGCTTCAGCGTCCCATCTGTCTCGGCGCCGACCTCGTCATGCACAGCCTCACGAAGGCGCTCAGCGGGCACAGCGACATCATCGGCGGCGCCCTCGTCGGCTCGCGGGAGCGCATCGAGAAGGCGCGGTCGCTCATGAGGGTGCTGGGCGGGTGCCTCGATCCGCACTCCGCGTTCCTCGCCCTCCGCGGACTGAAGACGCTGCACCTGCGTGTCCACCGCCAGTCCGAGAACGCGCTCGCCCTCGCCCTCCATCTCCAGAGACACCCGAAAGTGGCGCGCGTGCTCTACCCCGGGCTGCGCACGCACCCGGGCCACGAGGTGGCGCGGCGGCAGATGTCCGGCTTCGGCGGGATCCTCGCCTTCGTCCTCCACGGCGGGCTCCCGGCCGCCGAGCGCTTCTACGACGGCCTCCGCCTCATGGCCCGCGCGGCGAGCCTGGGCGGCGTGGAGACGCTGGTGAGCCTGCCCGTGCATACCTCCCACCACGGCTACACCGACGAGCAGCTCAAGGCCGCGGGCGTGGACCCTGGCGCCGTGCGGGTCGCGCTCGGAGTGGAGGACGCCGCCGACCTCATCGAAGATGCCGATCGCGCCCTGGAGGGCGTCTGACCGTTTCCAACGACACCGTCCTCAACCTCGTCCTCTTCGCCCTGGCCATCTACTTCTCGGTGCTGATCGCGCGGGGCCTGGCCGGCTACCTGTTGTTCCTCAGGGTCCGGCCGACGGCGCTGCTGACGTGGCCGGTGCGCCGGCCGATGCACTTCCCCTTCCTGCTCGCACTGGGCGTGGTCGCGGCCGCCCTCACCGTGATCAACAGCACCCTGAATCGGCCGTTCCACCACGTCTACAGCCAGGGAGTGATGGCGGTGTACTTCATGGTGATGGTGCCGCTGTCGGCGCGGATCCAGCTCGGCTTCTACCGGGACGGCGTATGGGCCGATGCCGGCTTCCTGCGCTACGAGAAGATCGCCCGCATCGCTTTTCGCGAGGCGCCGGAGATCGTCCTCGTCCTCGTGCCGCGGGGCCGCTCGGGCCCCTTCCGCCTTCCGGTGCCGACGGCCGAGTACGGCGCCGTACGCAAGATCCTCGAGGAGAAGATCCGCGTCGGGGCCGTCAACGTCGAGAAGGCCATCCTGGGACTCTAATGCGGCGCGCTCCGCTGCGCGCCAGTCATCGAGGAGCGTCTCGCGTCGGAATGAATCCGCCGCGAGACGATAGAGGAGACGCTCCGCTGCGCGCGCCAAACGCTTGGTGCCGGAAGACCGGCAACCTGGGAGCTACTCGAGCTGGGCGAGGAACACCAGCACCATCACCAGTCCGGTCGCCAGCAGGGTCATCAGCCGCAGCCCGGTGAAGAGCCGCCGTAGCGCCTCGTGCTTGGCCCTCACCTTCAAGGCCAGGCTGTGTCCCTGGATGGCGAGCTCGGCGTTGAGCTGCGAGACGCGCACCTCGTCCCACGCCCGGCAATGGCCCTGGACGTCGCGGAGGATGACGTCCTCGTAGTACCGCACTCCCGCCGGGTAGCGCTCGGCCGGGATGGCCGACTCCGGCAGCCGCGGATGAAACTTGCGCGGGCGCAGCACCTCGATGGCTTGCAGGAAGAGGTGCACCGCCACCGCCCCGTAGGCCACGAGTCCCAGGCCCAGCCACGGCCGGGCGATGTGCAGCAAGGAGAACAGGTTGGATCGGGCGCCGATGACGAACAGCACCGCGTTGAGCGCGCCCACGATGATGAGCGCGAAGCGCGCCTCGCGGTTGGCCATGTCGAGCATCTCGTAGTACTCGTCCATGGCGTCGTTGAGCGCCCGGTATCGCTCCCACGGCTCCATCGTGCGCGCCTCCAGCTCGAGACGCTTCATCCGCTTCCTCGCCTGCTTCTCGCGACGCCGCTCGTCGTCGTCGTCCCGCGGCTCGGGGGCGAGTCGATCCGTCACCGTATGGCTCCTTTCCGGGCGCGGGCGCTCCGGGCGGCGCCCGATTGCGGGGAGCTTAGCAGAGACGCCGCCGTGGGACGTAGAATGGCGGACCCATGAACAGCGTCCTCGTCGCCCTGCTGCTCCTCTTCGCTCCGCAGGCACCGTCACCGTCGCCGTCACCGTCACCCTCGGCTTCGCCGTCGTCCGCGGAGAAGGCCGAGAAGCTCCCCGACAAAGACGAGCCGCCCGTGCTGACACGTCATGAAGCGCGGATCGGGGGGAGATCCCTCAAGTACACGGTCACGACGGGCATGATGCCGCTGAAAACCGATGCCGGCGAGACCGAGGCGCAGATCTTCTTCATGGCGTACACCGCCGACCGGACGGGTCCCGCTTCGCAGCGACCGCTGATGTTCTCGTTCAACGGCGGGCCGGGCTCGTCGTCGGTCTGGCTGCACGTGGGAGCGCTGGGGCCGAGGCGCGTGAGGATGCTCGACGACGGGCGGATGCCCGTCCCGCCCTACGAGCTCGTCGACAACGAGGAGAGCTGGCTGGACCAGACCGACCTCGTCTTCATCGATCCGGTCGGCACGGGATACAGCCGGCCCGCGAAGCCGGAGCTGGGCAAGAAGTTCTGGGGCCTGCAAGGCGACATCGATTCGGTCGGGGAGTTCATCCGCCTCTACCTGAGCCGCTACCAGCGCTGGGGCTCGCCGCTGTTCCTCGTCGGAGAGAGTTACGGGACCACGCGGGCGGCCGGGCTGGCCGGCCACCTCATCGACAAGGGTGTCGGCTTCAACGGCATCATCCTCGTCTCGACGATCCTCAACTTCCAGACCGCTCGCTTCACCAAGGGCAACGACCTGCCCTACGTGCTGTTCCTGCCGACCTACACGGCCACGGCCTGGTATCACCAGCGGCTGCCGGCCGATCTGCAGAGCAAGCCGTTGCGGGCGGTTCTCGAAGAGGCGGAAAGGTGGGCGCTCGGCGACTATACGCTCGCGCTCGCCAAGGGCGACCGGCTACCGGCCGCCGAGCGTCAGGCGGTCATCGACGCGCTCGCCCGCTACACCGGCCTCGACAAGCGCTTCCTCGACAACTCGGACCTGCGCATCGAGATCCAGCGCTTCGACAAGGAGCTGCTGCGGGACCAGAAGCGCACGGTGGGGCGCCTCGACAGCCGTTTCGAGGGCATCGATGCCCTCGCCGCCGGTGACCGTCCGGACTTCGACCCCAGCATGGCCGCCATACGCCCACCGTACACGGCGCTGTTCTACGACTACGTGCGCGGCGCGCTGGGCTACAAGACCGACCTCACGTACCACATCCTCGGTGGCGGCATCGGGCCCTGGGAGTGGGGCACGAACAACGGTTTCGCCGACGTCAGCGAGTCGCTGCGGAGCGCCTTCGCCAAGAACCCCCACATGAAGCTGCTGGTCGCCAAGGGCTACTACGACCTGGCCACGCCCTACTTCGCGGCCGAGTACACGCTCAGCCACATGGGCCTCGACCCCAGCCTGCGCGCGAACATCCGCACGCGCGAGTACGAGGGGGGCCACATGATGTACATCGACAAGAAGGAGCTGGCGAAGCTCAAGACGGACGTGACCGCGTTCGTGCAGGACGCGGTCGCCCGCCGCTAGGGCCTCCCGCCTTTCGTCCACCGCGGCCGGAACTCCGAGTCCAGCAGCCACCGGATCGGCTCGATGAGCGAGCCGATCGTGTCGCTCATGTGGCCGTAGTCGAGGATCCTCGGCTCGTCCGAGGGCCGGTGGTACTGCGGAAAGAGGACGTCGCCGGCCGCGGTGTGGGCCACCACGCCCGCGCGTGCGAGCACGTAGTTGTCGGAGCGGCGGAAGAGATCCTGTTCGGGATAGGGATCCGGCACCAGCCGGGCGCCATGGGCGGCCAGGGTCGGCCCGAGATCGGACCGCTCCCAGCCCGTGAGCCACAACGTGCGCGGCGGCATCTTCGGCGCGGGCAGACCGATCTCCTCGAACTCGAGGTTGGCCACGATCTGCTCGAGGGGAACCGGCGGCCGCTCGCGGAAGTAGGCGGCGCCGTAGCCTCCTCGCTCTTCGCTCCCGAAGAGCGAGAACAGCGTCGTGCGCTTCGGGCGAGGGCCGCTAGCGAGAGCGCGGGCCAGCTCGAGGACCGCGGCCACGCCGGAAGCGTCGTCGTTGGCGCCGTTATAGATGGCGTCGCCGTCGACGGGCTCGCCCACGCCGAGATGGTCGATGTGCGCGGAGAGGAGCACGGCCTCGGAGGTGCGTTTGGCGTCGCTGCCGGGCAAGCGTCCCACGACGTTCCAGGTCGAGCCTCTCTGCATCTCCTTGAGCTCGCCCTGGACGCGGACGCGAGCGCCCTCGGGCAGCGCCGCGACCGTGCGGGCGGCGTCGGCGCCCAGGATCACGACCGTCGGGCTGCTCCCGGGAGCCTCTCCGAACGCGGCGAGGACGGCCGGCAGGCGCGGGATGCGCGCCGCGAGAGATTCCCACCTCTGCGTCGCCTGAGCGTCGGCGACGGTCAGCACGGCCGCCGCCCCGCGCTCGATCGCCTCGGCCACTCCCGACGGTCGCGACGGCGTGCTCGCGTCTCCCGTGCGGGGAGCCAGGAGGACGACCGCGCCCGGGCGGGTCTTCCCGATGCTGCCGGCGTCGAGCTTCTGGAGGGGGCCCTCGACCCGGGGTCCCGTCATCGCGACCACGACGACCTCGCGGCCGTGCGTGAAGCGCGATTCGGGTCCCGCGGAGGGAAAGACCACCAGGGCCGGAGGGCCGGCCAGCTCGGGCTGCAGCAGGTCGATGGTCTGGATGTAGCCGCCCTCCATCGCCGGCTCGATGCCGAACTGGCGAAGCTGCTCGGCGGCGTAGGTCGCGGCGATGAGCTCGTCGCGCGTGCCGCTGCCGCGCCCGTTGAGCGCGTCGCTGGCCAGGAACTCGACGTGGGCGCGCACCGCTTCCGGCCGAAGGCCCGGGGAGTCGCCTCCCGCGCCGGCGACGGCGAGCAGCGGGACCAGGATGAGCAGCAGGATCCGTGCGGATGCGCCGCCCGGGGACGCGAAGCGGCCCCGCAAGATCAGCGGCGCCGGATTCATTCCGGCGCCGCGGAAGACGCGGGAGCGGTGCCGGGTGGCGTGCATGGGACGAGTCTATGTCATAGGGCGCCCGCCGACCTGGCGCGGCCGACACGAGCACGATAAACTGGCCGATCATGGGCGAGACCAAGGCCCAGGCCTCCGGCGTCAAGCCGTTCCTGGAGCGGTTGCGCGACGGCGTCGTGGTCTGCGACGGCGCCACGGGCACGATGCTCTACGCGCGCGGGGTCTTCGTGAACCGCTGCTTCGACGAGCTGAACCTCTCCAACCCCGGGCTCGTGCAGGGCATCCACCAGGAGTACGTGGAGGCGGGCGCCGACGTCATCGAGACCAACACGTTCGGCGCCAACCGCTTCAAGCTGGGGCCTCACGGCTTCGAGAGCCAGGTCGCCAAGATCAACCGGGAGGGCGCGCGCATCGCGCGCGCGGCGGCCCAGGGCCAGGCGCTGGTGGCGGGGTCCATCGGACCGCTCGGCAAGCCGCTCGAGCCCTTCGGCAACATCACGTTCGACGAGGCGGTCGGCGCCTATCGCGAGCAGGCGGAAGGGCTCGCGGAGGGCGGCGTCGACCTGTTCCTCCTCGAGACGATGCCGTCGCTCGACCACGCGCGGGCCGCGGTGACCGCGGTCAAGACGGTCTGCGAGCTCCCCCTCGTCGTCTCCCTGACCTTCAACGAGGAAGGCACGACGTTCTACGGCGAGAAGCCGGAGGACGTGGTGCGCAAGGTGGAGGAGTGGGACGTGGCGGTCGTGGGGGCCAACTGCAGCCAGGGCCCGCAGCCGATGCTCGAGACGATGAAGCGCATGGCGGCCGCCGCCACGCGCGCCAAGCTGTCGGCGATGCCCAACGCGGGCGCCCCGGCGCTGGTGGACGGCCGCTACGTCTATCTGTGCACGCCGGAGTACATGGCCTCCTACGCGCGGCGCTTCATCGCCGCCGGCGTGAGCTTCGTGGGAGGCTGCTGCGGAACGACGCCGCCCCACATCCGCAACATCGTGCGCTCCGTGCGCATGGTCCAACCCGCGCGCGAGGTCGTGACGCTGGAGGCCCCCGCCCGGTCCAAGGAAGCGCCGACGCCCGTCCCGCGCGAGGACAAGAGCCCGCTCGCGCGCAAGCTGGGCAAGCAGTTCGTGGTGTCGGTCGAGCTCGATCCGCCGAAGGGGGCCGATCCCGGCCGCATCGTGGACCGCGCCCAGTATTGCAAGGAGAACGAGGTCGACGCCATCAACGTGGCCGACGGGCCGCGGGCCTCGGCGCGGATGAGCGCGCAGTCGTTGTGCGTGCTCCTGCAGAACAAGGTGGGGATGGACACCATCCTCCACTACACGTGCCGCGACCGGAACCTGCTCGGGATCCAGTCCGACCTCCTCGGGGCCTACGCGCTCGGCCTGCGCAACATCCTCGCCATCACCGGCGATCCGCCCAAGCTCGGGGACTACCCGGACGCGACGGCCGTCTACGACGTGGACTCGATCGGGCTCATCCGCATCATCGACCACCTCAACCACGGTTGCGATCTCGCGGGCAATCTCATCGGGCCCGCGCTCGGCATCCACATCGGATGCGGGGCCGACCCGAGCAAGCCGGATTGGGACAAGGAGATCCGCCGGCTGGAGGCCAAGGTCGCCGCGGGGGCCGAGTACGTGATGACGCAGCCCGTCTACGATCCACTCACGGTCGAGAAGTTCCTCTCCTCGGTACGACACCTCGAGGTGCCGATCCTGATCGGCATCCTCCCGCTCTATTCCCACCGGAACGCGGAGTTCCTCCACAACGAGGTTCCCGGGATGCGCATCCCCGACGACATCCGGGAGCGGATGCACAAGGCGGGCTCGGGGGAAGCGGCGCAGGAGGAGGGCGTGGCCATCGCGCAGGACTCGCTTCGCGCCGCCCGCGACCTGGCCCAGGGCGCCTACATCATGCCGCCGTTCAACAAGGTGGAGCTCGCCGTCCGGGTCATCGAGGCACTCGACTAGATCTCCGGGGAGTAGAATGGGGCGTGCCCCCCGGGTGCCCCGCGTTCCTCCTTTTCGCCGCTGCCTTGGCCATGCCTTTGGCCGCCCGCGCCCAGGAAGCGCCCAAACCCGGCGATAAGCAGGAAGCGCCCGTCTTCGCCACCGAAACCGACGTCGTCAACGTCAGCGTGAGCGTGCGGGATCCCCAGGGCCGGCTCCTGTCCGACCTCAAGAAAGAAGACTTCGTCGTGCACGAGGACGGCCGGCCCCAGACCGTGCAGGTCTTCGCGCGTGCCGTGGAGCCCGGCCAGAGCGAGACCCTCGCCCTCGATCTCGGCCTGCTGCTCGACACGAGCGAGAGCATGCTCAAGCAGCTCAAGCTCTCGCAGCAGGCGGCGGTGCGCTTCCTCCAGGCCATCCCCCGCGCGCGCGACCTGATCACGATCTTCTTCGACGAGGACATCCGGCTCTCGCGGTACGACAGCGAGAACCAGCAGGGCCTCATCGAGCGCATCGAGACCCTCAAGGGCGGCGGTTGGACGGCGCTCTACGACGCCATCGCCCTCTACATCGCCCGCGTGCAGGACTCCAACGGCCGCAAGGTGCTGGTGCTGTTGTCCGACGGGGAGGACTCGCGCAGCGCCATCGGCCTCGGCGAGCTCCTGCAGACCGTGCGCTCCAGCGCCGTCACCATCTACCCCATCGGCTTCATGGGCGGTTTTTCCACGGGCAGCACGCGGCTGCTGCAGTCGCGGGCGTTCCTGCAGCAGATGGCCGACATCACCGGCGGTCAGCTCTTCACGCCCGCCACCTCGAAGGACCTTCCGGCGATCTACGCGAAGATCCTCGACGAGCTGTCCGCGCAATACGTGATCGGGTTCGTCTCCGACAACCAGCGACGGGACGGAAAGTTCCGTAAGCTGAAGGTGGACGTTCGCCGCGACCGGCTGAAGGTGCGTCACCGTGTCGGGTATTACGCGCCGGACGCGAGCCGCTGAGGGCGCCGCCCTACTTCCGGATCAGATCCTCGACGATGCGCTCGAGCTGCCGCACCCGCTTCGAGAGCTGGGGAAGCTTCGCAAAGACGGCGATCGATCGGAGCCAGGTCCGATTCTCGATGGCGGGCGAGCCCGAGATGACGGCGCCGGGCTCCACGTCGCCGGGAACCCCCGTCTGCGCGGTGACGATGACGCCGTCGCCGATGGCGATGTGGCCGACCACGCCGACCTGACCCGCCAGCACCACCCGATCGCCGATCTTCGTGCTGCCGGCGATGCCCACCTGGCCGGCGATCACGGTGTCGCGGCCGATGGTCACGGAGTGCCCGATCTGCACGAGGTTGTCGATCTTGGTGCCCCGCCCGATCCGCGTCTCGCCGAGGGCGGCGCGGTCGACGGCGGTGAGGGCCCCGATCTCCACGTCGTCGTCGATGACCACCGTGCCGACCTGGGGGATCTTCTCGTAACGTCCCTCGGCGTCCTTGGCGAAGCCGAAGCCGTCGGCCCCGATGACGGCGCCGCTCTGCACGATGACCCGGTGGCCCAGGCGGCAGCGCTCCCGCACCTGGACGCCGGAGTGGAGCCGGCAGTCCTCGCCCACCTGCACCTCGGGGTAGAGGACCACGTGGGGATGGATGACCGTGCGGGCGCCGATGCGGACGCGTGAGCCGACTACGGCCATGGCCCCCACGTGCACGCCTTCTCCGAGCTCGGCCGTGGGATCCACGGCCGCGGTGGGGTGGATGCCCGCGGGTGGAGGGGGCTGGGGATGAAGGAGCGCGACCGCGCGGGCGAACGTGAGATAGGGATTGGCCGCGAGAAGGCTCGGGAGCGGTGTCTCGAGCTCGGGAACCACGATCACCGCGGAGGCGCGGGTGGTGGCGAGCCGGGGAACGTAACGCGGATTGGAGACGAACGTGAGGTCGCCGGGGACGGCGTCCTCGATTCCGCAGACCCGCCGCACCTCGACCTCGCCGTCGCCCCGGAGCGTGCATCCGAGGCGCGCGGCCAGCTCCCGGAGGATCACCCGGCCAGCATGCCCCCGGCCGGGCGCGGGATGGGCGCGGCGGCGGCCGCGTGGCGAGGCATGCCGCCGACGTTGACGGAGCCGTTGAGCTGGGCCCCGTCGCGGACGGCGATGTTCTGGGCCTCGACGTTGCCGTCGATGCGCCCCTTCTCGAGCAGGATCAGGCTACGCACCTTCAGCTCGCCCTTGAACTCCCCGCCGATCTCCGCCACGTCCGCCGTCACGTGGGCCTGGGCCCGGGAGCCCTCGCCCATGACCAGGCGCCCGGTGAGCTCGATCTCCCCCGTCAACCGGCCCAGGATGTGGGCGTCCTTGCCGCGGAGCTTCCCTTCGACGTCGGCGCTCGCGTCGATGAGCGTGCTCTTGTCGGCGTTCTTCTCGGCGTTCATCCTCACCTCACGCTAGCAACTCGTGACCTCCGGGCACCCGCCGGTGTGGCATCATTGTAAACCCGGAGGGAGAATGGCCCGAACTCGCGCGGAGGAGGCCCGGCTTGCCCCGACCCCCG
>Ga0184632_10001089_pt1 | contig 11033 bp, 11 predicted proteins | sample PLM31_50_b1_FD_133153 | JGI IMG/M metagenome (GOLD analysis project Ga0184632, IMG submission 133153) | Groundwater sediment microbial communities from an aquifer in East River, Colorado, USA - PLM3-1_50_b1 | ecosystem: Environmental > Terrestrial > Soil > Riparian zone | place: USA: East... | reverse complement strand
GTGTCCAGGTCGGCGATGACCGTGGCCCGGCGCTGGACAAGGCCGTGAGCGGTCAGGTGCGTCCGATCGCGTAGCTGCTCCAGATGGCGGTGCAGGATCGGGCGGCGTGTTCCGACGAACCGTCGCCGCATCCGCAACGCGACGTCGGCGGGGTTCAGCCGGGAGGTGAACATCTCGGACAGGCCGGCCGGCGGCGCACCGTTGGGCGGGACGGCCCGGCGAAGTTCGAGCTCGTCGTCGCAGTCGAGGAGGGCGTCTCTCAGCGCGTCGATCCAGGTGTAGACGTGGACCCCGATGGTGAGGTGGAGGGATTCCTCGCGCCTTGTGGTGGCTTCGTGCCGCCAGCCGCGGGGCAGGTAGAGCACATCTCCGGTGTGCAGCGTGAACGAGTATGCGGGCTCCTCGTCCGGTCGATCGAGGTGGTCGTACCACTGATGCGGGAGGGGGAGAGGCTCCGCCGGGTGGTAGACGCGCCAGTGTTTGCTGCCGGACGCTTGCAGCACGAAGACGTCATGGGTGTCGTGGTGCAGCGGCAGCCCTTGAGCGGACGGCGGGCTGAGGTACGCGTTGGCCTGAGTCGGATGACCGAGCACCCCCTCGATCTGCCGGCAGAACACGGCGATTGGGTACCACCAGTGGTGGAGTTGCTGGACGATGACGGTGGCTCCGTCGTGGAAGGCGGTCGCGACCTTGCCGACGTCGATCGTGGGAGGCTCCGACGCCTGCTCCAGGAAGTCGACAGGTGATCCACTCCGGACCAGCCTAATGTTCGGTGGCTTCAGTTGCCCCGTGGAGAGTAACTCGTCGACGGTGGAGACCGTGAGCAGGTCGTCGAAGTTCCGGGTTGCCGAGCCGGTGGCGACGAGGGGCTGTTCGTCCCAATACTTGTTCAGGAAGGTCTCCAGGCCGACGGGGTCGATCATCCGCTCCAGAGCAGCGGCTTTCGTGCTGGACACAGGGCTAGATGTCCCAGCGGTCGGGGCTGTCCAAGGGGTTGTCCGAGTCCATCGGGCGCATTGCCTCCCCCGAGCCACCCCGTTCTCTGTCTTTCAGTATTTTTACGGCTTGCTTCAGTTTCAGGATGTACTCGTCGTGCCTCGTCTCGATCTCGCCTCCGCGCAGGGAGTAGGCGTCTTTCGGCGTTGCTGGCTCGGTCACGGTTATCCTTCCTCGGGAGCGGAGGGATCTCCGAGTACGGCGACGTTGAGATCGGTCTCCCATCGCCGGCCGTCCGCGGTTCGATAGAACTCGCCGTTCGGTCTCTGTTCATAGTGCCGGTTGTTCCGGGAGCTGAGCAACTGCTGCCAGGCGACCGCCTCGGGTGTCCCGGAGTCAGCGGGCGGCAACGTCGGGTCGAACGGGCGGGAGTTGATCGCCACCCAGAATCGTGGCCGGTCGTCGCGCCCTGCGCCCCGGAAGGCGTTCATGAGTCCCGCGAACAGGGCCGGCACATCCTGCCCGGGGCAATAGATGGCCGGGCTGTATCGGTTGAGCTGAAGCACCTGCCGTGCCCACGCGACAACGTACTCCGCGCGGCTCGGGGTGATGCCGGTGTCCGACCACTCTACGTCGAGATAGATCCAAGTGCCGTCCGGGAAGCCTTCCGCGAGCGTCTTGTCGCAGGCATCCTGCGCGTCCAGCTGGCCGTTGGCCGCGTTCAGGCCGTCCGCCGGATCCTGGCGGCCGACGTAGGTGACCAGGGAGCCCAGATCCAGCTCGTCGACCAAGAACTCTCGCCGGCCGAGCCAGCTGTCGTCCGTGTGGTGTGGTGGGTTGTGCAGGTAGTAGCCCACCCATTGGTACGCCTTTTCCTGGATCACCTGCCGCATGACGTCATCACCCGGGTACTCGTTGGCGTCGACGCCGGTGAAATTGGTGGCGGCGACCAGTTGGACGGCCTGCGGGGTGTATTGGACGCGCAGGAAGCGCCCGCCGGCCGGCCGGGGAAGGGTTGCGCTGCGGAATCGTCCCGCGACACCGTACGGCGCGTCGCTGCGGATGATGTCCAGGACCTGGCCGTCCCGCACGGCGAAGTTCGGGCCGGCCTCGGTCAGCAGTCCACCGTCGACCTCCACGGTGCCGCTTGCCCACAGTTGGGAGTACCCCTGGCCCGCCACGTCGCTCTCGAGGCGGATCCGGGTACGCGATCGCTCGTTCAGATGGCACAACCCTTGCACGTTCAAGCGGCCGGGATTCGGCGGTGTCCCCGGCTGGACGGTGCCCCACGCGTCGAGGTCGCCGACGACCCGGCCACCGCCGGTGATCGTTCCGCCGAGGCGCATGAGGTCGTCGCCGTGGAGTTCCGTTCCGGGGGCCAGCGCCAGCTCAGCGTGGCGATCCTGCGTGAGGCGGTTGGTCTGTATCCCGAGGCGCAGGATCCCCTCGGTCACCTCGATGCGGCCCCGGTTCATGAGCGGGTTGTTGCCGAGCGTCACCGTCTGCGTTCCGGCGATACGCAACGTGCCGCGCACGTCGAGGGTCCAGCCCTTTCCCGCGGGAATCTGCAGCGGGCTCTGCAGGAGCAGGTCGCCGTCGACCCGAAGCCGGCCGGCGGCCACGTCCAGGTTCGTAGAAGCCGCGATGACGCCGGAGCCTAGCAGGAGCACCGTGCCGCTGGCATGACCGTGCTGGTCGGGCCCGGTTACGTTCAGCACTGCAGTCCCGGTCAGCCGGACATCGCCGTAGATCGTGCCTCCGTTCCAGGTGAACTGGCCGTCCAGCACCAACTCCTGCTTGCCCGGATCGTCGACGTAGCCCGCATTGTTGCGAGGCTTCTCCTCGACCGCTCCGCCGGGATCGAGGACGAACGTCGTGCCGGCCGCCACCCGGGACGTTCGGGCGGCGAACAAGCCGCCGTTCCGGACGCGCACCGTGCCGCCGCCAGTGACCGTGCCGCGGACCAGGAACGTGGGCACGGTGAGCGTCTCCAGGAGCAGGGTCGCGCCCGGTGCGACGACGGTCGTGCCCTCGAGGACGGCGACCACATCGTGCACGTTGAGGGTGCCGCTGTCGACGCTCAGCGTTCCACGGTTGTGCAGGGTGGGGTTCTGGCTGGCCACCCACCACAGCCGGACCAGGCCGGAGGAGTTCAACTGGCCAACGTTGACCAGGCGGATCGGGCCGAAGAGTCCCACGTCAGTCTCGGTCAGCGTGCCCGCGGAGCGTATCTCGATCGTGCCGCCCGTTCTTTGGTTGCCTTTGCCGGCGACGTCAATGCGGGCTTGGCGTAGGTCGACGCCGGCGTAGATCTGTCCGCCGAGCCAGGAGAAGCTGGACGTTACCGCCAACCGGGCCTGCAGGCCGCCGTTGCCGGAGATCTCCAGGTTGCGCACCACCGTGCCGGCGGGAGGCACAGGCGCGGGATGCGACCCACCGCCCGGAATGATGACGTCGTCGTCTGGGCCGGGCACACCACCACCCCAGTTATCCGATTCGGTCCACTCGAAGCTCTTGGCGCCGGACCACGTACAAGTATTCGACACGGGCACCTACTCATAGGACAGCTCTCCAGCCGCCACCAGCATCCACTTATCTACCGCCCGTGCACAACCGGTCGGGCGGGGCATCCCGGCAAGCGGAAGCCGCAGAACGCTACGAGACAGTCGCGTTCTGGGAGCTGTACGACCATCCAGTCACCGGTGGCGAGAATCTGGCCGTCCGGGCTAAGCACCAGGCTGACCACCGGATCTCCAGGGTGCGGTACGGGCTGGCCGGGTCGGGGATGAGCAGGGTGGCCCGTGTCGGGCCATGAGGTTTCTGGTCTTCTGCCTGGTGGTGTTCAGCGAGATCCTGACCAGGCGTCCTCGGCCAGGAAGGCCACCATCGTGCTCTGGGAGTAGCCGGCGCGGCCCAGGGTGGTCAGGACTGCATAGGGCGCGTCGAGCACCTCTTTATGTTCCTCGGGAACCGTCGTGCTCACCTCGCCACCTCCTATGGGTCGGTCGCCAGCGTCAGCCAGGCGGCCGGTTCTGGCTACGGCAGACTAGCCCGTGGCTCAGAACGCCTAACTTCATCCCTGACGGTTGGCATCCTCCTGCAAGAAAGCAGATCCGCACAGCGGTGGAGCGGTTCTTACTCGCACGGAGGTGTTCTGTTGTGCCACCGGACCGACCTCCGTCGTTCGCGTATCGACCCGGGCATGGGGCGGTCGTAGAGTGTGCAGCGCAATCGAGCGACAATAGCGGACGGGTACGTCCGTCGAAGGGGGGTCCTGGTGTTCGTTCAGGTGATGCAGGGACAGGTGGCCGACGCGGGGAAGCTGCGCGCCGCGCTCGACCGATGGGCCCAGGAGCTCGCCCCCGGGGCCACCGGCTGGCTCGGCTCGACCGCCGGGATGACCGAGGACGGCCGCTTCATCGCCCTGGCGCGCTTTGAGTCCGAGGAGGCGGCCCGGCGCAACAGCGACCGCCCAGAACAAGACCAATGGTGGGCAGAGACCTCCAAGCTGTTCAGCGGGGAGGCCACCTTCAAAGACAGCAGCGACGTCACCGTCGACGTCATCGGCGAGCCCGATGACGCCGGCTTCGTCCAGGTCATCCAGGGCCGCGGCAGCGACCCGGACCGCGCGCGGGAGCTCATGGGCCAGGACTCGTCGGCGTGGGCGGCCTTCCGCCCCGAGATCCTCGGCAGCGTGGCGGTGGGCCACGAGGATGGGGCCTACACGATGGCGATCTACTTCACCTCCGAGGAGGCGGCGCGCGAGGGCGAACGCAAGGAGCCACCGCCGGAGCTGAAGGCGCAGATGGACGAGATGGCGGCACTGAGTATCGGAGAGCCGGAGTTCTTCGACCTCAAGCAACCCTGGCTGTACTCCCCAGGCTGAGATGGACTCGCCCGGCATGGGGAGCTGGCATCCTCCGTTGGGCTTGGCGGCGGTCAGGAGAACGCATAACTTCGCCGCTTACGGTCGCTGGCGAGCTGCGAAAACGCAGGTTCGCACAGCGGTGAGCCCGCTATCGCTTACAGCGACGAGGTCACACATCAACTCGGACACCGCGAGGTGGGAGTGTCCTATGGTGGGGGCGGGAGAGTTGCCTGGTCGTAGGCCTCGCCGTAGACCATGCGGGGGTGCCAGCCGAGGACCTCGTCGCAGAACCGCTCCAGGGTGACCAGGCTGATGCTGCCGCTGGTGTGGGCGTTGCCGTAGGCGCCGAACAGCTCCGGGCCGAGCAGCTCCCGAAGCGACTGGCGGCGCAGCCGGGCGCGCTGCTGGAGGGCGCGCAGCAGCGGCGCGGCCGGCAGGCGGTGGTGATCGACGCCATGGGGCGCCGGTGACCTGCGCGGCGAGCTCGGCTGGCGTCCGCGGTTGGCGGTATTGGCCGCGGCTGGCGGCTCAGGCATCGCGCTCGCGGTCGTGATGGCGTCTGTTGGGTTGTGCGGGCGACGTACGCGCTGGGGCGTAGCGTGGTGCCAGGTTGCTGGCGGGGATGCCGCGGGGGTGGGCGAGCCCGGTGCGTTCGGCCGACGCCAGGGTGCGGCGGGTCTGCAGCGGCTCCTCGGCAAACAGCCGGGCGGCCTGGGCGGCGGCCAGCAGCCCGGCCTGGACCTCGGCGTGGTCGAGGACGCCGCCGGCGACCAGGCTGTACAGGCGGATGCCGGCCTGGTAGAGGGTGTGGTTGCGGCGGCCCTTGGGCGCCTGGGCGACCGCGGCGAGTTCCTCCTGGAGGGCGGTGCGCCCATAGGGGTGGCCGGCTGCCTGCTCGCGGAACCGCGGCATCGCTGCTGGCCGCCGCTGGACTGGGCCGAGCAGGTTGCGCAGCTGCCACGGGGCGGCCGGGAGGTCGACCGTGAGGGGCCGAAGCCAGTGGTAGCGGGTGCCGGAGCCATGGAGGGAGGGTGGGGCGACGACGTAGCCGCCGCGCCCGCGCCAGTCGACGTGCTCCAGCAGCCCGGCGCGGTTGCCGGTGCCGGTGGCGGCGAGGTAGTGATGCCAGCCGTGGCCGGTGCGCACCAGCGGCCCCTCAAGGCGGAGCTGGTGCTGGGTGGCCCAGCGGCGTAGCGCCGCCCGTCCCATCGGACCGTCGACGTCGAGGACGTCGGCGAGCTCGCCGGTGACCAGGCCGATGTTGGCTTGTGGCCAGCGTTGCCACCAGCGGGCGAGCCGGTCGGGGTCTGCGGTGGCGTCGTGGAGCCCGTGGGGGGTGCGGGGGTGTTTGCCGACCGGGCCGCAGCCGGGGTCGCCGCACGAGCAGCCGACGCTCCCTGGCTGCTTCCGGCTACGGACCTGGATGGGGTGGTGGAGCGGCAGGACCCGGATCCCCCGCGTGGCGTAGGCCAGGGCGGCGTTCAGGAGGGGCTGGTCGGCGGTCATCGGGGCTGCTCGCCGTTGCCGCTTGTGCCGCTGGTGGTGCGGAACTCGCGCAGCAGCAATCGGCCGTAGCGGTCGCTTCGGCCGATGGCGCGGCCGAGCTGCGCGCCGGTGAGCTTCCGTCCGGCTGCCTCGGCTTCCATGATCAGCTGCAGGGCGTGTTGCCGCGTGGCCGCGTCGGTGGGCACCGCGGAGCGGTTGGGCCCGGCGCGGTCGTCCGGGTCCTGTTGGCGGTCACTGACAGCAACCGCGCCCGCTGGTTCGGATGTGGCCTGGGTGTGGAGGCGTTGCCACGCTCCTTGCTGCAGCAGTAGGTGCGTGGCCAGGACCAGGGCGATGGGGGGCATGGCGAACACCAGCGGCCTGACCCAGCGCGCCGCGGTCAGGTAGCGGTCCAGGGCGTGCAGGATGTTGAACGCGACCGACGCGGCCGCAAATAGCGCCACTAGCGCCCACGGGTACCAGGTTGGCTGCCTGGTCCGTTTGGCCGCGACCACCGTGAGGGTGGCGATGACGATGAAGCCATCGAGCACCCCTGGCCAGATGCGCGCGAGGCTGGGGCGGACGCCGCTGGCCAGGGCGAGGGAGTGGAGGGCGTCGTAGCTGAGCAGGAACGCGGCTGCGCCGATCCCCAGGACGCCGGCGGCGCTGACGGGCTGGACCCAGCGGCCGTCGCGGAGCATGGCGTGGAGGTCAACGTTCACGCTCGGCCTCCTGCCGGTCGCCGCGGCCCCGACGCGGCCGGCTATGAGGCCGGTCGTCACGGGTGGAGCGAGCTGGCTGGTGGTGGGTACGTTCCAGGGCGGTGTGGGCGCGTTGGGTGACCGCCTGGGTGCGGACGAACGTGAACGGGCTGTTCTCGGCCTCCAGCTCCTTGATCGTACGGTCGCCGAGGGCAGGGCGTTCTTCGGGGTCGTAGGGTCGCGCCCCTGGCTCGGACGGGATCGGCTGGCGTGCCGCGTCGACGCCCAGGTAGCGGGCCGGATACCGGTAGTCGGGGTCCTTGCCGACCTGCTGGCTGGTCTCCAGCTGGCTGCGGGCGCGGCGGACGCGAACCTGGTCGGGGGTGTCGGTCAGGGCGGCCAGCCGCTGCTCGGCGTTGGGGATCAGCCACGTGCGGGTCTGCTCGGCCAGGTGCCACACCGAGTCGCCAAGCGGCTGGCCGGCCTGGGCGAGGTGGTCGATCTTGGCTAGCCACCCGCGCAGGCGGGCCAGGTCCTCGGCCTCGGCCACCTGGTGGTCCAGCCGGCGGCGGGCGCGCTCCAGGACGGCGGCGGGGTGGTCGGACAGCAGCCACTCATAGAAGCGGTCTTCGGCAAATAGCTCAGCGTTCACGGTCGCGCTCCTCTCGGGTGCGGTGCGGGCGCCGCCCACCGGCAGTTCCGCGGTCGGCGGGTTGCTGGCGGCTGGTGAGCCGCTGGTGGGTGCGGGCCGCCAGGTCGCGGGTGCGGCCCTGTTCGGCCCAGGCGGCGTTGCGCTGCTGGCGGGCCTGCAGCCGCGCCTGGACCGCGCGGCGGGTGATGGTGGCGACCCGGTGTTGGGAGGGCTGCTGGTTCTCCTCGAACGCTGCGGTGGTCACCCGAGGGGTCAGCAGTTCGATCTGTTCGCGGCCGCGGGCCCTGCCCCACTGCTTGGCCTGGGAGGCACCGGCCGGGAGGGCGAACTTGGGGTTCAGCTCCAGGAACGCCGCGACTCGCTCCGGTCGGGTGCCCCTGGTTGGCACCGCGGCCGTCCACGGCCTCCCGGGCCGGTCGCCGTTGCGGCTCGAGTGCGCCGGTGCGGCCCGGTGGTCGCGGGGTGGGCGGCGGGGCAGGCCGCGGGCCTTGCGGTCTTCCTGGCAGATCGGGCAGTAGCGGCTGGCGCCACCCTGCCGTTTGAGTTGGCGTTCGCGGGCGCGGGTGACACCGGGCCAGGTGCGGGCCAGCCGGAAGCCGATGCCGGCTTGGGTGATGACCTCGATCAGCCGGGCGGCGCGGCCGCCCAGATGCTCCGCCAGCCGCCGGTCCAGGTCCTCGGCCCAGCCGGTGTAGTGGCCGGCATGCTCATACCGCTGATCGAAATGAAGGAGGTAGACGGTGCCGTATGGATGCCGACCCGAGCTCGAGGGGGAGGGCGAGGGGGTGGGGTCAGCGGTCACGGCCGGCCTCCTCCCTGGCCCGCGCCCAGCTGGGCAGGTGGTGATGCACCCGCTCTCGCTGCCGGGCGGCGCGGCGAGTGGCGCTCTCCTGGGCCTGGGCTGCGTTGCGGGCAGCCCGTTCCTGGGCGCGGCTGGCCTGCCGCTCGAGTCGCTGCCGCCAGCGCTGCTCGCGGCCGGTGAAGTGGGGGCGGACCTGGATGCGGGCCGGGCGCAGGTGGCCGTAGATGACGACACCCTCGCCGGGCCGCAGCCGGCGTAGCTCCTCCAGGGGGACTAGAGGTCGGTAGCTGGTCGCCTGCGCCGCGGAGACGCGCCCGCTTGGGTCGGTGGCGTAGTTGGTCTCGGTGACGGCCTGGTCGCCGATCAGCCGGGAGCCGAGCTCCAGGGCGCCGACGTCGGCGAGGCCGGAGAGGAAGACCTTGGCGCGGTGGCCGTTGAGGATCGTGGCGGCCCGGTCGCCGTAGCGGTGGACCAGCTGCGCCTGGTCATGCCAGACCGACAGCAGCTGGATGCCCTGGCCGCGGCCAGTGGTGGCCCACTCGGGGAGGAGCTCGAGCGCGGCGACGTTGCCGGCTTCGTCGAGGGCGCACAGGAAGCGGGGGTCGAGCTTGCCGTCCGGTGCCCTGGCGGCCTGTTCTTGGGCGACGCGGACCAGCTGCATCGTCACCGTCTCGAACAGAGGCCGCAGCCGCCGCTGCTCGTGGACGGGGGCGTACAGGTAGACGGTGTTGTCGCCTTGGAGGAACGTGTCCTCGGCCAGGTCATGACCGCTGGTGAAGGCCTGGACGCGTTCGTCGGCGTAGATGGCGAGCAGGTCCTCGGCGGTGCCATACACCGAGTCGCGGGCCTTGTCGGTCCTGCTTTGGGAGGCTTCCCAGGCGGTGATCGCGCCGTCGACCTCGCTGTCGCCAAGGAGCTTGGCGACCTCGTTGTCCTCGCGCAGGTCGATCCAGCGCAGGAGATCGGTCATCGAGCGGCCGTCCCGCGCCGCCGCGAACAGCAGCGGCGCCAGGAGTTTCTGGCCGAGGGTCTTCCAGTACTTGTGCTCGGCGGTCGCCAGGGTGCCCAGGTCGGCGGTGGCGGCGATCGTGGCGGCGGTTTGCTGGGCACCGGCCCAGCTGCGGCAGAACGCCAGCGGCGTCCACCGTGCTCTTGCCAGCCCCGAGGCGCCCAGGGGGTCGAGGACCACGACCTCGCCGCGGGCCTCCCGGTGGGCACGGGTCGCCTTGATCACATCGGGCTTGACCGAGGTCGTCAGCACCGGCCCGGCCCACTCCAGGATGGCGGGGATGACCAGGCCTGTGGTCTTGAAGCTGTCGGGCGGCCCAAAGACGAGGACCGAGTGGCAGTCCTCGCCGGCCAGCAGCCGCTCCGCGAGCCCGCTGGTGCGGCCGAGGATCACCCGGCCCGGCTGCGGCCGATGGACCCGCAGCGGCCGGAGCTCCCGGGGGCTGGCCCAGGTCGCCGAGCCGGCCGCCGGCCGCTTCACCCGGGCGCCAGGGGCGGTCGGCCTGCCCAGCCCGGCGCGCTGCCACAGCCGCATGACCCCGCTCGCGGTCGCGGCCGTGGCGGCGGTGGTGGCCGTGAACGCGCCGTACATGCCGGCCGGCCCTGGCAGCGCCTCCCGCGCTGAGGCGGGCCAGGCCAGCGCCGGGTCGCCCAGGTGATGCGGCAGGCTCCACAGCACGCCGGCGACCTGGGCAGGGTCCAGGTGCAGCCAGGTGTGGCCGAACGCCAGGCCGGCGAGTTGCCCGGACGCCCACACCAGCCCACCGGCGGCCGCGCCGACCCCAAGGCCAGCCGCCAGCAGCTGGTCGCCGGGGTGAGCGTGTCCGGGACGGCCGGCGGCTTGGACAGCTCAGGCCGCATCCGGACCACCACCCGACGCGGCATGGGTCTCGACACGGCGCCGCTCATCGCGAAGCAGGGCGCGGTACTCGTCGAGGTGGGCGGTGATCAGCCGCCGGGTTGCTGCCGACCGGGACCTGGCCAGCCACGTCTCGCGGCCCGGGTCGACGGCCCGCAGCCGAGCTCGGGAGGCGGCCTTGCGGGCCCGCTCGACGGCGCGCATGCGCGCCAGCTCGTCGGGGTTCTGCCGGCGCCGAAGGTAGGAGGCCCTGGAGCGCTGGCGCTGATGGTGCTTGCAGTAGGTGGACAGATGGCCGTCGCCGCGCCGGTAGAAGGCGCTTGCTGGCCGGGGCTCGCCGCAGTCGGGGCAGAGCTTGGCTGCCGGTCGAACCGGGGCAGCCGTGTTGCTAGGATCAGGCTGCATCTCGGGGTGACTCCCTCGGGGTTGCATGGCCCCGGGGCGGGTCGCATCCGCCCTCGGGGCCGCTTCAACAGCGGCCGAGGGAGCAGGGAGGACCCCGGATGACAGCGGATTTGACAGCGGGACGTGCCGTCAGCGGGTGAAACAGGGCGGGACGGCCTGGCACGAGCTAGGCGCGAACCCGCAGCTCAGATGGGATGGTGGGGGACCGGGGGAGACCCCTCGGGATCCTCCTGGGTGGATTGAGGGCCTAGTGCCCTTCTAGGGCGTGGGGGTTCAAGTCCCCCCTCCGACACGTACCATACGCCTACGGAGATCTG
>Ga0184632_10001087_pt1 | contig 11042 bp, 6 predicted proteins | sample PLM31_50_b1_FD_133153 | JGI IMG/M metagenome (GOLD analysis project Ga0184632, IMG submission 133153) | Groundwater sediment microbial communities from an aquifer in East River, Colorado, USA - PLM3-1_50_b1 | ecosystem: Environmental > Terrestrial > Soil > Riparian zone | place: USA: East River... | reverse complement strand
GACGCATGTTCGAGGGCACCGACCGCGAGATCGTATTCCAGGAGTCCGTGTTCTCGCGCAAGGGCGTCGACCGCGTGATGCGCTTCGCGTTCGACCTCGCGCGCACGCGGCCGGCGAAGCACGTGACGTCGGCGACCAAATCCAATGGCATCGCGATCACCATGCCGTACTGGGACGAGCGCTTTCGCGAAATGACCGCCGCGTATCCGGACATCCGCACCGATCAATTCCACATCGACATTCTTTGCGCGCATTTCGTCCAGCGCCCGGAACGCTTCGACGTCGTCGTCGGCTCGAACCTGTTCGGCGACATCCTCTCCGACCTCGGTCCCGCGGTGTGCGGCACGATCGGCATTGCCCCATCGGCGAACCTGAACCCGGAGCGCAAGTATCCATCACTGTTCGAGCCGGTCCACGGTTCCGCGCCCGACATCGCGGGCAAGGGCATCGCGAATCCGATCGGCCAGATCTGGTCGGGTGCGCTTATGCTCGACTTCCTTGGGCACAAGGACGCCGCGGACGCGATCGTGGCCGCGATCGAGCGCGTGCTTGCCGATGCCGGTGCGCCACGCACGCCGGACCTGGGCGGCAAGGCAACCACGGCGGACCTCGGACGAGCGATCGCGGCCGCCCTTTGAGTCGTGGGTTTTCTGATCCCTGATCCCTGACTTCTGATACCTGAGTTACGATAGCGCAAACGACCGACCATAAGCTTCGGTGCGGCCAAGGAACGGCGGCACCGGTTGCAGCCCCCAGGATTCCTCCATGCTGATTGGCATTCCACGCGAAACCCGGCCGGGCGAGACGCGCGTCGCCGCCACGCCGGAAACCGTGAAGAAGATGGCGGCGAGCGACACGCATGCGATCGTCGTCGAAAGCGGCGCGGGGCAAGCGTCAAGCATTCCCGATGCCGACTATGTCGCCGCGGGCGCCACGATCGGTGCGGCCGCCGCCGCGCTTGGCGCGGATCTCGTGCTCAAGGTGCGTGCGCCGACGGCCGAGGAATTGCCGCAGTTGAAGTCCGGCGCGGTATTGATCGGCATCCTCAATCCCTTCGATGCGGCAGGCGTGGCGGCCATCGCAACCAGCGGGGTCACCGCGTTCGCACTCGAATCGTTGCCGCGCATTTCGCGCGCGCAGTCGATGGACGTGCTGTCGTCGCAAGCCAACATCGCGGGCTACAAGGCGGTGATCATGGCGGCCGACGAATACGCGCGGTTCATGCCGATGCTGATGACCGCTGCCGGAACGGTGAAAGCGGCGCGCGTGTTGATCATGGGCGTCGGCGTCGCCGGCTTGCAGGCGATTGCGACGGCCAAGCGATTGGGCGCCGTGATCGAGGCGACCGACGTGCGGCCGTCGGTGAAGGACCAGGTCGAATCGCTCGGCGCCAAGTGGGTCGACGTGCCTTACGCGAACGACGAAGAGCGCAAGATCGCGGAAGGCGTGGGCGGCTATGCGCGGCCGATGCCGCCGGAATGGATGGCGCGGCAAGCAGGGATCATCGCCGAGCGCTGCAAGCAGATGGACATCGTGATCACCACGGCGCTGATTCCCGGACGGCCCGCGCCGAAGCTTCTAAAAGCGGAGACGGTGGCCGCGATGAAGCCCGGCTCGGTGCTGGTCGATCTCGCCGTGGAGCAGGGCGGCAACATCGAAGGTTCCGAGCCCGGCACGATCGTCGAGAAGAACGGCGTGAAGATCCTCGGGACCACGAATCTGCCAGCGCTGGTGGCGACCGACGCCTCCGCGCTCTACGCGCGCAACGTCCTCAATTTCCTCGCGTTGTCGTTGAACTTGAAGTCCGGCGAGTGGAAGCTCGCGCGTGACGACGAGATCGTGCAGGCGACGCTGATCTGCGACGCGGGCCAGGTCGTCACAAGAAAATAAGGAGCCAAAGCGATGACCGCCCCCGATCCAATCGTCATCAACCTCATCATCTTCGTCCTGGCGATCTTCGTCGGCTACCACGTCGTGTGGGGAGTGACGCCGGCGCTGCATACGCCGCTGATGTCGGTGACCAATGCGATCTCGGCGATCATCCTGGTCGGCGCGATGCTGGCCGCCGGCCCCGCGGTGTTCGATTGGGGCGGCTGGGTCGGCGTACTCGCTGTTGCGATGGCCGCGGTCAACGCGTTCGGCGGCTTTCTGGTCACGCAACGGATGCTCGAGATGTTCAAAAAGAAGGAGCCCAAGGCTCCGGCGCCGGAAAAGCACTAGGAGCGCGAATGAGAGCAGCGCGCGAACGAAGTGAGCGGAGGCCCGTAGCCACCGGGGCGAGTGGCGCGAAGCGCAGGCCCGCAGGGCCCGTCCGCGAGTACCCGGTGGCGGCCGACACGCAGTTCATAACTTGCCGCGGTAGTCCAAGGAGGCCGCGCGTCGCTGCTCGATTGAGCCGAGGCCGACAACTCGAGATAAGCAATCCAACGGACGTGGTGAAGGCCGACCCATGAGCGCCAACCAGGTCGCCCTCTGGTATCTCGTCGCGTCGATCTGCTTCATCTTCGCGCTGAAGGGTCTGTCGCACCCGACGACGGCACGGCGAGGCAACGCGCTCGGCATCATCGGCATGACGCTTGCCGTGGTGGTCACGCTGGCCGTCGTGTATTTTGCCACGAAGAACGTACTGATGATCCTCAGCGGCATCGCCGTCGGCGGAGCGATCGGCGCGGTGATTGCACGGCGCGTGCAGATGACGCAGATGCCGGAGCTCGTCGCCGCGTTCCATTCGCTGGTGGGCATGGCGGCGGTGCTGATCGCGATCGCCGCCGTCCATAATCCGACGGCGCTGGGCCTGGCCAATCCGATTCCGACGGGGAACAAGCTCGAGCTCTTCATCGGCACGTTCATCGGCGCGATCACGTTCTCCGGGTCGGTGATCGCGTTCGGCAAGTTATCGGGAAGAATTCGCAGCGCGCCGGTCGTGTTCGCGGGACAGCAGCTTTTGAACCTCGCGATCGGCGTTGCGATGGTGGGCTTCGGCATCTGGTTCTTCATGGCCGATCCCAGGGAGCACTACTGGCTGCCGTACGTCGTGATGACGGGGCTCGCATTTCTGCTGGGGTTTCTCCTCATCATTCCGATCGGCGGCGCCGACATGCCGGTCGTGATCTCGATGCTCAACAGCTACTCCGGCTGGGCGGCGGCGGGCATCGGCTTTTCGCTCAACAACCCGATGCTGATCATCTCCGGGTCGCTCGTCGGCTCGTCCGGCGCGATCCTTTCGTACATCATGTGCAAGGCAATGAACCGGTCGTTCATCAGCGTGATCCTGGGCGGCTTCGGCGCCGAGGGCGGCACCGCGGTGGCCGGCACCGAGCAGAAGCAGGTGAAGTCGGGCTCGGCGGACGACGTCGCGTTCATGTTGAGCAACGCCGACTCGGTGATCATCGTCCCAGGCTACGGACTCGCCGTCGCGCGCGCGCAGCACGCGGTGAAGGAAATGGCCAACGCGCTCCGCGAAAAAGGCGTCAACGTCCGTTACGCGATCCATCCGGTGGCGGGACGGATGCCCGGCCACATGAACGTGCTGCTCGCGGAAGCGGAAGTTCCCTACGACCAGGTGTTCGAGATGGAAGACATCAACAGCGACTTCGGGTCGACCGACGTCGTGCTGGTCCTGGGCGCCAACGACGTCGTGAATCCGCTGGCCGAAGTCAAGGGCAGTCCGATCTACGGAATGCCGATTCTGGAGGCGCACCACGCGCGCACGGTGATCGTCAACAAGCGGTCGATGGCGGCAGGCTACGCCGGCCTCGACAATCCGCTGTTCTACATGGACAAGACGATGATGGTGTTCGGCGATGCGAAGAAAGTCGTCGAGGACATCGTCAAAGCCCTCGCCTAGTCCCGTCCCCTCACCCCAGCCCTCTCCCCGCAAGCAGGGAGAGGGAGATACGCCCGCGATGACCGCCATCGACCGCAAGCCCGCGTTCTGGATTGCTTACACGCTGCTGTCGCTGGCAGCGCTCGCGATCGCGTGGCAGCTCTTCCCGTTCGCCATTCCGCTCGTCAATCTCGACATCAGGATGTCGCGCGCCGACGCGATCGCGAAAGGGGAAGCGCTTGCGGTCGAACGCAAGCTTGCGCCCGAGGGCGCGCGGTCGGCCGCCGTATTCAATCACGATGACGTCACGCAGAGTTACGTCGAGCTCGAAGGCGGGGGCAAGCCGGCATTCGCCCGGCTGGTTGCCGGTACCGCGTATGCGCCCTACTGGTGGGACGTGCGGCTGTTCAAGGCCGGCGTCATCGACGAAGTTCTGCTGCGTTTCAAGCCCGACGGCGCCCCCGACGGCTTTACGCGGCGCCTGCCGGAGACGTACGTGCGCGAGCCGGCGACGATGGCGCTGTCCGCCGAGGCGGCGCTCGATCTCGCACGAGCGCGCGCCACGATGGATTGGAACGTCGTGTTGCAGCCGTATCGTCTGCTCGAACAATCGCAGCAGGTACGTGTTTCCGGGCGCGTCGATCATCAATTCGTGTTCGAACGCGACGACACACTGGGCGAGGCGCGGATCCGGTTGCAGCTCGTGGTCTCCGGCGACGAGCTCACGAAGGTCCTGCCGTTCGTCCATGTCCCCGAGGCCTTCGAACGGCGCTTCCAGGAATTGCGCAGTGCGAACAATGCGATCGCCGGCATCGCCAGCATCACGGCCGGCGTGCTCTATGGGTTGGTGGGTTGCATTCTCGGAACGCTCTGGCTGCTGCGCCAGCATTGGCTCGTGTGGAAGCCGCCCCTCGTCGCCGGCTTGCTGATCGGCGCGCTGCTCTCGGCGACGATACTCGCCAATTCAACGAGTGCCTGGTTCGGGTTCTCGACGGCACAGGAGGAAAGCACGTTCTGGGTCCGCCAGATCGCGCTCGCCTTGCTCGTGTTGTTTGGCGGCGGCCTGGCACTCGGCGCAGTGTTCATGGCCGCGGAAGGGTTGACGCGCCGCGCGTTCCCACATCATCCGCAGCTGTGGCGACTGTGGTCGCGCGATGCCGCGGGCACGGTCGAAGTCGCCGGGCGCACCGCCGGCGGTTATCTCTTCGTTCCCATCCAGCTTGCGCTGATCGCCGCGTTCTATTACGCGACCAACCAGTGGTTGGGCTGGTGGCAGCCCTCGGAGGCGCTGTCCGATCCCAACATCCTGTCGTCGGTGGTGCCGGCGTTGACGCCCATCTCGATCGCGTTGCAGGCGGGCTTCATGGAGGAATGCGTGTTCCGCGCGGTTCCGTTGGCGCTCGGCGCCTTGATCGGCGAGCGTTACGGCAGGCGCATGCACGGGATTGCCATCGCGTTCGTCCTGCAAGCGGTGGTCTTTGGCGGCGCCCATGCAAACTATCCGGGCTTTCCCTCCTATTCGCGGCTCGTCGAACTGATAGTGCCGTCGATGTTGTGGGCGTTGATCTTCCTGCGCTACGGCCTCCTGCCGACGATCATGTTTCACGCGCTGTTCGATCTCGCGCTGATTTCGATCCCGCTGTTCCTGGTCGACGCGCCTGGCGCCTGGGTGCAGCGCGCGCTGGTTATCGCGGCAGCACTCGTCCCGGCGGGTATGGTGTGCGCACGGCGACTGCAGAATGGCGCGTGGGGTGCGCTGCCGGCAGCGCTGCGGAACGGCGCATGGCGACCCAATGCACCGGTGGCGGCGCCGTCGGAACGGGCCGCGGTCGCGGGAATTATCGGCCGGCGGGCCGCGCTGCTGCAACGCGCGCTGCCGTTGCTCGGAGTGGCGGGTTTGGCTGCCTGGATCTCGTTCACCGCACTGCGTGCCGATGTCCCGCCGCTGACGATCGATCGCGGCACGGCCGAAGCGGCTACCGTGGCGGCACTCGCCGAGCGCGGCGTCGTGCTGGGTCCGCCGTGGCAGCGATTCTCGACGCCCAGGACCGAGATCGGGGACTCGGGGCAACGCCAGTTGCATGGATTCGTCTGGCGCGAAGCCGGCGCCGCCGCTTATCGGTCGCTCATCGGCAACACGCTGGCGCCTCCGGTATGGGACGTGCGGTTCGCCCGCTTCGATGGCGATGTCGCCGATCGCGCGGAAGAGTGGCGCGTCACCGTCACCGGGGACGGCCGCGTGCGCCAGGTGCTGCACCGGTTACCGGAAGGCAAGCCGGGCGTGCAGATCGAACGTGACGCCGCGCAGGCCATCGCAGAACGGTCGCTGCGCGATCGCCTGGGACTCGAAGCCGCCGCGCTGACGTTGCGCTCGGCGGATCAGACGCAGCGGCCGGCGCGACGTGACTGGGCGTTTACCTACGCGGACCCGCGCATCGATGTCGGCAAGGGCGGCGAAGCGCGCGCGCAGGTCGTCGTCGCCGGCGACGAAGTCGTGCTCGCCGGGCGCTCGGTGTTCGTGCCGGAAGCATGGCGACGCGCGGAAGCCGAACGCGAGGGACGGCAGCAGTTCGCCAAGATCATCGGTATCGCCGTCATCGCGGTGGCGGCGATCGCCGCATTGATCTACGCGGTCATCGCCTGGAGCAAAGCGAGAAGCGACCGGCGCGCTTTCCGTTGGGTCACGGGAATTTCGCTATTGCTGATGCTTGCCGGCAGCGCCAACAACTGGCCCGCATTGGCGATGCAGATCAACACGGCGGAGCCCGTCACGAATCAGCTCGTCATTGTTGTTCTCGGCGCGCTCGCCAGCGCGTTGATGGTCGCGCTGCTCTTGGGTCTTCTTGCCGGCGTCGGCGCGTACTACGCGAGGACGCAAACGGCAGCGCGGCTCATTGGTCGTTTTCCGGCGTGGATGCTGGGTGTTGCCGCCGCCCTCGCGACCGCGGGGATTGCCGCCGCGCTTACCTCGCTCGTCGCGCCCGCGATGCCGACATGGCCGGATTTGAAATTGCAATCGTTCGCATGGCCTTGGGCTGGCGCGTTGACCATGGGACTCGCCTTCATTCCCGCCCTCACCGTCACGCTGTTCCTGCTGGCGGTGGTGGATCGTGCCACGGCGGGATGGAGCCGCCGCATATCGCTTGCCGCCGTTGTACTGATGCTGTTCGGCGTCGCGATGGCCATCGTCTCCGGACAGGAGCTGCGCAACGCGTTGTTGCAGGGGATCGTCGAAGGCGCGACGACGCTTCTCTTCGCGTGGCTCGTGTTGCGCTACGACTTGCGCACGGTGCCGGCGTTCGTCGCGACAGGGCTTGTTCTCGAGGGCGTCAAGTCGGCTGCGATTTCCGGTACCGCGCAGGCGTGGATGCTGCTTGTCCCTGCTTTGGTGGTGACGATCATGCTGGCGTGGATCGTCATGCGTTATGTCGTGTCGCCGCCACCGACCCGATCACCGTAGCGCACCCGCAATTCCGATCGCTATCTCAGTGTGACCGTGATCGTCGCGGACTTGGTGACGCCCGCGTAGGAGGCAGGGCATTGGCCATGCGCCCCGGTGGCCGCGCACGCCGACAATGCGATGCCGACTAGAATGGCCGCTGCCCCGGCTCGCGCTTTAACCTCGCTGCGATGATTATGCATTTGTCATAATGGCGCCGGCCCGGGTGAAGACGCAAGTCAGCCGCCTTGCGTTTTCGAATCGGACCGCTGCATCGCTTTCACCACCACGGACCAAGGAGCTCGTCATGAATCTCGCCTGTCGCCTGCTCGCAACTCTTCTTCTCAGCGCGTCGCTGATGACCGTACCCGCGCTGGCCGCCGATCCTGTCGCCACGGCGCCCAAGGCCGGTGCGGAACAGGATCCGCTGCGTGCAGTGCTGGCGGAGAGCAAGGAAAAGAATCGGGGTGTGGCGATCTACGCGAATGGCGCCACGATCAACGGCGTTGTCGTCTCGCTCGACGATCGCTACGTCACGGCGAAAAGCCAGCAGAGCAGCCGCATCGTGATTCGCATCGATCGTATCGATGGCGTCTCGACGCTGTTCTAGTTGCCGCGTTCCGTAACTCGAGGCAGCGACGACGGTGCCTTATACTCGTACGAGCGGGCGATATCGCACGGCGCCGCGCACTCGGCTTGATGGCGCCTGCGCAGCCATTCGGAGCACGATCTGTATTTTCTTGCGCTTGCCACCGACTACGATGGCACCATCGCCCACCATGGCGTCGTGGAGGCCACGACCTGCGATGCATTGCAGCGGCTCAAGGAAACAGGCCGCCGGCTCATCCTCGTTACCGGCCGCGATCTGCCGGACTTGAAGCGCGTCTTTCCGGAGTTCGCGATGTACGACCGGATCGTCGCGGAGAACGGCGCCGTGATCTACGATCCGGCGACCGACGAGGAGCGCGTTATCGCGCCCGCGCCGCTGCCGGCGTTCATCGAAGCACTGAAGCAACGCAACGTCGCGCCGTTGGCGGTCGGCCGCTGCATCGTCGCCACGTGGGAACCGAACGAGAAGATCGTACTGGAATGCATCCGGGATCTCGGGCTGGAACTGCAGATCATCTTCAACAAGGGCGCGGTCATGGTGCTGCCCCCCGGCATGAACAAGGCGGCCGGGCTGGCCGCGGCGCTGCGCGATCTCGACTTATCGCCGCCCAATGTGGTCGGCGTCGGCGACGCCGAAAACGACCATGCGTTTCTGCGTTTCTGCGGATGCGATGCCGCGGTCGCCAACGCATTGCCGGCGGTGAAGGACGAGGCGGACATCCGCCTGACCGCCAAGTATGGCGATGGCGTGATCGAGCTCGTCGACATGATCCTCCGCGACGACGGCCGCGTTCTTCGTCCCCATCGTCACGGCATTCTTGTCGGAACGGATCGAACCGGCGCAGAAATCTATCTCGAGCCTTATCGCGGCGGCGTGCTGATCGCCGGCAGCTCGGGGGTCGGCAAGTCGACGCTCGCCACGGCGCTGACCGAGCGGATGGTCGAGAAAGCGCTGGAGTTCTGCGTTTTCGATCCCGAGGGCGATTACGACGAGCTCGAGCACGCGGTGACCGTCGGCGATGCGAAGAACGCACCCAATGCCGACGAGGTCGTGGGGTTCCTGCGCAAGCGGGTCGCCAATCTGGTCGTCAACACGCAGGCGTTGAACGCGGTCGAACGCCCCGCCTTTTTCGCCACGCTGCTACCGGAAGTCTCATCGTTGCGTGCGAGGACCGGTCGACCGCACTGGCTCATCATCGACGAAGCCCATCATTTGCTCGCGGCGCAGCGCGAGGATATTGCGCAATCGCTGCCCGAACGCCTTCCGGGGGTGATCTTCGTGACGGTGCACCCCGACACGCTGTCGTCGGTTGCACTGCGGAGCGTCGAGTACGTCCTCACCGTCGGAAGCGCCGCGCCGGAGACGATCGCGAAATTCTGTCACGCTGTCGGCGCCGCGCCGCCGCCCGATGTGCCCGTGCCCGAAAGCGATGAGGTCCTGTTCTGGGTCCGCGATGCCGGCAAGGCGCCGCTCGCCGTGAAAGCGATGCGGCCGAAGCAATCGCGCAGGCGGCACCGGCGCAAGTATGCCGAAGGCGATGTCGGCGAGGAATTCAGCTTCTATTTTCGAGGGCCGGACAACGAGCTCAATCTGCCCGCGCAAAATCTCTCGATTTTCTCGCGGATTGCAGCGGGCGTGGATGAGCGCACCTGGGAGCATCATCGCCGCGCCGGCGATTATTCGAACTGGTTCCGCACCGTGATCAAGGACGACAACCTGGCGCGCGAGGCCGCGCAGGTAGAGTCCGACCCGAGCATCGATGCCGCAGAAAGCCGCAGACGCATCATCGCCGCGGTAGCGCGGCGATACACGGCGGCGGCACGGTGAATGCTTCGTGACCAAATCGCTGGGGCCAGCTTCGCCGGGCCCACGATTTGGTCCCGATCAGTCAGCAGGAAAAGCTTCGGGCGGCCGCGCGCTTTTCCTGTAGAAAAGGCACGAAGCGCGTGGATCATAAGCCGCTTCGCGGCCGTTCAGTAACGCGCAGGCGCGCTGATAGCCTTCGATGCGCGCACGCGTTCGCTGGGGGCTTTCAAGTCGCATGCGCGCGCTACTGAGCCTCGGCGAAGCCGACCGCGATCGGCGCGCTTCGTGCCCTTTCTACACGAAGGGCGCGCGGCCGCCCGAAGCTTTTCGTGCTGACATCAATCGGGCGCAAATTGCGAGCGCCCACCGCGAAGCGGTCGCGCCCGCAATTTGCGCACGTTCACTTCACCGTCGTCCAATCCGGCCGCACATTGTTATCCGCCCGGTGCGGAGTCGTCACGTTGCTGCGCGACGCCCACGGTATCACTTGCCGGTGCAGCGGCAGGAGGTTGACCTCGGCGTTCTGCGCGAGCAGCGCTTCGCGGATGAGGCCGAGCCGGCGCTCCTGGTCCATGTCGACTTTGACCTTGGCGGTCAGGTCATCGACCTTCGCGTTCGTGTAGCGGCCATAGTTGAAATCGCCGTCGCCCTTGCCGTTGTAGCTCGAAAGCACCGGCTGCAGCGTGAAGATGCCGTCGGTGGAGGCGCCGCCCCAGCCCAGCATGTACAGGCTGGTATCGGTCTTCTCGAGCTTGGGAAAGTAGACGGCGCGCGGCATCGAGTTGAGCTTGATCGTGATGCCGATCTGCGACCACATCGCGGCCAGCGCCTGGCAAATGCGCTCGTCGTTCACATAACGGTTGTTGGGGCAATCAAGCGTGACTTCGAAGCCGTTCGGGTAGCCGGCGTCGGCCAGGAGCTTCTTGGCCTTTTCCTTGTCGAACGGCAGCCGCTTCTCGATTTCGGCCGTCGACGTCTTGGGCGACGGGAGAATCGCGCCGGTTGGTTTCGACAGTCCGCGCATCGTGTTCTTGTTGATGGCCTCGATGTCGATCGCCTGGTAGAGCGCCTGACGCACGCGTACGTCCTTGAACGGATTCTTGCCCTTGACGTTCGAATACAAAAGCTCGTCGCGCGCCTGGTCCATCCCGATGAAGATGATGCGGTTCTCCACCCCTTCGATCACCTTGATGTTCGGCGTCTGCGCAAGCCGCGGCACGTCCTGCGGTGGCGGGTCGTTGATCAAGTCGACCTCACCGGAGATGAGCGCGGCGACGCGGGTCGCGTCGGAAACGATCGGCGTGTAGATGACGTCGTCGACATTGCCGTCCCAGTAACCCGCCACCTTGAGGCCCCACCAG
>Ga0184632_10001086_pt1 | contig 11044 bp, 12 predicted proteins | sample PLM31_50_b1_FD_133153 | JGI IMG/M metagenome (GOLD analysis project Ga0184632, IMG submission 133153) | Groundwater sediment microbial communities from an aquifer in East River, Colorado, USA - PLM3-1_50_b1 | ecosystem: Environmental > Terrestrial > Soil > Riparian zone | place: USA: East... | reverse complement strand
GCGCAGACGCTCGACACCGCTGAACTGCTGACCACGCTCGCTCGGGTTCCGCGCAGCGCCGCCATCTTCGAGGAAACGCGCACCATCGCCGCGCTGACGACGCCGATCGTGCGCCGAGGAACCTTGCGTTATGTGCGTCCCGACCAGCTTGAGATGGTGGTCACTGCGCCCGCTCCAGAGCGCATCGAAATCAACGGCGACAACGTGACGATGGAGTCGCGCAGCGGTACCAGGCGCGTTCGCCTCGCGCAATTTCCGGCGGCGGCGGTGTGGGTCGAGAGCGTGCGCGCAACCCTTGCCGGCGATCGGCAGGCGCTACACCGATACTTTCGCGTGCGGGTCACCGGACGAATGGACGCATGGACGCTCGAATTGACGCCGTTCGACAATGAACTCGCCGACGTCGTGAACCGCATCGTCATCACCGGCACCCAGGACCAGGTGATTCGGATCGAGATCGAAGAACGCGGCGGCGACCGCAGCGTCATGGTGATCACCGCGAACGACAGGCGATGATGGCCGCGCGGACGTGGATGGCAGTGGGCGCAGGTCTGCTCGTGGCACTGGCGCTTTCCTACGCATTCACCCGCGTCACGGTCGATTCGGACTATTCGGCCTTTCTCCCGGTCGGAGCGTCCGAGGCGCAACGCGTGTTCATGCGCGAGCTGCGCGACGGCGTTGCCAGCCGGATCGTGCTGGTCGAGCTCTCCGGGTCCGCGCCGGAAGCTCTGGCGGAGGCGAGCCGCAAGCTCGCGGGTGCGCTGACCGCGAGCCCGGCGTTTCGCTATGTGACCAACGGCGGGACCGCCTTCGGGCGGCGCGAGCTCGCGCTGCTCGAGCGGCATCGCTATGTGCTGAGCGATGCCGTGGAGATTCCCGGCCACTTTGCGCGTGACGGATTGCGCGCTGCGCTCGAGCAGCGGCTGGATGCGCTCGCCGGCAGCGCCGCCTTCCTCGACAAGCAGTACCTCGCCCGCGATCCCACGGGCGAGATGCGCCACCTGCTGCAACGCATGACGCCTGCGGCGACGCCGCAGCGGCTGCACGGCGCCTGGTTCGACGCTTCGGGCACGCGCGCGCTGTTGCTGGCGGAGACCCGCGCGTCGGGTGCCGATCTGACCGGCCAGGAAGCGGCAATGTCCGCGCTGCGCGACGCCTTCGCGGCGATCAAGACGGATGCCGCCGTCACCATGACCTACTCGAGTCCCGGCGCGATGGCGCTTGCGAGCCGGGCGCTGATCGCCGCCGATGCACGTACGCTGTCGGTCGCCGCGCTGGTCCTCGTGCTGGCGATCCTGGCATGGGTCTATCGGTCCGTTCCGGTCGTGCTCCTCTGCTTCATGCCGGCAGCGGTCGGTTTGCTGGCGGGCGTGATTGCGGTGAGTGCATGGTTCGGAAGCGTCCATGGCATCGCGCTGGCGTTCGGTGTGACGCTGCTGGGGGAAGCGGTCGACTATCCGAGTTATCTGCTGACGCAGATTCGCGGTGACACGCCGATCGCGGCGGTCAAGGACAAATTCGGCAAGACGTTGCGCTTGGCGGTGCTGACCACCGCGTGCGGCGCAATCGCCCTGCTCGCCAGCGGTTTTCCGGGGCTTGCCGAACTCGGCCTCCTCACGATGGTCGGCGTGCTGGTCGCGGGTGCGGTGACCTGGTGGTTATTGCCGCACTGGATTCCTGCGCACTGGACCCCGGCGCTGGCGAAGCGACTGTGGGTCGGGCCGGAGCCCGACGCGATATCGCGCAAGGCTTTCGCGTTGCCGACACGTGGACGGCGGTGGTTGCTGGTGCTGTGCGCAGCCATCGTCCTTGGCGCACTGACGTGGCATCGGCCGTGGTGGGACGATGATCTCGCCACGATGAATCCGTTGCCGGCGAGCTTCAAGGAACGCGATCTGCGGTTGCGCGCGGCCATCGGTGCGCCGGATGTCCGTACGATGCTGGTCGTGAGCGGCGCCACGCGCGACGGGGCGTTGCGTGCAAGTGAAAGCCTGCGACCACTGCTCGAGCAGTGGCGCGCCGATGGGACGATCGGCGGCTTCGATCTCGCCAGCGACTATCTGCCGAGCGAAGGTACGCAAGCACGCCGGCGCGCGGTATTGCCCTCGGCGACCGATCTCCGGCAGGACCTGACGGCCGCACTGTCGGGCCTGCCGTTTCGCCCGGCGACGTTCGATCCGTTCCTGAAGGAGGTCGAGGACGCGCGTTCCGCACCGGCGCTGACGCCCGCCACCTATGCGGGTTCGGCGCTCGGCCTCAAAGTTGAAAGTCTGTTGCGCAATGACGGCGGGCAGTGGCATGTCGTCGTCCCGCTTGCCGGCGTGAAGGATACGGCCGCATTGCAGGCGGCGCAGGTGCTACGCGGCGCGCAGGCGCGATGGCTCGACCTGCGTGCCGAGTCGATTGCGATGATGGCGGCGTATCGGCAGCAGGCCGTCGCATCGTCGTTGGCGGGAATGGCGTTGATCGGCGTATTGTTGATCGCGGGGCTTTCCAGCGTGCGGCGTGCCGCGCGCGTATTCGTGCCGGTGCTGCTTGCCGTTGCGGGCACCGCCGGCATCCTGGTCGCCGCGGGGAGGCCGTTGACCGTGTTTCATTTCGTCGCATTGCTGCTGACGCTTGGCATCGGCGTGAACTATGCGTTGGTCATCGAGCGCGCCACCGTGCAGAACGGCGCGCGCGATGTCTGGCGCACGCTGGCCGTGGTGAGCGCCACGGCGCTGTGCACGTTTGGTTTGCTCGCGTGGTCGAGCGCGCCGGTTCTGCGCGCAATCGGGGTCACCGTGTGCCTGGGTGTCGTGCTGAGCCTGGCGCTCGGGGCGTGGCTCATCCAGGATGATCAAGCGCGCGAGGGCGCTGCATGGTAATGACCGCGCTGCCTGTTGCAGCATCCACGCTCGTCAACGCGTGCGGAATGGGATGGGCGAACGTGCGCTGTGCGTTGCGCGAGGACACGGGTGGGCTGCGCCGCAACGATTTTGAGCCGGCGCTCGCCCTCGATACATGGATCGGCCGCATCGCCGGGCTCGAAGACGCTGCGCTGCCCTCCGCGCTCGCGCATTTCGACTGTCGCAATCATCGGTTGGCGCTGGCCTGCCTGGAACAGGACAGCTTCGGCGACGCCGTCCGCGCAGCCTCCACACGTCACGGGAAGGAACGCATCGGCGTTTTCGTCGGCACCAGCACCTCCGGCATTCTTGCGACGGAGCTTGCGTATCGCGAAGGCAGGCGCGCAGGGGATGCGAGAACGATCGACGCCGTTCTTTCGCCGTCGTTTTATCGCTATCGGCACAGCATGTTCGCCGTGTCGGAATTCGTGCGCACGCGGCTGGATCTCCGGGGTCCGGCCATGACGGTCTCGACCGCCTGCTCGTCGAGCGCCAAGGTGTTCGCGCAAGCGGCTCGCGCCATTGCCGCCGGCGTCTGCGATGCCGCCGTGGTGGGCGGCGTCGACAGCCTTGCGCTTTCGACCCTCTATGGATTTCATTCGTTGGGACTGCTGTCGCGGCAGCCGTGCCGTCCGTTCGATGCGGAGCGCGACGGCATTTCGATCGGCGAGGCCGCAGGCTTCGCGTTGCTCGACCCCGCGGCGGAAAGCACCGTATCGCTCGTAGGCTTTGGCGAGAGTTGCGACGCGTATCACATGTCGAGTCCTCATCCGGAGGGGGCAGGCGCAATCACGGCGATGCGCGACGCGCTCACCTGTGCGGGCGTTGCACCGGACGCGATCGACTATCTCAACCTGCACGGAACCGCGAGCCGTGCCAACGACGAGATCGAGGACCTGGCCGTGGCTGCGGTATTGGGGGCAGGAGCGCCCGCAGGCTCGACCAAGGGATGGACGGGGCACACGCTGGGCGCGGCGGGCGTGACCGAAGCGCTGTTCGCCGTCATGGCGCTCGAGGACGGCTGGCTGCCCGGCACGCTCAATTGCCGCACCGTCGATCCGCGGATGCAATGCCGGATCGAATCCGCGTCGCGGCCCGCAGTCCTGCGGTATACGATGAGCAACTCGTTCGGCTTCGGCGGCAATAATTGCACGCTGGTCTTCGGTGTCAATACATGACCGCGCTCGGCATTCACGGCATCGGCATTTGTGCGACGGGGCTGCCGGACTGGGTGCTCACGCAGGCGGTGCTGCTGGGCGACGCGGCCTGCGGGATGGAGCCGCTTGGCAAGCTCGACATTCCCGACTTGCCGGTGACCGAGCGTCGCCGCGTCAATGCGACGTCGCGCCTCGCAATTCACGCGGCGTTGCAAGCGGTCGCGCATCTGACCATGGAGGCACGCGCGCGCCTGCCGTCGATATTCGCATCGGCCGACGGCGACGGCGCAATCCTCGCGAGCACGCTCGAGGCGCTCGCGCAGCAACCGGCGACGATGTCGCCAACGCTGTTCCACAACTCGGTGTTCAATGCGCCAGCCGGGTACTGGACGATCGCCAGCGGCGCCAATGGGCCGTCGATTACCGTGTCGGCCGGCGCCGCAACGTTCGCCGCCGGAATGATCGAAGCGGGGGTCGAGATCGTGAGCAGCGGTGACCCGGTTCTTTATATCGCCTTCGACATGCCGTTCCCGGAGTCGCTGCGCAGTTTCGGCGTGGCCGGCGAGGCGTTCGCCTGTGCGCTCCTTCTTGGGCCGCTGTCGCCGGCCACATCAGCGTGGGGTCGCATCGAGCACTGGGAGCGAACCGCATCGAGGGTATCGCCGAGTGCGGTGCCCGCGGCACTGGCGCCACGCTTTCGCGGCAATGCCGCTGCGGCAGCGCTCCCGTTGCTGGCCGCCATTGCCACGCGCGCGCCGACGGTGGTCGCCGTGCCGTATCACGACGGCGATTGCCTCGAGCTGGCCTATACGCCGTGATGCTGAACTCCGACGCGATCCGCGGGCTCGTGCCTCACCATGGGGCGATGTGTCTCATCGATGCGGTCGAATTCTGGGACGCGTCGAGTATCGACTGCACGACGGCGCAGCATCGGTCGCCTGGCAATCCGCTTGCACTGGATGGCCGGCTGTCAGCAGTTCATGCGATAGAATTCGCGGCGCAAGCGATGGCCATTCATGGCGCGCTCGTTATTGCAGCGCGGCACGCGAAGCCCCGGATAGGCCTTCTCGTCAGCGTCCGCGACTGCCGCTTCCATTGCGCTAGACTCGATCAAGTGGCGGGCGATCTCCACGTGAATGCTCACAGGCTGGCTGGAAGCGCAATCATGCTTATGTACAGTTTCACCGTCTCCGCCGTCGCGCAATGCCTGGTGGAGGGCCGCGTCAGCGTGTTGCTGCGCGACGCCGCGAACGAGGGCGCGCGAGGATGACCACGCAGCGCGAAGGTACTCCAATCAGGCGCGCACTGGTGACCGGCGGCAGCGGGGCGCTCGGCGCCGCGATCAGCGTCAAGCTTGCTGCATCGGGTCATCACGTGTGTGTGCACGCGCACCGGCGCATCCAGGAAGCACAACGTGTCGCCGCCGCGATCGTCGCATCGGGCGGATCGGCCGAAGCCGTTGCCTTCGATGTCGTCGATGCGGAGGCGACGACGCGAGCGCTCGCCACGCTGCTCGAAGCGGGACCGGTGCAGATCCTGGTCAACAATGCGGGCATGACCGACGACGCGCCGCTGGCCGGCATGCGGCTCGACCAGTGGACGCGCGTCATCGACGTGATCCTGCATGGATTCTTCAACGTGACGCAACCACTGGTGCTGCCGATGATCCGCTCGCGCTGGGGACGCATTGTCAATGTTGCGTCGATGACGGCGATCATCGGCAACCGTGGCCAGGCCAACTACGCGGCGGCGAAGGCCGGGCTGATCGCGGCCGGCAAGTCGCTTTCGCAGGAAATCGCGCGCAAGGGCGTGACGGTCAACGCCGTGGCGCCGGGCATCATCGCGTCACCGATGACCGATGGCGTATTCGACGACGAGCGCATCAGGCAGCTGGTGCCGATGCATCGGGCCGGCACGCCGGAGGAGGTTGCGAACCTCGTCGATTTCCTGGCCTCGGATGCGGCATCCTACATTTCCGGCCAGGTGCTGCCGATCAACGGCGGAATGCTTTGATGGATCTGGCGATCGTCATTCCGGCGTACAACGAGGCACGAACGATCCGCGGCATCGCGGAGCAGGCGCTGCGGCAGACCGATCGCGTCATCATTGTCGACGACGGATCGACGGACGGGACGAGCGAGGCGCTCGCGGGCCTTCCCGTGGTGCTCGTTCGCCATTCCGCGAACCTCGGCAAGGCGGCCGCGTTATGGGACGGGTTCCGCATTGCGCTCGACGGCGGCGCGGACTTCATTGCGACGCTGGATGGCGACGGCCAGCATCTGCCGGCCGACATCGCGCGTCTGATGCGCGTGGCGCGCGGGTATCCCGGACGCATCGTGATCGGAGCCCGCCTGCGCACGCGCGCCAGCGCGCCGCTTGCACGCCGTTGCGCCAATAGCTTCGGTGACTTCTGGATTTCCTGGGCAGCGGGCTATCCCATTGCGGATTCGCAATCGGGTGAGCGCGTCTACCCGGCGTCGTTGCTGCGACAGGTGCAGGCGCGACATGACCGGAACGCTGCATTCACGCTCGAAAGCGAACTGCTCATTCTCGGCGCGCCGCTGGGGTACGAAAGCGTGGCCGCGCCGATCGCGACGATCTACCACGGTGACGCGCGCGCCAGCCATTTCCGCCCGGTGCGCGATTTCGCCCGCATTGGCGCCATGGTAGCGAGGTCGCTGTTGTCTCGACGGATGCATCTGCGCGGATTGTGGAACAGCCTGCGTAACGCACCGGTCGTCGTCGACGAGACCGCGATAGTGGTCGCCGAGGCGCCCGATGCCAAGCATGTCTAAGCGTAACGCCGACGTCGTGCGGATCGGTTGATGCAGCGCGTGCCGGCCCGTATCGGCGATCCGCTCGCCGCTGTCGAGACGCCCGCACTGGTTGTCGATCTCGACATGTTCGAGTACAACCTCGACCTGATGGCAAACGCCGTGCGCGGATCGGGGCTCGCGTTGCGTCCGCATGCCAAATCGCACAAGTGTCCCGACGTCGCCAAGGCCCAGATCGGCCGTGGCGCAATCGGCATCTGCTGCCAGAAAGTGGACGAGGCCGCCGCGTTTGTCGCGGCGGGGATCGCCAACGTGCTCGTCACCAACGAAATCGTGACGCCGGCGAAGATCGCGCGGCTCGCGGCGCTTGCCCAATCCGCGACCATCGGCGTGCTGATCGATAACGCAAGGGTGATTGCCGATCTGTCGGCCGCAGCCACGATGGCAGGCGGTACGTTGCATGGCTATGTCGAGATCGACGTTGGCGCGCAACGTTGCGGCGTCGTGCCCGGCGTGCCGGCGGTTGCACTCGCGCAGGCGATCGCCGCCGCACCCGGCCTTGCGTTTCGCGGACTGCATGCGTATCACGGCGCCGCGCAGCACTTGCGCACGCCGGCCGAACGCCGCGCGGCCATCGCCTCCGCGAGCGCACTGGCCGCGGAAGCAAAGACATTGATCGAGCAGGCGGGCGTTGCCTGTCCGGTCGTCACCGGTGCAGGCACCGGAACGTGGCAGCTCGAGCGTGACAGCCATGTCTACACCGAGCTGCAGCCCGGCTCGTACATCTTCATGGACGCCGACTACGGGCGTAATGCGCTTGCGCCTGACGAGCACGCATTCGAGCAGAGCCTATACGTCCTCACGACAGTGATGAGCACGCCAGCTCCGGAGCGCGCGATCGTTGACGCCGGTCTGAAGGCGCTGGCCTTCGATTCCGGGTTGCCCATCGTGCACGCCGCCCACGGCCTCGACTATGTGAAGGCGTCCGACGAACACGGCGTGGTGGCCGTCGATGCTGCGCGCGCCACACCTGCGCTCGGCGACCGCCTATGGCTCATTCCCGGACATTGCGATCCCACCGTCAATCTTTACGACTGGATCGTCGGCATGCGCGGCGAGCGCGTGGAATGCGTCTGGTCGGTGGCGGCGCGCGGCGCGTTGGGCTAAAACACTCTATTGGATACAGCGGGACGACCATGAACATCAAACAGCTGCTGAGTTTCGTGTCGATATGCATGGCAATCTCGATGAGCGTGCCCGCGCTTGCCGCGGAGGTCGATTCATCCATCGCCAGTTGCCTCAGGGCTTGGGGTAAGACGCCCTTCGGCGCCAACCCCAGGTACAAGACGCTTTCCACGTCGGTCAAGGTGTTCGGCATCGGCGCCAACCCCGCGGATACGGAACGCACGAGTTCACCATCGCTTGTGTTGGTCGATACGGGCGTGAACGTCATGGGCCGGACCCGCCTTTCGCTGTTGAACCCCAATGGATGGTATTGCTTCAAGTCGAATGTCAACGTAATGGGCTCCCTCATCATCAAGGCTGCCTGCAAGGCTCATCTTGCGTCGGCACATGATGGAGCGACGGTGCTCGGGTCGAATTCGGACAACAAGAGCGTCACGGTGATGGGTTCGACACGGGTCGAGCTCGTTGGGTGTGAGTAGGCCCGCAGATGCCGGCTCGATTTGCGTGCACGGGCCGAGCACGCATTCGAGTCCAGCCTTGATGTCCCCGCGACCGTGATGAGCGCGCCGGCTCCGGAGCGCGTGATCGTGGAAACGGTTTGAAGGCGCTTGCCTTCGATTCCGGATTGGCTGTCGAGCATGCACCTCGCCGCAGATAGCGACGCTACAACGTCGCCACGCCGCGCGCCGTGCGGATCATGGCGGCAAGCCGCGGCGACTTGGCGTAAGTGACTTTCAGCGTATCGGACAGGCCGAGCGTCGCGAGAGGCGCGCGCACGGCGGCCGGTTCGGGATGTTCGCCGGCGATGGCCGTGAGCCGCAGCCCCGTATCGGTCATGCGGTCGGTCGGATGCCGCGCGTCCGACCATTCGATGACCGTGGGCACGAGTCCCCGCCCTGGCCGATGGCCGTTGTCCGGAATGGAGATGCGCCACGTGAAATCGCCGCGCGCCATCGGCGTGATCTTCCCCAATTCCGGAATGCGCGCCACCACCGCGTCGATGGCCGCCGTCCGAACGACCCAGTGGATAAGCTGTGGACCCTCGGCGAGCGCTGCTTTCATCCGCGGTTCATCGAGATCGAACCAGCGCGGGCGCGCCGGCCTCACGCCATCGGGATCCACGGCGATCACTTCGAGAAAAAAGCGCGGACCGAGGCGCAGCAGCGCGTTGTGCGTCCCCATCGCGACGTGCTTGCCGCCAGGCTGCGGACGGATCCCCAGTTGCTGCTCGACCCAATCGCAACCCTGCGCCAGTCCCAGGGCGGCCACAACCAGGTGATCGGGCTCTACTGCATGCGAATTCATCGGGCACCTCCTTGCTCTGAGGTGCCACGCGGACGCCAGCGCGTCGGTGCCAGGTCAATCGCACAGCGACGCGCGCTTCGCGCCTGGCCTTCGGCCGCCGCGCTCATTCCCGAGGATAGATCTCGTCGGCCGCGAAATCGAGCTCGACGCGCGCACCGTTGGGATCGAAGAAAAACACCTGCCACATCCTGGATTCGTTCTGGCGCCGGCACACGTGCTCGACGTTGTGCGCGACGAGCGTGGCGAGTGTATCGGCAAGGCCGTGCGCCGTGAACGCCATATGATCGATGACGCCCGACCGAAGCTGATCGCGGGACTTGCCACCGACCACATGCAGCACGGCGGTGCCGCCGGCGTACAACCACGCACCGGGAAAGCCCAGATCCGGCCGCGGACCGTTCGCCAATCCCAGAAAGCGTGCGTAGAAATCGACAGTACGCGGCACATCGTCGGTGAGGACGGTGAAATGGTTCATGCCGGAAACGGCCATCGGGTTGCCTCCTTGATTCCGTCAGGATAATGCATCCGCGAAAAAATCGCCGACCAGCGCCGTGGCGTCCGGCGGACCGGCTTCGTTGTATGGCAAGGAAGGATCGCCGCCGCTCCACGCATGACCGAGTCCGATGATCTCGACGTAACGTGCGACGAGGCGCCCCTCGCGCCGCCACTCGCTGACGACTTCGGTGCGGCCGCCGGCCAGCACGGTGCGACGTTCGGTATCAGGGGGCGGCAGTCGGCCCGCGTCTGGACTCGCGCTCGCTGCCGGATGATCGTTGAGGGTCAGGTATTGGCGCACCAACGCGACGGCATTGCGGGGCGCCACGACATTGTCCGCGCCGCCGTGCATAGCGAGCAGCGGCACGCGCAATGACCGCGGCGGCGACGCCGCGCGCGCCGCGATCGCGATTTGATCGACATCCTGGTCAGGACCATGCTGCATGGCCGAGAGCGCCTTCAGCGCAGACGACGCCGCCCCGCATGCGAGTCCCGAATGCACGGCGACCGCGGCGACGAGTCCGGGAAAATGCACGCCGAGCACGGCCGCCAATGCGCCGCCGGCCGACATGCCGGCGACGACGACGCGTTTGCGATCGGCGCGATAGCTGCGGCGCACGCTGCGGATCTGCGCCGCCACGATGGCCGCCTCGCCCTTTCCGTTCATCGTGCGCTTGTCGAACCAGTTCCAGCATCGCCACGGATTCGCCGTGTCCTTCTGCCGGGGCAGCAACACGATGAATCCCAGCCGGTCGGCGAGCTCGGTGATGCGCGTCCCTTGCGCAATCTCTTCGGGTGTCTGCTTGCAGCCGTGGCACAGCACCAGCAGAGGCGCGCGCCGCCACACCGAGCGTCCCTTGGGCACGTACACCAGATAATCGCGGCTAGGCCAGACAAGGGGCGCCGTGCCGACGATGCCATGCAGCGAGAACTTCGACCCGGACTCGAAGCGGCCCGGCGCCGGTTCGTGCCGGAACCAGCGCGCGACCAGTACCTTGGTGCGTGACCAGAATCTACCGAGCATGCGCCGTTTCCGCGGACGTGTTTCGACCTATTGGCGATTACCAAAATAAGTGACGAGGTCCGCAACACTCTCGTCGTCCCCGCGAAGGCGCACGCGCTCGCGCGCATGCCCCAGTGGCGTTCGGCAAAAGACGCTGGGGCGCGCGCGAAAGCGCGTGCGCCTTCGCGGGAACGACGGAGAACTTGTCATGTATTTCGGTAATCCTCGGAGGGATGC
>Ga0184632_10001085_pt1 | contig 11044 bp, 12 predicted proteins | sample PLM31_50_b1_FD_133153 | JGI IMG/M metagenome (GOLD analysis project Ga0184632, IMG submission 133153) | Groundwater sediment microbial communities from an aquifer in East River, Colorado, USA - PLM3-1_50_b1 | ecosystem: Environmental > Terrestrial > Soil > Riparian zone | place: USA: East... | reverse complement strand
CGTCGGTGCGCACCGATGGTTCCGAGGGTCACCAGCTTGGCGACTCCAGCGGCGCCGCGAAGTTGTGCCACGAAGATGCCGAGGCGGCCAGTGTCGAGATCCGGTCGCGTACCGGCTCCCCGAAACCGACGCATCTGATACGGGTTGTTCGAGACGATGACGAGTGCTGCATCACACCAGTCCTTCGTATGCGGTGTTTCGAAGCGAAGGGCGCAGCCGGCCGTGTCCTGCCCGATGATTTCCGGCAGCATTTGCTTCCACGTCGTGAGCTTGGCGTCGCGGTATTCGTCCGACTGCACGACCCGCGCGTAGACACCGAGCGAGGCGTTGTTGACGAAGATGCGCTCGTTGAGCGACGCAAGGTCGACTCGCCGCTCGACCCCGTCGGTGAACGCGTCGAGGGCGCCGACGACGTCATTCCGGTCGAGACCGAGATCGAGTGCGAAGTGGTTGCGCGTGCCGGCAGGAACACAGACGTGGGCAACGTCGTGCCGCATCGCAACAGTCGCGACCAACGCCTGGGAACCGTCACCCCCCGCCATCCCGAGGACGTCTGCACCCTTCCTCACTGCCGCTTCGGCGAGCTCGCAGAGATCGTCACCCGGCCCGAGCAGCAGCGGCTCGATCCTGCGTTTCCTGGCCTCCTCCGGCAGGTTGAATTGCTCTGCCTTGCCGCCACCTGACTTGGGGTTGATGATCAGCACGCCGTTCCGTGCCGGCTGCGCCGGTCGCGCATAGCCGAGCGCCGCCCGGCGGAGCGGCGCCTGGTCGTGGCGCACCGCATAGCGAGCGGCTACGCCGAAGAGCAGCAGCATCACGAACATGACGCCCAGCTGGTATTTCTGGTCGTAGCCGTAGGTGCCCAGCGCGACGAGCGCGAAGAAGGCGACCGGGACTATGAGCCAGCGTCGAACGCCGCGCCGCGTCAAGACGAACCAGGCGACGAACACCACGAGGAACACCGATACGAACGAAAGGACGAGGCCGACCGGATCGTTGGCGATCAACGAGAGAGTGAACCAGACGAGCAAGAACAAGACAACGAGCGCGCTAATCGCCGCGATCTGCGCTCGACGACTCGCGTCGAACTCACTCGAAGAGCCGTCTCGACCGTCGGGCTCAGGTGGGTGCTCGGTCGACATGCGCGGCTCCTCCGATCGCGTCCATTCCGACCGTGATTCTGAGGGCCGGAAGATGCCGGCAGGCTCTAGGGCAAGGCAGTTTCTACCCTAGCATCCTCCGTCCTCGTAGTCACGGCACGTCCTGGCGCAGCGTTCGTCACGCGCCGTGCGCGGACCCCGGCGCCTCCTTCGGGAGCAAGACCGTGGCCGTCCACGACCCCGTAGGCGATGTCCACGAGTTTCCCATTCGGCGACTGGTCGCGGAGCATGAGGATTCCCTTGGCGCGCTCGGTGACGGCGCGGGGCGCGAAGGCGCTTTCGAGGTCCCGGTACTCGGCGAAGCGTCGAAGGACAATGTCAATCGAGCTCTGCCAGTCGGTGTCGCCGTCGAGATGTAGGCGAAGACGCCTCGCTTCGATGTTTCCTTGACGAACGCTGGATCGGTGTGGAGCAGGACGATCAGGGGGCAAGCCGCCTCCTTGACGATCTTCTCGATCAGGTGGAGTGCGTGTTCGGAGCTCTGCGTAGAAGCTCGGTTTGCCGATAGCTCGCTTCGCACCAGTCGTTAGCGCCCACCCCCGATCCGAGCCAACGAAACACGGTTGGTTTCTCCAGCCTTCCAGTGGTAAGGTCGTTGGGTCTGCTCCGGGCTTAGGTGGCACTTCCGGCTCCGACATACGGCCGGCGTGGCGCCAACACCCGTGGTCGACGCAGAACGCAACCGTTGGGAGCCGCCATTTCCGTCTCGTCGCCCGATCCATCGACCGCGTTGGCTTCTTCGCTGCCGCCGAACCACGTTCAGCTGGCGTCGGGCGCAGTCGCGAAGATTCGCAACCCGATCCTGGTCGTCGTCTTCAGCTTCATCACGCTCGGGATCTACCAGGTCTTCTGGTGGTACTACGCGAACCGCGAGCTGGCCGACTACGGCCGCGCCCGCGGGACGAACGAGCTCGGGGACAACCCGACCAAGTCGACACTCGCACTCTTCCCGGGTGCGCTGATCGTCGTGCCGGCGATCTGGACCATGGTGACGACGTTCAAGCGCGTCCAGGCCGCTCAGCGGCTGACCGGACAGATGCCGATCAACGGCTGGCTCGGGCTCGTCATCGTCCTCGTGATCTCACCCGTGCTCGTCGGCTACATGCAGAGCGGGCTGAACTCCGCCTGGACGGCCGCGACGTCTCGAGCTGAACCGACCGCCTGAGGCAGTTGACCGCGATCGGGCGCATCAAGGACAGGCGCCTGCCGAGCCGCGTCGCCGGTCGACGGTCACGCAACCTGGTCGCAGCGATCGAGGGAACGATCGTCGCCACTGCAGTCGTCGCCACAATCGATGCGAACGACGCCGGATCCTCTGCGCGCGCGTTCTGGATCATCCTGGCAACAGGGACGTTCTTCTGGATCGCCCACGTGTACGCTGACCTGCTCGCGGCCCGGATCAAGGGGCACCATCGTATGAGAGGTCCCGACGTTGCTCACGTGCTGCATCGCGAATGGCCGCTCCTCCAAGCAAGCCTGCTGCTCGCGGTGCCGCTTGCACTCGGCGCGCTCGACATGATCGACGACGCCGCGGCGCTGGATCTTGCGATGGCCGTGGGCGTTGCCGCCTTGTTCGGATGGGGAGTCGTCTTCGCCCGGCGTGAGGGCCACGGGCTCGCGGGCATCATCGGCGCGGCGAGTCTCAACGCCACAGTTGGCCTCATCATCGTCGGGCTCAAGGTGGCGGTGCGGTGAGCACAGAACTGCACGACACCGCTCAGAAGCTGCCCGCGCGTGCGCCTGGCCTTACCTGGCAGAAGGTGGTCCTCGGCGACTGGTCGCGCCTTGTACGCGACCCGCTGGATGTCGCGCGCATCGTGTTCATCGCGGGAACGATCATCTGGGGTCTCTCGGGCCGGCCCGTCACGGTTCTCGTCGCCGCCTCGATCGTGCTCATCGTCGCCCGCATCGTGAGCCTTCCTCGTTTCTACGACTTCAGCCTCATCGTCATCATGATCCTGATCGCCTGGGGCGAGGTGCTGGGCTTCTACGACTCCTGGAGGTCCTACGACAACGTGGTCCACTTCACGGTCCCGCTGCTCGTCACAGGACTGATCTACGTCCTTCTCGTCCGCCTAGGCGTCCTCCCTGAACTGAGCGATCTCAAACAGGTACATCAGAAGTTCGGCTTCTTCCTGACGGCTGTGATGCTGGGAATGGCGATCGGAGCAGGCTGGGAGATCATCGAGTGGTCGCTCGACGAGTGGGCTGGGGCGAACCTCGTTGGCACGGCAACGGACACGGCGACAGACCTGATCTGGGACACCATGGGGGCGACGGGCAGCGCGATCATCCTGACCCTCTGGAGCCTCGGTGGGCACTCGCTCACACGCCGTCCCGGCGCAGCCCTCGCCAACAAGCCGTTCGGAAGCTTTCTGACGCTGCGATCTCAGGGTGGCCCGAGTCGCCTGGAGTCGAAGCAACCCGGTGGCTAAGGTGACTACGCGGCAGGCGACGATCGACGAGGGCGCTCCCGTCGTCGGGTCGAGCGAGATCGAGATCGCCGCCGCACTCGAAGTTGCCTGGGATGTCCTGACGGCGATCGGTCGCTGGCCGAACTGGAACCCGACGGTCACGTCCGTCTCGTTCGATGGAGAGATCGCACCGGGCTCCGCGTTCCGCTGGAAGGCGGGGCCGGGGACGATCACGTCGACCATCCAGGTCGTCGAGCCGCTGCGCCGGATCGCCTGGACGGGCAACTTGTTCGGAGTCAAGGCGATCCACGTGCACACCTTCGAGCCGCGAGACGGCGGGACGTTCGTGACGTCGGAGGAGTCCTACGACGGGGTCGTCGCTCGGCTCCTTCGCAGGCGGCTCCAGAAAGTGCTGGACGGTGCTCTCGAAAGCGGGCTCCAGCATCTGAAAGCTGAAGCCGAGCGGCGCGAGCACACCGAGTAAGCGCGGTGCGGTGACCGGGGTCGAATCCCCTACGGAGGAGAGTCCCAGCGCGGCGGGGGATGGAGGCACGTGGGTCGCCCGCCGGCCGGAGCTACGCATCCGCAGTCTGCTGGTCGGCTGGACTCTTGCAGCCGTAGGGCTTCTGACCGCGGCGCTCTTGCTGCCAGGGCTCCGAGTCGACGGCCTTCTCGGCGCGTTCGGCGTCGTTGCGGTCATCGGCATCCTCAATGCCCTGGCCGTTCCTGCGTTGACTCAGATCCGGATGCCGTTCACCGTCCTCAGCGGTTTTCTGGTGGTTCTGTTCCTGGATGCGGCGGTTCTCTGGATCGCCGCCGACCTGGTCCCCGACTCCATCGTCGTGGACACGTTCGGCTGGGCACTCGCGGGTGCTCTGGCCGCTGCAGCAGCGACGCTCGTGTTCCAGATCGCTCTCGGCGTCAACAACGACGACACGTACTCGCTGCGGGTGATCGAACGGATGGCTCGACGCTCGGGCGAGCAGGTACATACGGACAACCCCGGCATCGTCTTCGTGGAGATCGACGGCCTTGCTTACCCCGTGCTTCAACGGGCCATCCGTGACGGTCACGCGCCGGAGATGGCACGCTGGCTCGCGGCCGGCACGCACCAGCTCGTCGAGTGGGAGACCGATCTCTCGTCCCAGACCGGCGCGAGCCAGGCCGGGATCCTGCTCGGGTCGAACGAGGACATCCCAGCCTTCCGCTGGGTCGAGAAGGAGACTGGAAAGCTGATGACGTGCTCGGCGCCCGGTGACTGCAAGGAGATCGAACGCCGCCACACGAACGGCTCGGGCTTACTCGTCGACGGAGGGACGAGCCGCGGGAATCTCCTTTCCGGAGGCGCCGAAGAGGTGATTCTGACGGTGAGCAGGATCAAGGCCGAACGGAAGGCGAATCCCGGGTACCGAGCATTCCTCTCGAACGGACACAACGTGACCCGTGCCGTGGCGCTCTTCATCGGTGAGATCGTCATCGAGGTCTGGGCCGCTGCCCGCCAGCGACGACGCGACGTGCAGCCGCGCGGACATCGCGGCGGTACCTATCCCTTTCTGCGTGCGGCGATGTGCGTCTTCCTCCGCGACCTCATCGTCTTCTCGGTGATCTCGGACATGCTCCGCGGCCGTCCAGCCGTCTACGCCACGCTGTCCGGCTACGACGAGGTGGCACACCACTCCGGCCTCGAGCGGCACGACACGCTCGAGACGCTCCGCAAGCTCGACAAGCAGCTGGGACGAATTGCCCGGGCCGGCCGACACGCTCCGCGCCCTTACGAGATCGTCGTCCTCTCCGATCACGGCCAGACTCAGGGCGCGACGTTCAAGCAGCGAAACGGATACGCGCTCGACGACCTGGTTCGCCGCTCGATCGAGGCGCGGCCGGTGCAATCACTCCTCGGAGGCGATGAGAACGAAACGGCCATCGCGCTCGCGTTCGAGGAGGCGCGAGACGCAGGGCCGGCGCCGACGACGAATGGCGCCGAGAAGAATCTGGACGAACAGGCAGTGGTCGTGCTCGGATCGGGGAACCTCGGCCTCATCTACCTGATGGAGGAGCGGCATCGCCTGACGCTTGAGGAGATCGAGGAGCGACATCCACGACTCGTCCCCAGCCTCCGCGAGCATCCCCATGTCGGGTTCGTCCTCGCCAACTCCTCGGAACACGGGCCGGTCGCGCTCGGAGCTACGGGCGCGAACTACCTTCGGGAGAACCGCGTGGAAGGCGAGGATCCGCTCAGCGCCTTCTCGGAGAACGCGGCTCAACATCTCGCGCGTACCAGTGGATTCGAGCATGCCGCGGACCTGTTCGTGAACAGCTTCTACGACTACCAGGTCGACGAGGCGTGCGCCTTCGAAGAGCTGATTTCGTTCCACGGGGGCATGGGCGGTTCGCAGACACGCCCGTTCATCCTCGCCCCGACCGGCCTGCCGCTACCGGAGCAACCCATCGTCGGCGCGGCAAGCGTGCACGCGGTCCTGTCCGGCTGGCGAGCGCTCCTCAACCATGGCCATAGAGGTGGCTAGAAGGTGGGCGCACAGAGTGTTAGGGTGGGCGTGCCTTGCCCAGCCTTAGGCGGGCAGACATCTTCCGGCTCCGACACTGGTGCGGGCGACAGCCGGTCGATCAGGTCTCGAGAAAGGAGAACTCGTGACTGAGGTGAGGCCACCCATCAAGGTTTCCGGGGTTCCGCTCGACTCGCGCGCGTCGCGCCGGATCAAGGCCGGGGAAGGCGGCCTGGCCGAGCGCCTCGCGTTTCGGATGCAGCGACTTCCCGCACTTCTCGTGTCTTGGATCGTGGCGAACGTCGGAGCAGTTCTTCTTGCAACCGTCATGGTCGGAATTGGCTTCTTCGTCACGAAGGTGTTGCTCTCGAGCGAGGCCGTCGCGGACGCAGACGCGTGGCTACCGCGATGGCTCGAGGAACAGCGGACCCCGTTCCTGAACGACGCGTCGTACGTCACGTCGCAGATCGCGGACCGCTGGGTTCTGATCCCGCTCGTAGGGATCGTCGTACTCTCGCTCGCTTTGCGGAAGCGCTGGAGGCTGGGCAGCTTCTACCTGCAGGCGATACTCGCCGAGGTGCTCACCTACGGGCTGGTGACCAGGTTCATCGAGCGCCCTCGCCCGGAGCCGGTCGAGCAGCTCGACACCTTCAACCTGCTTCACAGCTACCCCTCCGGGCACGTGGCGGCGTCCGTCGCGATCTACGGCTCGCTGGCGCTGCTCCTCGCAGCGCACTTCAAGGACATTCGGGCGCGGGTGGCCATCTGGACGGTTGCGGCGGGATTTCCGCTCCTCGTCGCCCTCTCCCGGATTTACCGCGGCGAGCACCATCCCATCGACGTCGTCGCGGGAGCGCTGATGGGAGTCGGCGCAATATGTGTCGCGCTCTTCGCGGCGCGCACGGCCCGCAGGGTCGCGGAGCTGCGCCACGAGAAGCACGCCGCGCAGCGCGCCGCCGACGCTGCGGCCGTCGGTCCTGTCGAGGCTCCTGACGAGGTTCCGGCATGAGCACCGTTGCGGTCATCGCTCACTCGGGCAAGAGTCTCAAGGGTGGTCTTCCCGCGCTTCGCAAGGCTCTCGAGAGAAACGGCATAGGCGATCCGCTGTGGCACGAGGTGGCCAAGAGCCGCCAGGCTCCCGAACAGGTTCGGTCCGCGCTGAAGCAAGGCGCAGATCTGATCTTCGTCTGGGGTGGCGACGGAATGGTGCAGCGTTGCGTCGACGTCGTCGCCGGGTCGAAGGCGACGATGGCGATCCTTCCGGCGGGCACCGCGAATCTGTTTGCGTCGAACCTCGGCATACCGAAGCACCTGGACGCTGCTGTCGACGTCGGGCTCAACGGCGATCGTCGCAAGCTGGACGTGGGGCGAATGAATGGCGAGATGTTCGCGGTGATGGCGGGTGTCGGGTTCGACGCTCGTGTCATCCGCGACGCGACGCCCGAGATGAAGCATGCGCTCGGGCGCTCCGCGTATGTCTGGGCTGGCGCGAAGAATCTCCGCGCCAAGCCTTTCGAGGCGCAGGTTGTGGTCGATGGGAAAGAGTGGTACGAAGGACTGGCGAGCATGGTGCTGTTCGGCAACGTCGGCAACGCGTTCGCGGGCGTGAAGGCGTTCGACGACGCTCAGCCCGACGACGGTCTGCTCGAGATCGGCGTCGGTAGCGCGGACGGAGTCTTCCAATGGGGTCGAACTCTGGCGCGTAGTGCAGTCAGCTCTGCGAAAAAGTCGCGCTTCGTGCATATGACGAAGGGCCGATCGGCCCAGGTGAAGCTGAGCCGGAAGGTTCTGTACGAGCTCGACGGCGGCGATCGTCAGAAGAAGAGGTCGTTCCGCGTCAAAGTTCAGCCGGGCGCCGTCACCGTCTGCGTGCCAGGGGGGAAATAGCACGCGCTCCGTCTCCGCTCGACGTTCGTCTCAGAAGGCGGGCGCAGGTCCACGTCCGCTGCGAGTTCGCCGGTCCTGAACGAGGGGAGCTCGTCGCTATCGTCTCCCGGCGGTGACCGGACGCATTCTTCACATCTCGGATCTCCATCTAGGGCGCAGTACGGGATCCGAGCCGCTCGCGGCCTTGCGCGAGTTGATTCCGGGGCTGGATCCCGAGATCCTGGTGGTCACGGGTGACCTCACACATCGCGGGCGCCCGGCGGAGCTCGAGCGGGCGCGTGAGCTGCTCGAGAGCTTAGGGCTCCCGCTGCTCCCGGTTCCAGGAAACCACGACATTCCGTACGTCTTCCCGACGCGATTCACGCGGACTCGCGAAGCGTGGGAACGTGTCTTCGCAACAGCGCAGCCGGTTTACTTTTCCGACCGGCTCGCGATCATCGGAATGAACTCGGTTCGCCCGTGGCGTCAGCAGGGTGGTGCGCTCGAGTCGTCTCAGCTCGACCGCCTCGCGCCGAAGCTCGAAGGCGCGCAGGCGGGGGCGCTGCGGACGGTGGCGCTTCACCACCATCTCGCCGCACCGCCCTGGCGCGCCGCACACAAGCGTCCCGTGCGCAAGCGCGACTTGGTACTGCAGAGGCTCCTGTCCGCCGGAGTGGAGCTGGTGCTTAGCGGCCACATCCACCAGAGCGCCGTTGCCGAGCGTCGAGAGTTCGAGGTCGTCGAGCACGATCAACGCAGCTCGATCGTTCTGGCAACCGCGGCCGGCTTCGGGCGCCCGAGGCCGCAGCGGCGTGGAGAAGCCATCGGATTCAACCTCTACGACTCCAATCCAGCGACGATCTCGGTCGCCACGTGGTGCTGGACAGGGGACACCTTCGCGGAGATTGGAAAGAGGACGTTTCAACGTGGCTAGGGGCGCGGGAAGGATCGTGTCCAGCCTGACGGGAGTGGATCCCCGACGGACCAGAGCGACTCGATCGTGAACGCGATCAGGATGCGGCTCGCGGATGCTTTGCACGCGATGAGTGGAATGCCGGTGGCCTACGAGGACCTCGACGGCGGAAGCGAGGAGCGGGGCTGCGGAGACATCGACCTGCGCCGCGGCACACGTCTCACGGGTCGGACCGGCCGCTTCGAAGGGCTGCTGGTCTTGCGGATCGGGGACGACGCGGCGGGACCGTATGTCCTCATGCCCGTCACGAGGCCAAGGCACCTCTGACCCTGCCTCATGCCACTCCTCAGGACGCGAGCTCGGGCACCACAGCCGGCTCCGCCGTGCGATCACGCGCCGGCTCAACCCGAAGGTCGCGACGGGACTCGCTCTGTCCGTCGCTCTCGGCGCGGTCGTGCTTGGAGGCATCATGCTTGGCGCGCTCGCATACCTCGTCCGGACGAACCCGAAGCTCCTCGATCTCGATGTGAGCGTTGCCCAGTGGGGCTCCGACCACGCAGGCCCGGTGTCCGACCGCGCGCTGAAGGCGATCACCCAGTTGGGCGCGACGTGGCTCGTCGTCATGCTGGCGTTCGTCGTCGCGGTCGTCGGCTACCTGCGACGACCCAACCGCTGGATTCCTGTCTTTCTCCTCGCGGTGATTGTCGGCGAACGGCTGCTCACGAACGGCATCAAGGAACTGCTTGACCGCGTCCGGCCCACACTGAACCCGATCGCCGAGACACTCGGGCCATCGTTCCCGAGCGGCCACACGACCACAGCGGCGGCGTTCTACGCTGCAGCGGCGCTGGTTCTCGGCCGCGGCGTCGGTCGGCACGGCCGCGCACTACTGGCCGGCGTTGCAGCTGGCATCGCCGTCGCCGTCGCGTGCACGCGCGTGTTCCTCGGCGTGCATTGGCTCACCGACACCCTCGCGGGGCTCTTTCTCGGCTGGGCCTGGTTCGCAGCCTGCGCCGTCGCGTTCGGCGGGCGTCGGTTCCTTCGCTTTGGCGCCGCCGCCGAGGAGGCCATGCACGAGGCGGATGTGGAGCAAAGCAGGTCATCGCGCAAAGGCTCGGGCAAGGTTGGATAACGCGGATGCCCCCGACCCCCGGCTGCACTTCGCGAAGCGCGCGGCAGTGATGAGCCACTGCCACAGCCACTAGTGGCCGAGAGCTCGCAACGTCAGCGATGGAGTACGAGTTCTGTCGCGGAGGACCGAGAAGGCCTGCGGGCGCCGCGGTCAGCGGCGGAACAGTCCAATCAGCTCGAGGCGCTGGCGTTCGCTTAGGCCGCCCACGGTCTTCGACGGCGCGATCCGACATTGGGTCAGCGAGCGCGCGGCCCTGACGGGACCGACCTTCGGTAGCGCGAGAAGGAGGTCGTAGACCTTCGCCGTCCTCGCGGCCCGAGGCGGCTCGGCAAGGATCTCCTCGATCCGCGCCCTCCCTGAGGCGAGCTCCTTCTTCAGCTGGGCCCGGGCAACGCGGATCTCATTCGCTTCCTGCAAGGCCCGCATGCGCTGGTCGAGCGTCCTCCCGGGAGCCGGATTGCTCGTCTCGCCCGCCACGAGCCGATTCTAGGAAACCGTCTCTGACTAGGGGCCCCGCCCACACAGGTTGTGCACGGCTTTAGGTTCGATCCGGCCAACCACGGCGTGGCCCGCTGGCCGGGGTACGGACGATTTGCCCTGCTCGAGCTGTCGCCCTTTGTTGGAAGTGCGATACGCACCCTGATCCCAGCGACTGGAGTGGCCCAATCTCTGGCCTTCGCCAGCTCCCCGGACTTTGTTGCACATGATGCCAAGTAGCCTGTGGCGTCCGGCAGCGGGTACATCCGGGCTCCGTGATCGCGTAGCGCTGCCGCGCTCCGAGCCCGCTCCCACAGTCAGGTTTCGGGCAGTACGGGATGGTTCACTGCTAGCTGTTCAGACAACGGCTGGTCTCCCGGAAAGTGGCCTAGGGTGACTCACCACGTGTAGGTCCTCGCTCACCTCGGACGGCTAGGACTCGCGGGTACGAGACGGCGCACCCTAGATCAGGGCCTCCGGATCGAAAGATCAGGGTGCCGGATCAGGGTATGCGCCCGAGGTCGCCGCGACGCGTCGGCGGGACGATCAACCCATGTTCCGCAACGCGCTCCAGCACT
>Ga0184632_10001083_pt1 | contig 11055 bp, 10 predicted proteins | sample PLM31_50_b1_FD_133153 | JGI IMG/M metagenome (GOLD analysis project Ga0184632, IMG submission 133153) | Groundwater sediment microbial communities from an aquifer in East River, Colorado, USA - PLM3-1_50_b1 | ecosystem: Environmental > Terrestrial > Soil > Riparian zone | place: USA: East... | reverse complement strand
GCAGGTCCCAGCACGCTGCCTCGCCCGCCGCGTACAACCCCTTGAGCGTCGGGCTCGCGCCAGTATGGTCGGTCCGGACGCCGCCCATCGTGTAATGCTGCGCGGGTCGCACCGGTATCCAGTCCTTGATCGGGTCGATGCCGAGGAAATAGCGGCAGATCTCCTTCACTTCGCGGAGATTGCCGTCGATGTGGCGGGCACCGAGCAGCGTGATGTCCAGCCACAGATGTTCGCCAAAGCGCGACTTCACGCCATTGCCGCGATGGATGTGCTCTTCCATGCGGCGCGAGACGACGTCGCGCGAGGCGAGCTCCTTCTTCTCCGGCTCGTAGTCGGGCATGAAGCGCTTGCCCTCGGCGTCGCGTAGCAGTCCGCCGTCACCGCGGCACCCCTCGGTGACCAGAATGCCTGCCGGAAAAATGGCGGTCGGGTGGAACTGGACGGCTTCCATGTTGCCTACCGCGGCGACACCGGTTTCCAGCGCCAACGCCGTGCCGATACCTTCGCAGATCACCGCATTGGTCGTGACGCGATAAAGTCGGCCCGCCCCGCCGCTGGCAATTGCCGTGGCCTTGGCGATATAGGCCGTCAATTCGCCGCTCACCAGGTTGCGCACCACCGAGCCGTAGCAGCGCGCGCCATCGTGGATCAGCGCCAGCGCTTCCATGCGCTCGTGCACGGGGATCGAATGCGCGATCGCCTGGTCGCTCATCGCATACAGCATGGCATGGCCAGTGCCGTCGGAGACATAGCAGGTTCGCCACTTCTTGGTGCCGCCGAAGTCGCGCTGGGCGACCAGGCCGTGCGCCTCATCGCGCTCGGTAATCGTGACCTTCGTGCCATTGATGATGACGTCGCGGTCTCCCTTCTGCACGCGGCTCCACGGCACGCCCCACGCCGCCAGTTCGCGTACCGCCTTGGGGGCCGTATTGACGAACATGCGGACGACCTTCTGGTCGGCGCCCCAGTCGCTGCCGCGCACGGTGTCCTCGAAATGCACGTCCTCGTTGTCTCCCATGCCCTTGACGACGTTGCCGAGGCTCGCCTGCATGCCGCCCTGGGCCGCCGCCGAGTGCGATCGTTTCGGCGGGACGAGCGAGAGGACGATGACATCGTGACCGCGACGCTTGACGCCGACGCCGAGGCGAAGCCCAGCGAGACCGCCGCCGATCACCAGCACATCGGTGTAGACCACCTTCACTTGACGTTCCTTCCGGCGTCGATGGGCGCCGGTACCACCTGCAAGTGGGACGGTACGTAGCGCTCGCCGTAGCGGCTCTCGTGCTCGATGCCGATCTTGATATAGGCGGCGAGCGTGGCGAAGCCCAGAGCGAGAAAGAACACGGTGATCGCCCACTTGATCATCTTGAGCCGGCGCCGCGTGGCGTTGGGATCGTTGCCTGCGAACCATCCCCATTTCACCGCGAGGCGATACAGGCCGATGCCGCCGTGCAGTTCAACCGCGAGCAATAGCAGGATGTACAGGGGCCAGAGATGCTCGCTCCATACCCGGTCGGATGACTCGTACGGCCCGATGCGGTCGGGTCGAGTGAGCATGATGTACAGGTGCACCGACGCAAGGAAGAACAAGGCGAACCCAGTGAACACCTGCCAGAACCACAGTGTTGTGTCTTCGTGCCGCATCATCCGCATGTGCGCGCGGAAGGTCGTGAACTGGTGGTAGTTGCCGGGAAATTTGCGCACGGCGAGCACGGCGTGCGCGACGAGCAGCACCAAGATCAGCGCAACGGCGAGAGAAACGATCCAGGGATACGAGGTGCCGAAAAAGAAATAACCCTCGAAAAAACGCGTGATCGTCCACATCGCGTCCTTGCTGACCAGGATCGACGACACGAAGCCCATGTGGACCCACATGAAGAGCACCAGCACCAGACCCGTGGCGCTTTGCGTCACGTCCAGCCGCGCCGGCCAACGACTCGCACGCGCGCGGTCGGCGAGTCCCACGCCGGCGATCAGCGGACTGCGGTGTTCCATTGTGTGGGCGCTTCCTCTCCGGCGTCGAGTCGGCCGCTCGAACCCGCACGTTGCTCCGCGGGCCAGCGCGTCCGATTCGTCCAGCGCAAGCTATCTCGCGCGTTACGGCCTCGTCTTGACCTGCGTCAAAGTAGCTTTCGGTACCCGCGATCAGAATGCCTGTAGATATTTCGTGCTCCCGAGCGGGAATGAATCGCGCACGGTTCTGCGCACGACATGGGTTCTTGTCAAGCGCGCCAGCAGACATATGAGCAAGGTTTCGGCCGCTGCCAAGAAGTGGCCTACCCGCAACGATGTGCAGCGTAAGGCGGTCCTCGATGCCGCCTCGCGACTGTTCATCGAGAAGGGCTTTCGCGGAACCAGCATCAATGACATTGCCGACGCGGTCGGCGTCACGCGCACGGCGCTTTACTACTACTTCCCGAGCAAGGAGTCGATACTTGTAGCGTTGACCGACGACGTGACCGGGAAGGCCGGTCAGCTCGCACGGAAGATGTCGCCCTGCGACGAGCTGTCGGCCGACGAAGCGCTGCGCCAACTGATCCTGCGACACGCTACCTTGATCCTGTCGCATCCGCTGCAATCCCGCGTCGTCGAGCGCAGCGAAAGCAGCCTGCCCGAACCAGGCCGCTCGGCCGCGCAAAGCGCGCGGCGCGCGGAATTCGATCAATTCGTGCGAGTGATCCAGCGTGGCATCCAGGCAGGACAGTTCCGGCGCACCGATGCCCGCGTTGCCGCCTTCTCGATCATCGGCATGTGCAATTGGTGCGCTTGGTGGTTCAACGCCGACGGTGCCTTGTCCGCAGATGCGGTGGCCTCCATGATCGCCGAGTTCGGCTTGCGCGCGTTGGGCGCGGACAAGCCCCGCCGCGGCACCCGCGCGCCCAGCGTCGAAGACGCCGTGGGACAGATGCATGACGCCCTGACGTTGCTGGAGGCCCAGATCGGGAATCGTGTCCGCCGATAGACTCGGGCTCTTGGCCGATGGCGCCGAGACCAACCCGGCACGTCACAGGAAACTGCGGAAGGCGCGAGCATCTGCGCGTTTGCGGTGGCTGCCGCGCGGTTGCGTCCGCGTACAGCGACCGTGACCCGCTTGCCGGCGACCGCATTGCCGGGTGAATCGGGTGCCCATCGACGAGGCCGGCCGCGCGGCGTCGGCCAGTCTTGACCTGCGTCAAAGTAGCTTTCGGTACCGCGATCAGAATGCCTGAAGGTATTGGCGACTGCTTCGACACGTACCGCAAGTCATCGCCGGCGGCGAATAGCAGAGCGCGGCAGGAGGTTCACGATGTTCCAGATTCGTATTCACGGCCGTGGCGGCCAAGGCGTGGTATCAGGGGCCGAAATGCTGTCGGTTGCCGCATTTCTCGAAGGTCGCTACGCGCAGGCGTTTCCGAGCTTCGGCTCCGAACGCATGGGTGCGCCGGTGATGGCATTTTGCCGTATCGATGACAAGGAGATCCGTCTGCGCGAGCCGGTCTTAGCACCCGATGCACTGATCATCCAGGACCCGACACTCCTCCACCAGGTCGATCTGTTCAACGGCGTGCCAAAACGCGGGTACATCCTCATCAACTCGACGCGCAGCTTCGATGAGCTGGGGCTCGGCGGCTTTGCCCGAGGGGTCCAACAGTATCGCATGTGCACGGTCCCGGCCACCGACCTGGCGCTGAAGCATGTCGGTCGCTCGGTACCGAATGTGCCGCTGCTCGCGGGGTTCGCTGCCGTCACGGGGGTGATCGCGCTGCCGTCGCTCGTCGCTGCGATCCGCCAGAAGTTTCCGGCTGCGCTCGCCGAGAAGAATGTCGGCGCCGCCACAGAGGCGTTCGAGATCGCGAGCCGAGCCAAGGAGACGATCGATGCTTAAGCAAACGGAAGGTTCGCACGCGGTGGCCGAGGCCGTCGCGCTCTGCCGGCCGCAAGTCATCTGCGCGTATCCGATTACCCCGCAGACGCACATCGTCGAAGGGCTGGGCGAGATGGTCAAGGCGGGCGAACTTACGAACTGCGAGTTCATCAATGTCGAATCGGAGTTTGCCGCGATGTCGGTGGCCATCGGCGCGTCGGCGGCCGGCGTGCGCACCTACACGGCCACCAGCAGCCAAGGGCTCTTGTTCATGGCGGAAGCCGTGTACAACGCCGCGGGACTCGGGCTGCCGATCGTGATGACGATCGGCAATCGCGCGATCGGCGCCCCCATCAATATCTGGAATGACCATTCCGACAGCATGTCGATGCGCGATGCGGGCTGGATCCAGCTGTTCGCTGAGACCAATCAGGAAGCGCTGGATCTGCACATCCAGGCGTTCCGTCTCGCCGAGGAGCTCTCGTGTCCGGTGATGGTCTGCATGGACGGCTTCATCCTGACGCATGCATATGATCGCGTCGACGTGCCCACGCAGGAGCAAGTCGATGCCTACCTGCCGCCGTACCAGCCACGCCAGATCCTCGATACGGCCGACCCGGTGAGCATTGGCGCGCTGGTCGGCCCCGAGGCATTCACCGAGGTGCGCTACCTGCAGCACCACAAACAGCTACGCGCGCTCGGGCTGATTCCGCAGCTTGCCGCGGCATTCAGGGAACGATTCGGCCGCGACTCGGGCGGACTCATCCGCTCCTATCGCGCCGAGGATGCGGAGACGATCGTCGTTGCGCTCGGCTCGGTGAACGGGACCGTGCAGGAAGTGGTCGACGAGATGCGGAGCGAGGGCTCGCTGATCGGCTCCGTTTCGATATGTTCCTTTCGTCCGTTTCCGCTCGCCGTATTGCGCGAGGCCTTGCAGCACGCGAAGCGCGTCGTCGTGCTGGAAAAGTGCCTCGCCGTGGGCTTGGGCGGCATCGTCTCGGACGGCGTGCGCAAGTCGTTGTCGAGCATCGTGCTCAACGGCTACACCGTCATCGCGGGGCTCGGCGGACGCGCCATTACCCGCGCTTCGCTGCGGCGATTGTTCGAGGACGCCGAACGTGACGAGCTCGAGCAGGTGACATTTCTCGACTTGAACGCCGACGTGGTCAGCTACGAGCTGGAGCGCGAGAGCAAGGCGCGCCGTACCGGGCCCACCGCGGAGGCCATTCTGCGCCGGATCGGTACGGTCGCGTCGGGCATCGGTTGACCCTGGGAGAAGCTTCGTGGAAGAGACGATCAAGTTCTATCAAACCGGGACGTTCACCGTCGGCAATCGGCTGCTCAAGGAAGACCAGCGCTCGGTGCAGGCGGACATGCACCGCACGAACTCGCTCAATTCCGGGCATCGTGCCTGTCAGGGCTGCGGGGAAGCGCTGGGCGCGCGATACGCCATCGATGCCGCGATGCAGGCAACCGGAAACCAGCTGATCGCGGTCAACGCGACCGGCTGCCTGGAGGTTTTCTCGACGCCCTATCCGGAGACTTCGTGGCAGATTCCGTGGATTCATTCGCTGTTCGGCAACGCGGCCGCGGTCGCTTCGGGCGTGGCCGCGGCACAGCGGGCGCTGGGTCGCACCGACGTACGCGTCATCGCGCAGGGCGGTGACGGCGGCACGACCGACATCGGCTTCGGCTGCCTCTCCGGCATGTTCGAGCGCAACGACGACGTCCTCTACATCTGTTACGACAACGAGGCGTACATGAACACCGGCGTGCAGCGATCGAGCGCGACGCCACCGGCGGCACGGACCGCCACTACACCGGCAGTGGGGCCTTCCCCTGGCAATGTCTTCGGGACCGGCAAAAACGTGCCGCGCATCGCGATGGCGCACCGCATTCCCTACGTCGCGACCGCGAGCGTTTCCAACCTGCGCGATCTCGAGCGCAAGGTCAAGAACGCGATGGAGATTCACGGCGCGCGCTACGTTCACATCTTCGTACCGTGCCCCCTCGGTTGGGGTTCGGCGCCCGAAGACACGATCAAGATCGCGCGGCTGGCGGTCGAGACCGGACTCTTCCCGCTGTTCGAAGCCCACGATGGCGAAGTCACCGCGAGCACGCCGATCCGGCACAAGGTGCCGGTGACCGAATACCTAAAGATCCAGAAACGCTATGCACACCTGTTCGGCAAATCGCCGGACCACGGACGCATTGGATTGATCCAGAAGATGGCCGACCACAATATCGCCAAGTACGGCTTGCTGAACTAGGAGCGTACCCATGGACAAGCCTTTCGCGATCACTCTCGATGTCGGCTCGAGCCTCGCCAACAAGACGGGTGCCTGGCGCACCAACCGGCCGTTGTACGTGGATCGACTTCCGCCCTGCAATCACGCCTGCCCGGCCGGCGAAAACATCCAGGGTTGGCTCTATCACGCCGAATCGGGCGACTACGAAGCCGCGTGGCGAACGTTGATCGAGGAGAACCCCTTTCCTGCGATCATGGGGCGCGTCTGCTACCACCCATGCGAAACGTCTTGCAACCGTGGCAAGGTCGACGAGACAGTGGGTATCAACTCGGTCGAGCGTTTCCTTGGCGACGAAGCGCTGAAGCTGGGATGGAAATTTGCGCCGCCCGAAGCCGAAACAGGCAAGCGGGTGCTCATCGTGGGGGCGGGACCCTCGGGCCTGTCCGCGGCCTATCATCTCCGGCGACTCGGTCATGGCGTGAAGATCGTCGAAGCCGGCCCCTTGGCCGGCGGCATGATGCGCTTCGGCATTCCGAAGTATCGTCTGCCGCGCGACGTCCTCGACGCCGAGGTCCGGCGCATTCTCGACCTCGGTGTCGAGCTGGAGCTCAACACCAAGGTCTCGAACATTTTGGAGACGATGAGGGAGGGCCGCTTCGACGCAGCATTTCTCGCCGTCGGCGCGCACATCGCCAAGCGGGCCTATATCCCCGCCGGCGAAGCCGCGCGCATCCTCGACGCGGTAGCGGTGCTGCGCGACATGGAGGGCGAGGAAAAGCCGATGCTGGGCCGGCGTGTCGTCGTGTACGGCGGCGGCAACACCGCGCTCGACGTCGCGCGCACGGCGAAGCGGCTTGGCGCGACCGAAGCGATCATCGTGTACCGGCGGACGCGGGAGAAAATGCCGGCGCACGATTTCGAAGTCGAAGAGGCGCTGCAGGAAGGCGTGCTGATCAAGTGGCTCTCGACGATCAAGAACATGGCCGACGAGGGTACGCTGACCGTCGAGAAGATGGCGCTGGACGCCACGGGCTTCCCGCAGCCGACGGGTGAGTTCGAAACGCTCGAGGCCGATTCGCTGGTGCTGGCACTCGGTCAGGACGTCGATCTTTCGCTCCTCGACGGCGTTCCCGGCCTCGCCATCAAGGACGGCACGGTCCAAGTCGCGCGCAACATGATGACGGGCCACGCGGGGATATTCGCTGGCGGCGACATGGTGCCGTCCGAGCGCACGGTCACGGTGGGGATCGGCCATGGCAAGAAGGCTGCGCGGCACATCGACGCGTGGTTGCGCGGAACCGAATACAAGCCGGCACCCAAGCACGAGGTGGCCACGTTCGACAAGATGAACACGTGGTATTACAGCGATGCGCCGAAAACCGTGCGGCCAATGCTCGATCTCGCCCGCCGGACGTCGACGTTCGACGAAGTGGTGCACGGCCTCGACGAGACCAACGCGCTGTTCGAGGCGCGCCGCTGCCTGTCGTGCGGCAATTGCTTCGAGTGCGACAACTGCTACGGCGTGTGCCCCGACAATGCGGTGATCAAGCTCGGTCCAGGCAAGCGGTTCCAGTTCAATTTCGACTACTGCAAGGGGTGCGGAATCTGCGTATCGGAATGCCCGTGCGGCGCGATCAAGATGGTTCCGGAACCGACTTGAGCATCGGGATCAAGAGGCTCCAAACATCGAAGACGATGCGCCAGCGCGAGCGCGCAGAGGGGTGAACATGATGCAGGAGATCCAGATCGAAACGGCGAGCGTGCCACTGGAGTCGCTGCCCACGGGCATGGGGCTCTTGCAAGACCCTGCGTTCAACAAAGGGACGGCGTTCACCGAGTCCGAGCGTGACGCACTGCATCTGCGCGGACTGCTCCCGCCGCGCGTGTTTTCGCAAGAGGAGCAGCTCGATCGAGTACTCGAGAATTTCCGGCGCAAGCCGACCAGTCTCGAGAAGTACATCGACCTGACCGCACTGCACGACCGCAACGAAGCGCTGTTCTTCCGGCTGCTCATCGACCACCCCGACGAGATGTTCCCGATCGTCTATACGCCGACCGTGGGGCTCGCCTGCCAGCAATATGGGCACATCTTCCAGCGGCCACGCGGCATTTTCATCAGCGCGCGCGACCGCGGCCGCGTCGCCGAGGTGCTCGCCAACTGGCCACGACGCGATGTCGCGATCATCGTCGTTACCGATGGCGAGCGCATCCTCGGCCTGGGTGACCTCGGCGCCAACGGGATGGGCATTCCCGTCGGCAAGCTATCGCTCTATGCCGCGTGCGCGGGCGTGCATCCGAACGTGTGCCTGCCCGTGATGCTCGACGTCGGCACCGACAACGCGGAGCTGCGCAAGGATCCGCTGTACCTCGGTCTGCAGGAGCCGCGCCTGCGCGGCGCGGACTACGATGCGCTGGTCGAAGAGTTCGTCACCGCGGCGCGCGAGCTCTTTCCCGCCGTGGTTATCCAGTTCGAGGATTTCGCCAATCATCACGCGTTTCGACTGCTCGAAAGGTATCGCGATCGCATGCCAACATTCAACGACGACATCCAGGGCACCGCGGCGGTTACGCTCGCCGGCATCATCTCCGCGTTGCGTGTCACGGGAGGGCAGCTCGTCGATCAGACGATCCTGTTTCAGGGCGCGGGTGAGGCGGCGACCGGCATTGCGAACCTGACCGTTACCGCGATGGTCGCGCAGGGGCTCCCGCAGCAAGCGGCGCGGCAGCGCTGCTGGCTGGTCGATTCGCACGGGCTCGTCGTGGCGAGCCGCACCGGCCTCGCCCCGCACAAGCAAGCGTTCGCGCACGACCACGCGCCTGTTGCCGATCTGCTCGGGGCGGTGAAGGCGCTGAAGCCCACGGCAATCGTCGGTGTTGCGGCAGTCGGTGGCGCATTCACCGAAGCCGTGCTGGCCGAAATGGCGCGCCTGAACGACCGCCCGATCGTGTTTGCCCTGTCGAATCCGACGTCGAAATCAGAATGCACGGCCGAGCAGGCGTACACGGCGACACAGGGGCGCGCGCTGTTCGCCTGTGGGAGCCCGTTCGATCCGGTTTCGATCGGAGGTCGGACGCTGGTCCCGCGGCAGGGCAACAATTCGTACATCTTTCCGGGGGTGGGGCTGGGTGCGATCGTTTCGCGCACGTCGTGCATCACCGACGAGATGTTCATGGCCGCGGCCACCACCCTCGCGGGACTGGTCGAACCCTCCGACCTGGAGCATGGCAGCCTGTATCCGGCGTTGGCGCGGGTCCGCGAGGTTTCCGCTCACATTGCCGCTGCGGTCGCAAAAATTGCCTTCGCCAAGGGATTCGCGGGCGTGCCGGAACCGAGCGACGTGCTGGCGTTCGTCCGTTCGCAGATGTACGAGCCGCGGTATTCCAACTATGTCGGGAACGCTGCTCGGCAGACACTGGCGGAGTGAGCATCGATGAGCGCCCGATGGCGGACACGACGCGCGATGCAGCGGTCATCCAGCGACGAGGATGCCGAAGCACGAAAAAAGGGTGAAGTGCGATGAGGGAGAGTCTTCTCACGTTGCTGCGCCACCATCCGTTCGTGGCGGAGTTCGAGCCACGGCACGTCGAGAAGCTCGCGGCGCTGGGGAGGGAGGTGCGCTTCGATCGCGACCACGTCATCTTTCGGGAGGGCGACGAATGCTCGGAGTTCTACCTGATCGTGACGGGGCTCGTTGCGCTCGAGATCGCCGCGCCGGGACACACGTTTCGCGTGCAGACCTTGTTCGCGGGTGACGAGCTCGGGTGGTCCGCTCTACTGATGGGACGTGGCAAGCACTTTCAGGCACGCACGCTGGAACGCGTGGATGCCCTGGCCTTCGAGGGTGCGGAGGTTCTGGCCGCATGCAAGGAAGACACGGCGTTCGGTTTCGCGTTCATGCAACGGCTGCTGGGCGTCGTGGCCGGACGCCTGCAAGCGACGAGGCTGCAGGTGTTGGATATGTACTCGCCGGTGGCGGCGAGAGCGGGAGCGTGAGCGAGAGAGGAGACCGGCCACACAGTTTGCATGTTGTCGCGGCAGCCCTACCGGTCACCTCCAAAAAATCGTGGTCTGTTTCCAAGGAGTGCTGAAATGAAACGTCATTGGATCGCGCTCGCCGCAGGCTTGTCCATTGCTGGTGGCGCAAACGCCGCACTCGACAACGCCGCCGCCGAAGCGATGATGAAAAAGGACGGCTGCGCCGCCTGCCACGAAGTCGACAAAAAACTCATCGGTCCCCCGTTCCAGGACGTCGCCGCCAAGTACAGAGGCGACAAAGACGCAGCGTCCAAGCTCAGGGACAAGGTCAAGAAGGGGGGAGCGCATGTATGGGGCGAGGCGGCCATGCCGCCGAACGTGGGCGCATCCGACGCCGACATCAACGAGCTCGTGGACTGGATCCTGGGCCTGAAAAAGTAATCCGGTCGTCAACGATAGACGAGCACCGGGATTCTCGAGTGCGCCAGGACCTTCTGGGTGACGCTTCCGAGAAGCAGCGTCGCTATTTCGCCGCGTCCGTGCGAAGCCATGAATATCATGTCGCATTTCTTCTTCCGCGCGGCTTCGATGATGCCTTGGTAGGGCGTGGCGGGGGTGGACATCACGGACTCGCATGCAACGTCGGCGGCCTCGCAGGCTTGCTCGATCTCGGCGAGATATTGCTGACCCTGTTCCGCCATGCTTTCCTGGAACTGCTTGACCGTCACCGGACGGACGCTGGCGCCCTCGGCGTAGAAGACGCGTTCGATCGCTTCGGCTGCGTAATACGCGACGACGCTCGCGCGGAGATCCTTGGCAAGCTCAATGCCGCCCTTGATCGCCTTGCGTGCGACCTTCGAGCCGTCGGTGGGAATCAGGATGCGCTTGTACATCGCTTCTCCTTGTGATTGCATGGCTGTGGCGGGCCGCCGACGCCCTTAGCCATCAAATCTACCAAAGAGCCGCCGCGTCGCATTGACGCACGT
>Ga0184632_10001082_pt1 | contig 11056 bp, 9 predicted proteins | sample PLM31_50_b1_FD_133153 | JGI IMG/M metagenome (GOLD analysis project Ga0184632, IMG submission 133153) | Groundwater sediment microbial communities from an aquifer in East River, Colorado, USA - PLM3-1_50_b1 | ecosystem: Environmental > Terrestrial > Soil > Riparian zone | place: USA: East River... | reverse complement strand
GTCGGGTGCAGCTCGTTCGCCCAATCGCTCGGATTGAGCGTGCCACGACTGTCGACAAAAACCACGCGCCCCGCATAGCTCGTCTGCAGATCTGCGAGCCGAAGCGAGAACTGATCGATGATGTAGCGGACGCAGGCGGCGCGTAAATTGCCCGGCACCTGCGCGGCGACCAGCGCCGGCTTGAGCCAGCCGCTCTTGCCGATCACCGCCTTCCCGGTCGGCAGCGCGTAGTCATAGCTGTGCACGAAGATGCGCGCGGCCGCGGGTACTCGCGCCGCAATCCGGTCGATGAGCTCGATGTAGTAGCGCTTGACGCGGTCGAACAGCTCTTCGATCGTCCCAGGCGCCGCCCCGTGATTGAAGCACGCATCCTCGGTCACGCACGCGCTGCAGTCGACGCCAAGGATCGGCCGCAGGTCATTGAATCCCGCGAAATCGTTGCCGCCGCCGGAAACAAATACCGCCGACAAGCTGGTTCCATAACGAACTAGCGCCCGGTCGACCGCCGCCGCATAGACGCCGTTGACGTAGTCGAACGCTTCCGCTCCGTTGTTGCCGAACACCAGCATCGTGTGCTGGTTGGCCGCGACGAGCTTGGCCAGGCTGTTGGCGAGCGATCCGCCGGGCAACGGGTACCAGAACCACGAATCGCCGATTCCCAGGATCGACGGCATGACGCCATCGAGCACCATTTGCGGCTCGTACCAGTAGATGTTGCCCTGCATTGAAAACTCCTCCCAAGAGCCGGCCGGATGGCGCGACGGCCGAATTTCAGGCGCTGGGGGAGTTATGGATTTACCCGGGCGCCCTTCCTACAAGGTAGGCGCTGCGCATTCCCCGGTCAACGCCGGAATGACGCGAATATTCCGCATTCGACGCGACCCGCTGGCGCGCGATCAAAACCGAATCGCCGAACTCGTGCGTGCGAAAGCCGCCCGCATCGAGCGTCGCATTCATCGCTCCCATCGCGGCATCGCCGGCGAACGCCCGGAGCAAATCGTGATGGCTGGTGCCCGGCTCGTGCGTTCCCGAAACGATCATGTCGACGACGCGCAATGCCGTGGCGGCCGTGATGCGCTGGTCCGCCACGTTCATTCCCGCCCGGACGCGGCCGGGAGCCCCCGCATGCTCGAGCGCACGCACGACCGAGGTGCCGATCGCGACGATGCGGCCGCCGCGTAACTTCGCCCGGCGGACGGCACGCGCGGTCGCAGACGGAATCACGTAGGGTTCGGGAAACGGCAACCGGGCATCGAGCGCCGCGTCTCCGGTGGAAGAAATGCCGGCCGCGTGCGTGAGCGTGACCAAGTCGATGCCGTGGTTGCGCATCGTGTCCTGCAGTTGCCAGTCGACGGCAAAGCCAGCCGAAGGTGGCTCGAACGCTACAGGCGGACCCGCGAGCGGCGTCCAGGCGTCCCAAAGCGCCAGCGGTTGCGGAACGTGCGCGTATTGGATGGGGCGGCCATGGCGTGCGATGCCCGCCCACACGTGCTCGACCGATCCTTTGAGCGTCAGCGCGACGAGCCGCGGATGACCGAGCGTGTCCGTCACGATCGCGTCGAGTGGACCGAGTTGCAGGCGATCGCCGCGGTCGAGCGCGGGTGGGAGAGGGCGGTCTTCCGTGCGCATGCGGAAATCCCCGTCGCCGAAGACAATGGCGGTCCAGTGCCGCGGATCGCGCAGGTCGCGCGCACGCCAGCCGGCGAGGCGCACTTCGACGATCGCGCCTGAAGGCTGGTGGACGCCGCGCAGGCTGGCGGGCAACGTCGCGGCATCGTTCGCGACGACGAGATCGCCGCGGCGCAGGAAATCGACAAGGGCGGTGCGCGGCGCCGTGACGAGGCTGCCGTCGGCGTCTATCACCAGCAGCTTCGCATCCGGAATGCGCTGGTGTGCCGCAATCATCGGACGGCCGCGACGACGCCGGCCGCACGCGCTCCCTCATCGACCGGCAGGCGACGGCGGTTGCGCGCGGCCGTCAGCCGTTGCGCGAGCACGGCCGTCACCACGCGGGCGGCGTCGGCTGGTTGTTGGAGCGTGGCCGGATCGGCGTCCGGCAGCGCCTGCGCATGCAGCGGCGTATCCATGTCGCCGGGGTCCACACTCGCGAAATCGATCCCCGACGGCGCAAGCTCCTCGTGCCAGATGCGCGTCATGTGGTGCAGCGCGGCCTTGCTTGCGCCATACGCGCCCCAACCCGCATAGGCATTGATCGCGGCATCGCTGCTGATGTTCAGCACCACGGCGCCGGTACCGTCGCGCGCCGACGCTGCCAGCGCGCCGAGCAGCGCCCGGGTCAGGCGAAACGGTCCGAGCACGTTGGTCGCCAGTGCCACTTCGAAGTCTTCGCACTCGGTATCGGCGAGCGGGCGCAGCGGCGACGGGCCCAGGCTCGACGCGTTGTTGATCAGGATGTCGAGTCCGCCGAGGCGACCGAGGATCTGCAGCGCGATCGGATGGATGTCGTCCTTGCGCGCGACGTCGCCGATCACCCCGTGCGTGCCGGTCGCGGCTGCGATGCGCGCGACGCGTTGCCCATCACGCGCAACGAACGCGACATGCGCACCGCACGCCGCGAGCTCGCGGACCAACGCGAGGCCGAGCCCCGATGTGCCGCCGGTAATAGCCACGCGAACGCCGCGGAGGGGATCACGGCGTTCTCGTTGTCGCAACGAATCGTGGTGTCCGGATTTCATCGAAGGTGCCCGGTTTCGTGACAACACGATAGTAGGCACCCTGTGCGGCGTTCCCAAGCGACGCGTCCAGCGCATTGGCGAAGCGTCGACCCGCTGGACAGCGGCGGCGAAAGCGCGCTGATTCCACCGCGCTCAAAGCGGCAGGGGGTCGAAGCTCCCCCGAAGACGCCTGCGGCGTCCTCCCCCAAAGGGGCACCGCCTTGGGTATCGGCCCTACGGCTGTTTACGGTTCGTACTTGAACGAGAGCTGGATCCGTGCGCGGTACGCGACGACCTTGCCGTTTTCGACCTTCATGTCGAGCATCTTGATCTCCGCGATGCGCAGGTCGCGCAGCGTCTTGCTCGCCACCATCACAGCGTTCTTGGCGGCGTCTTCCCACGATGTCGTGCTGCTGCCGATCACTTCCGTTACGCGATATACGCCTTCGCCGACTGACTTTTTCGCCATGTTCATCTCTCCGATCGGTTTTTGGTGGCCCGCGACCGCATCCCGATCGCGGGGTCCGAACCATGATACGCCCCGATGCGGGTGCTGGCGTCGTACGGTCCGCGCCGATGTATATTGATCCCGTCGCCGCCGATGCGGCCAAGCCCTTCGCGGTCCGACTTCGATGGACACGCCTGATCACGTCGCCACCCACCTTGCGCGCAATCTCGCGAGCCTGCGTCACACTCGCGCGCTGACGCAGGAGACGCTCGCGAAAACAGCGGGCGTGCCGCGCTCGACGATCGCCAACCTGGAGTCGGGAGAGGGCAATCCCTCGCTGACGGTACTGGTGAAAGTGGCCAACGCGCTCGGCGCGCCGATCGACGAGCTGCTCGCCGCGCCGCGCGCCAAGGTACGCAAGTGGCCCGCTGTCGAAATCGCAAAAACCGCCAAGGGTCGCGGCGTATCGATTCGCTCGCTGGTTCCCGAGCCGGTGCCGCAGGAGATGCTGACGGTGATGGACTTCGCCCCCGGCGGCGCGATGCGCGGTACGCCGCACCTGCCGGGTACGCGCGAGTTCTTCACGTGCCTCACCGGCCGCGTGACCATTTTCGTCGCCGGGCAACGGCACGATCTCGATGCCGGAGACGTGCTCGCGTTCCCGGGCAGCGTCCCGCATTCGTACCAGAACGACGATCCGCAGCACGCGGCCCAGGGCGTGTCGGTGGTGATCCTCGCGAAGGCGGGAGTGTGAGCGCGCAGGTAACCTGACGCGCGTGTCGCGCAACGCCTATTCTAAGGTGCCTTCGGGCAATCGCAGGCGTCGTTGCCCTTGTCGAAGATGATGCGCCACACGCCCGGCGCTTCCTGCCGCCAGATCGAGGTGAATGTCGCGACCACCTTGCCGGAAGGATCGCGCACCGGGCCGGAGCTGATCGCGAGCGTGCCGGACGCCAGCACTTCGACGCTCTCCGGCGCCCACGAGAACGGCGCGTCCGGTTTTTCGTAGAAGCGCTTCCATGCCGCCGCCACTTCCTCCTTGCCGTGCAGCGGCTTCGGCCCGGTGAAGAAAATCGTTTCGTCGGACAGGAACGCGGCAAACGCGATGTGATTGCGGTCCGCCATGGTCTTCGCGAACGCACGCTCGGTGTCGGCGACCTGGCGCTGCAGATCGGCGTTGCCGGGTCGTGGTGCGGTGGCGGCGCACGCCGCAAGCAATGCGATGCAAGTGCAGGCGATCGTCAGCGCGTTCCGCATGGTGTTGGAGCTGCCGAGAGTCATCATGTGCGCATCCATCGGACAAGGTACGGCTCGGCCTGAGGCAAGTGGGGCGTCGATAGGCTACCATCACACGCTGGAAAGAACATGGCTGTGATGACCTACGATTACGTCATTGTCGGCGCCGGCTCCGCCGGCTGTGTGCTGGCCAACCGGCTGACCGAAGATGCAGACGTCAATGTCCTGCTGCTCGAGGCCGGCGGCCGCGACGATTACCACTGGATTCACATCCCGATCGGCTATCTCTATTGCATCAACAATCCGCGCACCGACTGGATGTACCGGACGCGCGCCGAACCGATGCTCAACGGGCGGTCGCTGCTGTACCCGCGCGGACGCGTGCTGGGCGGCAGCTCCTCGATCAACGGCATGATCTACATGCGCGGCCAGCGCGAGGACTACGATAGCTGGGCGCACGCGGTCGGCGATGCAAGCTGGCGCTGGGACGACGTGCTGCCGCTCTTCAAGCGCAGCGAAGATCACTATCGGGGCGCGACCGATTTCCATGGCGCCGGCGGCGAATGGCGCGTGGAAGCGCAACGGTTGCGCTGGGACATCCTCGAGGCGTTCGCGCGCGCCGCCGAGGAAACCGGCATTCCCAAGACGGCAGATTTCAATCGCGGCGACAACGAAGGCGTCGGCTACTTCGAGGTCAACCAGCGGCGGGGCGTTCGCTGGAATGCGTCGAAGGCATTTCTGCGTCCCATTGCGCGACGGCGCAACCTGACGGTCGAGACCGGCGCGCAGGTGTCGCGCCTCACGGTGGAAGCGGGGCGATGCACGGGGCTGGTCTACCGGAGCGGGGCGGTCGAGCAGGAGGTGCGCGTCCGCGAGGAGGTGATCCTGGCCGCCGGTGCGATCAATTCGCCGCAGCTGCTCGAGCTGACGGGGATCGGGCAACCCGAGCGGCTGCAGGCGTGCGGCATTCCGCTCGTCCATCGGCTCGACGGCGTCGGCGAGAACCTGCAGGATCATCTGCAGTTGCGCACGGTCATGAAGGTGCGCGAATGCAGCACGCTGAACACGCTGTCGCGCGGTTGGTTCGGCAAACTCAGAATCGCCGCGGAATATGCGTTGAAGCGCAGCGGACCGATGAGCATGTCGCCGTCGCAGCTCGGTGCGTTCGCGCGCTCCGATCCGGCGCAGGCCCGGCCCAACGTCGAGTATCACGTGCAGCCCTTGTCGCTGCCCAGGTTCGGCGATCCGCTGCACGCGTTCGACGCTTTCACCGCAAGTGTGTGCAACCTGCGTCCCACGTCGCGCGGCAGCGTGCACATCACGACGCGCGACCCTCGCGCGGCGCCGCTCATTGCACCCAATTACCTCGCTACCCCCGAGGATGTGCGGGTTGCGGTCGACGCGTTGCGGCTGACGCGACGAATCGCGGCGGCGCCGGCGCTCGCGCGGTATCAGCCGGAGGAGCTCCTGCCGGGATCGCAATTGGTCAGCGACGCCGAGTTGACGCGCGCGGCCGGCGACATCGGCACGACGATCTTCCATCCGGTCGGCACATGCCGGATGGGCGTCCCAAGCGATCCGGGCAGCGTGGTCGGTGCGGAGCTCCGTGTGCATGGCATTGCCGGATTGCGCATTGCGGACGCTTCGGTGATGCCCACGATCACTTCCGGCAATACCAATGCGCCGACGATGATGATCGCCGAGAAGGCGAGCATCCTGATCCGCGCGGACCGCGCCCGCCGCTACGCTGCGTCCAGTGTCCGCAGTCACGAGTCCGCTGAGGGCGCGGACACGACGCTGTCCCGCCCCGCGCCAACGCACGCATAGCATGCGTTACCGGGACCTCCGGCAGAACTTCCGCTGTCGCGGGATTCGTTCGCGCCCTGCGGAATGGTGGCGCTGGTTGCACTGTTGTCTACCATTGTGCGGCCTGTCACGGGCCGTCCCAAGGCAGCGCCCCCTTGGGGAGGACACCACAGGCGTCTTCGGGGGACGTTCCCACACCGTACTTTTCAGGGAGACATTTCCATGCAACGCTGTCACCGACTGCTGGCACTCGGATTTGCATTGAGCATGATCGCCCCGATGGCGCACGCCGGGCAGATCCCCGCCACGACAACGTTATCCGGCGCCAACGAAAACCCGGTGAACGGGTCGCCGGCCACCGGCAGCGCGTTCGTCCTCCTGGATACGACGAGCCATTCGCTGCGGGTCCAGTTTGTGTTTGCCGGCCTGGTGGCGGGCACCACGGCGGCTCACATTCACTGCTGCACCGTGCCGCCGGGCAACATCGGCGTGGCCACGACGACGCCGTACTTTGCCGGGTTTCCCATCGCCGTCACCAGCGGCTCGTACGACCAGACGTTCGACACGACGCTGCCCTCGACGTGGAACGCCACGTTCATCACCAACAACGGCGGCACGCCGCTCGGGGCCGAAGCCGCGTTGGCCGCCGGACTCGCCGCCGGCACCGCGTATCTCAACGTGCACACGTCGACGTATCCAGGCGGCGAAATACGCGGTTTTCTGAATCCGCAGCTGGCGCCGGCGCCCGTCAGCGCCAACATTCCAACCCTTTCGGAATGGGCGATGGCCGGGCTGGTCCTGTTGATTCTCACCGCAGGCTGGCTGATGCGCCGCCGCCGCGCGCGATAGCAGGTAGCAGGGCCATCACGCTTCCGCCGGTGCGCAAGGATCGGCGGCGCGGGCTTTTATCCACGCATCGCCGCCGCGATCGCCGCGCCATTGGTGAATGTGGCCGCGCGCATCGGCGCCTCGCCGTCGGCCATGGGCAGCGTCTTCCAGTTGCCGCCGAGCAGAGTCAGCGCGAGGACCTCGTACACGCGGGCCGACACCACGAGCGGCGGAAGCGTGCCGTACGAGGCGGTACGTAGCGCCTGCACGTTGTCGAACACTGCGCCGGCCGTGAGCAGGCGATCACCTTCGGCTGATTGAACGCTGGCCACCGCGCCGTGGCCGGCATGGACGACCACCGCGAATTCGGCGGGAACGCCGAACTCGGCGGCGTAACGTTGCCTGAGGTCCGCGAGCGCGCGATCGATGCTGATGGCGGCCTCGATCGCTTGCCGGCAGGCGTCGGCCAGGTTGTCACGCAGGCCGAACACGGCCATCACGTTATCGACGCTCATCGCGCTCACCGTCCCGCCGGTGGCCTGTACGGCGCCGCCGACGGTTTCGCCGAACAGCCCCGACAGGTAAACCACGTCCTGCGGCAAGTGACCGCGGGCAAAGCGCGCACGATTGCACCATTCGACATCGACCACCGCGAGCTCGCGTTCCTGCACCGACGACGAGCGATCGGACGCGAGTGCGCTTCCCGCGGCCGCCAACAGCGGAACCACGCTGATGTCGCCCGTCGGGCGCAATTGACAGGCGAGGCGCACGCCCGGCGCAGCGGCAACGCGGGCCAGTGTCGCCTGCTCCGGCGCTTCGGGTGGCGGGCAATAATCGTCGCCCGCCGTGACCTGCACGCGGCAGGTCGAGCAGCGCGCTTGTCCGCCGCACATCGACATGTGCGGAATGTGATGGCTGCGGCTCGCTTCGAGCACGGTCCATCCGGCTGGAACGCGGGCGGCGCGTTGCGGGTAAGTGATCGTCACCACTGCATTGCGGTGGCGCTCGATCGCCGCGCGGATTTCGCGCGCGATGAAGATCGCGCCGATAAGCGCGAACCATAGTGCCAGCAGCGTATCGCGGATGCGCAGCAGCGTCACACGCGTGGCTGCGTCGACTGCGGCATTGGAATCGAGAAAGGCGCGGTTGGCGACATCGGCGCTCAATTCCTTGCCCATCGCCAGAAACCCCAGGCCGCCCAGGACCGGCAGCAGCAACGCGACGGCAAACAGCACCGGGCGCGCGCGTTGGTACCACGCGCGCCGGCTGAACGCGAAATTGACGCCGAGACATCCGTGCAGCCATCCCGGCACGAGGAGCGCGAGTTGCCGTCCCTCGTTGTCGGACGACCACAGGGCCCACACAACGCGGCTGTACTCCGGCGACATTTTGTACGCTTCCCACGCAAGACGCGTACTGACGGCGTGGCCGATCAGCAGGATCGGAATGCCGAGACCAAGCGCGATACGCAACACTTCGAGCGGCGGCATCCGCAGCGTGCGCCGCCGATAGAGGGCGTTCAGCGCGAGCGCGACATGCGTGGCCGCCGCGCCATAGAGCAGGAGAGTCCCGGGAATGCTGTGCCAAACGCGTACGGCGAAATTGAGGCCGTGCTCGGCGGTGGCTAGGGAAAAAAGCCCGAGCGCATGGTTGGCAAGGTGCGATGCCACGTAGACAAAGAGAATGAGCCCGGACCCAAGGCGCAGGTCACGGCGGGTGGGCAATGCGATGACCATGACGCGAATATTCGCAGAAATGCAGCGTTGCGAATGCGCAGGCCCGCAACCTGACCCGATTGCGAGTTCGATAGGTCGTCGATACCCATTGGCGACGCACGGGGCATCCCCACGGGCTCCGGTCGCCATCCCCGCATTAATTTTCAATACATTCGCACGGGGAGGCTAGCCCTTAGGCGCGGCGGCAAACAAAATGGCTCGCATCGCTGCAAGCCGGGGATCTAAGTGGTTGCGCCAAAGCGCTACGGCGGCGGGATGCAGGCGAACACTTTCGTTTGAACATCGCCTTCGAAAGCCCAGCCTTGGTTTAGCATGCTCGCGAGAATGGCCGGATCGTCGGTATAGCGGTGATTGGGAGCGCCGCCTAGGCCGTTGTTATAGGCCCGGTAGAGCGGATCGCTTCCTGCCGGACAACCAAGCCCAGCCGGCGTAGCAGTCGGCAGCTCCAATCGAAAGGCTTCCCCTTCGAACGTCCAAGTGGACCCCGCTCGCAGCGACGCGCACTCCTCCGCGTACGGGGTGTAAAAGTGCGAGCTCTTCGGCGCAAATGATTGACCGCTGAAGAAACGGCAAACAGCGCTCAGATGCGGCGCATCGCCGCTCCAGACGCGGAACGACCGGCCCGTGCGCCGCCATGCCTTCGAGGGATCGTAGAGGGGATCGTCGAGAGTGACAATCTCGCGCTGCGTGGCGGCAATGACGTAGTGGCCGAAGCCGGCGTGATAGAACTCGATGGCGCGCTCTTCACGGATCGGCCGACTCACGGATCCTTCGCCGCCATGAACGCGAAGCAGCGCCGGCCCGGAGCAGAACCCGAAACAAACGCCGGTGCCACCGATCAGGATCGCATCCGATGGCGTGATGACCATCGCCCCACTTGCCGAGGGGTTGGGGGTTTGCAGCGTCGTCAGCCCACCGCCCGCGAAAAACGTATCGACGGCGCCATCCGGCAGGAATCGGGCGACGGCGACGCGATTCCCTGCCCAAACCATTGGTCTAATCGGCCAAACCGTCGCCGCGACGACGATGCGAGCTCGCGAATCGAGTGCCACGGCCACGCTGCTGACTCCAGGCCACGCGTACAAACCGAGAGGTGCTCGATCGTCGTCGATCGGAAGCACGACCATGCGGTTGCTACCGAACGAGGTATCGCGCCGTCCTTGCGTATCGAGCCGCATCAATGCAAGCGTCGATGCTTCCGTGTCTTGGACTGTCGCGAAGACGCCGGCGACGATGAGCTTGCCGTCGGGTTGCTCGACGAGCGCCTCGGGTCTGAACAAGGATGACCCCATCAGCGCGTCGCGCGCGTCGAATGTGGCGTCAACTTGCCCGTTCGGCAACAAGCGCATGAGCGCCGCATCGCTCGCCAACACGAGATTGCCATTGGAAGTCTGTACGAAGGCCACGGGGTTGAACCGATCGACGCGCACGATACCGCCGTCACCGAAAGTGCGATCGGGCTCTCCCGCCGCGAGAAACCGCGTCAACACCAAAGCCCGATGATCCCAACTGCCCGCGACGAGCAGGCCTCCATCGGACTGGATGGAGATCCCAATCGGATGGGACTGCCAACCCGAAGCTGTCGAAACAACGGCTGTGCCAGCGGTGCCGAAGAACAGGTCCGGACTGCCGTCCGCCTGCAGGCGCACGATGCCGATCTTCGCTGTGGGGCTCCCCCCCAATGTTGGCACCACCGTAAAGGCGATGACGATCTTTCCGTCGGGTTGTCGAGCCAGCGCTCCGAATCGGACCCCACACGGTACCTCTCCGCAGGCATGCGCAAGATCGAACGTTTCCGTTCGTTCCGCGTTGGCGCTGGTGCGCCGCAGCCACGGGAACCCGTCGGTGACCGCGATGTCGCCGTTCGGAAGAAGCAGGAGGTTTGTGTCGCGGGGGAAGCTGATGTACTCGTCAAACACCTCGAGGACGCGTTGTCCGCCCGTGCCAAAGCTCGGGTCGAGATCGTCCGGCGCGGATTCCGCGCGAAAGGTCGCGAGCGACAGCAACATCAGCAGCAGAGCTATCCAAAGGGGCTTCATCGGGGCCTCCTTATCAGGCACCTCGGCCCGACATCGGCGATCTGGCGATCGTCCGGGGGAGCGCCGTTCAGGTCATTGGGGCGGCGATTAATTCGCTATTAATTCTGCAGCCAGGGACTTCCGGCCCGGCTCCGGCCGGCCTAATCTGGCAGCCGTGAACGACAGCCGACCGACCGGATCTGGTGCCACCTACCGTTGCGGCGCCATCGAGATCGACGCGACGCAGCGGCAGGTGCTGATCAATGGCGCGCCCGCCAAAGTCGGCCGGCGCGCGTTGGCCGTGCTGCT
>Ga0184632_10001081_pt1 | contig 11057 bp, 10 predicted proteins | sample PLM31_50_b1_FD_133153 | JGI IMG/M metagenome (GOLD analysis project Ga0184632, IMG submission 133153) | Groundwater sediment microbial communities from an aquifer in East River, Colorado, USA - PLM3-1_50_b1 | ecosystem: Environmental > Terrestrial > Soil > Riparian zone | place: USA: East... | reverse complement strand
GCGAGCGCCGCGCCAAGGCGGCCTACGACTACCTCACCTCGCTCGGCGTGGCCACCGACCGCTTGAAGACCGTCTCCTACGGCAAGGAGGTCCCCGTCTGTCAGGACTCGACCGAGGAGTGCTGGGCCCGCAACCGGCGGGACCACTTCGCGGTGACGGGCAAGACGAACCGGGGGCGGTGAGAACGCTCACTCGCCCCCTTCCTTGACACCCCCCGGGGGTTGTCTCTAATCTGTCTTCGCTCGCTATGAGCCCCCCCCGTCCGTCCCCCTGCCCATGACCGATCAGCCGGAGCCGAAGTCCGCCCCCCTCGTCAAGGAGCTTTCCGGGCGGATCGGCAAGTACGAGATCGTCCGCGCGATCGGCAAGGGAGCGATGGGCATGGTGTACCTCGCCCACGACACGGTCCTCGAACGCGACGTGGCCCTCAAGGTCATGGTGGCGCAGATCGCCGACGACCCCGAGCTCATCCAGAGGTTCTCGCGGGAAGCGAAGGCCGTGGCCAGGATGACCCACCCCAACGTGGTGACGGTCTTCGACCTCGGCACCCACACCGACGGCTCTCCGTACATCGCAATGGAGCTCCTCAAGGGCCAGGACCTGCAAAAGGCGATTCGGACGCCGCCCCCGATGACTCTCGACCGCAAGGTGTTGATCATCGTGCAGGTGCTGGCCGGCCTCGCCCACGCCCACCAGGCGGGCATCGTCCACCGCGACATCAAGCCCGCGAACGTCTTCATCAACCAGGACGGCACGGTGAAGATCATGGACTTCGGCGTGGCCCGCCTGACCACCGCCTCCATGACCGGCACCGGCAACATCGTGGGCACCGCCGACTACATGTCCCCCGAGCAGGTGAAGGGGGCCAAGGTCGACGGACGGAGCGACCTCTTCAGCGTTGGCTGCATGCTCTACGAGCTGCTCGCCGGCCGCCGGCCCTTCCACTCCGACAACCTGATGGCGATCTTCTACAAGATCACCCACGAGGAGGTGAACTACGGCCTGATCCCGCAGGGACCGGAGTACGACGCGCTGAGCCCGATCCTGCAGAGGGCGCTCGCGAAGGGGCTGGAAGACCGGTACCAGACCGCCTACGACTTCGCGGTCGCGCTGCGCGAGTACCTGAAGGCGTGGAGCAACACCGGCGGCGGCGGCGATCACGCGCTCGAGCAGCTCGTCGACCTGGAGCCGCCGCCGTCGTCACCCCCCCAGCCGCTCACCGATGCGCCCGGGGCGACGCTCGTGCCGGCGGACGAGGGCGACATGCCTTTGGCCACCATGGACCTCGGGCGCACGGGGCGGAAGACGCAGGCGCCGACCACGGCGCGCTCGGGCACGGGGACCGTGCGGGGGGCGGGCCCCACCGTCGTGGCCGCCGGCACGCGGACGGCGAGCGGCACGCGGACCCCGACCGTGCTGAGCTCCACCGTGCAGCGCGGGCCCGCCACCCGCATGCAGCCCACCGTCGTCCGCCGGGAGCCCGCGCCCTCCGGCGGCAGCCCCGTCCTCTATGCGGTGCTCGGTGCGATGGCTCTCGCGCTCGTGGGTACGGCGGGCTATATCTACGTGAACCGGCAGCAGGCGAGGACGACCGAAGCGACGGTGCCGGTGCCGACGACACTCGCCGAGACGGTGCCCACCGTCCCGCCGAGCACGACGCTCGCCGTGGCTCCGCCCACGCCCACGCTGGCGCCGATCCCCACGCTGCCCAAGGGACCCACGCGGAGCGACGCGATGAAGGCGGCCCAGGCCGCCTTCGCGCGCAATGATTACGACCAGGCGATCGCGCAGGCCCAGAAGGCGCTCGCCGCCGACACCAACGACGCGCAGGCCAAGAGCCTCATCGAGAACGCCCTCAAGGGACAGCAGGCCGAAGCCCGCTTCGCCGCCGGGGAGACCGCCCTCCGCCAGGGGCAGCTCGACCGTGCCATGAGCGAGGCCGAGGCCGGGTATGCGGTGGCCCGGTGGGACCCGCGCGGCCCGAGCCTCATCGGCCGCATCCAGCAGGCGAAGCAGCAGGCCGAGCACGCCACGCAGCAGCAGGCCGAGCGCGCGGCGCTGCAGCAGAAGGTTGCGCAGGTTAACGGGCTCCTGGGCCAGGCCGACGCCGCGCTCAGCGCCGCGAACTACGACGACGCCATCCGTAGCTTCGACGAGGTCCTCAAGCTCGATGGCCAGAACCAGCGCGCGATCATGGGCAAGAGCACCGCCGTCCAGGCCCGTGCCCTGGCCGCCGCCGCGAGCGGGGGTGGCGGAGGCCGGGGGGCGGCGCCGGGCCGCAGCTTCGTCTCGGCGAAGACCACGGCCCAGAGCATCGAGACCCGCACGAGCGGCAACGTGCCCGAGGGCTTCATGGACACGCCCGGCGTGGACGCGAAGAAGGGAAGCCAGGCGGCCGATCTTCCCGGCAAGATCGTCTTCGATATCGATCCCGAGGCGGTGAGGCCGAACGAGACCTACACGGTGAAGGTCTACCTCTTCAATGGGGGCAATGCTCCCATCCAGGTGCGGGAGATGCTGGTGAGGCCGAGCATCAACGGGAAGGGCGTCACCGCCCCCGTCAACGCGCAAACCAAGGACGTGGCCCCGCAGCAGCAGGCGCTGCTCATGAGCACCCGCGACGTCTGGAAGGAGGGCACGACCGCCTGGTCGATGGAGGTGATAGTCCGGACGGTGCGGGGAGAGACGTACAAGAACCAGGTGACCTGGAAGTGAGGGCGGGGGGGGCGATCGAAAGGCTGGCGATCCTTGCTGCGGTCGCATGGCTGGCGGCGGGGACGGCGGGGGCGGAGCCGCCGAGCGTCGAGCACCAGCCGTCGCCGTGCACGGTGCCCGACCAGCCGCTCACGCTCTGCGCCACCGTTACCGACGACGGGCAGGTCGCGAAGTCCCGCGTCTACTTCCGGTCCGCGGGAGACAAGTTCTACAGTTTCGTGGACATGACCTTCGGCGGCCTGAACTTCTGCGCGACGCTCCCTGCGCCGCGGGGGGGCAAGGTCAAGACCCTCGAGTACTACGTCCAGGCCGTGGACGACCAGTACGAGCCCACGCGGACGAGCACGTTCCAGATGGCCATCCAGCCCGAGGGCGTGTGCGAGTTCCCGCCCGACGAGAAGGATCCGGCGAAGCGGGCGGCGATCACGGTCTACGCGACCCATAAGGACCAGGGCAAGAAGCTACCCGAAGCCTTCCAGGGCGGCGGAGTCTCGTTTGTGCCGGTGGTCCGCAAGTAGCGTCGTCGCGGTCCTCGCTTTCGCCGTTCCGGCCACGGCCGAGGTGCGCCTGGAGATCTCGGGCGCGCTGCAATCCGGCCCGCCCCGGGTGGAGGTGAGGGTCGACCTCGCCAACCTCGGGGACGCGCCGGCCCGCGGCGTGAGCATCGAGGCCGAGCTGCGCGGGCAGCGCCAGGTCTCCCGTCTGGAAGAAGAGCTACCGCCGCAGGTCGGCGGCAGCGCCGTCTTCCCCTTCGACGTCGGTACGGTGCCGGCCGGCGTCTACCCGCTCGCCCTCCACGTGCAGTACGCCCGTTCCGATGCTCCCGGCGACACCGTGAGCCAGCGCGGCTACCTGCTGCTGGCGCTGGGGGCGAACCCGCCCCCCGCCGTGCGCGTCAGCGTTCCCGACGTCCGCCTGGACACGGCGGCGGCGGTGCGGGTCCGGCTCGAGAGCGCGGACCTCAAGCCGCACCGCGTGCGCCTGCGGATGCTCACGCCTCGCGGCCTCCAGCCGCTCGGCCCGGATCCGGAGGTGGACGTCCCCGCCTTCGGGTCACCGACCGCCGAGCTGCGCCTGGTGCGCGGGGGAGCGCCACGGCCCTCGCGGCAGGGGGTGGTGGTGCTCGCGGAGACGGTCGGTGGCGAGGTGGCCAACGCCGCGGCGGGCGTCGCGGTCGTCGTGGTGGAGGCCGATCGCGCGTGGATGCCCCGCCTGCGTTGGCCGCTCATCGGGCTGGCGCTGGCCCTGATCGGGGGCGCCGCCTTCGTGGAGATCCGGCACCAGCGACGCACCCCGTGATCCGCGTCGAGCCCGACGCCGACGACCGTGAGGTCACGTTCTTCCGCCTCGCGCGCACGCTCGCCGGTCGGCCGCTCTACTGGGGCGGCGCGTACCTGGCGCGTAGCGTCCTCGTCGACTGCGGGCCGCCGGCCACGGCCGCCGAGCTCCTCCGTGCCCTCGAGGGCCGCCGGGTGGACGAGCTCCTCGTCACCCACCATCACGAAGACCACATGGGGGCGGCGGATCTGCTGGCCCGGCACCGGGGTCTCGTGGCGAAGATCCATCCCTCGGGAGTGCCGATGCTCGCCGATGGGTTCCCGCAGGAAGCGTACCGGCGCATCGCCTGGGGACGTCCGCCTCGCGTCCGCGCGGAGGCTCTGGGCGCCGAGGTGGCGTCCGGAGATCTTCGCTTCGAGGTCATCTCCACCCCCGGGCACAGCCCCGACCACGTCTGTTTCTTCGAGCGCGAGCGCGGGTGGCTATTCACCGGCGACCTGTTCCTCGCCGAGCGGCTGCGGTACCTGCGGGACGACGAGGACCTGACGTCCCTCATCACGTCGCTGGAGACCGTGAGCCGGCTGCCGCTCCGCCGCGTGTTTTGCGCGCACCGCGGTCCCGTGCGGGACGGGCCGGCCGCGCTGCGCCGCAAGGCGGAAGGCCTGAGCACGATGCGGGAGCGCGTGCGCGAGCTGCTCGCCCAGGGGCTGCCTGCGCGTGAAGTGGCCCGCCGCGCGGTGGGGCCCGAGGGCTTCCTGACCTGGTTCAGCCGCGGGCGCTTCTCCGCCCAGAACTTCGTCAAGGCGGTCGCGCGGATTCATTGAGCTGGAGGTGCGCCCGCGGCCCCCGTCAGCGGCCACAGCTGCGAGCGGAGCGGGATTCACTCCCGCGGAGCGAGCGGGGGGTGTGGGGGGTGCGCCGCTAGCACCCCCCACCACGATGTACGATGCGCCGGCCGATGAAGCTGATCGACGGTCCCTCCGCCCGCCGTCCCCGGCCGGATCTCGTCGCGATGGCGGTGCTCGCGGGCCTGGTGCTGTTCCTGTTCCGCGATGTGGCATTCCGCGGGCGGTTCTTCTACGAGCGCGACATATGGGGGCTCTGGCGCCCACAGGCCGAGGCGTTCGTGCGCGTCGTCGCGGCCGGCTCCTGGCCGCTCTGGAACCCGTTCTCCTCGTTCGGGGCGCCGTTTCTCGCCACGCCGAACGCCCAGGTCCTCTATCCGCCGACGTGGCTGCTGCTGGTCCTGCCGCCATGGACGTACTATCGGCTGTACGTCCTGTTCCATGTGTTTCTGGGCGGAGCGGGGATCTACGCCCTGGCCCGCCACCTTGGCGCGTCCCGTGCGGGCTCGCTGGTCGGGGCGCTGGTTGGAGTCGCATCGGGACCGCTGCTCTCGATGGTCAGCCTCTGGAACCACCTGGCCGGAGTGGCGTGGATGCCGTGGATCGTTCTCGCCGGCGACTACGCGCTGTCGTCGCGTCGCGCCGCGCATGTCGTCTGGTGGAGCGCCGCGCTCGCGATGTCCGTCCTGGCCGGCTCCCCGGAGATGGGACTGCTCGCATCGGTCGCGAACGTCGCCCTGGGGCTGCGCCGTGCCCGCTGGCCGCCGAGCGGCGAGGCGACGCGCCGTGTGATGGCCACCGCGGCGCTGGGGACGCTGCTCGCCCTGGGGCTCTCGGCCGGGCAATGGCTGCCCTCCCTCGAACTGGCGCGGCGCTCCGCGCGCGCCGGCCTGGCCGAGGAGGTACGCGGCTTCTGGTCCATCCATCCGGTCGGTCTGCTGGAGCTGCTCGTCCCGGTGCGCTTCGGCGACCTTCCTTTGCAGTCGCCGGTTCGCGCGGCGCTGTACGGCTCGCGCGAGGCCTATCTGCCGTCGGTGTACCTGGGGCTGCCCGCGTTCGCCCTGGTCGGGGCCGCGCTGGCCGGGCGCCATCGGTTCGCCGCCGGCGCGCTCTTGGTGTTGGTGCTTCTTGGCATTCTGGGAGCCCTGGGCGGCCACACGCCGTTCTATCGTGTCGCGGTCGCGCTGTTGCCGCCGCTGAAGGCCTTCCGATACCCGGTCAAGGCAGTGGCCTTGGCCGCCCTGGCCTGGGCCCTGCTCGCGGCGCTTGGATACGACGCCTGGCGTGAGGGCGCCCACGCCTGGCGGCCCGGCTTTCGGCGTGCCCTGAATGCCGCGCTCCTTTTCGGAGGAGCGCTCATCGGCGGCCTGGCGTTTGTCGCGTTCTTCGCGCCGGAGAGGTGGGGAGCCGTCCTGGTGCTGCCTCCCGGCGCCGCCCCCGACGTGCTCGCTCCGGCGGCTCGTTCCCTGGGCGTCGGTTTTCTCGCCGTCCTCGGAGTGTTGGCCGTCATGCACAGGCAGAGACTCGTGAACCGGGGGTCCGTGACGGCGCCGCTGTTGGCGGCGTTCGCGGTAGGGGAGCTGGTGTTCGCCGCCCAAGGCCTGAATCCCACGGTCCCGCGGAGCTTCTTCACGGAGACCCCCCCGATTCTCGAGCACCTGCGCGCGGCCGACGGTTCGAGACTCTACGTCACCGACTACACGGTGCCGGGCATGAGCGCGAAGCTCCTGGGCCACGAGAGCCCCTACCTCATGCCACGCCCGCGCTCCTCCTGGCCGGTGCCCTGGCAGGACGTGCTGGCCCTGCGCGAGTACCTGCATCCGCCGCAGCCCGCGGTCTGGGGGCTCGAGAGCAGCTACGAGGCCGACTGGATGAGCTTCCACCCCGACTATCTCGACGCCCTGGTGCGATTGCTCTGGTTCTTCCATGGCTCGCCCGAGCTGGTCCGGCTGCTCCAGCTGGGAGCCGTGAGTCGCGTAGTGGCACTGCACACCCAGGGCTTCGAAGGTCTGGTTCGTGAGGCCGAGCTGAGAGACGTGTTCCTGGAGCCGATACGCGTGTACCGAATACCGGATCCGCTACCGCGCGCCTTCGTCGTATCGGGAGTGCGGACCGCGCGCGGGCACGCCGAGATCGTCGAGACCCTGCTGCAGTTCGACCCCCGCCGCGAGGTTCTGCTGACCGAGGCGCCCGAGCCCCGCCCGGCGAGCGCTTCATTCGCGGGCCGGTGCCGCATCCTGGAGCTGCGGCCGGATCACATGCGGCTGGACGTCGATCTCAACGAGCCGGGCGCCGTGGTGACGGTGGACACCTATGACCCGGGCTGGCAGGCCTCGATCGATGGCCAGCCGGCGCGGGTCCTGCGCGCGAACGTCGCGTTCCGTGCGGTGCCGACACCCGCCGGGCGGCACACCATCGATCTCGTCTACCGGCCGGTTTCCGTCGTCGCGGGTCTCGCCATCTCCGCGTTCGCCCTTGTGGCCGTCGCCACCGCCATCTTGTTGGAAGTGCGCCGCTAGCACCACCAGCAGCCACAGCTGCGAGTGGAGCGGGATTTATTCCCGCGGAGCGAGCGGGGGGTCTGGGGGGTACGCCGCTAGTACCCCCCAGCTCAATGAAGCGTCGTGGGGACCTTGCGCGACGCCGCGTACAGGCCGTGGATCAGCCCCACGGCGAGCACGATGGCGAGGATCAGCGTGCCCCACGTCATCGGCCAGATGTTCACGTGGGATCCGGCGATCATGCCCCACAGCATCGGGCCCGACAGGTAGGTGTTGATCTTCGAGGCCAGCGCGGCCTGGGGCGCCGCCGTCGGCGGGGCCGCCGGTCCGCCCAGCATCGCGCCGAGGATCTTCTTCTGCCGGGGCCAGATGACGAACCACACGTTGAACCACATGATCGTGCCGAGCAGCCCGCCGAACAGGATCCACATGCCGCGCTGGCTCATGCCGCCGTCGGCGTCCCACAGGTTCCCGCCCCGCGGCCAGTAGATCAGCGCGAACAGGCCCAGTCCGAAGAGGAACGTCCACATGGCGCCCCACCGGAAGAAGAAGAGGGCGCGGAGGATCAGGGGTGGATTGACCTTCGGCTTCAGCTCCTTGTCGAGCCCGCCCTGAAAGGGCAGGTTGACGAAGTTGAAGAAGTACAGGTGGCCGATCCAGACGATGCCGAAGAAGATGTGGAACCAACGGAAGATCGACTGGAGGGTGGAGTCGATGTCGGGAAACATGTCTGTCCGCTCCTTCTCGTGGCGTGTCGCGTTTTGTGCGGAGGTCTCGGATCATACGTGAATCGGGGGAGGGGCTGTCAAGACTTGACAGGCCTTCCGGCCACGACCTATGGTGTACTCGGGATGGAAAAGCCCAAGGATTACTACCTCATCCTCGGCGTCGCGCGCGACGCCACCACGGCGGCCATCAAGCGGGCCTACCGCCGCCTGGCAAAGGAGCTGCACCCGGACCGGGGCGGGCGGGGTCCCGAGGCGTTCCAGGATCTGCAAGCCGCCTACGAGACGCTGGCGGACGCCGAGCGCCGCCGCCGCTACGACGAGACCCTCGCCCAGGCCAGCCAGTTCGGCCCCCTGGCCTGGTCTTTCGTGCGCAGCCCGGCGCGCGGCGATCTGCGCCGGCCCATCCGGCCCGGAAGCCTCAGCGGCGAGATCCTGCTCACCCCGCAGGAGGCCCGCGTGGGCGGTGTCCTTCCGCTCGACGTGCCTCTCACCGCCGCCTGCCCCACCTGCGAAGGCACCGGCGGCTACGTCTTCGACTGCGATCGTTGCGGGGGAGAGGGAACGATCGAGCGGCGCCTGCCCGTGCCCGTGCGCATCCCCGCCGGGGTGCCCGAGGGGACGGTGTTCCAGGTCAGCGTCGACGACCCCTCCGTGCTCTCCATCCTCCTCACCGTCCACATCCGTCAGCTCTGAGGGGCGGCGGGCATGCTCCTGCTTCTTCTCGGCATCGCTGCCGTGGCCGTCGTCCTGTTCGTGCTCGGCCGCATGCGCAGCCGGATCGAGGCGTCGTTCCTGGCCGACGAGCTGAAGGAGATGGGCGAGGGGACGTGGCGGGCGGTCCCCATCGATCCCGCCCGCGGGTGGCTCTCGCCAAGCATGTTGGCGGGCGAGGTGGGCGGCGACCACGTGGACGCCGCCGGCTCGCTCCTGTTCCTGCCCTTCGAGCACTCCCGCGAGCTGGCGATCCTGCCGCGGGAGACCCCGATCCACGACTCGGAGTCGTTCGTGCCGTCCGGGCACGTCGCCATCGATTGTGCCCTCACCTTCCGCTCCACCGACACGGAGTGGCTCCGGGGCTTCCTCGCGCGGGAGGACGTACGCCAGGCCCTCGTCCCGCTGTGCGCGCGCGCCGGCGACGATGCGTCGTTCGTGGCCGTGCGCGCCGGCCGCGGGGCGGGGGAGCCTCCCTACCGGAAGCTCGTCGGGGGCCGCTCCGGCCTGTTGTACTTCCGCGACCCCGAGGCCGGTCCCATTGACGCGGACGACATCCGGGACGTCGTGCGGATCCTGCGGCCGCTGAAGCAGACGCTGATCTGAAGCCCACGTCTATAATCAACCCGACATGGACGAGCAGGCGATCCGGCTCCTCGTGGCCGACAGCCTAGCCCTGAAGCAGCGCTTCTTCGAGGCCAACGCCGGCCTGCTCGTGAAGGTCGGCGGCCGCATCGCGGAGTGTCTCCGCGGCGGCGGCCGCGTCCTCGCCTTCGGCAACGGCGGATCGGCCGCCGACGCCCAGCACCTGGCGGGAGAGCTGGTGGGCCGATTCCTGCGCGACCGGGCCGCGCTCTCGGCGATCGCCCTCACCACGGACCCGTCGGTGGTCACGGCCATCGGCAACGACATGGGCTACGAGGCGGTCTTCCGCCGCCAGGTCGAAGCGCACGGCCGCCCGGGAGACGTCGCGGTGGGCATCACGACCTCCGGCCGGTCGCCGAACGTGGTGCAGGCCCTGCAGCTGGCGCGCGAGCGCGGGCTCGTCACGGTTGGCCTGACCGGCAACGGGGGCGGGCGCCTCGCGGGGCTGGTGGAGTACCTCGTCGACGTGCCCCACGCCGAGATCCCGCGCATCCAGGAGGTGCACGCGATGGTTGTCCACGTGCTCTGCCAGGTCGTCGAGGAGGCGATGCCGCGCGGATGAGCGGTCCCCGAGACCCTCTCGACCTCAGGGGCGTGCGTACCTATCCGCTCGCCAGCCGCAAAAGCACGGTGACGCGGGCGGACTTTGCCCGCCCCGTGCCGCAGGGAGCGCGCGTCAAGGACCTGCTCGACGCGCTGCCACGCATCCTGGGGGGCCGGGCGCTCCGCGACCTCGCCGCCGACGTGCTGCGCGCGCGCTCGCTCGGCAAACCGATCCTGTGGGGCCTCGGCGCCCACGTGCTCAAGGTCGGCCTGTCGCCGGTCCTCGTCGACCTGATGGAAAGAGGCCTCGTGAGCGGCCTGGCCCTGAACGGCGCGGGGGTGGTCCACGACTTCGAGCTGGCGGTGGCCGGGCAGACCTCGGAGGACGTCTCGGCCGGGCTGGGCTCCGGGGACTTCGGCATGGCCCGCGAGACGGGGGAAGAGGTCAATCGCGCCATCGTCGAAGGGGACCACGACGGCCTCGGCCTGGGGGCGGCGGTGGGGCGCTACCTCCTCGCGCGCAAGCCTCCGCACCTGGACCTCAGCCTGCTCGCCGCCGCCGCGCGGCTCGGGCTGCCGGCCACCGTGCACGTGGCGGTGGGCACGGACATCGTGCACATGCATCCGGCCTGCGACCCCGGCGCCCTCGGGCGCGCCACCCACCTGGACTTCCGCCTCTTCGCGGCGGAGGTCGCGCACCTGGGCGGGGGAGGCGTGTACCTCAACGTCGGGTCCGCGGTCCTGCTGCCCGAAGTGTTCCTGAAGGCGGTCACGCTGGCGCGAAACCTCGGGCACCCGCTCACCGACTTCGCCACCGCGAACCTGGACTTCATCCAGTCCTACCGGCCGAACACCAACGTCGTGGAGCGGCCCACGCGCGGCGTCGGCCGCGGTTACAGCCTCACCGGCCACCACGAGATCCTCGTGCCCTTGCTCGCGGCGGCGCTGATCGAAGGCGCTCCCAGCGCTCCGTGAGCCCGCGGGGCGCGCGCGGGCTGGCGGCGAACCTCCTGCTCGCTCTGGGCTCGCTGCTGGCGCTCGGCCTGGTCCTCCTCGCCGGGGAGCTGGCCCTCCGCCGGCTGAACCCGCGG
>Ga0184632_10001080_pt1 | contig 11058 bp, 7 predicted proteins | sample PLM31_50_b1_FD_133153 | JGI IMG/M metagenome (GOLD analysis project Ga0184632, IMG submission 133153) | Groundwater sediment microbial communities from an aquifer in East River, Colorado, USA - PLM3-1_50_b1 | ecosystem: Environmental > Terrestrial > Soil > Riparian zone | place: USA: East River... | reverse complement strand
GCGTGTGCAAGCGCGCCAGCTCGTTCGCGCGCGTCACATCGGCGTAAACGATAATATCGTCGCCGTCGCTGTTCGCCGGGAAAAAGCCGTAGACGCCATGGGCCGTGAATAATTTCTTTTCGACGATTTCATTGAGCAGCTCCTGCGCGTTGGCGAACAACTCGCGAGCTGCCGGGCCCCGGGTCGGATCCCTTAGCAAATCCGGATAACGGCCGCGAATTTCCCAGGTGTGAAAAAACGGCGACCAGTCGATAAACGGCACCAGCGCGTCGAGCGGAAAATCTTTCAAGACCCTCCGCCCCGTACATTCCGGCACGGCGATATGCTGCTCGTCCCATTCCGTGTGCAGTTTGTGCCGCAATGCCTCTTCGTAGGTCAGCAACTGTGTGCCGGCGCGGTTCTCGAACTGTTCGCGGATCGCCTCCTGATCTTTACGATTTTGCGTACCTAGCGCCTTGCGTGTGTCGGGCTTCATCAATGCGCCGACCACCGGCACGGCCCGCGAAGCGTCGATCACGTGTATCGTTTCATGCTTATACGCCGGCGCGATTTTGACCGCCGTGTGGCGCTTGCTCGTCGTTGCCCCGCCGATGAGCAGCGGGACATTCAAACCGCGCCGCGTCATCTCGGCGGCGACATGAGTCATCTCGTCTAGTGACGGCGTGATAAGCCCGCTCAAACCGATGATGTCTGCGTTCTCTTGAATCGCCGTGTCGATGATTTTGTCCGCCGGCACCATGACGCCGAGATCGATCACGTCGTAATTGTTGCAGCTCAAGACCACGCCGACGATGTTTTTACCTATATCGTGTACGTCGCCTTTGACCGTGGCGAACACCAACTTGGTCCGCCGGTCGACGTTCTGCGTCGCCTTTTTCTCCGCCTCGAGAAACGGCGTCAAATAGGCCACGGCTTTTTTCATGACGCGCGCGCTTTTGACCACTTGAGGCAAAAACATCTTGCCCGAGCCAAAGAGATCGCCGACGACGTTCATACCATCCATCAGCGGCCCTTCGATGACCGCCAGCGGTTTAGCGTGTTTGCTTCTTGCCTCTTCGACGTCTTGATCGATGAAATCCGTGATGCCCTTGACGAGCGCGTGGGACAAACGCTCTTCAACCGTGCCATCACGCCAGCTATCGTCCTTGGTGACGGTTCTATCGGTTTTTTTGACCGTCTCGGCGAAGGCAACCAGCCGCTCCGTCGCATCGGGCCGACGATTGAGCAGCACGTCTTCCACGAGTTCGAGCAAATCTTTGGGAATCTCTTCATACACCGCGAGCATGCCGGGATTGACGATGCCCATGTCCATGCCGGCCTTGATAGCGTGATATAAAAATGCCGAATGCATCGCTTCGCGCACAGGATTGTTGCCGCGAAACGAAAAAGAAATGTTGCTCACGCCGCCGCTGACTTTTGCGCGCGGCAGGTTCTGCTTGATCCAACGCGTCGCTTCGATGAAATTGAGGGCGTAGTTGTTGTGCTCTTCAATGCCCGTCCCAACGGTGAGAATGTTCGGATCGAATATGATTTCCTGCGGCGGAAAGCCTATTTGCTTCGTCAAAATCTTGTACGCTCGCGCGCAGACTTCGATCTTTCGCTCGAACGTGTCGGCTTGGCCCCGTTCGTCGAACGCCATCACGATCACCGCCGCGCCATAGCCGCGCACCAGCCGTGCTTGCGCGATGAATTTCTCCTCGCCTTCCTTGAGGCTGATCGAGTTGACGATGCCCTTGCCTTGCACGCACTTGAGCCCCGCTTCGATCACTTCCCACTTGGAGCTGTCGACCATCACCGGCACCCGCGCAATTTCGGATTCGCCGGCGATGAGCCGCAAGAACTTCTCCATCGCCGCCATGGAGTCGAGCATGCCCTCATCCATGTTGACATCGATGATCTGCGCGCCGCCTTCGACTTGCTGGCGCGCCACGCTCACGGCTTTTTCGTAGTCGTCGGCGAGAATCAGCTTGGAGAACACCGGCGAGCCGGTCACATTGGTTCGTTCGCCGATGTTGACAAAATTGGACTCAGGCCGGACGGTCACGCTTTCAAGACCGCTCAAGCGCAAGTAGGGCTCGACTGCGGGAACCGGGCGCGGTGGCTCCCCTTTGACGGCGGCCGCCAGCGCCGCGATATGCGCCGGCGTCGTGCCGCAGCAGCCGCCGACGATATTCAACCAGCCGTTGTCCACCCACTCGCGCAACTGCGGCGCCAAAGACTCTGGAGTTTCCGGGAATCCGGTCGGCAGAAGCGGATCGGGCAGTCCGGCGTTGGGATGGGTGCTGATGTAGACCGGCGCGATCCGTGCCAACTCTTCAATCAGCGGGCGCATTTCCTTGGGGCCCAAAGCGCAGTTCATGCCGACGCTCAACAGCGGTACATGGGAGATCGAATTCCAAAACGCTTCGACGGTCTGGCCGGTCACGCCGCGGTTGCTGCCGGGCTGGATGAAAGTCACCGAAGCCATGAGCGGCACTTGAATCTGTCGATCATGGAAGAGCTTCGTGATCGCGAAGAATGCGGCCTTGGCGTTAAGTGTATCGAAGATCGTCTCGACCATGAGAAGGTCCGCTCCGCCGTCGATCAAACCGCGTGCCTGCTCGTAATAGGCGTCGACCAGTTCGTCGTAGGTCACGCCACGGGTCGCCGCGCTGTGTACGTCGGTGGAGATCGAGCAGGTGCGATTGGTCGGACCGATGGCGCCGGCGACAAAACAGCGCCGCAAGGGGTCTTTCGCCGTCACCAGTTCCACCGCCCGCTTCGCCGCCCGCGCGCCGGCAAGATTCAACTCGTAGGCGTGCGGCTCCAAGTGGTAATCGGCCATCGAGATCGATGTCGAGTTGAACGTGTTGGTCTCTACAATATCGGCGCCGTCTTCGAGATACTGAACGTGAATGCCCGTGATCAAGTCCGGCTGCGTGATGCACAGCAAATCGTTGCAGCCCTTCAGATCTTTGCCATGATTCGCGAATCGCTCGCCGCGAAATTCCTTTTCGCCAAGCTTGTGGGTCTGGATCATCGTCCCCATCGCGCCATCGAGAATGAGAATTCTCTCGTTCAATAGTTGTCGAAGCGTCTGTTCAATCTGATTCATGACTTTGTCTTCTTGGATGAATGACCCGCTGGCTTTGCCGGCAAGCGCGCACGCGCGACGAAAATTTCTACCGGCCGATTACCGTTGCGCGCCATTTTCTCGCCGGCGTAAGATCCGGTTAAATCGTAGTCTACCGATGCGGCCCCGGCTTCGTGAAACCATCGCTCAATCGATGCGCGGTCGAATCCGAGCCAGCGGTGCGCCATTTGCTCGCGCATCCAATCCTGTTTGTGCTCTACCAAATCGACCAAGATCACCGTGCCGCCGCGCCGGGCGATGCGGCACAGGCCGGCGATGGCGCGCTCTGGGTCGGCGAGAAAATGCAGCACCATGACGCAAAAGGCCGCGTCGACGCTGCGGGAACCCAAGGGCAGCTTGAGGGCGTCGCCGTGGCGAAATTCGACGTTGCGAAACTCCCGTTCGTTAGCGAAGGCGCGAGCGCGCCGCAACATCTCATGGGAAAGATCGACGCCGATCACCTTGCCGGCAAAACGCGCCAGCTCAAAGGTCAAGCTGCCGGTGCCGCAACCGATATCGGCGAGCGTAAGGTCGCGCGGCAGCAATTTCTCGATCGCCAGTGAAGTCACCCGGTCGTCGAAATAGCTCTTGCGGATGCGTTCCCAATCCCCCGCCATCGCTTCAAAATAGCCGCGTGAACGCAGCTGACGACGGCGCCGGCATTCTTCCAGTCGAGCTTGATCGCGCTTGACCTCGGGGATATCGGAGAGGCGGGAATGCAGCGATTTGAAGAGTTCCCGCGCCGGCTCGGGCATGGTTGGGCGCCCGGAGAAATAGACGCTCGTTCCTTCCTTGCGATCCTGGACGAACCCGGCCTCGCGCAGAATAGCGAGGTTGCGTGAGACCGACGACTGCCCCGACTCAACGATCTCCTGCACCTCCCCCACCGTGAGTTCCTCTTCGGAAACCGCCGCGAGGATGCGCAACCGCAACGGGTCCGCTAAAGCTTTAAGGGCGCGAACAAATTCCATAGGCCAACCGAGTTAGCATCATTATATTTAAATATTGCGATATTAACAACAGCAGGTGGCAGATTTCACTAGAGGTTGCAGAAAAAGATACGGGATGCTTCGAGAGCCTCATGCTTCGGCAGGCTCAGCAGAACGGAATTTTCTTAATCATTTCAAATCTCTATCTCCGTTCGCACTGGGCCCATCGAAGGACTCCGAGAGAGTTTATTGGTGCCGAATGCGGAAGTTAAACGACTTTCTGCGCCAAGATAGCCGCCCGAAAAGAGATCTCACCGCCATCGGCGAATTTTCCTTCGCGGTAGTAAAGAACGCGGCAGGCGCGAAAACGATCCAATAGCTCGTTATGGGCAAGTAGATATTCAGGATTTTTCGGATCGCCGATCTCCTTCTGATCGATCAGATAGGTTTCAAATATCACATGACCGCCAACCGCTAGGGCCGAATGGATTTGCGAAATTAACGATCTCTGCAAGTAGTTGAAATTAACAATGAGGTCGTACTGGGCCTGGGGAAGGTGGATTTGTTCTAAATCCGCCTGTTGCCAAGATACCGCCAGAGACATCGCCAGCGCCCGGCGGCGCGCTACTGCTAACGCGACAGCTGAAATATCCAAAGCAGTAACCTCAAAACCTCGAGCCGCGAGGAACAGCGCGTTTCGCCCCATGCCGCACGCGATATCGAGCGCTCGACCCGGCGGTAAGGACCACGCTTCAGCTGAAAGAATCTCGGCGAGAAAATTCGACGGACCGTCCGGGCCCTGCGTTCCGGCATATCGCCGATCCCACCTTTCTTGATCGTCCTGCGACATAAGTCGCTGCACTTTCGTTCCAAATGGTTCCAAAAGTTCCAATCGTTTCAGCCGTTCAATACCCTTCCTGTCTTCTCACCCGCGCCATGAGAGTGCGTCGCGATACGGCCACACACGCAAACTTTTTAGCCCTAGCAGGCTGCTCCAAAAGATCCAGGCGAGGCGCGCGAAGATCGATGAGCGGAGGCGCACTCTTGTACGTTGACGCGAAATCGAGCGAGCGCAACGAAGCATATGGGTCTTTTTCAGCAGTCTGCTAAACTGCTCGCGCCAATGTCAGGACATAGACCTCTCGGGCACCGCCCCGCCGCAGCGCTCGACTACATTCGTTGGCTGTGGCCCCGGACGTGTAAACATCGTCAATCAACAATATTCTCTTATCCTCGATGGGTTTGTCTGGATTCAAAGTGAAAGCGCCGCGCATATTTTTGCGCCGCTCTTCTTCCGTTAGTTGCGTTTGTGGCGGCGTCTCCCGGCGACGTAAGAGGACAAACGGGTCCATAGGCGTATCGTAGGCGCAGCTCACCTGGCGCGCCAGCAAGACGGATTGGTTAAAGCCGCGCCAGCGCAGCCGCTTGGGATGAAGCGGCACCGGCACGATCAGATCGGCGTCGCACTCGCGCAAGAACCCTTCGCAGCCGCGTGCCATGAGTCGTCCCAACGGTTTTCCGAGAGACACTTTGCCGCCGTACTTGAATTTTTGCACCACGCGCCTGAGCGGTTGGTCGTCCAGTTCCTCACGCGGATAGCAAGCCCAGGCCCGCGCCTGGACAAAATGGGGAGCCCGCTTTATACAAGCGCCACAGGGATGGTCGTCCCCGCTAGCTTCGAGAAATGGCCGGCCACACACGGTGCACAGCGGATGCCTTACGAGCTCAATGCTCGGCCCACAAGATGAACAAAAGTATTCCGCGTCCCTGCCGTGAATCCAGCCTGCGCACGCACGGCAGCGGGGCGGGAAAAGCCAGTCCACGATCCAGTCGAAACGATCCGCAAGTCCATGTGATGCGGCAAGCTGCATATTGCGCAGTAACCTTAGCAGGAAATTAGCGGCCTCGCGAGTTCAAGGTTCAAGGTGTCCCGTTTGCCCGAATCCTTATATTCGACGCCTTGAACGTTGAACTTTGAACCTTGAACCAAAACTCAAGTTAGCCTGGCACGGGAGCAATGCCTTGCGAAGAACAAATGAGATCAGTCGATGGAGGCTAGGATTCAACGACGAGCGACCGGCCCGTCATTTCTTTCGGCTGGGGAACTTCGAGGAGCTTCAAAACCGTCGGCGCGACGTCGCTGCCGGCTCCTTGCTTGAGCTGGAGGTTTTTGCGCTCCTCATCCACAAGGATCATCGGCACGAGATTGGTTGTATGCGCGGTGTGGGGCATGCCGGTATCGTAATCGATGAGCTGTTCGATATTGCCGTGATCCGCGGTAATGACCACGCGGCCTTTTTTACCCAGCGCGGCGTCCACCACTTTGCCGAGGCACTCGTCGATCACCTCGCAAGCTTTCACCGATGCCTCAAAGTTCCCCGTATGGCCGACCATGTCGGCGTTGGCATAGTTGGCGATCACCAGGCCGATGTCTTCGTCACGGAACTTTTTTACCAGTGCTTCGGTGACTTGCCGCGCGCTCATTTCGGGCTTCAGATCGTAGGTAGCGACGTCTCTCGGCGAAGGGATCATAATACGCTGTTCACCGGGAAACTCCTTTTCTTCCCCGCCGTTGAAGAAATAGGTTACGTGGGCGTATTTTTCAGTCTCGGCGATGCGCAGTTGGCGAATGCCATGATCGCTCGCCACTTGCCCCAGAATTTGCCTCAGTTCCCTGGGCTGATATGCCGCTGGCAGTTTTAACTTTTCATCGTACTGCGTCAGGGTCGCAAACACCGCGAGGTCGATGCGGCGCGGGCGCGGAAACTCTTTAAAGTTTTCCTCCGTAAACGCCCGCGTCAGCTCCCGCGCTCGGTCCGCCCGGAAGTTAAAAAAGATCACCCCGTCGCCGTCGCGAATGAGTCCTTCGTGGCCAGGGTCTTCCACAAGCGTGGGCAGTACGAATTCGTCGGTAACTTTTTCCGCGTAGCTTCGGCGGATCGCCTCCAACGCCGATGGCGCTTTTTTCCCGGCTCCTTCGGTGAGACAACGATAGGCCTTTTCAACACGCTCCCAGCGTTTGTCGCGGTCCATGGCGTAATAGCGCCCCATCACGTTGGCGATTTTGGTTTCGGGATAGGCCTTGAGCTTCTCGTTTAAGTCGAGCACGAACTGCTCGGCACTGGTGGGCGGCGTGTCACGCCCGTCGAGAAAAAGATGGAGATATACGCTATTCACATTCTCGCGGCGCGCCAGCTCGATCAATGCTTCCAGATGCCGCTGATGACTATGAACCCCGCCGTCGCCTAAAAGGCCCATCAAATGGAGCCGGCCGCTTCGCTCTCTGGTTTTCCTCAACGCATCGAGCAGAACCGGATTTTTGTAGAAGCTCCCCTCGTCGATGTCCTTGTGTATCAACGTGAGGTCTTGGTATACGATGCGCCCCGCGCCGAGAATCATGTGGCCCACCTCTGAGTTGCCCATCTGCCCCTCGGGCAAACCCACATCGGCGCCGGACATGGAAAGACGCGAGTTCGGATAGTTCTGCAACAGCGCGTGTAAATTACGCATCGATGCATGGGCGATTGCGTTGCCGTCTTTTCGCGGGTTGATGCCAAATCCATCCAAAATCACGAGAATTAGCGGGCGCACTATGCTCACGAAAACGTCCTTTCCTTGACGGTCAAAATCTGGTTCAGAGTTTTGGGTTCAAGGTTCAAAGCTTTGGAATTAGAGTTTCAGGAAAAATTCGGAACATTGAACCTTGAACAATTCAAAATTGGCCGGCAAGTTGCGCGTAGTGTTCCGGCAACTCGGCCCGCGGAGCGTCGCCCCACAGCCCGTCTAGATCGTAGAACTCACGGACGGGTTCATAAAAGATGTGAACGATCACGTCGGAAAAATCCATGAGCAGCCAATGGCCGCGGCCGGCGCCTTCGACCGCGAAGGGCCTGATGCCCACCGTCAAGGCCGTCTCTTCGATCCCCTGGGCAATGCTCTGTACCTGCCGGTCGGAACGTCCCGAACAGATAATAAAATAATCAGCGATGGACGTTATTTCCTTTACACAAAGCACGTTGAGATCGCAGGCCTTCTTTTCCAACGCGGCGGCCGCGAGTGTCAGAGTCTTGTCCCACGAGTTTTTCTCAGCCAATGGCGCTAGTTCTCCCCTGCCGGCTCCCGGTAAAGACGCCGGTTGCCGATATACTCTTCGACTGCATGGGGCACCAGGTAACGGATCGATTTTCCCCGCCGGACTCTGGCGCGAATATCAGACGCCGAAACGGCGAAGTCGGTGAGTTGCAAGAAATGCAGCGTACTGCCACTCCGATGGCGATAATTTTTCTCTTTCGGATCATAACAAAACAGCTTCCGCACGGCAATGGAGATACCACTCAATAGATTCGACTTTCGGCTCCCCGGACGCGATGTCACGATAAAATTACAAAGCGGAAACACTTCTTTGAAATTCTTCCAGGTTTCGATTTCCCGAAAAGCGTCGAGCCCCAGGATGAAATAATAAGTGTCATTGCTCCGCTTGCGCGCGGCAAAATAGCGCAGCGTGTCGATGGAATAGGACACCCCCGGCCGGTTGATCTCGACGGTGGAAACTCCGAAATTTGGATTGCTCGCCAGCGCCAAGCGCACCATTGCCAGACGGTCACGCGCTGATGTTTTGGTCTGGCCACGCTTGTGCGGCGGCTTAGCGGTGGGAATGAAAAATATCCGGTCCAGGGCGAAAGCCTCGCGCACCTCTTCCGCGCTACGCAGATGGCCCCAATGGATCGGATCGAAGGTGCCGCCGAACAGACCGATCCTCATAGGGTTAGGGTGTCCCCTTCCCCTAAACTGGCGAAGCGAGTGTCAGCAAAAGCAGTAGTCTTGGAAAGTCTATCCTGGTTTCGAGTTTCGAGTTTGGAGTTTGGAATTGACCCGGAACCCGAAACCTGAAACCCGAAACTGATAAGGGACGTTTGAGGCGTTGTCGACGGCGTGATCATTCCCGAATCTGCCCATCCCCCAACACGACGAACTTAGTCGTCGTTAGCTCTTCCAATCCCATCGGGCCGAAGGCGTGGATTTTGCTCGTGCTGATGCCGATTTCCGCGCCCAGGCCTAGCTCGCCGCCATCGTTGAAGCGGGTGGACGCATTGACCATCACCGCCGAAGAATTGACGCGGTCGATGAACTCCCGCGACCTTTGATAGTTCGTGGTCACAATGGTTTCCGTGTGTTCGGAGCCATAGCGCTCGATGTGGTCGATGGCCTCATCCATGTCTTTCACAACGCGAACCGAGAGAATCAAGTCGAGATACTCCGTTGTCCAGTCGGCTTCCGTGGCTTCTTTCGCCGCGGGCACGTGAGCGCGGGTCTTTTCGCACCCGCGAATCTCCACCCCCGCGGCCTGATATTTCGCTGCCATGGTTGGAAGAAACCTGCCGGCAATAGCTTCGTGCACAAGCAGCGTCTCCATGGCGTTACACACCGACGGGCGCTGCACCTTGGCGTTCATGCAGATGCGCTCTGCCATCTCGAGAGAGGCTTCATTGTCCACGTAAACGTGGCACACGCCTTTGTAGTGCTTGATGACGGGCACTTTAGAACTCTCCGCCACGGCACGGATCAGCTCCTCGCCGCCGCGCGGAATGATCAGATCGATGTACTCTTCCAATTGCAGCAGCTCCCGCACTAGCGCGCGGTCCTTGTTCTCCACGACCTGAATTGCCGCCGGGGGCACGCTCGTTTCCGCCAGGGCTTGACGCAACACCTCGCCAATGGCTTGGTTTGAGAAATGCGCCTCGCTGCCGCCGCGCAAAATCACGGCGTTTCCAGACTTGAGACAGAGCGCCGCGGCATCCGCCGTGACGTTGGGCCGCGCTTCATAAATCATGCCGATAACGCCCAGGGGAATGCGCATCTTGCCGACTTGAAGGCCATTGGGCCGCCGCCACATCTTGACGATTTCTCGCACGGGGTCCGGCAGCGCCACCACTTCGCGTAAACCCTTGGCCATCGTTTGAACGCGATCGGGATTGAGAGCGATGCGGTCTAGTACCGCGCCGGACACACCGGTCTGCTTGGCGAATTCAAGGTCCTTCTTGTTCTCCTTAACTAGAAAAGCCGTTTGGGCATCAAGTTTCTCCGCCATCAGCAGCAACGCGCCATTTTTCTCGGCGGTGGAAAGCGGCGCGAGCTTCCGCGCAGCCGCCTTGGCCTGCCGGCCCAAAAGGATCGCCTCCTCTTTCAAAGAAGTTTTATTCACTTAGAAGTCCCCCAGCAGACAAACTAAAGTCAGCTGGAATGTTGGAGTACTGGAGCAATGGGTTCTGACCAACACTCCTTTACTCCAGCACTCCATCACTCCAGTCCTGGCTCTTTCTACAAGAGCACCAAATCGTCGCGATGAATGATCTCGTCGTAGGCTTTGTAGCCCAGGACTTTTTCAATGTTGCTTGTATGCAATCCTTTGATCCGATTCAACTCCTGCGTGCTGTAGTTCACCAGCCCGCGGGCGAACTCCCGCCCGTCGTGATCCAGACAACGCACGCATTCACCGGCGCCGAAGGAACCACGGACTTCTTTGAGTCCCGAAGGCAGCAAACTCTTTTTTTTATTCACTAACGCGTCATAGGCACCGGTGTCGACGACGATTTCGCCGGCCGGCTTCAGATTATACGCGATCCAGTGTTTGCGGTGCGTGAGACGGTTTTCCTCCGGCAGCACGAGCGTGCCGAGTTCTTCGCCGGCGTCGAAAACTTGAGTCAGTACTCCGGGCCGTAGGCCGGTGGTGATTACCGTCGCGATGCCAGCAGCGGCGGCTTTTTCCGCCGCGTCGATCTTCGTGACGATGCCGCCGGTGCCTAAGGCGCTCCGGCTTTCACCCATGATCGCGTCCCTGACCTCTTTCATGTCTTGTATAAGCGGAATGACCCGCGCATCGGCGTGAATGCGCGGATCGCGGTCATAGACCCCCTCGACATCGCTCAAAATAACCAGCAGGTCGGCCTCAAGCAGCGTTGCCACCAGCGCCGACAGGTGATCGTTGTCGCCAAACTTCATCTCTTCAACCGCCACGGT
>Ga0184632_10001079_pt1 | contig 11059 bp, 11 predicted proteins | sample PLM31_50_b1_FD_133153 | JGI IMG/M metagenome (GOLD analysis project Ga0184632, IMG submission 133153) | Groundwater sediment microbial communities from an aquifer in East River, Colorado, USA - PLM3-1_50_b1 | ecosystem: Environmental > Terrestrial > Soil > Riparian zone | place: USA: East... | reverse complement strand
GGCTTTCCCGGTCGACAGCCATTATAATTGCGTTTTGCTCGCGGCTTGGCGCGCCTTGGCGCAATCGAGCGCTCAACCGAGCCCAACCGACCGATGAGCGAACGCCGCAAGCTGGTACATACCGTCGTCGTGCCGATTCGCTGGGGCGACATGGACGCGATAGGCCACGTCAACAACACGGTGTATTTTCGCTACATGGAGCAAGCGCGGGTCGACTGGTCCCATGCATTTGCGCGCCGCCTTGGTCGCGATGCGTTTGCCAGCGACGGGCCGTTGATCGTCAATGCGAGGTGCACGTTCCTCGCGCCGCTGACGTATCCGGGCGAGGTCGAGGTCAGGATGTTCCTCGATTCGCCGGGTCGCACGAGCGTGGAGAGCTACTACGAGATCTGGATGGACGGCAGGAAGTACGCTGACGGCGCGGCGAAACTGGTCTGGATCGACATGAAAACGGCGCGGCCCATCCCGCTGCCGGAGCCGTTGCGGGCGCTCCTCGACGCAACCGAGAAAGCGCCGTCCCCGACACCCGCCGATGCGAAACAATCATGAGCGCACCGTTGTGGCAACCTTCTCCGGATCGCGTCGCCCACGCTAACCTGACCGCATTCGCGGCGCGCGTCACGGCAAAGCACGGTGTCGCGCTGCCGGATTACTCCGCGCTGTTCCGGTGGTCCACGGACGAGCCCGAGGCGTTCTGGCGTGAGGTCTGGAACGATGCGGGCATCGTCGGCGAACTCGGTCGGCGCACGCTCGTCGACGCCGACAAGATGCCCGGCGCGCGCTGGTTCCCTGACGCGCGGCTAAACTTCGCCGAGAATCTGCTCAAAGGTCGCTCCCTCGACAACGCCGATGACGCGCTCGTGTTCTGGGGCGAAGACAAGGTCAAGCGCCGCGTTTCCAACGCCGACCTTGTCGCCAGCGTTTCGCGCGTCGCGCAGGGTTTGCGCGCGGCAGGCGTGCAAAAGGGAGACCGCATCGCCGCGTACACGCCAAACACACCCGAAGCGATCATTGCGATGCTCGCCAGCGCCAGCCTCGGCGCCATCTGGTCGTCGGCGTCTCCGGACTTCGGCGTGCAAGGCGTGGTCGACCGTTTCGGCCAGATCGAGCCGAAGGTGCTGTTCACCGTCGACGGCTACTGGTACAACGGAAAGCCGCAGCCGGTCCTCGATAAGCTTGCCGCGATCGTCAAGCGCCTGCCGACCGTGAAACAGGTGGTCGTGGCGCCTTACTTGCGCGATATGGCCGGTTCGTCGAGCGGTATCGCGGACGTCCCGAACGCGGTCGGCTGGGACGATTTCGTCGCTCCCTTCGCGGCCGCGCCGATCGCCTACGAGCGACTGCCGTTCGATCAGCCGCTGTACATCTTGTACTCGTCGGGCACGACGGGCGTGCCCAAGTGCATCGTGCACGGAACGGGCGGGACGCTGCTGCAGCACGTCAAGGAGCACCGGCTGCATACCGACATCAAGCCGGGCGATCGCCTGTTCTACTTCACCACCTGCGGCTGGATGATGTGGAACTGGCTCGCGTCGGGACTCGCTTCCGGGGCGACGCTCTTGCTCTACGACGGCTCGCCGTTCATGCGCCAGGGCAGGATCCTCTGGGACCTGGCCGACGCGGAGCGGATGACGCATCTCGGCACTTCGGCGAAGTACATCGACGCCATCAAGAAGATTGCGCTTGTCCCGCGCAAGGACTACGCACTCTCTTCCCTGCGCGCCATTCTGTCGACGGGTAGCCCGCTGGCGCCCGAGGGGTTCGACTACGTCTACCAGTGCGTCAAGGATGATGTGTGCCTGTCGTCGATCTCGGGGGGCACCGACATCATCTCCTGCTTCGCGCTCGGCTGCCCGACACGCCCCGTCTGGCGCGGAGAGCTCCAATGCCGGGCTCTGGGGATGAAGGTCGACGTGTACGACGAGAACGGCAAATCGGTCCGCGGGCAAAAAGGCGAGCTCGTCTGCACGGCGCCGTTTCCGGCGATGCCGCTCGGTTTCTGGAACGATCCCGACGGCGCGAAGTATCGCGCCGCGTACTTCGAGCGTTTTCCCGGCATCTGGTGCCACGGCGACTGGGTCGAGCTCACCGCGCACGACGGCATGATCATCTACGGTCGCTCGGATGCCACGCTCAATCCCGGCGGCGTGCGCATCGGCACGGCCGAGATTTACCGCCAGGTCGAGCAGCTCGACGAGGTCGTGGAGAGCATCGTCATCGGCCAGGATTGGCCGCCCGGCGAGGTGGGCGACGTGCGTGTGGTGCTCTTCGTTCGGTTGCGCGACGGCCTCGCTCTCGACCAGGCGTTGATCGACCGCATCAAGCAGCAGATCCGCGCCAACACCACGCCGCGCCATGTACCCGCGAAGGTCGTGCAAGTAAGCGACATCCCTCGCACCAAGAGCGGCAAGATCGTCGAGCTGGCGGTGCGCAACGTCGTACACGGCGAGCCGGTCAAGAATGTCGACGCGCTGGCCAATCCCGAGGCGCTCGAAGAGTTCAGGGATCGCGACGAGCTGAAGAGCTAAGGTTCCTAACCCGCGGCGCTTGGCCGCAGATGGGATGGAGCATGCTGATCGATGTTCAGCGGTCCATGCTGCTCGCGATCGACCTGCAGCAGAAGATGCTGCCGGCGATCGCCGACGGCGGTGAGATTCTGGCCAACTGTACGTGGCTCATCCGGGCCGCGCAGAAGCTCGGCGTGCCGGTGGCGGCGTGCGAGCAGTATCCAAAAGGACTCGGTCCGCTGGTGGCGCCGGTCCGCGAGCTGCTGCCCGACAAGGCGATCGCGGCGAAGAACCGCTTCTCCGCCGTCGCGGCAGCGTGCCTGACCGATCTTCCCGGGGGCGAGCGCACGCAGGCGATCCTGATCGGCATCGAGGCGCATGTCTGCCTGCTGCAGACGGCGCTCGACCTCTATCACGAGGGCAAGGAGGTCTACGTCGTCGCCGATTGCGTCGGCTCGCGGTGCCACAGCGATCGCGATCTCGCGCTCGCCCGGATGCGCCAGGAAGGTGTGCGCATCGTGTCCCGGGAAATGGTCGTCTTCGAATGGCTGGGCGAGTCGGGGACGCCGCTGTTCAGCGCGGTGAACAAGGAGTTCCTGAAGGCATGAACTTCCTCGCCATCGTGCTCGCGCTGGCGTTGGAGCAATGGCGGACGTTTCGCTGGCGCGGTGGATTGCAGCGCGCATTTGTCCGCTACGCGCGGGTGCTGGAACAGCGCTTCAATGCCGGGACCGCGCAGCAGGGCGCGATCGCGGCCGCGCTGGCGCTGCTGCCGCCGGTGGCGATCGCCGCCGCCGGGTATTGGGCGCTCGAAGGATTGCATCCGCTGCTTGCGCTCGTCTGGAACGTCTTCATCCTGTACGTGCTGGTCGGATTCCGCCATTTCAGTCACGCGTTCTCCGCGATCGCCGAGGCGCTCAAGGCGGGCGATGCGATCGCAGCCCGCCGGCGCCTTGCAGCCTGGCGCGGCATCGACGCCAGTGCGGCGACCGCAGAGGAGATCCCGAAGCTTGCGATCGAACAGGGTCTCGAAGCTTCGTACCGGCACGTCTTCGGAACGCTGTTCTGGTTTCTCGTGTTGCCCGGCCCCGCGGGCGCCGTGCTCTATCGCCTCACCGTATTGCTCGCAGAGCGTTGGCGCGGCGACGTGGTCACGCCGATGGGTCACGAGCTCGGCCAATTCGGTCAGCCAGTGCACCGGCTGCTGTTCTGGCTCGACTGGGCGCCGGTCCGGCTTACCGCGGTGACCTTCGCCATCGTCGGCGATTTCGAGGACGCGATTTATTGCTGGCGAACGCAGGCCAAGGCGTGGCCCTCGCTCCACGACGGGATCCTGCTCGCAAGCGGCGCCGGCGCGCTGGGCGCTCTGATCGGCGGGACGGTGACCGGCCCGACAGGCGAACCCGAGTTTCGTCCCGAGCTGGGTCTGGGCGAGGTCCCCGACGCCGACATGATGCCGAGCGCGATCGGACTGGTGTGGCGCGCGTTGCTGGTTTGGCTGGCCGTGCTGCTGCTACTGACACTCGCGTATTGGGCTCCCTAATGGCGCTTGCCGCGTGCGAATGAATTCGCATCTACCACGCCCGTGCGCGGCGCTCGCTCTCCGCGAGCAGCCGATGCAACAGCGCGACGCGCCACGGCTTGACCTCGCCACGCGCGGCCGCCTCTTGCACCGCGCAGCCTGGCTCGGCACCATGGCTGCAATCGCGGAAGCGGCAGCGGCCTGCGAACGGTCGCAGATCGATGAATCCCTGCATGATCGCAGCGGCGGAGAGATGTGCGAGTCCGAACTCTTTCATTCCGGGCGAGTCGACGATCCACGTGTCGCCGTCGAGCGGATACAGTGTCGTCTCCGACGTCGTGTGACGCCCGGCGTGCAACGCGACTGACACTTCACCGACGCGCGCCTGGGCGCCGGGCACGAGCGTGTTGATCAGCGTCGATTTGCCCATCCCCGACTGGCCGATGAAGACACTGCGGTGACCCGCGACGAGGGCGCTCACTGCCGAGACGTCGCCTTTGGCGGAAACCGGCACGACCGGATAACCCAGCGCGCGGCACGCGTCGAGTCGGGAACCGAGCTTCGCGAAGCCGGGGAGGTCGCTCTTGTTCGCGATCAACGCGAAGGCGCAACCGTTGCTCTCGGCGGCGATGATCCAGCGCTGGACGAGCTCGTCGTCGTAAGGTGGATCGGGCGCAACGATGCCGAGGACCTGCGTCACGTTGGCCGCGAGAAGCTTCTCGCGATGCGCGTCGGAGCGGAAGAGCAGCGTGCCGCGCGGCAGGATCGCATGGATTGCGCCCTCGCCGTCCGCCGTTGGCGCGACGCTCACCCGGTCGCCGCAGGCGATACCGAGGCCGCGGCCACGTAGCAGACATTTGATCGTGCGGCCGTCGGCGAGTCTGACTGCGTAATGGCGCCGCCACGCTGCCGTAACCAGCCCCGATACGGTAGGCGGCGCGTCGGCGCCGGACGAATCTTTCCTTCGCCCCCCGCGGCTCACGCGATCAGCGCTTCGACCTTCGCCGCGCAAATGCAATCGTTGAGCGTGACGCCGCCCGCGTCGTGGGTCGAGTACGAGACAACGACGCGGTTGTAATGCACCGACAGATCGGGGTGGTGATCCTCGCGATGCGCGATGTACGCCACGGCGTTGACGAACGCCATCGTCTCGTAATAGTTCGCGAACCGGAAAGTCTTGCTGAGCCGGTTGTCGGCGTACTCCCAGGTCGGCAGCGCTTTGAGGCGTTGTGTCACTTCCGTGACGGGCAGCAGCGGAGCGCCGGCGCGGCAGTTGAGGGCGGAGAGGGCGGCAAGCTCGGGGGTCATGTGGGCTGGTCCTTGCCCGAATTCATGGCGTGGCACGCTCGAGCCGTGCGATGCGCGCCGGTGCCGGCGGGTGCGAATCGAAGAACGCCGAATGCAACGGATCCGGCGTCAGAGTGCTGGCATTATCTTCGTAGAGCTTGACCAGCGCCGTGATAAGCGCCAGCGCAGACGCGTTGCGCGCGGCGTAGCGATCGGCTTCGAACTCGTGCCGCCGCGAATACATTGCGGCCAGGGGCGAGGCGAGGAACGTGAATGCGGGCAGGGCGAGCATGAACAGTACCAGCGCGACGCCGTAGCGAGGCGCGGGTCCGGGAACGCCGAGGCCGGCGTAGAACCACGGCTCGCCGACGAGCCAGGCAAGGAGAGCGAGCAACGCGAAACTCAACACCGCAAGCCAGGCGATCCGTTTGCGTACATGTCGGAGCTTGAAGTGCCCCAGCTCGTGCGCGAGCACAGCCTCGACTTCTTCGGGCGCCAGGCGCGAAATCAGGGTGTCGAACAGCACGATCCGGCGCGCCGCGCCGAAGCCGGTGAAGTACGCGTTGCCGTGCGCAGAGCGCTTCGACCCGTCCATCACGAACAGGCCCCGGGCCGCGAAACCGCAACGCGCAAGCAGCCGCTCGACGCGTTCCCTCACGAGCGCATCGGTGAGCGGCTCGAACTTGTTGAACAAAGGCGCGATGACGATCGGATAGAGCGCGAGCACGAGCACCTGGAAAGCAACCCATGCCAGCCACGCGTACAGCCACCACAGCGTGCCGGCGCGCGCCATCAGCCACAGCACCAGCGTCACCAGCGGTATTCCCAGCGCCGCACCGATCAGCGCACCCTTGATGATGTCGGCGATCCAGAGTCTCAACGTCATGCGGTTGAAGCCGAAGCGCTCCTCGATCACGAAGGTGCGATACCACGCCAGCGGCAGCGCGAGCGCGCCGCTCAGGACCGCGACGGCGACGATCAGCGCGATGTCCTGCGCGAGCGGGGAAACGGGAAACGCGGCGACCCAGCCGGCGATCAGCGCGAGCCCGCCGCCCAGCGTCAGTGCCAGTAGCACGCCGGCGTCGAACAGCAGATCGACGACCGAAACGCGGGTGCGCGCCGCGGTATAGTCGGCAGCCTTCTGATGCGCGGCTAGCGTGATCCGGTCGCCGAAACGCGCCGGAACCGTATCGCGGTGAGCGAGAACGTGGCGCACCTGGCGGCGCGCGAGCCAGAGCTGCAGCCCGAGCGAGACACAGAGCGCGAGCAGGAACAGCAACGTGAGCAGGGCGGCAGTCATGTTACGGGGTTCGGCGCGGACGGCGGCCCGTTACGGACCCATGCGGTGGAGCACGGCGGTATGCGAGAATACCAGATCGTCACGACACGCTTATTCTACGCTACCTCCCATGCCGCAGGACGCCAATCATCTGATCTGGATCGACATGGAGATGACCGGGCTCAAGCCGGAATCCGACCGCATCATCGAAGTCGCACTGGTCGTGACGGACGTTGCATTGGCTACCGTGGCCGAGGCAACGGTGCTCGTCGTGCATCAGGACGATGTGACGCTCGCCGGGATGGACTCGTGGAACCAGGCCACGCACGGCCGCACCGGACTGACCGACAAGGTCAAGGTCTCGACGCTGGACGAGGCGCAGGCGGAACAGCGCATGCTCGCCTTCCTGCGCGATTACGTGCCGCCGCGGGCCTCGCCGATGTGCGGTAATTCGATCTGCCAGGACCGGCGTTTTCTCGCCCGGTGGATGCCGGCTCTCGAGGACTACTTTCACTACCGCAATCTCGACGTATCCACGTTGAAGGAGCTATGTCGCCGGTGGAAGCCCGACGTCGCGAAGGGCTGGGTGAAGCAGGGCAAGCACGAAGCGCTCGCCGACATCTACGAATCGATCGACGAGCTCAAGTATTACCGCGACACCTTCATTCGCCCATGAAATTCTGCAGCCACTGCGGTTCCACCGAACTCGAGTTCCGGATTCCCGACGGCGACACGCTGCCGCGTTGCGTCTGCCGCGCCTGCGGCACGATCCATTATCAGAACCCCAAAGTCGTCGTCGGTTGCCTGCCGGTATGGGACGACAAGGTGCTGCTGTGCAAGCGAGCGATCGAGCCGCGGCGGGGATTGTGGACGCTGCCGGCGGGATTTCTGGAGAACGGTGAGACGATTCTTGCGGGGGCCGAGCGCGAGACTACCGAGGAGGCGCGCGCGCGGGTCGACGTCGGCCCGCTGTACACGATGATCAGCCTGCCGCACATCAACCAGATCTACGTCATGTTCCGCGCGCGCCTGCTCGACCTCGACTTCGGCCCCGGATCGGAGAGCCTTGAAGTCAGGCTGTTCGACGAAGCGGAGATCCCGTGGAGCGAGATCGCGTTTCGCACCATCACGCGCACGCTGCGAAACTATTTCCTCGATCGCAAGCTGGGCGAGTTTCCGGTGCGCGTCAGTGCGCTGGAAAAGCGAGTGCCGCTGAAGCCGGAGCTGCTCGGCGCGGGCTAGGCTCCAAACGATCGGCAAGCCAACGGGCAGCTTCCTTCCTGGTTTGTCCCCGCTCAGAGATTGGCAGTGACTTGCTGCGGCTTCGACGAATGCTCGTCAGTGTCCCAGCGTCGGTTGGAAATCGAGCCAGGCGCACAGTGCAACTTTGAGTGCGGCGCCGGCACGCCAGAAGCCCGCATCCTTCGGATCGAGCAACGCCGCATGTTTGACGATGAGACCGTAGGCGCGCTTCTTCTCGTCGAGAGTAAGCGATGGATCGGCGATCGTCTCGCGAAATTCATCGACTTCGGACTCGAAGCGATTGGGTGCGAGACTGGGTTTCGCGGCGCGAATCGTCATTTCCATTGCAACCTCCATTGGCAGCTTGGGTCGTGCAGTACAACTCGTCGCTTTCGCTATCCGGGTCGTATTGCGACTCCTGCCATGGCATACGCAAAGGTCGTACCACATCGACGGCTGGGGCAGCGCGAGCGGCTCGGCGGGCTGAATCGGCAGCCAATGCCCGTTGCATTACGCTCGGGTAGCGACCGCTCCGACGAGATCCGGAAGGAAGTGGCGCGCAATGTCACCGCAGCGGCTGCATGTGCGGCAGCAGGAGTTTCAGGTAAACTCCGCGCCAAGTAACCGCGCGGCGCCTCCGCTGCGGGTCAAGCTTGGTTTTCGGCGATTGGAGGAGATCATGACCAGACTGCTGCGATGGGCCGTGCTCGGCTTCGCACTCGGCGCGAGCGTCGCGCTGGCGCAGACGACGCGCATCTCGATTTCGACCGGCGGCACGGGTGGTGTCTATTACCCGCTCGGTGGCGGCATGGCCAACATCCTGTCGAAATACGTTCCCGGTCTGCAGGCAACCGCGGAAGTGACCGGCGGGTCGGTGGACAATCTCAAGCTCCTCGGCGCCGGCAAGGCGGAAGTCGGCTTTTCGATGGTCGACGCCGCGTGGGACGCCGCCCACGGGACGGACAAGTTCAAGGACGGGAAAGTCAATGTCCGTACGTTGATGGTTCTTTATCCCAACCGGATGCAGATCGTGACAGTGGAAGGCACCGGGGTAAACAAGCTTTCGGATATACGCGGCAAGCGCGTATCGACAGGTTCGGCGGGCAGCGGCGTCGAGGTGGTGGCGCTGCGCGTGCTCGAGGCAATGGGGCTCGACCCTAAAAAGGACTTCAAGCAGGAGCGGCTCGGCGCCTCGGAATCAGCCAACGCGATCAAGGATCGCAAGATCGATGCCTTCTTCTGGATCGGCGGAGTGCCGACGGCGGCGCTCACCGACCTCGCAGCGACGCCCGGCGCCAAGATGAAGCTGCTCGACCTTGCCGAATATGCCGACGCGATGAACAAGAAGTACGGACCGCTTTACACCAAAGGCACGATTCCGGCGGGAAGCTATCCCGGCCAGGACAAACCGGCCGCCATCATCGACGTCTGGAACATTCTGGTCACCAGCGACAAGATGAGCGACACGATGGCCTACAACATCGTCAAGACGCTGTTCGAGAAGAAACCGGAGCTCGTCGCAGTGCACAAGGAAGCGGAACACATCGATCTCAAGAATCAGTCGGTCGGCTCGCCGCTGCCGTTCCATCCGGGGGCGAAAAAATATATGGCAGAGCATGGCGTGAAGGTGGAGTAGACGCCAGCGGTCTGACACGCAGGGACGGCATCGGTCGCACTGCCAGCGCGGGAAGCGATCCCGGCGCCGCCATCTAGGAACCTCTGAACAAGTCCCGCATGAGCCGCGTTTCTGGCGCAATGGCCTCAGATGCTAGGCGTCGCGGCGCAGCGAATAGTTCATCCTATTCGCAAGCCGCGCAACAACGCGGATGAGTGCCATTGCGCCGAAACCCGAAGGGACGGGGCTTTCCAGGAGATCTGCTTTGTCGCGCCGCTCGCCCGTGGGGCCTGCCACGGGCTTCGCGTCGCTTCGCGCATCTCATCCCGGAAAGCCCCCGTCGCGGCCACGCGGGACTTATTCAGAGGTTCCCTAAGGAGCATTCGACGTGTCCGACACCGACAGGCGCGTCCAGCCGGCCGACGAGCCGCTCGTCACCGACGAGGGGCTGAAGAAGGCCGAGGAATTCATCGAGGAAGAGGAGGGCGCGGTCAGCCGCTTTCGCGGCTGGCTCGGCCGCGCGACGACGATCCTGCTCGTCGTGATGAGCCTCTTCCATCTTTATGCCGCGGTCGAGATCGTCCCGGCACAGGTGCTGCGCCCGGTGCACGTCGGATTCGTGCTGCTGCTTGTGTTCCTGCTTTTCCCGATCGCGCCGCGGTTCCGCAACCGGCTGATGTGGTGGGATGTCGTATGTGCCGCGCTCGGGGTCGCCACGATCGTCTATCTGCTCGCGGGCGGCGACGACATCTGGGATCGCAGCGTCGTGCCCACGCAGCGCGACGTGTTCTTCGGCGTCGCGTTTGTGCTTCTCGTGCTCGAAGCCTGCCGACGCACGTCGGGCTGGATCGTCGGCGGGGTTGTCATCGCGTTTCTCGCCTACGCTTTCGCGGGGCCGTGGCTGCCCGGGCAGTGGACGCATCGCGGCTACGACATCTCGAGCATGTCCGGATTCCTGTACCAGACGCTCGAAGGGATCTTCGGCACGACTGTCGACGTGGCATCGTCGCTGATCATCCTGTTCACCATCTACGGCGCGTTCCTGCAGCATTCCGGCGCGGGCAAGTTCTTTCTCGACTTCAGCTTCGCCGCGATGGGCGGCAAGCACGCCGGTGCCGGGCGTACGGTCGTGCTGGCGTCATTTCTGCTCGGCGGCCCGTCGGGCTCAGGAGTCGCGACCACGGTCACGATCGGCTCTGTTGCCTACCCCATCCTCGCGCGCTCGGGTTACGGCAAGGAAGCCGCGGGTGGCTTGCTCGCCGCGGGCGGCCTCGGCGCGATCATCTCTCCGCCCGTACTGGGTGCTGCGGCGTTCCTGATCGCAGAGTTTTTGAAGATCAGCTACCTCGACGTCATTCTGATGGCGACGGTGCCGACGATTCTCTACTACCTGTCGCTGTTCGTGATGGTTGAGCTCGACGTGCGCAAGTTCGGCATGTCTGAGGTGGCGATGGAGAAGCTGCTGTCGGCATGGGAGCTGACCCGCCGTTACTGGTTCCATTTTATTTCACTGGTCGCGATCGTCGTCTTCCTCCTCTGGGGCTTTTCTCCGGTCGCGAGCGTTTTCTGGGCGACCGTGACGACGTTCGCGGTGAGTTTTCTCGATC
>Ga0184632_10001078_pt1 | contig 11079 bp, 7 predicted proteins | sample PLM31_50_b1_FD_133153 | JGI IMG/M metagenome (GOLD analysis project Ga0184632, IMG submission 133153) | Groundwater sediment microbial communities from an aquifer in East River, Colorado, USA - PLM3-1_50_b1 | ecosystem: Environmental > Terrestrial > Soil > Riparian zone | place: USA: East River... | reverse complement strand
TACGAGGATCTGGACGGCCGGGTGGCCGAGCCGCTTCCGCTGCTGATCCCGCACCCCGCGCTGCACGCTCCCCGGACCAACTACCCGCTCGCCAACGGCGTGGTGAACCACGTCGGCGAGGCGGTGGCGATGGTGGTGGCGACCGACCGGTACATCGCCGAGGACGCGGTCGAGAGGATCCGGGTCCAATGGGAGACCCTGCCTGCCGTGGTCGGCCTGCCGGCGGCGTTCGCGGCCGAGCACGCCGTGCACCCGGACGTGCCCGACAACGTGGCCGCTCACATGGTGCAGAGTGTCGGCGACGCGCCGGCCGCAATCGACGCCGCGCCGTACACAATGGAGCTGGCACTGCACGTCGAGCGGTCCGCCTCGATGCCGTTGGAGGGTAAGGGAGTCTACGCCCGGTGGGACGCCGACGACCGCTCGCTGCGGATGTACAGCTCGACCCAGACGTCGACCTCGGTGCGCTTCGCTATCGCGGCGAAGCTCGGCATCCCGGTCGACCGGGTCGAGGTGGTCACGCCCGACGTCGGTGGCGGTTTCGGTGTGAAGATCATGCACCCGTGGCCGGAGGAGGTGCTCGTACCCTGGGCCGCGATCCGGCTCCGGCGGGAGGTGAAGTGGGTCGAGGACCGGCGGGAGCACTTCATCTCCTCGGCCCACGAACGCGCGCAGGAGCACACGGTGCGGGTCGGGTTCGACGCCGACGGACACATTCTCGGCCTCGATGTGCGCTTCCTGCACGATAACGGCGCCTATACCCCGTACGGGATCATCGTGCCCATCATCTCCTCCACCCAACTGCTCGGGCCGTACAAGCTCGGCTCCTACCGGGTGGAGTTCCACTCTCTCTACACCAACACGGTCCTCGTCACCCCCTATCGCGGCGCCGGGCGGGCGCACGGCTGCTTCGTGATGGAGCGGGTGATGGACGCGATCGCGGACCATCGCGGGCTGGACCGGGCCGTGGTTCGTGAGCGCAACATGATCCAGCCGGATGAGATGCCCTTCGACCAGGGCCTGATATTCCAGGATGGACGGCCGCTCATCTACGACACCGGCGACTTCCCCGCCTCGCTGCGCAAGGCGCTCGCGCTGGTGGACTGGTCCGGGTTCGCCGCCGTCCGGGATGCGGCCCGGGCCGAGGGGCGCCGCGTCGGCATCGGGCTGGCGACCTATGTGGAGGGTACCGGGGTAGGGCCGTACGAGGGGGCCCACGTCCGGGTGGAGACCAGCGGCGACGTGGTGGTCGCCACCGGCCTGACCACCCAGGGGCAGGGGCATGAGACGGTGTTCGCCCAGATCGCGGCGCAGGAACTGGGCGTACCGGTCGAGCGAGTCACCGTGACCACCGGGGACACGCGGCGGTTCAAGTACGGCGTCGGCACGTTCGCGTCCCGGTCGGCGGTGATGAGCGGTAACGCGGTGGCGGCGGCGGCGCGGAAGGTCCGGGCGAAGGCGCTGCGTCTGGCGGCGGTGGCGTTGGCCGCCGACGAGTCGGAGCTGGAGTTGGCCGACGGCGAGATCGTTGTACGCGGCTTCGCCGGAGGCGAGCAACGCGGCGATGGCTCGTCCTCCGACGGTCTTCCCGGCCTGCGGATCGCGCTCGCGACGGTCGCGGTGCTGGCGAATCCGCTGCGGTACGCCTTCGATGAGGAGGCGCAGCGGGCGACGCAGTTCTCTGGGCAGATGGGCGCCACGCCGGCCGGCGACGGGCCGCCGGTGGCCGAGGGCGAGGAGCCTGGGCTGGAGGCCACCGGCTGGTACTCGCCGATCCGGTCCACGTTCGCCAACGGGGTGCATGCCTGCATAGTCGAGACCGATCCGGAGACGGCCGAGATCAAGGTGCAGCGCTACTGCGTGGTGCATGACTGCGGCACCATCATCAACCCGATGATCGTGGAGGGGCAGGTGCACGGCGGCGTCGCCCAGGGGGTCGGCGGGGCGCTCTACGAGCGGATCGTCTACGACGAGTCGGGGCAGCTCGTCAACGCGTCCTTTATGGACTTCCTGATGCCGTACGCTTCGGAGGTTCCCCGCATCGAGACCGACCACCTCACGTCGCCCTCTCCGCTCAATCCGTTGGGCGTCAAGGGTGTCGGCGAGGCGGGCATCATCCCGGGGCATGCGGTGATCGCCTCCGCGATCGAGGATGCCGAGGGCTTCCGGATCGATCGCATGCCGATCTCACCGTCGGAGCTGTGGGAACTGCGCCGCCGCCACGCGGCTGGTGAGGTGCCCTCGCTGCGCCGCTCAAAGTTGTTGGGAGAGGAGCCGGCATGAAGCTGTCCGGAGAGGCCACGCTGAACGCCGGCGTGGATGAGGTCTACGCGGCACTGAACGATCCCGCGGTGCTCGTGCGCACGATCCCCGGCTGCCAGCGGCTGGAGCAGGTAGGCCCGGACTCCTACAAGGCCACGGTCACCGCCGGGGTAGCGTCGATCAAGGGAACCTTCGACGGCGACGTGCGCCTGAGCGACCAGGACGCGCCGAATTCGTTCACGCTGCACGCCTCCGGCGCCGGCGCCCCGGGCACGGTGAGCGCGGTCGCCCGGGTCGCGCTGACGTCCGCCGATGGCGGGACGACCCTGCTGCGTTACGACGCGGATGCCACGATCGGCGGGGTCATCGGCGGCGTAGGGCAGCGGATGCTCACCGGCGTCGCTCGCAAAACGGCGGCCGAGTTCTTCGCCGCCGTCGACCGGGAACTCGCTGGGGTTCCCGCGATGGTCGGCGCCCCGGCGATGGTTGGCGCCGAGCCGGCGCTCGAGGAGGCGGGCCAGCCGGTTTCTGCCCGTGTCCCCGCCGCGCAGGCGGCAGGTGGCGTGTGGACCGCCCCCGTGCCTGTGCTCGATCCGGCCCGGCAACGGGTGCGCGACCTGCTCGTCGGCGCGTCGTTCGGGGCGATCGTGGCACTCCTGGGTGTCCTTGTCGGCGCGATCGTGGCAGGCTGGTAGGCGTAGCGAGGAGGTGCGGCGATGAGAGCGTTCACCGCGGCCGCGATCCAGCTGGGGCCGGCGCCGGGTCCGCTGACGGCGGCGAGCATCAAGTCCAACGTGGACAAGTGCGTGACCCTCATCGAACAGTGCGTTGACGCCACCGGAGCCGAACTCGTCGTACTGCCCGAGTCCGCGTCGACCGGCTTCACGCCCGGCGTACCACCCACCGAACTCTGGGACCTGATCGATACGGTACCCGGGGCGGTGACCGCGCCGGTGCAGGAGGTCGCCGCGCGGCTGGGAGTGCACTTGGTCTTCGGCACCTACGCACGCGGCTCCTCGCCGGAGACGGTCTACAACACCGCCGTGCTCATCGACCCGCGCGGCGACGCGCTCGCGTCGTACCGGAAGACGCACCTGTTCTGCGGCGAGGGTCGTGCCGAGGGTGGCTGGGTGACCCCGGGCGACGGTGCGGTTGTGGTGCGGACCGAGCTGGGCTCGATCGGGCTGATCATCTGTTTCGACGGCGACTACCCGGAGTTGGCCCGGGTGACCGCGATCCGGGGCGCCGAGGTCATCTGCCGGCCGTCGGCGCTGCTGCGGTCGGCCGACATCTGGGAGCTCACCAATCGGGCCCGGGCGTACGACAACCACGTCTTCGTGGTCGGCGCGAACGCGACCGGCATCGACCCGGCCGGCGTGATCTACTTCGGCAACTCGATGATCGTGTCGCCCATCGCACAGGTCATGGCGGTGGCCGCCTCACACGAGGGCTGGGTGTCGGCGCGCCTGGACCCGGCCACGGCGCTGCGCTCCCTGACACCGGGGTCGAACGTCCCTCAGCGCTTCGACCACCTGGCCGACCGCAACCTGGCGTTCATCCGCGGCCACCTCGACGAGCTCGCCTCCCCGGCCCACACCTCATTCCCCCACTCATGATCCCGCCACCCCCCGTCGATCATGACCTGGAGGTCATGATCGACGCTGTTTAGCGACGGTCAGAGCGTGATCACGGAGATCTTGCGGCTCGGGCGCGAACGAGCGCCTCGATGCCGTCGAGTACCCGCTCCAGCCCGAACTCGAACTCCGCGTCGCCGTAGGACTCGTCCTCGTCGAACACACCGGACTCGACGATCTCCCACAGGTAGGGGAACTTCTCGGGATCGAGCAGCCTCCGCAGCGCCTGGCCGTACGTGGGGATGGCCGCCGCGTTGGCGCGCTGCTGCATCCCCTGGGCCAACTCTCCGGAGAGCCGGGCCTCGTTGCGGACGTACCCGTTGATCAGCAGGATCACGCCGATCTTCTCGCCGGCGGCCAGTCCCGTTCCGGCGAGCGACCCCAATCCGTACTCCATCCAGGCGAGGTTGTTCGGCTCCAGGGGCGGTCCCGAGATCGGAATCTGGAGGGCCCACGGGTGGCGCCGGAACAGTACGAGAGTTTCCCGTGCCCACCGCGCCAAGCCAGGCCGCCAGCCCTCAGCCGGGTCCGACGGCACTGGGACGTCGGCCGCGGCGGTGTTCATCATCAGCGCGAGCAGTTCGTCCTTCGAGGCCACGTACCGGTAGAGCGACATCGTGGTGAACCCGAGGTCCTCCGCGAGCCGGCTCATCGACAGCGGTCCCAGGCCTTCCGTGTCGGCGATCTCGACGGCCTTGGCGACGATGCGGTCCAGGCTCAGGGTCGGCTTGGGGCCCCGTCTCGGGCGTGGGCGCAGGCCCCAGAGGAGATCAATACCGGGCGGCAGGGCCACCGGTGCGTCGTCGTCCATCGTCACCTTGCTGTCGTCGGGCCGTCGTCGGGTTGAGTCGCTTGACCTCATCCTAGAACTGTGTATAGCGTAAACGAAGCAGTGTACGTAATACACAGTTTAGAGGAGTGGGATGCATGGTTGACGACGTGGTGCGAGCGACCGGGATTGAGAAGTCGTACGGGCGGGTGAAGGTGCTCGACGGTGTGGACCTAAGCGTCGCGAAGGGCACCGTGGCCGCGCTGCTTGGGCCCAACGGGGCCGGGAAGACGACGATGATCCGCATCCTGTCCACGCTGGTCAGGCCGGACGCGGGCGAGGCGACGGTGGCGGGTCACGACGTGGTCCGCGAACCTGACCGGGTCAAGCAGGTGATCAGCCTGACGGGGCAGTACGCCGCCGTGGATGAGCTGCTGACTGCCGAGGAGAACATGCTCATGATGGGGCGGCTGGGCCGTCTCGGGCGCGTCGAGTCGCGACGTCGCGCCGCCGAACTGCTCGCGCGACTCGACCTCGTCGACGTACGAAAGCGCCTGGTCAAGACCTACTCCGGGGGCATGAGGCGGCGACTCGACCTGGCGGTGAGCCTGATCACGCGGCCGCCGGTGATCTTTCTGGACGAGCCGACCACGGGACTCGACCCGCGCAGCCGCCAGACCATGTGGGACATCGTCTCCGAGCTCGTCGCCTCCGGCGTGACGATCCTGCTGACGACGCAGTACCTCGAGGAGGCCGACCGGCTCGCCGACAAGATCACGCTGCTCGACGGCGGGAAGGTGATCGCCCACGGCACGGCCGAGGAGCTCAAGTCGCGCCTCTCAAATGAACAGGTCGAGCTGTCATACGCCGACGCCGAGAACTACGAGAAGGCGGTCGTCGACCTGGGCGACAGCGCCTTGCATCGCGACCCGCAGCGGCGCAGCCTGGCCGTCGCGACGGACGGCAGCGCGGCGCAGGTCAGGGTGCTGCTGGACCGGATGGAGGAACGAGGAATCGCGGTGGCCACGATAGAGCTGCAACGCCCCAGTCTGGACGACGTGTTCATGTCGCTGACCGGGGGTGAGCGGTCATGAGGCTCTCCTGGGCGCTCACCGACTCGGTCACGCTGATCGGGCGGAACCTTCGGCATCTGCCGCGCAACATCGACTCGCTGCTCATGGCGGTGATCCTGCCCGTCATGCTGATGCTGCTGTTTGTGTACGTGTTCGGCGGCGCCATCAACACGGGCACGGAATACGTCAACTACGTCGTACCGGGCATCATCCTGTTGTGCGCCGGGTTCGGCGCGTCGATGACGGCCGTCAGCGTGGCCAACGACATGCTCAACGGAATCATCGACCGTTTCCGATCAATGCCGATCCTGAGTTCCGCGGTGCTCACCGGGCACGTGGTGGCGAGCCTGGTCCGCAACGCCTTGTCGACCGCACTCGTCATCGGAGTAGCGTTCCTGGCCGGCTTCCGTCCAACCGCCACCTGGCTGGAATGGCTCGCCGCCGTCGCCGTACTCGCGTTGTTCGTTTCGGCGATCTCGTGGGTCTCCGTCTGCCTGGGACTGATCGCCAAGAGTCAGGACGCGGCGAGCGGATTCACCTTCGCGTTCGCCTTCCTGCCGTACGTCAGCAGCGCGTTCGTGCCCACCGACACCATGCCCGTGGTACTGCACGCCTTCGCCGAGAATCAGCCGATCACGCCGGTGATCGAGACCCTGCGCGGGCTGCTGCTGGGGACTCCCATCGGCAACAGCGCCTGGCTGGCGATCGCCTGGTTCGGCGGCATTCTGGTGGCGTCGTACGTGCTGGCCGCCTACCTGTTCAAGCGCCGCACCACGCGCTAGCGGCCGGATCTGCCCGCCCGCGCCGGCTGCGCTCGTCAGGGTTTGCCCTCCCGTGTGGCCGCCAGAGGACAGACACTGGCGGGGTGAGCGCAGGTGGCGGGCGGCGGATCCGGGTCGGGATCGACACCGGCGGTACGTTCACCGACGTCGTCGCCGTCGACGAGGAATCCGGCGAGATCGTCGCGGTGAAGACACCGTCCACTCCGGCTGACCCGGCCGAGGGGTTCCTCACCGGCATCCGCAAGGTGCTCGCGTCGATGAACGCCGGACCGGCCGACTTGGTGTCAGTGAGCCATGGCACAACGGTGGCCACGAACCAGCTTCTCGAGGGCGACGTTACCGGGATCGGTTTCGTCACCACCGAGGGCTTCGAGCACCTGCTGGAGATCGCCCGGCAGAGCGTGCCGGACGGGTACGGCAACAGCTACTTCTGGGTGAAGCCGCCCCGCATCGTGCCGGCTGACCTTGTCCGCACGGTCGGCGGCCGGCTCGACCACACCGGCGCCGAGATCCGCCCGTTCGACGCCGACGGGGCACGCGTCGTGGCCGAGTGGCTCCGCTCGCGGGATGTCCGCACGGTCGGGATCTGCTTCATACACTCGTACGCGAACGCGTCCCACGAGGAGCAGATGCGCGACATCCTCGCCATGGTTCACCCCGCGGCCGTAGTCTCCATCTCGTCCGAGGTGCTGCGCGAGTACCGGGAGTACGAGCGGGCGATGACCACCCTGGTGGACGCCGCGGTGAAGGTACGGGTCGCGGCGTACGTGGCCCGACTGCGCCGGGAGCTGGATTCGTTCACTGGCACAGCGGTCCCGTTCCACATCATGAAGTCCAACGGCGGCGTACTCTCGGCCGACGAGGTCATCCACCAACCCGTGACGACGGTGCTCTCCGGCCCGGCCGCGGGCGCCCTCGGCGCCGCCCTGGTGACCCGCGCGGCGGGGTACGAGCGAGTGCTTACATTGGACGGTGGGGGAACCTCGACCGATGTGAGCGTGGTGCTGCACGGCGAGCCGGCGCTGACCACGGAGGGGACCGTCGGCGCGTACCCGTGCAAGATCCCCATGATTGACATCGTGACCGTGGGCGCCGGTGGCGGTTCGGTGGCCTGGCTTTCGCCCGAGGGTTCTTTGAAGGTCGGGCCGCGCTCGGCCGGCGCCGACCCGGGTCCGTTGTGCTACGGCCGTGGCGGCGTGGAGCCCACGGTCACGGACGCCCACCTCGTGCTGGGCCGGATCCCGCCCCACCTGCTCGCCGGCGAACTTCCGCTGGACCCGTCCGCCGCCCGCGATGGACTGACGGACCTGGGCGCCAAGCTGGGCCTAGACCTCGCCGCGACGGCGGCCGGGATTCTGGAGATCTCCGCGTGGAACCAGGCCAACGCGCTCCGCCAAATCACCGTCCAGCGTGGACTGGATGTACGCGACTTCGCTCTGACCACGTTCGGCGGCTCCGGTTCGCTGCTGCTGTGCCGCCTCATCGACATCGTGGGCGTGCCCGTGGGTGTCGTCCCGCGCGACCCCGGCAACCTCTCGGCCTTCGGGCTGTTGACCGTGGATGTCAAGGTCGACCACGTCCAGACGTATGTGGCCCGGCACGCCCTCCTTGATGTGGCTACCGTTTCGGGCCACCTGTCCGTGCTGCAGGCGCGCGCTGCGGCGGCCCTGTCGGCGGAGGGCTTCGCCCCCTCGGAGCAGCGCTTTCCCCGTACCGCTGACCTGCGCTACTTCGGGCAGGCCTTCGAGGTCCGCGTGCCGCTTACGGACGGCGTGTTCTCCACGTCGGTCGCGGATGCCGCGGTGGCCGCGTTCCACGACGCGCACGAGCAGCTATACGGCTACTGCTTCCGGGACAAGCCGGAGCAGCAGGTCGAGTGGGTGAACCTGCGCGTGACCGGGGTCGGCCCGATCCGCCGCCCTCAACTACGCCCCGCCCCCTCCGAGATCTTGGATGATTTGGGTGGTCCTGGCAGCCCAAATCATCCAAGATCTGCGGGGACGCGCGAGGTGTGCTTCGACACAGCGGACGACTACGAGCGGACACCGACCTTCTGGCGACCCGACCTGCCGGCCGGTGCCGTAGTCAGCGGGCCGGCCGTCATCGAGGAGTACGGCGCAACCGTTCCACTGCACCCCGGCTTCACCGCCACCGTGGACGGCCTCGGCAACCTCGTCATCACGCGATCCCACTCCTCGGGACGTCGATCATGAGCTCACCGTCGTCAAACGGCGTCGATCATGACCTCCAGGTCATGATCGACGGGGGGGTTGGGGTCGATCCGGTGCTGCTGGAGATCGTCAAGGGGAGTCTCGCCTCGATCGAGAAGGAGGTGGAGACCGCCATCGGGCGCACCGCCCGGTCGCCGATGATCCGGGACGCGCACGACTTCCGGGCCGGCATCCACGACCGGAAGCTCCGCAAGCTCACCGGCCGGTCGTACTCGGCGCTCGTTCATCCCATCGTGCGCGACTACCCGATCGAGACGATGCGGGAGGGCGACGTCTACTTCCACAACGACGTCTACCTCTCCGAGGGTGGCATTGGGCATCTGCCGGACCTGTGCGTGACCGTACCGGTGTTCCACGACGGTGGGGTGGTCGCGTTCGTGCAGGCCTTCGGCCACCACGACGACATCGGCGGGGCGGTGCCGGGCTCGATGCCGTCGCACGCGACCAGCGTCTTCGAGGAGGGGCTGATGGTGCCCCCGATCCGCCTCTGGGACGCCGGCGCACCCAACGAGGCCGCCCTGAAGATCATGACGCGGAACTCCCGGATGCCCGACTCGCTCGCCGCCGACCTCGACGCGGAGTGCTCGGCCTGCCTCATGGGCGCGCGACGGCTGGGGGAGATGTTCGACCGGTACGGCAAGGCGGCGGTGGAGGCGTGCTTCGACGCGGTCATCGACTCCACCACGCAGACGTTCCGGCGCGAGGTACTGGCGAAGATCCCCGATGGCTCGTACATCTGGGAGGACTACGCAGAGCATGACGGGGTGGACCCGCCGCGGCTGCACACCCAGCGGATCACGCTCACCAAGACACCAGAGAAGCTGGTGCTCGACTTCACCGGCACGTCCCCTCAGGCGAAGGGGCCGATCAACCACTGTGCGGACTATGCGGACGGGGTGTTCCTGGCCAAGTGGCTGGCCCCGATCCTGCGCAACCTCGCCGACACCCCCGAGCGGATGGCCCAGCTCGACGTGAACGAGGGTGTGGTACCCCTCATCGAGATGCGCTTCCCTCCTAAAGGGACACTCTTGACGCCGGTCTTCCCGGCCCCCACCAATGCCCGTACCTTCGTCATCCTCCGCCTCCTCGGCGTGCTCGCCGGGGTACTGGCCAAGGCGGTCGATGGGCGGATGCCGGCCGACCAGGAGACGATCCGCTACACCGGCGTCTACGGCGAGGACGCAGACGGCGCGCCCTACCTTATGCGCGAGGTCCTGGGCGGCGGCTCGGGCGGGCGTTGGTACGCCGACGGCGAGGACACGATCCACGTCGTACCGGATTCTCGCAACATTCCGGTCGAGTTCGCCGAGGCTCGGTGGCCGTTCATTGTGGAGCGATTGGGCCTTGCCGTCGACTCCGGCGGGCCGGGCCGGCACCGGGGCGGCCTCGGCTACGACAAGCACATCCGGATGCTGCGCGACGCGAACTTCATGTCCATTGCGGACCGTTCGGTGCTGGCCTGCTGGGGCGTGCGCGGCGGGCGTGCCGGACGGCCCTTCAGTGTCGTGGTCGACCCGGCCGGGCCCAACGAGCGGGTGATCGACGCGCTCGCCGACGCCGAGCCGGTGCGCGCCGGTGAGATCATCCGGATCCGGACCACGGGCGGCGGGGGCTGGGGTGACCCGCTGGAGCGCCCGTACGAGGAGGTGCTCCGCGACGTCCAGTGGGGCAAGGTCTCCGTCCAGGGCGCATGGGCGGACTACGGTGTACGCGTGGCGGACGGCACGGTGGATCTGACTGTTTCCTCGGCGGAGCGAGCCGGTCGGCGCGCCGCGCGTCCGGCAGTCCAGCCGTTCTTCGACCGTGGGCCGGGCTATCCCGTGCTCTCCGGTGGACGTGCGTACGCGGAGGTCGACTTCGTCGGAGACGATCAACGAGGCTCAGTCGTATGACCACCCGCGTGCTCATCGCGTTGGGCGGCAACGCCATGACGTCCCCGGAGGGTCGGGCGACCCCCGAGGATCAGATCGCCGCGGTCGCCCGCGCCGCCGAGCCCATCGCGGACATTGCCGCGACCGGCGCCGAGGTGGTCCTCACCCACGGCAACGGGCCGCAGGTCGGCAACCTGCTCGTGAAGAACGAGCTCGCCGCCTCGGTCGTGCCGCCGGTACCGCTGGACTGGTGCGGCGCGCAGACCCAGGGCACGATCGGCCTGATGCTGCTGAACGCGGTGCAGCGCTCACTCGCCGCGCGCGGAGTGGCCCGTCCCGTCGCCGCACTCGTCACCCGGACCCGGGTCGATCCATCCGACCCCCACTTCGACAAGCCGAGTAAGCCGATCGGACGGTACCTGCCGGAGGCCGAGGCGCGGGTGATGATCGAGCACGG
>Ga0184632_10001077_pt1 | contig 11082 bp, 13 predicted proteins | sample PLM31_50_b1_FD_133153 | JGI IMG/M metagenome (GOLD analysis project Ga0184632, IMG submission 133153) | Groundwater sediment microbial communities from an aquifer in East River, Colorado, USA - PLM3-1_50_b1 | ecosystem: Environmental > Terrestrial > Soil > Riparian zone | place: USA: East... | reverse complement strand
TCAGCGCGATGCCGATGATGGCCACGACCACGACGACCAGCGCAATGAGCCCGATGCCGGATAGCGCCACGTCCACGCCTGGCAGCATAGCCGACGTTGTCTGACGAGCCCCCACAACAGCCCTTGTAGCCCGTCTTGGCGCAGCCTACGCTGCAGTCGTGAGCGCGTCACGGTTCGTCGTCCACGTGGTCGCTGCCGCTACGATCACCCTGTGGGGGATGCTCGCCGTCGTCGGGTTCCTGTCTCCGCGGCGGGCGTGGGCGCTCGATCCGTTAACCGGTCAGCCCAGTGCTCTCCAGCCCAGCGCTCTCCTCAGCGAGCTCACGGAGGCCGCCCTGTCGCCCGTCTCCTGGCTGCTGCTGACGATCTTCATCGCCCTGGCTCTCGGTGCCGAAGCGCGCCGGTCGCGCATGCCGGTGGACAACCGCTTCGTCACCGCGATCGGGGTGGCACTGGGAATCGGCGTGGTGGCGCTGTTCGTCGTGATGGTGATCGCGCCCTTCCTGCCGGGGTTCTGCAACTCGATGGACTGCTGAGTCCGAGAGGCGCCCCGCCTCGCTCTAGTCGCTGTTCCGGCGGGCTCCTACCCGTCGGGCGCTGGAAGGTCTCTTGGATGCTCTCCCCGTCCTGGGACCCTCGGGTGCCTATTGGTTCCTGATGGTTCTTGCCCTCATCGTCATGGACATCCGGTCGCGCAAGCCGCCGCCCTTTTGATCGCCGACGGTCCACGAGCCGAGCGCACGCCGTGTCTGCTCATAGGCACGGGCGCCCCAATCGACCCTGTGGCTGCGGGTTTGGCTGTCACACCCTTGCTCAGGGTCAAACACAGAGCGCGCGACAGCCGGGCTTGTGCGCGAATGGCTGGCGAGCCGGGTGGGATTCGAACCCACGACCCAGGGATTAAAAGTCCCCTGCTCTGACCACTGAGCTACCGGCCCGGCCGTAGCGTACCGTGCTCGGCGCGGACCGCATCAAGGGCTGCTCGCACCACCTGCTGCACAGGCTGAGTCGCGTCAAGGACCACACCAGCTTCGTCGCGGTCGAGCGGCTCGAGCGTCGCGAGTTGCGACTCCAGAAGGCTCGCCGGCATGTAATGACCGTGGCGGGACGCCATGCGCGTCCGGAGCGTTTCGGCGTCGGCCTCGAGGTGGATCACGAACGACTCCGCCGACGGGATGGCGGCCCGCAGCAGGTCCCGATACGCTCGCCGAAGCGCCGAACACGCCAGGACCGTGGGTTCGCCACTCGCGTGCCGCGCCACGACCAGGTCCGCCAGGGTTCGCAGCCACGGACCTCGGTCCTCGTCGGTCAACGGGATCCCGGCCGACATCTTCGCGATGTTCTCGGGCGAGTGGTGGTCATCGCCGTCGATGAATTCGAATCCGGGCTCGGCAGCCAGCCGCTCCCCGACTATCGATTTCCCGCTGCCTGACACGCCCATGACCACGACGTGGAGGCACGGCCCCTCTGTGATGGAACTCACAGTTCCTGATTCAGACACGGATAAGCGTGGTCGATGTCGAGTTTCCACAGGTGATGTTGGATTTGTAGTGCAGCCGTGCACGTTCGTGGTCCTACCTGGAACTGGGAGTTCCCGGTCGGGCTCGTCCAGGTCTCGCGGGCCGTCGCCAGCCGGCACCTCACGCGGGCGGCGGCACCTCGGTCGGGAGCCGCTCCCCACGTACGCCCGCGATCAGGTTCGCGGCGGCCATCGCGGCCATTTTCCCGCGCGTTGCCCGCGACGCCGACGCGATGTGCGGCACGATCAGGCAGTTGTCGAGCCCAACCAGCGGGTCGTCCATCGGGATCGGCTCGGGGTCCGTGACGTCCAGCGCCGCCGCCCAGATCACCCCGTCGCGCAGTGCCGAGGCCAGGGCCACCTGGTCCACCACCGGCCCTCGCGACGTGTTCACGAGAACCGCCGTCCGCTTCATCTGCCCCAGCGTGTCCGTGTTGATGAGGTGCCGGGTCACCGGAGAGAGGTTCACGTGGAGCGACACGAAATCGCTCCGCGGCAGCAGCTCCTCCAGCGGCAGATACGTCGCCCCCAGGGGATCCGTGACCGACGGCGGCAGCGGCTGCAGGTCGTGGTACAGGATATCCATCCCGAACCCCTGCGCCCGCCGCGCGACCGCCTGCCCGATCCGGCCGAACCCCACGATCCCGATCGTGGCGCCGTGCACGTCCGGCCCGAGCAGCAACATCGGCCCCCACGTCTTCCACGAGCCGGCGCGCACATAGCGATCGCCCTCGGGCAGGCGTCGGGCCGCGGCCATCAGCAGCGCCCACGCCAGGTCGGCCGTCGTGTCTGTCAGGACGCCCGGTGTGTTGCCGACGGGGATCCCCCGCCGGGCGCACGCCGCGACATCGACGTTGTCGAAGCCGACCGCGTAGTTGCTGACGACCTTCAGTTGCGGCCCGGCGGCGTCGAGGAACTCATCGTCGACGCGGTCGGTGAGCAGCGTCAGGACGCCGTCGGTGCCCGCGACCCGACGCAGCAGCTCGTCCCGCGGCGGCGGCAAGGCGTCCTCCCAGAGGTCCATCTCGCAGGCCTCGCGGACGGCCTCGAGGCCCTCCTCCGGGATCCGCCGCGCTACGAAGACCCGGGGCCCGTCAGCCACGACCGAGCCCGGCAACGAACCGGCCGATCCGCCGAAGGGCTTCGTTCAGATTCTCGCGCGAGTTGGCGTACGAGATCCGGATGTGGTCCGTGCCCACGCCACCGAACGCCGTACCCGCCAGCACGCACACATCCGCTTCGACGAGCAACCGCTCGGCGAATTCGGCACCAGTCAACCCGGTCCCCGAGATGTCAGGGAACGCATAAAAGGCCCCGAGCGGCGTTGCGCAGCGGATGCCCTCGATCTCGTTGAGCCCTTCGACGATGAGGTCACGGCGCGCCTTGAACTCGACGACCATCGCCTCGACGTCGTCCTGCGGCCCGACGAGCGCCTGGACGGCACCCACCTGGGCGAAGGTCGGGGCGCACGAGATCGTGTTGATCACGAGCTCGCCGTAGACCTCCTTGAGGGACTCCGGAACGACCGCGTAGCCGAGCCGCCAACCGGTCATCGCGAACGTCTTGGAGAAGCCATCGAGCACGATGGTCCGCTCGGCCATGCCCGGCAGCGATGCGATCGAGACGTGCTCCTCCCCGTCGTACAGGATGCGGCCGTAGATCTCATCGGTCATGACCCAGAGGTCGTGCTCGGCGGCCAGCTCGGCTATTCGCTCGAGGTCGGAGCGGGTCAGCACGCCACCGGTGGGGTTGGCCGGCGAGTTGATGATGAGCAGCCGGGTTCGCGGCGTGATGAGCCCGGCCAGTTCCTCGACGTCCAGCCGGAACTCGTGCTCCATCCGGATCGGGATCGGGATCGGCGTGGCGCCCACGAACCGCGTCAGCGACTCGTAGATCGGGTAGCCCGGGTCGGGCACGATCACCTCGTCGCCCGGATCGATCAGCCCGAGGATCGCGTACAGCATCACGCCCTTGCCGCCGACGGTGACGAACACCTGCGACGGGTCGGCTGCGAACCCTTTGCGCGCGGTCACGTCGTCCGCGATGGCACGGCGCAATTCGGGAATGCCCGGGAATGGCGCGTAGTGCGTCGCACCCTCATCGAGCGCCTTCTTGGCCGCCTCGCGGACGTGCGCCGGAGTATCGAAATCGGGCTCGCCGATCTGGAGGTGGATCATCGGGCGGCCTTCGGACTCGAGCGCCCGCGCCCGTGCGCTCACGGCGAAGGCGCCCTCGGTGCCGATCTTGTTCATCCGAGCGGCGACGCGGCGGACTGACGAGACGGACATTGGGTCGGACCTCCCGGTTATGGAAGCAGTGAGCGGAGCGCGAATGCGACGTTGGCCGGTCGCTCAGCGAGCCGGCGCATGTACCACGGGTACCACGCGTCGCCATAGGCGATGAGCGTCTGGACCCGGTAACCGGCCTTGGCGAGTCGATATTGCTCTCGCGCACGGATCCCGTACAGCATCTCGACCTCGAACCCGTCCCTTGGGACACCCGCCAGCGCGACCTGCTCGGCGATCTGCTCGATCAGCGCGACGTCGTGCGTGCCGAGGCCGAGCCGGATCGGACGGCCGCGGCCGGTCTTGAGGAAGTCGACGGCGAGGGCGAGATAGCTGGCATCGACCTGGCGCTTGTCGCGATACGCGATCGATTCCGGTTCGTCGTATGCACCCTTAACGAGTCGGATCGCGGGGTCGAGCGGACGGAGGCGTTCAACGTCCCCGGGCGTGCGCTTGAGATAGGCCTGGAGGCAAAGGCCGGTCCGCGGTTGGAGCCCGCGCAACCGCTCGTACAGCCGGATCGTCGACTCGACGTAGGCGCTGCCTTCCATGTCGATCCAGAGGTACGACCCGGTGTCGGCGGCCTTCGCCGCGAGCCTGGTCAGGTGGGCCAACGTGCGGTCTTCGTCGTGATCGAGCCCGAGCTGGGTCGGCTTGACCGACACCTCGCCGCGGTAGCGGCGCGCCGCGATCGACTCCAGGACCCCGATGTAATGGTCGGCGACTTCGTCGGCCTCCTCGAGGGTGTTCAGGTTTTCGCCCAACCTGGTGTAGATCGAGCCGATCCCCGCGGCCTCGAGCGGTGCGGCTGCGTCCAGGGCCGAATCCAGCGTCTCGCCGGGCATGAACCGCCGAACCGCCCGTTTCATGAAGCGGAAGCGTGGAAGGTGGCCCTTCAACCACGTATTGCGCGCCGCCCAGAGGAACAAGCGACGCATCACGGCAGACTCCGGATCATGCCGCCATCGATCGGAATGATCGCGCCGGTCAAGTAGGACGCGGCGGGCGAGAGCAGGAATGCCCCGAGCCGGCCGAGCTCGGCCGGATCGCCCAATCGCCCGAGCGGGATCCGGGCGATCAGCGCGGCACGAACCTCGTCGGTCGTCTGGCCGGTGTTTGCGGCGGTCACCTTCTCGACCTCGATGCTTCGCTGCGTCGTGAAACGACCGGGTGCCAGGCCGTTGATACGGACCGGGACGATCTCGGCGGTCAGTGACTTGATGAGCCCGGCGAGGCCGGGGCGAAGCGTGTTCGAGGCGGTCAGGCCGGGGATCGGCTCCCTCGCTGACGACGACAGGATCACCAGGATCGCCGCGCGTTCGCTCGTGCGGAGGTGCGGCAGCGACGCTCGGATGAGGCGCAGCGCGCTGTGCAGCGTGCTCTCGATCGCGTCCTGCCAGCCGGCGTCGTCGAGCGCATCGAAGGTCCCCGGTCGAGGGCCGCCGGAGTTGACGAGCACGACGTCCAGGCCGCCGAACGCCTCGACGGTCCTGTCCACCGCCTCGGCCGGGCCACCAGGGTCGCCGAGATCGATCGGTGCGGCGATCGCGCCGGGCAGCGCCCCGACCGCCGTGTCGAGGCGATCGGATGGGCGGGCGGCCAGCGCGACGCGGGCACCCTCTCCGGCGAGTGCGGTGCCGACCGCGAGACCAAGCCCGCTTGACCCACCCGCGATCAGTGCCCGAGCCCCATCCAACCCCAGGTCCACGGTCTCCTCCTGGGCCGGATGGTACGCGAGGATCGGGACGCCGATCACTCGTTCCGCGGCGGCGGTGAGGTTCCGTCCGCCCCGCCGTGCGCCCGCTCTGGCGTGGAGGGCTAGAATCCGCTGCCCATGGCCCGCTTCTTCGACATCGACGCCGCCAACGAGGCCCTGACCGAGGTCGGGCCGTTGCTTGCGACGCTCGCCGACCAACGCGCGGAGCTGATCCGGCTTCGCGACCGGACGCTTGCTGCGCAGACCTCGCCCGGCGGCGGGGGGACGGACATCGACGCTGAGGAAGCCCAGCGGATCCGCCTCCGGATGCAGGGGATCGTCGATCAGATGGCCGCCGCGGTCGCGCAGATCGATCGGCTGGGCATCACGCTTCGTGACATCGAGCGCGGCCTGATCGACTTCCCGGCGCTGGCCGCCGGCCGGCAGGTGTGGCTGTGCTGGCAGCTCGGGGAGGGATCGGTCGAGTCATGGCATGAGCTCGAGACCGGGTTCGGGTCTCGGCGGCCGCTCATCGAGTTGATGTGATCGCGCGGCAGGTCGTCATCGGCGCCGACGGGCGGGCGAAGGCGTATCGACCGCTGCCGGCCGCCGTGCGCGTCGCGGCCGTGGTCGCGGGACTTGAAGCGTACGCAGCCGGTGACTATTTCGAGGCGCACGAGTTGATGGAACCGGCATGGATGGGTACGGCCGATCTGGCCGAGCGGGCCTTGATCCAGGGTTTGATCAAGGTCGCCGCCGCGGACGTCCACGCGGTGCGCGGCAATCCGGCGGGCGTGCGTCGGAACCTGGAGGGCGCGCGCGATCGACTGGCATCGGGGACGGCTGGGTCGATCACCGGCGTCGAGCTGGATCTCGAGGGACTGCTGACGTCGATCGATGCGCGGCTCGCTGCCGTGGACGACGGCGGCATGGACGGCCCGCTCACCATTGACTGGAAGCGACGATGAACCAGGGCCCGGCCTTGCCCGCGATCGATGTCGTCGAGGCGGAGCGTCGGTTGCGAGAGGATCCGGATCGACCGCTCCTGGTCGACGTCCGCGAGGAGAACGAGTTCGCCGACGTCCGGGCGCCCGGTGCCGTACTCGTGCCGATGTCGTCGTTCGCGGCACGGGCCGGTGAGCTGCCGAAGGATCGGCCCCTGATGGTCGTGTGCCACCTGGGCAGTCGATCGGCCGCGGCCGCCGGATTCCTGATCCGCTCGGGCTGGAACGACGTCGTCAACGTCACTGGCGGGATGGACGCCTGGGAGCGCGGGGGTTTACCGGTCCGCCGGGGCATGCCCGGTCCAGGCGAGGGCGACCTCCCGGGCTGACGTTCGCTCGCCACTGCCTGACCCCGGGTCAGCGTCGGCGGCGGATCACCCGCGACATGATCGCCCGCGCCTGCTCCTTGTGCGCAAAGGCCCAGCCGATCAGCAGCAGGATGATGAAGTTGACGGTCCCCGCCCCGGCCGCGTTGAGATAGCCGAGCTGCTGGCCGATCTCGCCATCGATCTTGAGCCCCGGCACCGTCGCGCCGACCAGGCCGAGCTGGAAGAACGGGCTCTGCGGGGAGGTGTTCGCACGAACGCTCGACGTGTCCGCGCCCTGCCCAGTCTCACCGCCGACGATGACGGCGTTCGGACCGGTTACGAACGCGGAGCCACCCGACCGACCTTCGGGTAGGTCGCTCGCCGCGAGGTGGAACCATTCGGGGATGTCCCCCTCGTTCGTCGGGACCGTCCAGTACAGCTCGCTTCGCACTCCGTCGTTGTCGGCGCCACCGACCAGATACAGGGCGGCGTTGGCGCTCCAACCGGCGGCATCATCGCGGGCGCCGGGCAGGTTCGCGTCGTTCTTGATGTCCCAGGCGATGACTTTGCCCTCGTTGGGGTTGGCGGGGAAGCCCTCGGCCGCCTCGAGTCCCAGGCGCCCGCGCTGGACGGCACCGACCGGACCCATCTCATCGTGGCCCCCGTACAGCCAGACGAAGTCGCCGATCACCGCGGCCAGGGCGTCCGCCTGCGGGCGCTGGAGCGGCGCCTCGGTCTCCCACTCGCCAAGCACGCCCTTCGCGTCGAGCGGGCTCTTGAGGGTCGTCGTCACCGGGCCATTCGGGCCCTCCCCGCCGATGAGGAGCATCCCATCAGGCGCCGCGACTCCGGCGGCGCCCGCCCGGCCCTCCTTCAGGGTCAGCGTCTCGACAGGTTTCCACTCTGCGAGCTCGCCGGTCCTGGGATCCGGGGTCATCGAATACACGGTGGTCGTCGGCGCACCTTCGGCATCGAGGCCGCCGATGACGTAGACCGTGCCCGACACCGCGACGACGCTGGCATCGGATCGGGGTTCGGGTAACGCGGGCCCTTGTGCCCACTTGTCGAAGTTGCCGGTCCCGGCCAGCCGGGCCACGGACACATCGGCCTGGGCGGTCGTGCCGTCGGAGCCGCCGATGTACAGGATCCTGGTCCCGAGCTGGACGGCCGTCCCGTCGGTGCGGGGCGCCGGCAGGGCCAGGTCGGTCGGCGAGGGATGCCAGGCGACGACCGCGCCGCGCGGCGCCGGACAGGGCAACGCCTCGTTGTCCGAGCTGCACAGGTTGATCGGCGACCAGGCAAGGACCCCGAGGTCGATCGTCCGGTTGACGGTCAGGTAATAGGCACGGTCGGGGATGTAGCCGAGCAGCAGGATGATGATCACGAGCCAGATGAAGGCCTTCAGTGAAGCCCACGCCCAGCCGTCCGAGTCGAGCAACCCGAAAAGGGCTCGCTTCCGCGGAACGATCATCCCGGTCCCGAGCGCCCGCTGCGCCATCGTCCTCCCATCCTCATCCCGCGGCCGGATCGTCCGACCGCCGGTCGATCATCCTGCCGTCAACGTACCTGTCATGTTCGGGTGCACCGTACACACGAACGTGTAAGTCCCCGCCTTGAGCGCGGGAACCGCATAGTCGCGCGTGCCCGGCCCCGGGAAGATCTCGCCCTTGAAGACCTCGGCGCCGGCCGAGTCCTTGATCGCGACGTTGTGCTGGATCCCCGCGTCCTGGTTGTCGAAGTGGATCGTGAACGCGGCACTTGCCGGTGCCGTCAGCTTGTCCGTCGAGAACGCCACACCAGAGGCGGAGATATCGACGACCTCGGCGTTCGGATTCGCCGATGGGGCTGCCGACCCGCCCGCGCCTGTGCTTGCACCGGGGCTCGCGCTTGCGCTGGTGAATTCGTTCGTCCAGCAATCGGGGTACGGCGTCGCACCCGGATCCGGCTTGTAGTTCGGGTCGCGCCAACCCTTGAAGGTCAGCACCTGGCCGGTGATCGGGTCCTTCTTCGGGTCGAGCAGGTGTTCGTCGCGGACGATATAGGTGTGGTCGTTCGTCGCGAGGAGGAAGGCGATGAGCTCGTCGATCTGCCGGTAGTTGAGCGGACCCGGCGGGTTGCCCTCAGCGGACCAGACCGGCATCTGGGACAGCGGGTTGCCGCATACGTACCGGCCGCCGACGGTGACGACGTTTCGGATATACGCCTCGTTGAGGTGGGCGAACAGCTTGTCCTGGCGATTGAGGGTCGGACCTGCGCCGCCCTCTCCGTTCACGCCGTGGCAGCGAGCGCAGTTGGCCTCATAGACGTTGTAGCCACGCTCGACCGCGGAGACCTGCTGGGCATCGATCTCCATCTGCAGTCGCGCCGTCGTGAGGCCGCCGGGAGCGCCGAGCTCGTAGAACCAGTAGAGCGAGACGAACAGGATGATGACGACGACCGCGAGGAACCCGACCCAGCGGGCGTTGGCCGACTGCCGGACGACCTGCGCGGCGCGCTCGGGCGTGAATTCGAGCCTGCGGATCGAAGGCGGCGAGGTGAACCGATCCGCCGGCACGACCTCGACCGATTCGCGGACGGCCGGCAGCCGTTGCTCCGGATCGGCCCCTTCGGGCGGGCGTCCGGGCGTGTCGGTCATCGATCTCCTCGGTCGATGTGGTCGGTCACGACGGCACGCTGTTCAAATGCAACCGGTCGGTGTCCGCGGCGGGATGATCCCCGGCTGACCGAGGGCCACCGGTAACGGCCCCAGCGTGATCTTGCCCGTGTCGATCGACAGCGCACCATCGCCATCGACGGAGATCGAGAAGCGGTCCATGCCGCGCGGTGCAGGCCCGTACTGCGCCCCATCTGCCTTGATGCCGAGTCGGTCGTAGCGTGACCCGTGGCAGGGGCACTCCATCCAGAAGTTCTTGAGGCACGGGTTGGGCTTGCAGCCGAGGTGTGGGCACCGCTGGTAGAGCGCTCGGACGTTGAGGGCGGCACCTTCGCCGGTCGTGTCCTCGCCTGGGCTGAACCGCTGCTGGGCCGGGTCATAGAGGATGACGAAGGCCCGTGCCTCAAAGAAGTACGCAGGGAAGCCGTCCGCGATCGGCAGCGTGCTGTTCTTGGTCTTGACCTCTTCGAGCGTCCCGATCTTCAGGACGCCCCCGAAGCCCTTACGCAGGTTGGGCCAGGCGAAGGCCACGGTACCGGCAAGCAGCTCGAGCGTGCCGAGTCCGATACCGGCTCCCAGGGCGACCCGCATCAGCTGCCGGCGGGACAGGCCCTGGACCTGTTCTTTGCGCAGCGACTTGATGGCCTCCTTGGTCAGGACGGCCGGCTGGTCGATGGCTTCGACGTGGTAATTGCTCATGCGCGTGCAGCGATCCTCTTGATGGTCAGAGCGAGAAGTACATGCCCGGGGCCGTCAGGTACGGGACGACGAAGGAGTAGCCCGGCCCGCGGAAGAAGATCCCGACGAACGTCAGCACCAGCCCCAGGATGCAGAACAGCGTGAACAGCACGACGGCGGTCTTCCGCTGGGACGGCCGCGTCACGAGGATGTCGCCGCGATCCACGAATGGGATCAGCGCCGCGCCGACGAGGACGAACGTCGGGACGAGGACTCCGGCGACCGTCGGGTGGAAGTACGCCAGGAGCTCCTGCAATCCAAGGAAGTACCACGGCGCCTTGGCTACAGCTGGCGTGACATTGCCGTTTGCCAGCTCCTCGAGCGGGGCGTTGATGAAGAGGCCCATGAGGAACAGGAAGATCGACATGATCCCGGCGGCGAGGAACTCGATCGTGAGCAGGTGCGGCCAGGTCATGACCGTGTCGTCCGGTTCCTTCTGGACTCGGACGACGGCGTCCTGCTTGACGAGCGCCAACAACCGATACGGCCGCGCCGACATCGGCACGCGCTGCTTGTCGATCTCGGTCCTTCTGGCCGGGTCGACTGGCAGGACCTCGCGCCGGGTGGTCGTGGTCGGATCCTTCGTGTCGGTCATGCGGCACCCTCAGCTGGGTGGTGGCAAACGCGCACCGAGGTCCGAGGCGGAGCTCCGCGACGCCATCGGCCCGAGGTTTCGAGCGCACCTTGTGGTGCGTGAGCGAGGGGGCGGAGGTGGCAACGCACGCGTCGGTCGCTCATAGCGGTCCGGATATCCCGCCGTCCTTGCGGATGCGCCAGAAATGGACCGCGAGGAAGACGGCTGCAATCAACGGAAGAAACACGACGTGGCCGACATAGAAGCGGAGCAGTGTGTTCTGGCCGACCTCGACGCCGCCTAAC
>Ga0184632_10001075_pt1 | contig 11093 bp, 8 predicted proteins | sample PLM31_50_b1_FD_133153 | JGI IMG/M metagenome (GOLD analysis project Ga0184632, IMG submission 133153) | Groundwater sediment microbial communities from an aquifer in East River, Colorado, USA - PLM3-1_50_b1 | ecosystem: Environmental > Terrestrial > Soil > Riparian zone | place: USA: East River... | reverse complement strand
GAAGGAATACCGCGAGTTCATGCGTTCGACGCCGGAGTTCGAGCGGATGCTGGTCCGCTCCGGCATCAAGCTCATCAAGTACTGGTTCTCGGTGAGCGACGAGGAGCAGGAGCGCCGGTTCCGCCGACGGATCCAGGATCCGACGCGCCGCTGGAAGCTGAGTCCCATGGATGTCGAGTCGCGGTCAAAGTGGGTCGAGTACTCGCGAGCGAAGGACGAGAACTTCCGCTACACCGACATCAGCCAGGCCCCATGGTTCGTCGTGAACTCCGACGACAAGAAGCGCGCCCGGCTCAACGTCATCACCCACCTGCTCGGCCAGATCCCGTACAAGGACCTGACCCCGGCGCGGATCAAGTTGCCGCGACGACAGAAGGACGATGGGTACGTCCGCCCACCGATGAACGAACAGAACTTCGTCCCCGAGCGGTACTAGGCCCCGTCCGCGCAAACATGGACGTCCGCTGGATCACGCCTTCGGGCCTGGAGGAGCGTGACTGGTCTGACGTCCCCGGACTCCTGGCTCGTGACGACGGAATCGTGTGGGTCGACGTCGTCTCGTGCGATCAGGCGACCGCCCGCCAGCTGGCCGATACGTTCGGGTTCCACGACCTCGCCCTGCGTGACATCCTCGAGCGAAACCATCTCCCCAAGATCCATGCCTATCACGACCACCTCTTCGTGGTCCTCCATTCGCCCGAGCCAGGCGAGGCAGGGCACATCCATCTCGTCGAGCTCGACCAGTTCATCGGATCGCGGTTCCTCGTCACGACCCACGGTCCCGTTGCGCCGGACGTCACGGAGGACATCGTCCTGCGCGAAAGCCGGCACGTCGTCGAGCGGCTGCGAGCCGGGCGGGTCACCGTCGATACCCCGTTCGAGCTCTCGTACGCGCTGGTGAGTGCCGTCGCGCACCGCCAGAGCGAGGAGCTCGGTCGCCTCGCGACGAAGATCGCCGGGCTGGAGCAGCGCGTACGCGAAGACGTCGGCGATCCGATCAGCGTCCTCGAGGAGATGTTCCTCGTGCGCCACGAGCTACTGACGATCCGCACGATGGCCGCGGAATCGAGCCAGGTGTACGCGCGGATGTCGGCGCTGACCCGGATGATCCCGGATGAGGCACCGCCGTTGATCCGCGATCTGATCGATCGGTTCGAGCGGGTCCGCCACATGTGCGACGGCGAGAAGGAGTTCGTCCAGGGGGTCATCGACTTCTACCAGGCCCGGACGACGACCAAGATGAATGTCGCGATGGAGCGGCTCGCATTGATCGCCGCGGTCCTCCTGCCGGTGACGGCGATCGCATCGATCTACGGGATGAACATCATCGTCGGCGATCACACGGACGTGCCACAGCTGGGCATCGTCCTCGCGGTCATGACAGTGGTCGTGGCGGGGATGCTGGCCTGGTCGAAGCGCCTCGGCTGGTGGTGAGGGCGGGCTGAACGGCGACGACCGCGCCTCTCGGCGCGGTCGTTGGATATTGCAGTGGAGTGGCGCCGCCCGGCGCCGGGTCGGTCAGTCCGGCTCGGACGGGCTCCGGCCTGCGTGCGTCGGGGCGGTCCATGGCGCGACCGACCGCAAGAGGCGGACCGCTGCGCTCGTGTGATCGATCGTCGGTGAGAGCTGCGCCGCCTCCGACCTCGGAGCCGGTTCCGGCCAGCTCGGGACGCGCTGTGCATCCTCGTCCATGACGCCGACTGGCTCTGGGACCGCAGGGGTCTCCTCCGACGCGGTCTCACGATCGACCGGGGCCTGGTCCTCGGCGACGGCAACCTCGGCGTCGCTCGACTCGGCCACCTCGGAGGGTTCGACCGAACCGGCGCCGTCGTCCATGACGCCGGCCATCGTCCCGTCGTCCGACGAGTCGGCCGCTTCGGACGGCTCGGCATCTGCGACGGCTTCGACTGGCTCCGCGACGGCTTCGGCCTCTGCGACGGCTTTGACCGGCTCCGCCGCAGGCTCGGCCTCGAGGGGCGCGGCCTCCGCGACGGTCTCGACGCCTTCGCTCGTCTCGGAATCGGCGATTTGGGTCATCGCGCTCGCGCGAGCGGCGGCGCGGATCTCGTCGAGGTCGGGCGGTGCGGGGAGCTGTCCGGCCCGACGCACGATCTCGCCAGGCTCAGTCTCCGCGGAGAGCTCGGCAAAGAACCGGTCGAGCGTGGCCTCGTAATCTCGGACGGCGCCATCGACTCCCTGGATCTCGGTCTCGATGATCGCGTCGTGCTGCTTCAGGTATTCGTCGAGACTCGATCGCCGGTCGTCGATCCTCTGCGCCGACTCGCCCTGGATCCGCTCGATCTCCGACGCGGACCACTGGTGGATGTGCTCGACGTCCTCCTCGGCGAGCCTTCGCAGCTCCTCGGTCTCGATGGCAGCCCGCGAGCGGACCTTCTCGACGTGGACCGCGGCGTCCTCGGCCACGGTGCCGGTGATCCGTTCTCGTTCGCGGACCGCAGCCTCACGCATCGCGGTGGCGAGCCCGGACATGAAGGCCGGCCGCAAGGCGCCTCGTTCGGCCGTGCCGGTGTTGTTGGTGCCGTCCTGGGCATCCGCCCTGTCGGATCCATCCGCGGTTCCAACGGGTGCGGTGCCGTTCACCTGAGCGTCGGAAAGGAGGGGCTCGTTCATGTCGTCCACCAATCGTCCTGCCTCGTCGGGGCGGACGAACGTACCAATCGTCAACACTCTTGGCAACACCTATTTTCACAAATCCACAGCGTATCCACACAAATCCGCACCAGACGGGTGGTGCAGAGAGGAACCGGCGAGGAACCGGCCCCGCCCGAAAAGCCTGCGTGCCATCATGGGTCTGTGGCCCAGAGCGACCGCGCGGGACAGCCCGCGGACCCCTCCACGCTCGTCGACGTCGACGCCCTGATCGCTGCGTATCACGACGGCCGGCCTGATCCCGCGGACCCCGCCCAGCGCGTCGCATTCGGGACGTCGGGACACCGCGGTTCGGCGTTCCGCATGGCCTTCAACGAGGCGCACATCCGCGCCACGACCGAGGCCATCTGTCGATACCGGGTCCAGCGCGGGTACAGCGGTCCGTTGTTCCTTGGGCGCGACACGCACGCGCTGTCGGCGCCCGCGACGGCTACGGCGCTCAGCGTCCTCGTCGCCCATGGGGTCGACGTCCGGGTCGACGCAGCGGATGGGTTCACGCCGACCCCGGCGGTCTCCCACGCGATCATCGTCGCCAATCGACCGTCCGACAGCTGGCGGCACCTGGCCGACGGGATCGTCGTGACGCCCTCGCACAACCCACCGGAGGACGGCGGCTTCAAGTACAACCCGCCGAACGGCGGACCGGCCGACACCGACGTCACGCGATGGATCCAGGACGAGGCGAACCGGATCCTCGAGGCGCCCGGGTCCGATGGCCTCGACGGCATCCCCCGGGCGACGGATGCGAAGGTCCGCGCGAACGCCAGCCCGTACGACTTCCTCGGCACCTACGTCGACGACCTCCGCAATGTCATCGACATGGACGCGATCGCAGGCTCCGGGCTGCGGATCGGCGTCGACCCGATGGGCGGGGCATCGGTCGCCTACTGGGGAGCGATCCGCGAGCGCTACGGCCTCGACCTGACCGTCACGAACGAGACCGTCGACCCGAGGTTCGGGTTCATGACCGTCGACTGGGACGGCAAGATCCGGATGGACCCCTCCTCGCAGTACGCGATGGCAAGGCTGGTGGCATTGCGCGAACGGTTTGACATCGCGCTGGGCAACGACGCCGACGCCGATCGCCACGGCGTCGTCACGCCGACGGCCGGGCTATTGAACCCGAACCATTTCCTGAGTGCGGCGATCGCCTACTTGTTCGGCGGGGCGCGAGGGTGGGGGAGCGACGTCGCCGTCGGCAAGACCCTGGTGTCCTCGTCGATGATCGATCGCGTGGTCGCCGACCTCGGCCGCCGCCTCGTCGAGGTACCGGTCGGGTTCAAATGGTTCGTCGACGGACTGGTCGACGGATCGATCGGCTTTGGCGGCGAGGAGAGTGCCGGAGCATCGTTCCTCCGCCGCGACGGCTCGGTCTGGACGACCGACAAGGACGGCATCATCGCCGACCTGCTGGCGTGCGAGCTGACCGCCCGCCTCGGGCACGACCCGGGCGCGTCCTACGCCGCGCTGACCGAACGCTTCGGTACGTCGGTCTATCGCCGCGTCGACGCCCCGGCGACGCCCGAGCAGAAGGCGGCGTTGGGACGACTCGATGTGTCCGACGTGACGGCGCAGGAGCTTGCGGGCGACCCGATCACCGCGATCCTTACGCGCGCACCAGGCAACGACGCGCCGATCGGCGGGCTCAAGGTCGTGACCGAACACGGCTGGTTCGCGGCCAGGCCGTCGGGGACCGAGAACGTGGCGAAGGTGTACGCCGAGAGCTTCCGCGGCGACGCCCACCTCACGCGGCTGATCGACGAGGCCCAGGCGCTGGTCGCGTCGGTCACCGCCGGCGTAGCGAGCTAGCAACCGCGCCTTAGCGGCAGCTATCACGCGAACGCGCTACGGTCAGCGAGGGTGGCCCGGTTGGCTTCCCGTGCTGTCGGACGGAGCCGACCACGCCGCGACGGAGCGCCACAGGCGAACGGCGGGGTTGGGGTGGGCTTCGGACGGTTCGCCCCCGCCAACGGCTACGCCCATGTCCGACGTCCCGCCCGCCTGATCGCCGGCTCGTTCCGCAAGGCTGTACGTGGAGCTGATCGCCGCTGGATCCATCACGCCAACGCCGACGGGACTGGACAGGTCGACAACGACGTCCGTGTCTTCCGCGGTTGTGGCCTCATCCATCTCCTGAAAACGCGCCACCGCATCGGCGCGGGCGGCTGCCCGTACGATCTCCATGTTCGGTGGATGGGGGATCAGGTCCGCCTGTTGAACGATGTACGTGGGGTCGATCGAGCTGGTCATGTCGACGAAGAACTGGTCGAGCGTCGTTTCGTACTGACGCACCGCCATGGCGACTGCCTCGATCTCGGTTTCGACCATCGCGTCGTGCCGCTGTAGGAAGGTGTCGAGGTCGACGTTCCGCTCGCCGGCGCGCCGTGTCGCCTCTTCACGGATGCGCTTGACTTCCGCCTCGGACCAGGCCTGGATCCGGTCCATATCGTCCTCCGCGAGTCGGCGCAATTCGGCGCTCTCGACTGCGGCTCGCGCCCGAGTCCACTCGACCTGGTGCTCCGCCTCCTCGGAGACCGACGCGGCGATGCGTTCCCGCTCCTGACCGGCGGCGATCTGCATGGCACGTGCGAGTTCGGCAAGGAGCTCCGCCCCGTGCCGGATCGGCGCCGCCGCGCCGTCGTTGGGTTCTGATGTGCCCCCGGCGCGTTCCGGCATCGATTCGGTCTCGCTGACCTCGTCGTGGTCCATTCGCACTACCTCCGGACGAACGAACGTACTGGTCCGGTTGCCAGGTTGGCAATCGCAGTTAGCGGATTGCGGTGACGAGGGGAACCGCCGCTGGAGGTCCGAACTCGACGAGACCGTCCCTGACCGCCCTGAACCAGACGCCATAGCACCGCACCCGCCGGTACCCAGGGTCGCACCCGCTGGGACCTTCGCGCCGCAGACCCGACCGGACCCGCCGCCTACGTTGAGGACCACACCGGAACCCTCGCCGCCGCCCCAGCGGATCGGCCGCACGAGACACCAGCGAGCGCATGTTCGAACGTCCGAGTCGGAGCCCCATCGCCCTAGCGATCGTGTTCGCGATCGCGTCGGTCGTCGCGCTCGCGACGCCGCGGACGGCCCATGCGTGGTCGAGCGGCTCGTTCAGCTCGACGTCGGAGCGGGCGCTCGTGGCCATGACCAACCGCAGTCGAGCCGCAGCCGGTCTTCGATCGCTGCGGATCGACAGCACGTTGACGTCGGTGGCCCGCTGGCGCAGCAAGGACATGATTGACCGGGACTACTTCAGCCACCACATCCCGGGATACGGCTCGGTGTTCAAGAAGCTCGACTCGAAGGGCTATTGCTACAAGGTCGCGGGCGAGAACATCGGATGGAATACGTACCCGGACGACGACGCCACGGCGGCGATCCACCGGATGTTCATGGACTCGTCAGGACACCGCGCGAACGTCCTCGGCAGGGCATGGGACGCCATCGGGATCGGCGCCTACAAGGGTTCCGACGGCAAGAAGATGTGGACGGTGCTGTTCGCCGACAAGTGCGGCGGGTCGGCATCCAAGCCGAAGCCCGCGCCCAAGCCGACGCCCAGACCGACCGCACGACCGACGCCGAAGCCAGCACCAAAGGCCACGCCCAAGCCGACGGCGGCGCCTACCCCGACGCCTGCACCGACTCCGACTGCGACGTCGCCAATAGCCGGCCTCGACGTCGGTCGGAACGAGCGTACCGACGGCCCACCCGGCGACGGGGCAGGGGAGGGTGCGCCGCCACCCGGCCAGGGACCTGGCCTGCGGGTCGTCGAGTCGGCGTCCACGGGCGGCCTCGTCGAGACGATCGTCGGCGGCGTCGCGAGCTCTTACTTCGGCGCGTGACGCGCGTTGACGCGCGCGCGGTACTAGGCCGGGATGGACCATCGGGCGAGTGTCCGCAACAGGACTGCACCGCTACGGTGCCCTCCGGACCACACCACTCCTGACCGAGGGCTCATGACCGCGTTGCTCGCCCACCTCCTCGATGCCCCTGATCACGGACGACGCGACGGGATCATCCTCGAGGCCCGTGACCTGACCAAGGCCTATCCGCTCGGCGAGACGACCGTCAACGCGCTGCGCGGCGTCTCCCTGTCGGTCGAGGCGGGTGAGTTCGTGGCACTGATGGGCCCATCGGGGAGCGGCAAGAGCACGCTCCTCCAGCTGCTCGGCGGCCTTGACCGACCGACCAGCGGCGAGGTTGTCCTCGAGGGCGAGATCGTCAGCGAGCTGTCCGATGACCGAGCCACACGCCTCCGGCGCGACCGGACCGGGTTCGTCTTCCAGTCGTTCAACCTGATCCCGCTGCTCGACGTGACCGAGAACGTCGCGCTTCCGTTCACGATCGCCGGCCTGGACCCCGCGCGGGGCGAGCTCGCCGCGCGCGTCCGTGACGTCATCGAGCTCGTCGACCTGGTCGGCAAGGAACACCACAAACCGGATCAGCTATCGGCGGGCGAGCAGCAGCGGGTGGCGATCGCGCGCGCGCTCGTGACCAGGCCGGCCCTGCTCTTCGCCGACGAGCCGACCGGCAACCTCGACTACACGACCGGGAGCGAGATCCTCGACGCACTCTGGCGCTCGTGCCAGGAGCGCCACCAGACCATCGTGCTGGTGACCCACGACTCGAAGGCGGCCGCCTATGCCGACCGCGTCCTGGTCATCGGTGACGGTCGGATCCGCGACACGATCGAGCTCGGTCGGCGCTCGAATCACGACGCGACCTCGCTGATCGCCAGGCTCGCCCAGCTGGGTCTCTGACCCGCGTGCGCGGCCTTCACGGGCTGGCCTGGCGAGGCCTGCGTGCCCGCCCGCTCCGGACCGCGCTCACCACGGTGGGCGTCGCGCTGGGGGTCGCCGTGCTGTACGCGGGTCTTGCCACCAACGCGGGGATCGGCGCCGCCGTCGATCGTGCGGTCGGGACGATGGTCGGTCGGGCGGACCTCCGGATCGCCGCGTTCGGTGAGTCCGGTCTGTCCGACGAAACTCGCGCGGCCGTCGCTGCCGTGCCCGGCGTCGACGTGGCCGCTCCGTCCTTCGAGCGGCGGACCTATCTCGGCACCGGCCTGATCGGCCCTGGGCCGCTGCCCGCGCCCGTCACGCTGGTGGGCATCGATCCCGAGCTCGAGCCGCGCATCCACGACCTTGCGCTGGCGAGCGGTTCCCCGATCGGACCCGGTGACGACCCTGTCGCGCTCGTATCTTCGACGCTCGCCAGCGAGGACGGGCTGTCGGTGGGTGCGCGGCTTGGCCTGCAGGGCGTCGACGCCCCGGTCTATCTCCGGATCGCCGGCATCCTGGCAGGTGATGGTCCATGGGCCGGTGCGACCGGTCGTGCCGTCGTCACGCGACTACCGGTCGCCCAGTCGGTATTCGGTGCGGACGGCCTCACACGCGTCGACCTGGACCTCGCCGACGGGGCGGACCAAGGGGCGGTGATCGAGGCAATCCAGGCGACGATCCTGACCGAGCCGTATGTCGTGTCGTCGCCGCGCGACCTCGCGGCCGCGATGGAGGCCTCGACCGGCGATTTCGCCGCGACGACAGCGCTGATCGCGGCGATCGCGTTGTTCGCCGGCGCGTTCCTGATCTTCAACACGCTCTCGATGACGGTCGTCGAGCGGGTCCGAGAGCTCGGCCTGCTGCGGGCCGCCGGTGCGACGCGCGGTCAACTCAGTGCCTACATCCTCGTCCAGGCCTCCGTCATCGGCGTCGTCGGGGCGGCGGTCGGAATCGTCGCGGGTGGAACGCTGGCTGCCGGCATCGCCGCCTGGATGGGATCGGTCGGCTCGGTCCCCATTGCCGGCCCGGTCGTGCGGCTGGGCGACGCCGTCGCCGCAATGGCGATCGGTCTCGGGGTCACCCTGGCCGCGGCGGTCGAGCCCGCTCGCCGCGCGGGACGCGTCCCACCGGTCGAGGCGCTGAAGGCCCGTCTCGATCTGCCGTCTGCACGTCATGCACGGCTTCGCTGGCTCGTCGGGGTCTTCGCGGCGGTTGGCGTCCTGGGCCTGGCGATCTGGCCGCGTGCGGCCGGCGAGGCCGCGCTGCAGCGCTCGATCGCGATCTACGCCGTGCTGCTGGCCGTCACGTTGCTCGTCCCGTTCGTGCTGCCGGTGCTCGCGCGTATCGCCGGGACGCCATTCATGCTGCTCGTCCGCCTTGAGGAGCGGCTCGCGCGCGCCTCCGTCCTGCGCGATCGCCCGCGCGCGGCATTGACCGTCGGTGCGCTGACCGTGGGCCTCGCGATGGTTGTCGCGCTCGGCGGAGTTGGGCAGCACGCTCGAGCGGCGGCAGGCGCGTGGATCGCCGACGTCGTCCCGGGCGATGTCATCGTCACCTCGATCTTCCCGCGGGGTCTCGACGAGGGTCTCGTCGAGACGCTCGGAGCGCTCCCAGGCGTCGGCTCCGTAACCCCGATCGCGACATTCGACCTTGCGGTCGATGGCCGGCGCGTCGACGGTGCGGCCATGATCGGCGCGGACCTGGCGGCCGATGGTCGGCTCCACCTGGTCGAGGGCGACCGGGCGGAGGCGCTCGCTGCGCTCGACAAGGGCGGTGCGGTCATCGTCCCGTCGGGCGTCGCCGCGCGCGACGGCCTCGTCCTCGGGTCGCGGCTCACGGTCGTCGCCGCGGATGGCTCCGCGATGAGCATGCGCGTCGTCGGCGTGGCGGGGCGGACGCTGCCGGGCCGGTCGGGCGAATCGCTGCTCGTAGGATGGGCCGACGCCGACCGACTCGGGATCGACGGCGCCGACGCGTTCGCCGTCCGGTTCGTCGAAGGTGCCTCGGCGATCGACAGGGCTGCCCTTGCCGACGAGGCGCGCACGCTCGCGCTCGATCCCGTCCCGCTCGATCGGATCCAGGGCGCCATCGGTGAGGCGCTCAACCGCGTTTTCGGACTCTTCGACGTCCTGTCGTTGATCGCGGTGATCGTGGCCACGCTCGGCATCGTCAACACGCTCACGATGAACGTCTTCGAGCGCGTCCGCGAGATCGGCGTTCTGCGGGCGGCCGGGATGACCCGCCGCCAGGTCTGGCGCTCCGTGGTCGTCGAGGCCGGGATCACTGGGCTCGTCGGTGCGATCTGCGGGGTCGCGGCGGGCTTCCTGGTGGGTGGCCTGATGGTCGCCCTCTCGGGCGGTCGCTGGGACCTCGCCGTTGCCGTCCCGTGGCTCGCAGTCGGTGTCGCGTTCGTCCTCGGCGTGGCGCTGGCCATGCTCGCCGCAGCCTACCCAGCTCGCCTGGCCAGCGGCATCTCGATCGTCCGCGCCGTGGGCTACGAGTAGCCTGATCGGGGTCGCCGACGCCGTCGTCGGGATGCGTCGCGGGGCCGGATCGTGGTGCTAGACTCCAGACCTTCGGTCGGGCCCCCAGCACCGACCCCCCGTCACCGGAGCCTCGATGACGATCGCCATCCCCCGCCTCGACCGGAGCACGGCCGAGGAACATGGCATCACCCTCGCCGATTTTCTCGTCCCCATCCGCGTCGGTGAGCGGACGCCGACGTGGGTCCGCCACGCGGTCCTTGTCGCGGCAGGCGCGCTGATCGTTGCCGCATCCGCCCAGGTGATCATCCCTGTGCAGCCCGTGCCGTTCACCGGCCAGACGTTCGGCGTCCTCCTGGTCGGCGGCGCGCTCGGCTTCCGTCGTGGACTGCTCGCGCTCCTGCTGTACGTCGCGATCGGTGCGGCGGGCGTGTCGGTGTTCACACCCGGTGCAACGCAGGGCATGGCGCGCGTCCTCGGTCAGACCGGCGGCTATATCGTCGGATTCGTCGTCGCCGCGGCCGTCGTCGGTCGACTCGCGGAGCTCGGCTGGGACCGCAAGATCGGTGGCTCGCTGGCGATGATGGCGATCGGCACCGCGGTCATCTACGCGATCGGGGTCCCCTGGCTCAAGGTCGTCGGCGGCCTCGAGTGGAGCGCCGCGGTCGCAGGCGGGATGACGAAGTTCCTTCTCTGGGATGCCGCGAAGGTCGCGGTCGCGGCTGGGATCTTCCCGCTCGCCTGGTGGATCATCGGCCGTCGCCCGGAGGATCGCTGACCGCCTCCAGCAGGGACCGATACGACGCTCGAAGGAGTCGAGCGACCTCCGGCCAGTAGGCTCGGCCTGGGCCGGTTGGGCCATCGGGGTCCGCGGCCGCTCCCCGATCGCGCACCTCGGCCGCAGCTCCGCGGAGACGGCCCGCCTCGGCGACAGCCGCCTCCGGCAGCTGGTAGATTGCCGCGTACAGCGACGTGATGGCATCGCCTGCCGCGCTCCCGGCGGCGAGCCCGATCTCACGCCGGACGACCCACCAGCGCAGCTCGCGCCGGGCCACTTCGAGCGCATCGACATCGTTGGGCAGACCGAGCAGTCGATAGCCGCGCCCGATATCGGGTGCGAAGCGGTCGTAGTCGGCGTCCGCGCGCGAGAACTGGGCCG
>Ga0184632_10001074_pt1 | contig 11097 bp, 12 predicted proteins | sample PLM31_50_b1_FD_133153 | JGI IMG/M metagenome (GOLD analysis project Ga0184632, IMG submission 133153) | Groundwater sediment microbial communities from an aquifer in East River, Colorado, USA - PLM3-1_50_b1 | ecosystem: Environmental > Terrestrial > Soil > Riparian zone | place: USA: East... | reverse complement strand
GATCGCGGTGCGCGTGGCGCAGGCCCACGGCGCGGGCGAGCGCGCCGAGACCGGCGAAGTGCTGCGGCAGGAAGGTCAGGTTGAAGCCGAGGAATACGAGCCAGAACTGCGTCTTCCCCAGCCGCTCGTCCAGCATGCGCCCGAACATCTTGGGCCACCAGTAGAAGAGCGCGGCGAACACGCCGAATACAGCTCCGCCGAACAGGACGTAGTGCATGTGCGCGACGACGTAGTAGGTGTCGGTCACCTGCCAGTCGACGGGGAACGCAGCCAGGAAGATGCCGGACAGGCCGCCGATCGTGAACACCGCAATGAACCCGAGCGCCCACAGCATCGCCGTGTCGAAGATGAGGTTCCCGCGCCAGGTGGTCGCGATCCAGTTGAAGATCTTCACCCCGGTCGGCACCGCGATCACCATCGACGAGAGCATGAAGAAGATGTTGAGGAAGTTCGGCAGCCCGACGCTGAACATGTGGTGCGCCCACACGAGCATCGAGTAGAAGCCGATCGCGACAGTCGAGAAGGCGATCGCCTTGTACCCGAAGATCGGCTTGCGCGAAAAGACGGGGATGACCTCGGAGATCACTCCCATCGCCGGCAAGATGATGATGTAGACCTCGGGGTGGCCGAAGAACCAGAAGAGGTGCTGGTAGAGGACGGCGTTGCCGCCCTCGTCCGGAATGAAGAAGTGCGTCCCCACCTGGCGGTCGAGCAGCAGGAACGTCAGGCCGACAGTGATTACGGGCATCACGATGAGCAACAGCGCCGCGTAGATCTCGACCGCCCAGACGAACAGGGGAATGCGCATCCAGCTCATCCCCGGCGCGCGCATGTTGTGGATCGTGCAGAGGAAGTTGATTGCGCCGATGAACGAAGAGATCGCGACGAGGTGAAGCGACAGGATCCACAGGTCCTGTCCGTTCCCCGGCGAGAAGAAGTTCTCGGACAGTGGTGGATAGCCGTACCAGCCCGACTTGGAGGCGCCGCCCGACGCGAGGAAGCTCAGGAAGAGCGTGATGCCGCCGAAGAGGTAGAGCCAGTACGACAGCGCGTTGAGGCGCGGGAAGGCCATGTCGCGCGCCCCGATCATCAGCGGCAAGAGGAAGTTCGCGAGCCCGGCCCAGAGCGGGACGATGAACAGGAAGATCATCGCCGTCCCGTGGATCGTGAAGAGTTCGTTGTACGAGTTCTTGGTGATGAAGGTCTGGTCGGGTGTCGCGAGCTGCGCGCGCATGAGCAGCGCGAAGATCCCGGCCACCGCGAAGAACACGAGCGCAGTGACCGTGTAGAGGATCCCGATCCGCTTGTGGTCGACGGTCGTGATCCACGAACTGACCCGGCCCTGCCGCCAGTCGGGGCGGTACGGCTCGACGGAGGCTCTAACCGCCATTCTGTGCCGCCCCCTTGTAAATCGCCGTTTCGAGGTACTGCTCGAGCGACCGAAACTGTCGGTCAGTCCACCCAAGTCCCACCGGAGGCATGTACTCGTCCTTTCCTCCGGAGGTGTTCTGGCCCGCCAGGAGGAGCGAGCGGAGAGCGTCAGGCTGGACGAGCAGTCCGTTGTTGAAGATTGCCGGCCCGTAGCCGCCGCGGCCGGCGAGCCCGTGACACTTTGCGCAGACACCGATCCACTCGCCCCTGCCGAGATTCTGGGGCCCTTCGGTTTGGACCCAGGTGTCGTACGCGTCCTTCGACTGCACCACGACCCGCGCCTGCATCTCCGCATGGAGGACGCCGCAGAACTCCCCGCACTTGCCCTTGTAGCTGCCTACCTCCTCCGCCTGGAACCACGTCTCGTTCGTCTTGCCGGGAATCGCGTCGAACTTGCCGCCGAGCTGAGGAACCCACCAGCTGTGATCGACGTCCTGGGAGTGGATCTCGACGCGGACGACGCGGTTGACGGGCGCGTGCATCTCGTCGATGGAGATCGTGCCGTTCGGATACGTGAACTGCCAGTAGAACTGGTGCGCGTCGACCCGGATCGTCAGCGGTCCACCTTGCGCTTTCGCGCTCGGGATGTCCTGAATCCCCGGCAGCTTGTAGAAGATGAACGCGGCGACCGCCCCGAGGATCAGCACCGGGATCGCGGTCCAGATCAGCTCGAGCCGGGTGGCTCCGTGGACCTGTGGGCCCTCCGCGTTGCGTGGCCGCCCCCGCCGCCGGTACTTGATGATGAACCAGACGAGCGCGCCCTCGACGATGACGAGGATCGCGACCGCGAAGATCGAGATCCAGAGGTACGAGTCGTTGATGCGATCCGCGTTCCGCGACTTCGCGTCGGGCGGCGTGAAGCCGCCATTGTCGCCGTAGGCGACAGCGACGAGCGCCAGCGCGGCGCCGAGAGCAAGCACGAGGACGAGGATCTTGCGCCTCACCGGCGGTGGCATCCTACGAGATGATTGGGAGATGGGTTCTGGGGTGTGGGTCGGCGATTGCAGACGGACGCATGGGCGAAGCCCATGCGTCCTGGAGGCGGCACCGCCAGCGGTGCCTTAGGAAAGTGGAAGGAAACTCGCGCGTCCAGCTGCCGCCCGGCGTGGGAGCTAGTTACGAGGTGTACGTGAACGGGGTCCGGCAGGAGCCCGGCCGGGATTTCGACCGGATCGGCGACGAGCTCGTCTTCCGGCGCGCCCTGGCCCAGGAGGGCCGCCTCGGCCCGATTCGCTGGCTATCCATGCTGCTCGGCATCGCCGGCACGTACCGGAAGCACGAGAACGTCGATCTGGTCTACGAGGCGGGCGGCCGCCGGACGGTGGCCTCGCTTACTCCTTCGTAACCGGTTCGAGCCGGTACCCGACTCCGTAGCGGGTCTGGATGAAGGTATGCCTCGGCGTACGGCGATCGATCTTGTCGCGCAGTCGGCGCACGAAGACGTCCACGGTGCGATCTCTGTGCGTCTCGCGCCGGCCCCAGATCTTCTGCAAGAGTTCGTCGCGGGTGACGACCCGGCCGCGTTCGAGCGCGAGCTGGTAGAGGAGGCGGAACTCCGTCGGCGTGAGCTCCGCGCTCTCGCCTTCGATGAACGCCTGCACCTCGAGCGGGTCGATCCTAAGTTCCTCGATCTCGATCGGCTCACCCCGTGGCGCGTCGTCGCGGCGTTGGGCACGACGCGAGGCGGCTCGGACGCGTGCGACGAGCTCCTTCATCGAGAAAGGCTTGACGAGGTAGTCGTCCGCTCCGATCTCAAGTGCGTGAACCCGATCGTGCTCAGTGCCGCGGGCGCTCACGACGACGATCGGCGTCCCGATCCCTTCGGCCCGTGCCGCCTGGATCACGCTCCAGCCATCCCGTTCGGGCAACATGAGATCGAGCACGACGACGTCAGGGCGCTCGTAGCGCAGCCGCGCGAGCCCCTGCTCACCGCGACCGACCACGACGGGGTCGAAACCCGCCGAAGAGAGGTGACGGGCCATCCCGTCGGCGATGACGCTGTCGTCCTCCACGATCAGGACCTTGGCCACTCTGACTCACGATAATGATGCGCTCCGGAGACGCCGGGGTTCCAGCGTGGTGGGAAAGTGGTGAAGAACCGGTGAACGAGAGGCGCTCGGCCGAGCTTGCCGCCTACGAGGAGCTGCGTGCCGGCTTCACCGCCGCGGTCTCGCACGAGCTTCGGACGCCGCTGGCCAGGCTCCTGGCGCTGCTCGAATCGGCACTCCTGGAAGGGCCCGACGCGCGGGAGCTGATCGAGCAGGCCCGCGACGAGATCCATCTGATGAACGAGCTGATCGACGAGGTGCTCTTCCTCAGCGAGCTCGAAACGGGTCGCGAGGTCGTTTCGCTTGGGACAACCCCGGTCGAGCCGGTCGTCGAGGAGGTCTTCACCGAGCTCGGCGAGCGGGCCGCGCGGGCGAACGTCGGCCTGGAGTCGTCAATCGAGCCTGGCCTCGAGTTGCCGCTCAGGCCCCGCCTCCTGCGCGTAGTCATCGAGAACCTGACGGGCAACGCGATCAGCTACGCCGGTGACGGCACTCGCTTCAGGCTGTCCGGTGGTCGGGATGGCTCCGAGCTCGTGCTGGAGGCTGAGGACGACGGCGCCGGTGTGGTCCCGGAGGATCTGCCGCGACTCTTCGAGCGGTTCTTTCGGAGTGATCGTGCCCGGGCTTCGCGCGGAACCGGCCTCGGCCTGGCAATCGTGAAGCACATCGTCACCGCAGCCGGCGGAACCGTGGCGGCGCGAAACGGTGCCAACGGAGGTCTCGTGATCCGGTGCGCGTTCGCCGCGTAACACCTTCGTCACCAGACCGTCACCGCATCTCAGCCCATACAGGGAGGTCCGACACCGACGATCTCGTTGACCTGCGACCCATGAAGGGGAGATGAGAATGCGATTGAGGACCCTCGTCCTGATCACCGTGCTGGCTGCGGTTGCGGTAGGCAGCGCGGGTGCCAGCGTCGTCAAGCTGAAAGGCCTGATCACGGCGGACGGCTCGAGCACGGTCGGCCCGTATACGCGTGCAGCTGCCGAGCTCTTTCGGAAGAAGGAACCTGGCGTCCAGGTGACGGTCGGGATTTCCGGAACCGGTGGAGGCTTCCAGAGGTTCTGCAACAACGAGATCGATCTTGCCGATGCGTCGCGTGCGATGAGGAAGGCGGAGATCGAGGCTTGCCAGGGGAAAGACGTCAAATGGGTCGCGTTTACGGTTGCCAACGACGGCATCTCGCTCGTCGTGAACAAGTCGAACACCTGGGCAAACTGCCTCACGACCGCGGAGCTGAAAAAGATCTGGGAGCCGAGCTCCAAGGTCAACAACTGGAGAGACATCCGGCCGTCCTTCCCGGACGTCGCCCTGAAGCTGTTCGGCCCCGGCACGGATTCCGGAACCTTTGACTTCTTCACCGAGGCGATCAACGGCAGGGCCCGCGCCAGCCGATCCGACTACTCCGCGACTGAGAACGACAACGTGGCCGTCCGGGGCGTCGAGGGCGAGCGCGGCGGCATGGCGTACTTCGGCCTCTCCTACTTCGAGGAGAATAAGAGCCGACTCAAGCTCCTCGCCGTCGACTCTGGACGGGGTTGCATCCGGCCAAGCAAGGCCACCGTCCAGAAGAACACGTACAGACCGCTGTCCCGGCCGCTCTTCGTCTACGCGAAGCGCACCTCGTTTGCGCGGCCGGCGGTGCGAGGGTTCCTCGGGTTCGTGCTCACCAATGAGCGGAAGATCGCGAGGCTGTCGAAGTTCGTGTCGCTCACCAACAACCAGCTCAAGAACTCGCGTGAGCACTATCGGCAGGTCCTGAAGGTCGTCAAGGCCAAGTAGCCGGCACGGGTCCTTCCGAGTCAGAGCGGGCGCTTCGGCGCCCGCTCGTCTTCTGTCACCGCTTCTTCACCGGATGTTCACAAGTCAGGCACCCCGAGTGGGTGGCCCAGCCGAAAGACTTGCCCTGATGAGGCCGCTCGTCATCACGCTCACGGCCGCGCTTACCGCCGTCGTCCTCGCCGGCTGCGGTGGTTCCGGCGGCGGCGGTGGTGGGAACGGGCTCTCAGGACTGATCGAAGCCGATGGCTCCAGCACAGTGGGCCCTTTCACGTCGGCTGCGGCCCAGCGCTTCAAACAGGAGCAGTCCGGCGTAAATGTCACCGTCGGCATCTCCGGCACAGGCGGCGGCTTCGAGCGCTTCTGCCGGGGTGAAACCGATCTCTCCGACGCTTCGCGGCCGATCAAGGACGAGGAGCGGGCGATCTGCGAGAAGAACGGCATCGCCTACAGCGAGTTCCTGGTCGCGAATGACGGCATCGCCGTCGTCGCGAACAAGCAGAACGACTGGGTCGACTGCCTGACCGTCGCGCAGCTGAAGCGGATCTGGGAGCCCGGCTCGAAAGTCAAGAGCTGGCAGGACGTGGATCCGAGCTTCCCCGACGAGCAGCTGAAGCTCTTCGGCCCAGGAACTGATTCCGGAACCTTCGATTTCTTCACGGACAAGATCGTCGGGGAGGAGGGCGCGAGCCGGACGGACTACTCGGCGACCGAGAACGACAACGTGACCGTGCGCGGCGTGTCCGGGGAGAAGGGAGGCCTCGGTTACTTCGGGCTTTCGTACTTCGAGGACAATCGCTCGCAGCTGAAGGACCTGAAGGTCAACGGTGGTGGCGGCTGCGTCGCGCCGACCCGCGAGACCGTGCAGGCCGGTACCTACACGCCGTTGTCGCGACCGCTGTTCATCTACGCGAAGACGTCGTCGTTCAAGCGCCCCGAGGTCGAGGCATTCATCCGCTTCATCATCGACCACGAGGTTGAGATCGCCGATGCGGCGCGTTTCGTCCCGCTGACCGCTGCACAGCTCAAGCTGGCAAAGCAGGAGCTCCGCCAAGCCGCCGGCTGATGGCCTCACGCTCCGCCGTAGCTCCGCCCGCTCTCCAGTCGTCCCGCATCCGCTGGGGCGAGCTGGTGATCAAGGGCATGCTCGCGTTGTGTGCGCTTGTCTCGGTCGCCACGACGGTTGGGATCCTCATCGCGCTGCTGCAGCCCGCGATCGATTTCTTCCGCGAGATCTCTGTCGTCGATTTCCTGACCGGGAGCGAGTGGGCACCCCTCTTCGAGCCGGGGTCCTTTGGGGTTCGGCCGCTCGTCTACGGCACGCTGGCGGTCACGTTCGTTGCGATCGCGGTCGCGGTGCCGTTCGGGCTCGGTTCGGCGATCTATCTCAGCGAGTACGCACATCGGCGAACGCGCAAGGTCCTGAAGCCGACGCTCGAGATCCTGGCCGGTATTCCTACCGTCGTCTTCGGCTACTTCGCGCTGGTGTTCGTGACGCCATGGCTACGAGACATCGGAATCCAGGTTGACATCTTCAACGCGCTTGCTGCCGGGCTCGTCATGGGTGTGATGCTGATCCCGACGGTTGCGTCGCTGTCCGAGGACGCCATGCAGGCTGTTCCGGACGCCTTGAGGCACGGGGCGTACGCGCTCGGCGGCAACCGGGTGCACGTGGCGACGCGCGTGGTCGTTCCCGCCGCGTTGTCGGGAATCGTCGCCTCGTTCGTGCTCGCGATCTCGCGCGCGATCGGAGAGACGATGATCGTGCTGATCGCGGCCGGCCAGCAGCCGACGCTGACGCTGGATCCGCGGAGGACGGTCGAGACGATGACGGCTTTCATTGCCGCCACCGGCAACGGCGATGTCCCGCGCGGGTCGATCGAGTACAAGACGATCTTTGCGGTCGGCCTGACGCTTTTCGTTGCGACATACGCGATGAACATCGTCGCGACCCGACTCGTGCGACGCTTCCGCGAGGTCTACGAATGAAGCAGATCGCCTTTCGTGGGGTTTTGCTGCTGTCGCTTTCCGTCGCTCTCGTCACCCTCGGAACGCTGCTCTTTACGGTCTTCCAGGACGGCTGGGGGCAGCTGGACAAGACGCTGATCACCGGAGTCAACTCCAGCGATCCCCATCAAGCTGGAGCGCGGCCGGCGATCCTGGCCACGATTGAGATGGGCCTCTTGCTGTTGGCTTTCGTCGTCCCGATCGGCGTCGGGACGGCGATCTACCTCGAGGAGTACGCGAACAAGGAGCGCTGGTACAACCGGCTGCTGGAGATCAACATCATGAATCTCGCGGCTGTTCCCTCGATCGTCTACGGCATCCTCGGCCTCGCGTTCCTCGTCCGCGGGCTGGGTCTCGGCCGCGTCCTCCTGGCGGGGGCGATGATTCTCACGTTGCTCGTGCTGCCGACGGTCGTCATCGCCTCGCGTGAGGCGCTGCGTGCGGTTCCCAACTCGATCAGGCAGGGCGCTTACGCACTCGGCGCGACGCGCTGGCAGGTCGTCTGGCGGCAGGTCCTGCCGGCGGCACTGCCGGGGATTGCAACAGGGTCGATCCTGGCTCTCTCGCGTGCGATCGGCGAGACCGCACCCCTCATCATGATCGGCGCGCTCACCTACATCGCCTTCGACCCGACGCTGCTCGGGCCGTTCACCGCGTTGCCCGTCCAGATCTACGACTGGATCAGCCAGTCCGATCAGGACTACACCCTGCGCGCTGCCGGCGGGATCATCGTGCTGCTCGGGATCCTGCTCGTGCTGAACAGCGTCGCGATCTTCGTCCGCAACCGCTACCAGAAGAGATGGTGACATGTCCCAGGTGGAGACGATGAGCGAGTCGCCGGCCGCTCCTGTCACAATCGGCGACGTGGCAGTCCAGCAAGCACCCGCCGCCGAGGCGTTCGACGTCAGGGGCCGCGACGTGGTCTTCGACGTCCAGGACGTGACGGTCTCGTACGACGACGATCCGGCCGTCAGCGACGTCTCGATGAAGATCTACAAGAACCTCGTCACCGCGATCATCGGGCCGTCCGGTTGCGGGAAGAGCACCTTCATCCGCTGCTTCAACCGCATGAACGACCTGATTCCGAGTGCTCGTGTCGACGGGCTGATCGACTACCACGGGACCGATCTGTACGGGTCGTCGGTCGATCCCGTCGAAGTGCGGATGCGAATCGGCATGGTCTTTCAAAAGCCGAATCCATTTCCCAAATCGATCTACGACAACGTCGCATTCGGACCGCGTGTCCTCGGGATGAAAGACGACCTCTCCGGCCGGGTGCAGCGCGCTCTCGAGCAAGCGGCGCTCTGGGACGAGGTCAAGGACCGTCTCAAGAGGAATGCGCTCAGCCTCTCCGGCGGGCAACAGCAGCGTCTGTGCATTGCCCGCGCGCTTGCCGTCGAGCCCGAGGTGATTCTGATGGACGAGCCGGCGTCTTCGCTCGATCCGATCGCGACCACGCGGATCGAGGATCTCATGCACGGGTTGAAGGAGAACTACACGATCGTGATCGTGACGCACAACATGCAGCAAGCTGCGCGCGTCGCCGACATGACCGCCTTCTTCAGTGTCGAAACGGCCGCCGACGGAGCCGCGAGGACCGGGATCCTCGTCGAGTACGACTCGACCAAGAGGATCTTCACGCAGCCGAGCGACAAGCGCACTGAGGACTACGTCACGGGACGATTCGGATGAGAACGGGCTTCCAGGAAGAGCTCGACCGCGTTGAGGGTCTCCTCCAGGAGGAAGGAGCTCTCGTCCTGCGTTCGCTGCGGGGCGCGGTCAACGCTGTCCAGGAGAATGACCACGAGCTCTCAGACGAGGTGATCGCCTTCGACGACGAGGTTGATCGGCGCTACGTGCAGATCGAGGAGGGCATCCAACTCCTGCTTGCGCGGCAGACGCCGGTCGCAACCGACCTGCGGCTCGTACTCGCCATGCTGCACATCAATCTCCATCTGGAGCGGATGGCCGACTACTGCGTGACGATCGCCAAGCTGACGAAGCTCGCACCCGAGGTCGATCCGAACCCCCGGCTGCTCGAAGGTTTCGAGGAGATGGGGTCCCGCGCGGAAGAGATGATTCGAGTCGCCCTCGACTCGTTCGAGCGCCGTGACCTCGCCGGAGCGGAATCGCTGGTCGACCTCGACGAGCTGATCGACCGTGCGAACCGCCGTGTCGTCGAGCAGCTGCTCGCGCTCGGCGCGGAGCCCGAGCTGCGCGAGTACGGGCTGCGAATGGTGCTCGTGTCCCGTGCGCTCGAGCGCATCGGCGACCATGCGGTCGACATCGGCGAGCAAACGGCTTATCTGCTGACCGCGGAGTTCCGAGAGTTCACCGACGCCTCCCATCCGACTCCCCGGGAAGCTTGAACGTCCGCCTGGCGTTGCACTTGTCGGGCGGATACGTCAAGATCGGCCGCCCTTAGACGCCGTCCCTAGACCCCGGGAGGATCGACGTGGCAGAGCTGCTCGACGAGGCGCTTGCAATCCGGCTGAAGCAAGCCGAAACGGACCTAGCCAGGGACTTCGAGTCAGTTGACCGTGAGGTCGTGCGGGCGCAGTTCGAGCAGGTGGCCGGGGACTTGCTTCGGAACGCAACCGTGACGGATTTTGTCCCGGTGCTCGTGCGGCGCGAGGTGCGAGAGATTCTGAGGGCGATGCCAGCTACCGCGGCCGGCACGTAACGCTCGTCACCAATCTGCAACCGCTGGCGCTGGAGCGCGGTACCTGACGAGGAAGGCCGCGGTGGCGACCGCGCCGAACGCGATGCCTGCCACGGCTTCCGCGACGTAGAAGGCGACGCCGCCTGCCATCGCGACGGCGGAGGGCACCCCGTGCGCTGTGATCGCTACCGCAACGGCAGCTCCGCCGACTCCGGCCAGGCCTGGAGCCAGCGGGATGAGCGCAGACAGCTCCAGTCCGAGCAAGCCGACGAGCGCCGCGGTGATCGGCGAGGAGACTCCGACCGCGGCCAGCGCGACGGCGATCGAGCCGCAGCGGCACGTCGCCGCGAGTGCGGCCCAGCCCCACATTCCCGCTAGGCAGCGAGCGTTGAGATGGTCGCGCACGATCCCAAGGCGCGCGCGCACGAAGATCGCTGCTGCGACGAGCGCGATCGGAGTGAGCATGAGCCAGAGCGGCGCGAGCCCGCCGGCGGCTGCGCCGGCGAGCATCGCAGTCGTGGCCGCCGCGCGCATCGACCCGATCGCGAGCAGCGCGGTGCCTGATCGATGCACGGCCCCCTCGCCCCTGAGGCTTCGCGTGAACAGGCCGATCCGGAGGGCGCCTCCCGCGCGGGCAGGGGCGACGGCGTTTACGAACGTTCCGACGCCGGAGCGAACGCAGGCGTCCGCTCCTCCGATACGACCTCCGAAGGCATCGAACGCACGGCGCCAGCAGAGGGCAGACGCGACGAGCATTGCAACGTGGAGGAGCCCCGCGCCCACGACCTTGGCCGGATCGGCTTCCTGAAGCCGCGCTACCGCATCTTGCGCGTACGAGGCGAGGGGGAACGCCGCACCGACCGCGGCTGCAACGAGCAAGACACGGATCATCGGGCTGCGCGCGAAGCGTTCGATGATCTCAGTTTCGCCACGCGCACCCGGTCTTCCGGCACTCGACGCCGCTTTGGAACTACTTCGTCACCAGGCAGAACCCCAGCCGCCTGCGCGCGTGTGACGTAATCCGTGCGTTGAGAGAGGGCGCGCGGCGCGATCTTGAGGGGATCACGCCGCGGCGCCCTAGCAGTAGGTCTTTCCAGCCACGTCCGGGGTCTGGAGTTGATCTCAGATTGAGCAGGGACCCGTTGGTCGGTGGCGAAGCGGGTGGGTATG